>VSSQ01000149.1_pt1 | contig 92792 bp, 78 predicted proteins | sample 4763081 | NCBI WGS metagenome assembly VSSQ01 (sample SAMN12137344, study PRJNA551015) | bioreactor metagenome | isolation source: SDC9 anaerobic chlorinated ethene degrading culture | place: USA: Knoxville, Tennesee | collected 2015-01-01
GAGAGCCTTACAGGCGCACATGAAAAACCCCCGGCTATGCCGGGGGATATTTATTCTCAAGTGGCGTCCCCAAGGGGATTTGAACCCCTGTCGACGGCGTGAAAGGACAGATTCTAAAAAAGTGAATTCAATAAGTTAGAAAGGTTAGAGTGCATCCAGATACGCCAAAAGACATCCGCATACACCCCGAACTAACCCCTTTTTAACCCTCCCTACTAAAGAGCGCATGTGCTCATAGTTGAATGTTGTTAGTTCTAATCTGCCCCCCCCCAACCGGATAATTCAGGCCTTTTCGGAAACGAGTCGTAAGGGCTTTTTATTTGCCCTACGTTTCATTGGGCTGGCTGACACTGGAAGAATTCCGTGAAAAGAATAAAGTTAAACTTCATGGTTAGCATTCTTACAAGTGGTATACGCAGTGGGGTAAGGTCACTGCAGGGATGTAGGTCCTTGGGAGTCCAGCAGTGGAGTAGCTCCCATTTCGACTGGACACTCCACTAACTAAGGAGGAGGCGCTGGAACTATGGCTAACACAAGTTCAACGGTGGAGATCGTAAACATAACGCCCAGTCGCCGCTGGTCTCTCGGTGAGAAAGTTCGTCTGATAAGCATGGCCCCAGTCAGTATGAGCGTAGCTGTAACTTACAGGTCGCCCAGAACGGTGCAACAAGACGGAGGATGCACTGCTTCTGCCGCGGATCGTCGACTTCTTAGGCGGACGCCAGACTTGCGGCTATCGGCGTATACAGCAGCTGCTTAACCGGCAATTGATTGTCAGTGGGCGCACTCCGGTCAATCATAACGCGTATACAGAATTATGAGGCAGAACAATCTGTTACTGCGCGGTTTGCCGACAGTCAACCCGAAAAAGCGCACACAGGCAAAGTCTCCACACTGCAACGGAATAAGCGTTGGTGCTCTGACGGGTTTGAGATTGCCTGCGACAACGGTAAGCGGGTGCGCCTCATTTTTGCACTGGATACTTGTGACCGCGAAGTGATGGTCTTTTTCGCCACTATGGTGGATACAGTGCAGACATGGCGTAATGCATCATGCTGGCCTGCGTTGAAAAACTGTTTGGCGATGTCAAAACATTACAGCCAGTTGAATGGCTTTCAGGCAATAGATCCTGCTATACAGCCAGAGAAACGATAGCTTTTGTCGCCGCACTGGGCATCGTCAGCAAATTTACTCTGGCTCGCAGCCCCCAAAGCAACGGTATGGCTGAAGCTCCCGGCAAAATATTCAAACTGGATTACGTCTTCTGTAATGATAGACCAGATGCCGAAACCGTGATGGCGCTGCTTCCCGGTTGGTTTGAAGACTACGATGAAAATGCCCCTGCGGATGCTCTCGCCTCGTGAGTTTGTCCGTTTATGCAAAACTCTGAGCCTCCAGTTTAGCGGGGGCAACTCCAAACAACAACCATTATGCATGCTGCTTTTTGGAATGGCTAACGTTTGCCTGCGCAGTCAATGTTGTCTCAAGGATGGATCAGCGTAAAACAGGTGCCCCCAAGTATCCTCGCGGTCATCCGTTTCCGTCAAATGCATACCCATCGCTGCATTCACCGTATTTGAACAGGATATTACCAGAACTATCTTCTGGGAGATGCAAAGAATTCTTTGCCTTCCTGGCTGTCCAACCCGAGATAAAAATTGACAAGTTAGTTGTCATTATATTAGTTGAGCACAGATGCATATGCATGGAGGTGTGTCGTGTCGGTGCCAGCTATAGACTCTCCCGGTATTTCGTGGTTAATGCCGCCACGCTTTTTTATGATTTGTCTGATTGGTGGTGGCGCGATAGAATGGTTGCTTCCTCCTTTTTTTGTTCCCTTTTCCACGGTCCCTTGGCTGTTACGGCTGGTTGCGGGAATTGCCGTGGCGGGAGCTGGTTTTTTCTTCATGATGTCGGGGCATAGTCGCTTCATTTCCGTCGGTACAGCGGTGAAAACTTGTTGTCCAGCGACCGAACTAGTGACTGGCTCCGCCTATCGTTTCAGTCGTAACCCGATGTATGTCGGGTTCGTCGCTATCCTGCTCGGCGTAGGCGCGGCGGCAAACAGCCTGCCGATGATGCTCTCGGCCTTGGCGATGTATCTGTATCTCGACCGATATGTAATCCGGCGAGAAGAACAATACTTGCGCCAACGTTTCGGTGCCGACTACGACGCTTACTGTCGGAACGTGAGGCGCTGGCTGTGAGCACATCGCGAAAGTATGCCGACGGCGAAGCCCTGCACACCCTGTTCCGCCAAGTGTTCGCGTTGCAGTCAGCGTTGGCTGTCACGATGGATGAGGTTCATGAAAAGGCAGGACTTGGCACGCCTCAGGTGAAGGTAATGGACTTACTGCAGCGGCACGGCACCGCTACGGTGCCAGAGATTGCAGGGGGGCTCAGTGTTTCACGCCAATTCGTGCAGACGGTATGCAACGGATTAGAAGCCAAGGGACTGATCGCATTTTCTGACAATCCGCGCCACGTTCGATCTAGACTGGCCTCGTTAACCGCATCGGGTCAGAAGGTGTTTGCCAGTTTTCGCCAAGCGGAAGCCGCGTTTATCGAAAGTAAATTGCAACATTTTGATTCTGTAGAGGTTGCCGAGGCAACGGCGCTGCTATGCAACCTCTGTAGTTGTATGGAGTGTTTACGGCGCAAAAAGTCTTCCAGATAGTCAATTCTGAATGAAACGGATGTGAGGCATAGCATGCGACATGCGTCAGTGAAAATTCTTTTTGTTTTGCTGTTGTTACTCTCAGGGTGTGCAGGACATGCACCATCTCCACTAGAGCGGACAGCTCCACTCAAACGTGTCGATGTGGGAGAAGTTCAACTCGCAGCACGCGTTATTTATGGTCATGGAGTACCAATCTTATTCATTCACGGGTCGTGGGATGATCACCATAGCTGGTTGCCGGTGGCGGAGGAACTCGCTCGGAAAGATGGCAACTCGATTGTCCTATACGATCGTCGTGGTCATAGTGCGAGTACGAACGTTTCACGCCAAGGGCATATTTCCGACGATGTAACTGATGCAGCTCGTCTAATACAAAAATTGGGTATTGGGCCGGTTCATGTAGTCGGTCATTCTTATGGGGCGAGCGTGGCGATAGCGCTTGCAAACGAACACCCGGAACTGGTCGCAAGTCTCTTTGTTTATGAACCTCCCGTTTTGGGAATACTGAAAGGAAAAAAGAATTACTCTGAAGAGCTAAAGGCAACGAAGCTTTCAATGCAAAAAGCCAAAGAGTATCTTGAAAGCGGCGATATCGAGCTGGGAACGATGTATTTTGTCGAAAATGCGGCTTTTGGCAAAGGTAGCTGGATAAATGTTTTTGACGAACGTTCCCGCGCCGTCATGACTGCAAATTCGGATACTTGGCTTGATCAGTCACGTGATCCCGAACGATTGACAATCGATGTCGCAAATCTTAATATGTTCAATAAATCAATAACATTAGCATATGGCGACAGAACCTTGCCGGTCTACGCATATGTAGCGATGGAAGTGCATAAGACGGTGCCGGCAGTACATCTTGTCGTGTGCCACGGTGCTGGGCATGGCGGACCGATTTCCGCGCCGGAACAGGTTGCAAGACTCATTGAAGCCCACCTGCAGATCAATACAGAAAATAGCCGATGACGCACATGGCTTGAACCCGTCGCCAGCGCTTACCGCTGGATGAGGATACTCCAAAGAGAAAGGCATCGTGGTTCTCAACCAGCCATTGGGTATTGCTTTCTCCGACTTCAGGAAGCAGCCTGGAACATTATGGTGGTGCTTTTTTCTGCACAGTCACACTGCCCCCATTAACAATACCGCGCAGCAAGGGGGCCTGCCCCCCGTCTTTGGTGTCACATCCAAACACGACCTTCTGTTTCGTGCACTTGTGCGCGAAGCAGAGAACCACTCACAATTGGTCTGTCCCCCCGTTAGTAGGCAGTTAAAAATGCCCCAGTGGCGATGATTAAGCGGCCAGTTTTTTCCGGTATTCTACCGGGGAAAATTGGCCGAGCCTTTTCTGGAATTGTTCAGTGTTATAGAAACGTATGTATTCTTCAATAATAGTTCTGGTTTCGTCTTTGCCCTGCACTGATTTCCCGAGAAAAACTTCAGCCTTTAAATGCGAGAAGAATGATTCAACGCATGCCTTCTCCAAGCCGTTGCCTTTTCGCGAATGGCTTCCTTAGATCTGCAACGTTTCAAGCTGGTTATGATACAACTTGTGAGTGTATTGAAGCCCTTGATCTGAATGCACTACCGCGCCTAGCATTGGCGGAAGTTTGTCTAATGTTGCGGACACCAGAGCCAGATCCTTTCGGGATGAGAGGGCGTGCCACGACTTCATTGCTGCACAAGTCTTGCACCACAGACAGATAAACGAAGCTGCTAGTTGTGGGCAAATAGGTTACATCTGTTGAAATTTTCTTGGTGGGAAGTTGAACTTTGAAGTTACATCCAAGCAAATTCGGAAACACGGTGCTGCGGGATTTACCAAAGTGACGACGTTTTTTGCGAATAACAGACTGGATATCAAGCTTGCGCAAAGCCGATAAACACGTTTGTGGTTCACACGACAAAGCCTTCATAGCGTAAGTCCACCTTCATGCGACGATAGTCATAAAATGGCCGTAGGGAATGGATAGCTTTAATATAGACTGTAATGTCTGACTAACTATCCGTTATTGTGATTGAGATTCTAAATGTGTAATAACAGAACATGGATAGTTCAGAAAAGTGTAGTAAAGTTGCAAAAGATGAGTAAACGCGCATATCATCAATTATTTGAACAAATTTTTTTTGGATGCGCTCCAAATTCGTGTCTGAATCTTGAGTGATACAACTTTTTTAAGTTGTTTTGTCCAACTGTTACATAGGCGAGTTCTTTTTCTACAGATGAGAATTTCATTGTGGAGCATGGCTGGGGAAGGAATGGTCATCTCGGCCGTGTGCTCGCCAGCGCAGAATTTGAGAAAGGCAAAATCACGCAGCATGGGGTGGTTGGAAAAGCCCACCGGGCCAGCCAGTTCAACGCTTTCGGCCTTGGTGTGCACGCCGTGAAAAACAAAGCCCTTGCTGGTAGCCGTTTTTTGAATGCCCTCAAGCCCGGCAAAAAAATCCAGATGCCACCAACTGCGGCGAAATTCGCCATCGGTAAGCAAGACCAGCATAGCGCTGGATGCGCCAGTGCCGTTTTTTCAGGTTGGCTGCAACTTCAATGAGGGATTTGGCGGAACGGGAACCGTTCCAGAAAGACTCAAGGGCTTGTTTAAGCTGTCTTTGTCTGCCGATTGATGGACATCCGAGAATGTGGGTTTTCATGGGGATGCTCCTTTCAATAAATGTTGAAAGAGCAGTCCATTTCACGTTCGTCCAGAACAGGATGCTAGGCATCCGTCAGGCCGGGTATTTACCTGTACGCGAGACAGTACTGCCGTGCTGCGCCAGTCGCAGCAATTGTGACAAGTCGTCTCCTGGCTTCCGGCCTGTGGCAGCCTGGCCTTCCCGCCTGCTGCTGCAAACAGTGACCATGACCCAGGTAAATGCCGGTTACAGTGGCTCGCCCGCGGCAGATTCTCACTGTCCTCCGCTTATGATCACAATATATTGATAAATTGATATATAATTTATTGTTTTTTTTGTCAACCATTCAATTTTGCTGCATTATCCGGACAAACCCAAGAAGATGATAGCCTTTGTGCTGGCGGAAATGAGCAAAAATACGTGATGGTTGTCTGCTACTACGTTGCGAGTGCTTTAAAGGGATGGCGTTGGGTGGTGTTAAACAAAAATGTCTCTGGTTTTCAGCGCAACCTGAATGTAAAGGGCAGCAGCACAAGAGTGTTCACGGGCTGTCCTTTCAGTTTGCCAGGGGTGAACCGCATGCTGGAGGCTGCAGCAATGGCGGCATCCTCAAAATAACCTGAGGGATCCGCGCGTACAACCGAGCAGTTGCGCGGCATGCCGGAAGTATCAATCACCATTTGCACGGCAACTTTTCCCTGAATATTCATTCTCCGTGCTTTTGCAGGGTACTCTGGCTCCACGCGTTTTGTGATGCCAGGGCGTTGGTCCAGGGCATCACTTTCATAGGCATTAAGTCCTCCAATGTTTCTGGCCTGCGGCCCGGCAGCAGTTGTTTGCGGCGTCACTTGCGGATTGGGCTGAACAGGCGGGGTAACAGTCTGCGATTTTTTGATTGGCGCATCCTGCTTTTTGGGGCTGATCTTCTTTACATCAGGCTTGGGAATTTCTGGTGCCGGTTTGGCCTGGCTGTCTTCAACTTTGGAGGCCGGCGGCGGGGGAGGAGCTGGCGGCTCAACAGCCGCAGGGGGCTGAGGCAGGCTGGGGGCCGAGGCCATTTCCGCAAGCGCGACCCGGTATACTTTTTCCTGGCTTGCCGTTTGTGTATGGGCAAGCAGCAGCATGCCGACCAGCAGCAGTCCATGAGCACACAGGGAAAAAGCAAGAGGGATACTGTTTTCAACTGGTTTCATAAGCGTTACCCTCCCAATCCGGTTGAGCGGGCATTGGGATACGTGGATTTAGCTGCTGAATCTGCCCGTGAGGTCTGGGCTTCGTCTGGCGCTGAGGTGGTGATAAGGCCGACGTCCGCAATCCCGGCACCGCGTATATTGTCCATAACCTGCATTACCATGCCGTACGGCACGTCCTTGTCGGCGCGCACGAAAAGCTGTCGCCCTGTAGCCTTTACGCGGGTATCAAGCACGCTGCGCAGATCTGGCATGGCGGTTTCGTATTGGTCAAAAAACAGTGCGCCGTCTGCCTTGATTGTCAGAATCACATGATCGTCGTCAGTGGGCAGAATTTCCGAGGTTTCCACCTTGGGCAAGGCCACATCGAGCCCTTCTGTCATCATGGGAGCCGTGACCATAAAAATGATGAGCAGCACCAGCATAACGTCCACAAAGGGCGTAACATTGATATCCGCAACAAAATCATCGTCTGAGGATGATGCAGCCATAGCTAACGCTCCCCGGCAAAGTTGATGCCAGCAGTGTAATCTGCCGTTTCATGCTGCAACCTGTTGAGCAGTTGCCCTGCGTAATTGATACACACGCCTTCGATTCCGGCAAGTTTTGCTTTGAAAACATTGTAGCCGCACACCGCTGGTATGGCCACAAAGAGGCCTACAGCTGTAGCAATAAGTGCCTCCGCAATGCCAGGGGCCACTGTGGCAAGGGAGACGCTTTTCATCTGGGCTATGGCCGTGAATGAATGCATGATGCCCCACACTGTTCCAAACAATCCGATAAATGGAGCCGTGTTGGCGGCGGTGGCAAGAAGCGCCAGTGATGATTTGAGATGGGCGAGTTCCTCGGCAATGCCAAAGTGCAGAGCGCGGCGTACATTATCATTGAGCAGGCGTTCCGAGTCTCCTGTGCGGGTTATGCGGTTGAATTCCCGCACGGCGCGCTGGGTTATGCCAAAGAGGGGCGAGTGCTCGTCCGCCGCCACGACCGGCAGTGCAAGGCGTAGTTCCCCGGCATCGTCAAAAGCCTGCAAACCCTCCTTTGTTCTTCGTTGAGCGGCCCGCAATGTCAGCCATTTACCGCACATATACGCCCAGCTTGCGACTGACATTGCCAGCAATAATGCCAGCACAAACTTTGAAACAAGGGTCGCTTGCAGTACTGCCTGAATCATGGAATCCATTTGGCCACTCCTCAATATAAAATTGAAATTTAAATTCCTTTCTGAATATCTACAGCTAAGCCTGTTCTTTTGCAAACCATTGATTTTGGTTTTGCCTCTTTTATCAGCGTGTGCAGCCCAATAATCGTTCCTTGCAAGAACAAAAAATGAAAACTGCTTACCCCTTGAGCGCTGCAACAATACTCAAACTTGCTGCCTGCCAGGCCGGGTACAGGCCTGCCAGCAGGCCGCATGAGATGGAGGCGACCAGAACGCCGCAGATCATTGCCGGGCTGTACGCGGCAGGCAAGGCGCCAGAAGCGTATACAACGCTGGTCAGCAGCAAGGCCGCAGTAACACCGAGCGCGCCGCCGGAACCAGCCAGAAGCATGGACTCCAGCAAGAACTGGCGCACGATGTTTTTTCTGGATGCCCCTACAGCCCTGCGGATGCCAATTTCCATCCTGCGTGCGCGGACAAGCAGCGTCATGATGGACAAAATGCCCAATGAGCCAACAGAAAAAGAAATTCCTGCCCCAAGGCAACCGAGTACAAAAACCAGATGCATGGCTTTGTCCTGCATCTCATTGACCTGGCTGGAAAAATTGACAGAAAAGTCATTTTGCTGCCCGGGAAGAATGTGGTGGCGCTGCCGCAAAAGGGCTGTCAGTGTTGTTTCCTGTTCTTGTGCGTAATCGGCAGAATCAACGCGCGACCATATGCCAGAAATGTGCTCCTGTTTGATCAGGCGCTGCATCAGGGTTGTGATGGGAACATAGACCTGTTCATCCGTATTGACCCCTGTTGCGTCCTGTCCTTTTTCTTCCATAACGCCTACAACCGCGAAATCCCGTCCGTTCAACCTCACGCGCTTTTCGCTGGCGGCAGCAGGGTCGACAAACAGCCTTTGTGCAACCTCGCTGCCAAGTACGCAAACCAGGTCTTTGCGCTGCGTTTCCTCCTGCGTGAAAAAACGTCCGTATTGTGGCCTGCTGTTGCGTATGACCGTATACTGCGGAGTGGTGCCAACTATGGGGCACGCAGACCGCTCCCTGCCGTTGCTGATGCTTCGGCGGCTAAGCGTATAGGGAACGACCATTTCGGTCTGGCTGATGGTGTCGCGCACCGCCTCGGCATCTGCCAGTGTGAGTGTTGCCGCATTTCTGCCGCCTGCCCGGTTGATTCCCTTGCGCGTAAAGGGCGAAGTTCCGGCCGCCGCGTCCGTCACGTTGGCGCCAAGCCGGTTGGCCTCAAGTTCCACCTTTTTTCCCACTGCAAGGGAGATATGCAACACCAGAGTGAGCATCAGCGCACCCAGAAAAACTCCCAGAAGCGCCAGGGCAGAGCGCGCACGGTGCTCGTTCAGCGCCGCAGCGGCAATGATCAGGCTGCTGTAGCTGCTGGAGTATTTCTGTCGTGCCTGGGTGGTCATTGCCGCCCAGGAGGGGCCAAGGGCTGGCATCTTCATTGAGCCGCCCCTTTCAGTGCAGCAACCGGCTCAAACGAAGCGGCCTTTCGCGCCGGGCGCAGGCCGAAAAACAGGGCCACGCAGAGCGCAGCCACAAATGCCCCCAAAAAAACAGGGAATGAAAGTCTCAGTTCAAGAATATCCAGGCGTTCAAGGCACAGAGAAATAACACAGCCAATGCCTATCCCCGCAACAGCGCCCGTGAGCGTGAGGCACAGGGCCTCCAGAAAAAACTGTATCATGATTGCCTGACTTGTCGCGCCCAAGGCCTTTTTCAAGCCAATCTCCGTTTGGCGTTCAGTCACCGAAATGTGGAACAGGTTTGCCAAAATGCAGCCGCCCACAATCAGGCCTGCCAATGCGGTAACTCCAAGAAAAATACCAAATCCGCCCTTGAGAAAACTGACAAAGCGCAGCACAACAAGAGGAGAAACCACAAGAAAATCATCCGGCGTTTCGTCGCTTTTTTTATGCAATGCGCGCATAAGCGAATGAACTCTGTCTGCGTTTCCCTGCATTCCTTCTGGAGAACTGAAGTTTATGCGGATGCCATTGAGATATTTTCTGTCCATATTAAAACGGCGTAGCAGGGCAACGGCGGGCAACACTACGCGATCATCCTGCTCCACTCCTGCGGCAACAATGTTCCTTGGCGCCAGAACACCTAAAACAGTCAGGGGGGTTTTGCCCAGTACAATGCGTTGCCCCACAGGGTCAGCTTTACCAAAAAGTTTATGGGCAACCATGCTGCCCAGCAGGCACACACTCTCGCCAGTGCGCGTGTCTGCCGCAGTAAAGTCGCTTCCCGTCTGCAAGGGCCAGTTCCATGTGTTCTGATAGTTTTCGCCACTGCCGATCACGCTGGCCACAAGGTGTCGCTGCGATCCGGCAGTGGCGGTAATTTTTTCCTGCAACAGGAACGGCTGTACGGAAACCACGCCCGGCAGCAGGTTGGCAATTCCACGGATGTCGTCCCACGTCAGTGTTTTGGGGCGGTTGCCCATGGGCTGGTACATAAGATTGCCACCAGCAATGAAGATGGCCGTTGGCCCAAAGGTGTCGGCCAGCTCTTCAGCCTTGCGGGATGCGCCTCCCATGGCCGCTACGATGACGGTAAGCGCCCCGATGCCCATGGCCACGGCAGCTACAATAAAAAAAGTCCTTGCCTTGTAAACGGCCAGGGATATGGCGCTTTGAGTAAATATGCGGCGCAGGATGCGGCGGCTGAGCATGATTCTGTACCTGTTTACGATTCGGCAGATATTATGCCGTCAGTAATATGGACGCGCCGCTGTGCGGCTGCGGCCACTTTTGCATCGTGGGTTACAATAATGACCGTGGTGCCCCCTGCGTTGATCTCGGCAAACAGGCGCAGCATTGAGGCTCCCGTGGCAGAATCAAGCTGGCCGGTGGGTTCATCGGCAAGGATGACTGCTGGCTTGTGCAGTAACGCACGCGCAAGTGCAACGCGCTGCTGTTGCCCCCCTGAGAGGCGGGCGGGGGTATGGTGCATGCGGTCTGCAAGCCCCACCCGCTCCAGCAGGGCTGCGGCGCGTTTGTGAAGTTCTTTTTGGGGAATGTCGCTATAGCATCCTGGCAGCATTACATTGTCCAGAGCCGTTGCGTAAGGCAGCAGGTAGAAATTCTGGAAGACAAAGCCAATACTGTTTCCCCGCAATCCGCTCAGCGTATCGTCATCCAGCCCGCTGGTATCTTTGCCATTCAGCAGGTAGCGGCCAGACGATGGCCTGTCGAGCAGGCCGAGAATGTGCAGCAGGGTTGATTTGCCTGATCCGGAGCTGCCAACCAGTGAAATGAATTCCCCCTTGCGGAATGTGCATGATATGCCGTGCAGAACCTGAACAACGCCATTGCCCTGCTGATACTGGCGGGTGATGCCCTCAAGGCTGATAAGCGGCGCGCCTGTTTCAGTCATGGCTTTGCTCTCCCGCAGGCTGCACTGCGACAATGCTTGTCCACTCCTTTGGCAATACCGCTGGCAGCCGAATGCCGGTGGCTACGGATTCCCCTTCAGCGAGGCCAGACAATATCTCCGTGTTTTCTGTTCCTCTCAGGCCAGTCCGCGGAACAACTGGATGCAACCCACCGTTGCCAGCAACAAAAATTACCTGATTTGATCCAATCCATTTAAAAGCAGCATTGGGCACAAGCAGCACGTTGCTTTTTTTTCCCACAAGCACCTTGCAGCTGGCGGTCATTTCAGGCCGCAGGCGCAGGGCAATGTCTTCATCAAGCCGTACCAGCGCCCTGTAGTACACGATGTTGTCGCGCAGCTCCGGTGCAGGGTGTACAAGCGCCACAGAACCATGAAAAACGTGCCCAGGGTATGTTTCAACCGTAAAGTCCACGAGCGCGCCGGGTATTACGGCCCCTATATCATTCTCATCCACGTAGATTTGCAGTTCCAGGCGTTTTTCAGCCAGAATGGTTATAAGGTTTACCACCTGCAATCCGGCCACCACGGTTTCCCCTTCCTGTGCGGTAATGGCGCTGACCACGCCGTCCATGGGGCTTATGATCGTTGCGTACGAAAGGCGTGTTTTTGCAGCAGACAACGAGGCTTCGGTTTCGGCTATTTCTGCGGCGAGCATCTGGCCGCGTGCGGCGTACTCGCCTTTAAGGCGTTCCATTTGCCGGGAGTACAAAGCGATATTTTGTTCTGAAACAGTCTGATTGTGGAAGGTTGCGTCCAGCTCTTTTTCGGTGATGCCTTTTCCTCTGAGGGGTTGTTGGCGACGGTAGGTTATGTCTGCATATTTTTTGTCCGCGCGGGCGATGTTCAAAAGTGCTTCTGTTTCGCGAATCTGCATGGGCATGGTATCGTTAAGCAACTTTAGCTCATTATGAAGCCTGTTGAGCGATGCAGCCAGTCTGTCGCATTCATACTGCTGCTCGCGGGCATCAAGCTCCGCTATCAGCTGGCCCTTGTGCACATGGTCGCCAAGCCTCACATGCAGGCGTGAAATTACGCCGGTAAAGCGCGAGCCTGTTTTGACCTCTGCACCTTCTTCTGGCCGGATAACGCCGGTAGCCAGCACTTCTTTAACAACATCGCCCCGTTGTACGGCAACCAGTGCCAGTGCCACGGCCTCTGAATTTTTGTGCGGCATAAAAACAAATGCAGCGAGCACCGCTGCAAGGGCTACAGCCAGTGCGTACCTGCGCCGACCGTTGCATGCTGCAAGCATGACCCTGGCTCGGTCCACAAGCAGAGTTCTGATAAAAGCAAATGGAATCATTGCATCATCCCAGCAGTGCGTTGGCCGTCTGATATACCACTATGGCCGCTGCAAAGGGCAACAGCAGGGTATACAGAATGATGAAAAAGAAGATTTTCAGTGACCGGGTTTCCTTGTAAATCATGCCCAGTGTGGCCACGCAGGGGATGAACAGACTCTGGGCGCACATGAAGGCGAGTGCCCCCTGCAATGAAGTGCTGTTGCGCAGCACATCAGGAAGATCCACCAGTGGCACGTTGTAAATGACGCCCATGGTTGCGAGAGTTGCCTCCTTGCTGATTGCCGAGGTGAACAGCGAGGTGAGCAACCGCCAATCCGCGCCCATGACGGATGCGACCGGTTCAAGCATATGCCCCAGTTGACCAAGCCAACTGGTTTCTACCTGCCCGGTGGGGTAGTATGAAACAAACCATACAAGGATGCTGAAGCTGACCATCAGGGTGGCGGCTTTTTTCAGAAACGCATTGGTATTGGACAGTATGCTGCGGAAAATATTTTTGACGTTGGGCCTGTGGTAGTGCGGAAGTTCCATTATCAGCCCCCGGTAGTCATCGCGACCGGGCAAAAAGCGATCAAAAACCACGCAACTGACCATAAGAACAGAAAAGTTCATTATTAAAAGCAGCAGTACCATGCTCACAGCCCAGAAAGGCGGAAAAAGCCACGCGGCAAGGGTGGAAAGCACAACCAGCTTGGCGGAGCAGGGTATTAGCGGAATGAGCAGAAAAAGCAGCAGGCGTTGGCGGGCCGAATCAACCGTGCGGCAGGCCATAACGCCCGGGATATTGCAGGGCAGGGCGAACAGAAGGGGGACAAATGCTTTGCCGTTGAGGCCAAGTCTGGTCATGAGGCTGTCCATAAGAAAGGCAGCCCTGCTCATGTAGCCCACATCTTCAAGAATGGCGAATATGGCGTAAAAAACTGCCACAAAGGGCAACATGGAGAGTACCGCGCCCACGCCTCTGAACCCGCCCTTGGTCAAGGCCTTGAAAACCATCAGTTCTGGCGGAATGGCATCCAGAACGGCTGTTTCCACAATCTGAAGGCCGCGCCACAGCCCCAGTCCCAACGGTGAACCAAGGCTGAACCCGACAATTATTGCGGTCAAAAGAATGGTCATCATCAGCACTGGCCCCAGCACCGGGTGCAGCAGCCACTTATCCCAGACAGCTGTCGGGCTTTTATGGCTGAGGGAGCAGGCGCTATCGCGCTGGGTTGTCTGTTCTATCCAGTCAAATTTTGCCTGTTGCGCCGCATCCTGAAGTTTTCTTGAAAAAACAGGCGGTGCGATGCCTTCTGCGCGACATGCATCGGTAACGACCTGCATGGCGTTGTCATCCTGCTCAAGCGCTTTCCAGGCTGTCCATTCTGCGGGTGCGGAAAGCCAATGCGCGTGACGTTGCAGCAGAGTTGTCCACTTGGCGTGCAGCTCTGCTGCTGGTTGCGGCAAATGCTGCAACAGCGCCGGGTAAACGTTGACAGGCGCAGGCGGTGTCGCAAGCGCCTGCTTTATGATAGAGCGCAGATCATCCGCGCCTTGCTCTTTTGATCCCACAAGGGCTGTCACTGGAGTTCCCAATGCATGGGAGAGCGCCGCCGGGTTGACAGAAACTCCATTTTTTTCAGCTACGTCCACCATGTTGAGGGCGATGAGGCAGGGGACGCTCAGCAGCATTATATCCAGCGCGTAGTACAGGGTGCGCTCAAGGCTGGCCGCGTTGACCACAACTACCACAAGGCTGGGAGACTCTGTAAGGATATATTCGCAGGCAATGCGTTCTTCCGGCGAGCTGGAACTGAGCGAATAAGAGCCTGGCAAGTCCACAACCATATAGCCGCCCTGCTCACGGGGGGCGTAACCTGATTTTTTTTCAACAGTTTTTCCCGCCCAGTTGCCCACTTCCTGGCGCAGCCCCGTAAGCAGGTTGAATATAGTTGACTTGCCCACATTGGGCTGTCCGGCAACCGCCACCTGCTGGCATGAAACAGTCATTTCCGCATCGCCTCCTCTACTTCCGCCATCTGTATTTCTTCTGCAATGCCGTGTGAAACAGCCAAAAATGTTCCTCGATATTCAAGCAGTACTGCGCCCCTTTTGCGTTTGCGCAAAACCCGCACATGGCATCCCGGCAGCAAACCCAGAGATGCAAGGCGGCGCGCAATAACCGACCGGGATCTGATTGATTCAATTTTTCCTGCATCACCCTGAGGCATCTGGGCAAGAACCATAACTTCTCCTTTTTGTAACAGCCGCCAGCAAGTTGCGGGACTTCGGCTTTTGACGGTGCTCAGGCCTGAAATGAGAAGGCGCATATTTTCACGGTTTTTTTGACTGGTGGAAGCCAGCGTACCCAGCGTACCCATCCCCATCGGCTTGGAGGGCAATCAAAGTAGGGGGTCTCGCTTTCAAATCTGAGGGCCGGGCTCCATGCGCACAGTTCCTTTACCCGGTCCACTCCCCACAAAAATGGGGCAGTGCAGCGAGAAACCGTGTCGTGACGAGCGTCATTGCCCACAAATCTGCGCGACAGCGCTTCAAAAAAGATGATCCCGCCGGGAAAGCGCCTTGCCATAACCTCAAACAAATGTCGCACCTCGCACGGGGGCAGGTACATAAGCAGCCCTTCGGCTATGAACATTACCGGGCCCGACGGGGGGACGGCATCCATCCAGCCGTGGTCTGTAACAGAGTTTTCAAGCATGGTGTGCCGGGGGCTTTCCGCAAAAAACAGTTTGCGAAAGGCGATGGCTTCCGGCAGATCAAGGTCAAACCACCTGGCAAGCCTGTTGTCCAGGCGGTAAGAGCGGGCATCCAGCCCGCACCCCAACGAGATAACGGAACCCTCGGCGTGCGTTTTGAGAAAACGGGCCACGGCTCTGTCCAGCAGTCTGGTGCGAACTGCTATGCCTGTCTGCGTGCGCCATCCGCCAGAAAATTTGCTGAAATCGTAATCGATCTCTTGCATCAGGCGCAGTGCATGGGTGTCTTGTATCAGCCCGTCGTTGCGCAACGTTTCCATGGCCCGCGCCCAGACAGGAATAAGCATTGTTTCGCTGACCCCCCGCAGAGGAGTCTTGTGCCGAAGCGGAGGTGTTCCGGTATGGCTGTTGTTTTTTTGCCGTGCAGCGTATGAATGACAAGACATGTTCAGCTCCTGGGATCCGTGCTGGAGATGATGCTCTCCAGTTCCTCAATGACCTGGCGGCAAACTGTTTTGTGCCAAAGCAGCCACAAATGGCTGGCGGGAACTGTTGTCGCACGAACATTCCAGCCCAGCATCTTTGGGGGCAGCATTCCCTGCTCTGGAACGATTATGTTGTCCGTGCGCGAATAGATGGCAGTGCAAGGAATCTCACTTGGCCGTTCTGCCTGCTCAAGGCTTGTCAGAAATGGCGAGCGGAAGGAAAAGGCCGAATGAAGATGCCCTGGAGTCCAGAATGCGATGCGCGCCATGCGTGTACCCTGATGGGGCGTAGCCAATGTAATGGCGCCACGCAGGCGTTGTTCCGCCCCCTGCCCGCACAACCACAAGCGCAACAGCAGGCCGCCTGCACTGTGCCCGACGAGCAGGGGTTTTTCACCCGGCCAGAGGCGTTCCACATCGCTCACGGCTTTTTCTATGACGCCTGCCAGAAATGCCGGGCCGTCCCCCTGGCTTATGTTGCCTAGCGGAACCCGGTAAGACGGGCAGTACACGCGCGCATATCCGGCTTTTGCAAGCCAGAAGCGGTACAACAACCACGCCCCGGTATTGTGGTAAGTGCCGTGGACAAGAATTACCGGAGGCCGCAGTTTTGCGGATGTATTTCGTATAATCCCCCGACCGCGCATAAATGGGTGCGCCAAGGATGCAAGCAGGGCCATCAGCATTCCGCAAAAAGATTGCGCGATGCCCAGCGTCAGCGCCCAGGGGCCTTTGGGAGGTGGCGGCACAGAATCAGCATTGCACGCCTCATAATGATAGATGATGTATGTGTAGCTCGCTATGTAGAGCGGAGGAAGCAGCAGCATCAAATACATGGATCAGGCCCACATGGTTTTAAAAACAAGATAATACGCGCCCACAAGGATGACCGTGCCTGCAACAGATTTGGCGCAGGCAAAACCGGGCACCTCCCGGGAGTAGAGCGCATACTCGGCGCCGAACTGCGGAAGAAGCACAACACGCTCTTCAATCCTGGTTGTAATCCAGAGCATGCTCATGAAGATTGGCAGCATGAGAAGCGTATAAACAGCGCCGGTTGCCAGAGAAAGGCCGCCGACAAGAAAGAAATTCGCAACAACTCCAGGGTGGCGCAGTTCTGCGTAAATACCCACGCGCAGCAGTTTTTGCGGTTTTGAGTAGTCGTTGAGTGTGACTGCCAGATTTTCCCTGACGAAGCGAAAAACGTACATTCCCGCATAGATGGCTATGGCTGCTCCCAGAACGGCAGCCAGAACATATGCAGGTGATGATGAGAACATGCTGAATACCCCACCGCCAGCGGCTCTGGGTTGGGGCAACCATGGCATCACAAGCCATATGTGACCTGTGGGAACTGCCAGCAGGTGCAGGGCAAAAAGCATGTTTCTGGGGGGTCGCCCCTGCTCTCTCTGGTTTTTTCTGTAGATAAAATACCAGTAATACAGCAATGCGCCGGGGTAGCCGCTGAGCGCGCAGGCAAGCTGCACATAAAACCAAGTATCGTCAAACATTATGCATCCCCATTGGTAAAACGGTGGACTGAAGACAGGGAATACACCTGATATTTTTGGGCGAAGGCTGAAGGTATTGGCAGACGTTTTATCCACCGCAATACCCTGTATTTGCGGCACAACAGCGCGGGCAACTCTGCAAAAATGCTGTGGCATCGGGTTAAAGCCCATCCAGCCTCAAGAAAAAAGGCACCGGGGTCGCCGGGCAGGCCATGCACTTGTAACGTTGGGTCGCCTGTGTACCACTCGGGGCGTCTGTTGTCGTAGGCAGCTCCGTACATGTTCAACGCATCGAGCAGAAGGACTGTTTCTTCATTGTTGCCGTGAAGGGCATGCAGGAGTTCTCTCTTTTCGTGCTCGGGCAAATAATCAAAAAGACCTTCAGCCACGATAATTCGCGGGCCGGGATAGTCTTGCATGGTGGCCGCAAGGTCGCGCCAAGAATTGACTGCGTGCCGCAATACCCGTCCGAATGATGCGGCAAGGGGAGATTTGCCAACCATCTCCGTTTTCAGGTCCACAAGCCTTTTTGTGTCGGCCTCGTGAAAGAATACTTCGGGAAACATTGCCCCCATGCGAGCCCAGCGGGAATCAAAGCCAGCTCCTATGGTCCAGATATGGACAAACTGCCGTTGAGAACTGCGCATCAGCAGTTCAGAAAGCATCCTGTCGAACATCCTTGCACGTAATAGTATGCAAGGGGCCACCAGAGGGTGAAGAGTCGCGTATTCTGGCGACTGCCCAACGCTGCCGACAAGGTGTTCGGCAAGTCCATCGCTGAAACCTTCGCGTGCCCATGACGTGGCGCAGCCTCGGGCGCACATATCCAGCCATGCCGTGCGTTCAAATGGGAGCAGTTCAGCATACCTCTTGGGCCAGGAGAAAGATTCTTGGGAATGATGAGCATTCATTGGGCTTCTCCATACCGCACGCCGCGATCTGCCAGCAGCGAAAGGAAATCTGGAGCAGATACAGCTTCGCCCAGAAAATGCACGCCGGGATTCGTTTGACCCAGCAGGGTCATATGGGCTGCAGCGGCCCCGGCCATGCCAGTAAGGTGGATGTTTTCTGTGGTAGAGAGTTCAAATTTACGTATGTGCCCAGAGCGGCTGCTTACCTGCACCCGCAGGAGCCCTTGAACTCCCAACCGTCTGGCATCCTTGCCGATGGCATTGCAAAGCCACGTTTGCGCCCTTTGCCGGTGTTTGCGTAATAATGTCTTGATGCCCGCAATGGTCATTCGTGTGCGCAGGCTCAGCAAAATCAGCCCGACCCTTATGCTTATGTCGGGGCGTTCAAGTGCCAGCGGCACGGTAGAGGCGCTGTAGACCCAAAGTGCGGATTGTACCCTGTCGGCCAAGGAAGGTATGGCTACACGGCGGCTTCCTTTCCAGAAGGGAAGCCGCGTCCAGCGTCCTTTATGCAGATAGCCAAAACCCGTGTGCTCATCATTAAAGAGATGCCAGATCATGTCTGAAACAGAGCCCTCAGACCAATGATCCCTAGCGCCGCAATACAGGGTGAGTTCCTTAGCCGGGCCATGAATCTGCTCGGCAGTGGACAAGGCATACCGGGTAAATACCTCTGAAATGCCGGGAATCCACCCTGCTGTAAGTATCATGCTCCTGCCCTGATTTTGGGCTTGCCCGGCGTAGGGGGATAGGCGCTGCTTCAGCAGGGAATACCCCGCCACATCTACATAATGGGCCCCGGAATTCCAGGCCAGATTGGCCGCCGCCCAGCCTGTCTGCCATGAGGGGCCAGCGCAATTGAGCACGAGGTCGCAATCCTGAAAAATGCTGGGCGCAGCAGTAAAGATATCTACCACCCGCTGTTCTGTTGCCGTGTTTAACCCCTGTGCCGCGTGCGTTGCCTTGGCAGACTGCCTGCTGCACAAAACAAGCTCGTAGGGCCCCATGGCGCACAATTCGCGGCAGGCGGCCCTGCCAACTGAACCGGTAGCCCCAAGAACCGCAATTTTTGCTGGTTTTGTCATAGAGCCTCCTGTTTGAAGTAGCCGAGCGACAGGCGCAGTTTTTCCAGGCTTGAAGGGATGTTTTTTATCCAGGGGAACCGCTGTGATATGGAGTACACACCGGGGGCCATCGCAGCGGTGGCCTTAAGATACTCACGGGCAACTGCCGCAGCGAATGCCCCGGTCATGCCAAAAGTGCTTTCTCCCGTGGCAAATGAATACAGCGACCCTGACGCGCCTTGAGCCCGCACTAGCAGGATTGATCTGGACAGTCCGTTGGCGCTGCCGCCGCCTTTTTCATGCAGCCGATAAAATAACCTGGTCAGGAAAGAGGTTATGGCTGGATACTTTTCTGCCGGAAAGGTCCGCAACAGGCCAGCAATCCATAGTGGCATGCCCTCGCAATGCATCCTGTAGGTAATCCTGCTTGCTACGGGGGGCAGTTCGCCCATGGTGTGCTCTTCCTCCATTAGCGCTGCCTCGGCAGAAAAGCACTGCACAGCGGAAACGGGCTTGCCAAGAGTGGGAAAGGTTTCCTGCTCCAGATTACTTTTATCCAGTGCTGGGACAAGGATTTCCCTGCCATCGGCAAGTTCGCAAGCCTGAAGGCGCAGACCGTGGATCATTGTTTCCGTAGCTGCCGGCCCTGCCGGTTCGTTCCTTCCCGCAAAAAGCCGCACATGAGCTTCGGAAATGGGGCCTCCAGAAATTCCGGCCAGCAGGTGTATGAGGGCCGTGCTCATGCCCGGGTTAAGGCCCATGCCTGTAAGAATGCGCACATTGGCCGCTGATGCGGTATCTGCCAGTTTGAATATTTTTCTGGCGGCCAGTGGGCAGTCGTTAACGTCCAGGCAGTCAACCCCGGCCCTGATGCACAGTTCGTGCGCACGAGTCTGTATGGTGGTGAAGGGGCCAAGGCTCAGAATGACAAGGTCGTAGCCCGACAGGATTTTTTCCTGCTGCTGGTCGTCACGGCATACGTCAATGTTTATATGCTCCACGCCATAGCCTGTCGGTTGCAGCGGATGGCTGCGCCCGCCCGTGTGTATGGTCGCTTCGGGCATAAGCTGCTGGAGCGCCCTGACGATTTTTCTGCCGGTGCCGCCTGTGCCGCCAAGAATCAGAATGCGGTGACTCACGCTTCACCTCCTTTTGACAGTGTGTCGTCAATAAATGCTTTCACACTGTTGCAGAAGGTTTCCGGGTGGGTTTGCACAAGCATATGCCCACCGGGAAGCATCTGGTGCGTGCATGCGGGGAAGCAGTCAGCCCATGTAGCAGCGTATTCCCTGACAAAAGGGTATTCTTCCTGTTCGCCGGTAAGAACTTTGCAGGGGCAGGCAAAAGCTGTGCTGCCAAAGCGGTAATCCTTCATGCCGCACACCGCATGCCGATATGCCTGCCAGTATTGTTTCCTTTCTTCCGATGGCATTTCCACCAGCATGGATTGGTAAATGCGCTCCAGGCGTTGTTCTGTTTCCGGATCGTCCAGCCTGGAATACAGCGAGGCTTCCGCGTAGGCGGTCTGTTGCGCGCCAGGGGGCGTTGCCCCGGTTAGTATGACGGCATTGGGCGCGCGACCTGATTCGTTGAGCAGCTTTATAAGGGCGTGCGCCACGTATGCTCCGTAGCAGTACCCCAAAATGATCAGTTTTTTTGCCGGGGGCAGATACTGCAAAAGAGATTCGGCAACGGAGTCAATGGTGTGCGCCTGATGTGCCCCCGCTTCTTTGTAAACAGCGGAATAAACATCGGCAGTGTCGCCAAGGGCTGCTGCCAGGCTATGGAACATGGCCGGGCTGCCGCCTGCATACGGCAGGCAAAGCAGGGTTGTGCCAGTGATTGAGGGCTGGTTTGTCGAACCAGCCAGTCGAACCCACGTTTTTGCAGTGGGTTGCGCCTGACTTTTTTCCGCAAGGCGGGCAATGGTGGGTTTTTCAAAGAGGTCTTGCAGCCCGTAGTTGAATCCTCTTGCCCGAAGGGCCGCAAGAAGGCGGGTAGCGCGTATGGAATCGCCGCCCATAAGCCAGAAGTCGTCATGAATTCCGATGCGCTCAAGGTGGAATATGCTTTGCCAGCAGCGGGCTATGCCTTCCTCCATCGGAGTGCGCGGCGCGATGTATTCCCTTTCGGTTTGAGGCCTCGCTGCAGTCACAATATGCGGCAGCTTCTTGACGTCGAGTTTTCCGCTGGGTGTTTGGGGCATCGTCTGTAGCTGGCAAAAGAAACGCGGCACCATGTATTCCGGCAGGTGTTTTTTAAGGTGCGTCTTTAATGCCGACTCTTCCAGAGGCGCTGTAACAGTATAGAAAGCCGCCAGGGCACTGGAGCCATCCGCCGCAGTTTGCAGCACTGCCGAGGCAGAAGACACGCAGGCGCAGGCAAGCATGGCTCCCTCAATTTCTCCCAGTTCAATGCGGTAGCCGCGCAGATTCACCTGCCGGTCATTGCGCCCAAGGAACTGTACGTCACCTGTCTCAAGCCATCTGGCCATGTCGCCAGTGTCGTACATTATTCCCCCAGAAAAAGGGTCGGGTACAAAGGCTTTTGCCGTCTGTTCCGCCCGATGCCAGTACCCCTTGGCTACGCCGTATCCGCCTATGAACAAGCGTCCGGGGACGCCGATCATGCATGTTTGCAGTTCGTCGTTGAGAATGTGGTACTGCGTGTTGTCCAAAGGCTTGCCAATGGGTACCACGTCAAGGCTGCATTGACCTTCATGCAGCGGAATTTCAAAGAAACTGGATGCCACAGTGGCTTCAGTGGGGCCGTATTCATTGAAAATACGGTGGCTGGGATAGTGCCGCACCCATGTGGTTATGTCATCGGTATTGATAACCTCGCCACCCAGCAGGATGCGCATTTCTGGATGCAGGGCTGGCTGGCTGGCCATACTGTCCAGCATGGCTGCAAGCATGCCGAAATGTGATGGCGTGACGTTGAGCAGGGTTATTTGTTTGCCTTCAAGGAAGGCGAATAGCTTCTCAACATCTCTGGTATCTTCTTCGGAAAGTATATGCAGTGTCGCACCGCTCATGCATGCGCCAAGATTGCTTGTAAGCGTCATGTCAAAAGAGGGGGATGTCACCAGCGCAAACTGTTCGGTGCAGCCTCGTGCAAGTTCTCTGAGCACATAGCCAATGAAGTTGCGGAAATTTGCGTGGGAAACCATGACCCCCTTGGGGTTTCCCGTAGAGCCGGAAGTATAGATCATGTACGCCAGATCCTGCGGTTCAGGCTTGGGGAAATTGGCTTGCTCCGGGATGCGCTCCATATCTTGTTTGCAAAGCACGGTTGTGGTTTTGGGAATGTCTGCCGCAGGAAGTTCTGTTTCGTCGGGAAAGAACAGCAGCCTGACGTTTTTCAGGTCGTCATGGTTTAATCGTGCCGCCACATCTGGCGTTGTGATAAGTGCGGATGCCTGACTGTCGGCAATCATGTAGGCAATGCGCTCGCAAGGGTAGGCAGGGTCAACAGGAATATAGGCCGCTCCCGCAAGCAGCGCACCAAACTGGCTTACAAGCAGATCTGTTCCCCTGGGCAGCGACACAGCCACAAAATCGCCACGCCCTATGCCGTGGCGGGCCATCAGCGTGGCCATGCGGCAGCAGGCGTGGTGCAGTTCTGCATAGCACACGCATTGCCCGTTGAAGGTGAGGGCGGGGGCATCAGGCGTATTTTGCGCCCAGTGAGCCACAGCATCATACAAAGGCAGGGACGAAGCCGGGGTTTGGGTGGCGTTTACAGCGTTCAGGCAAGCTTTCTGTCGGGGGGGCATGGCCGCGTATGAAGAAAACGGCTGGCCCTCATTGCCGGCTGCCCAAGTGTTCACGGCATCCGCCAGCACGGCCTCATACTGTTCTGCCAGTGTTGAGACAAAACCTTCGTCAAATAGTTCGCGCACATAATTCCAGTTAATGTGCCATGTGTCGCCCACGGTGTAGAGAATAACATCGATCCATGTTCCCGGTGCGCCAGTCTGGGTATGCAGGTTTTCTGTCAACTGCAAAGACCGCCCGGCAAGATCGCTGTTGCGCACCAGATTGACGGAATTGGAAAATATGAGAGAACTCATGGCTCCTTGTCTGCCTGTTCTGGAACTGATCTGGCGCGAAAGATCAATGGAAGAGACGGATCGGGCCAACACACGGCGGATGTGCCTTTCCAGGCGACGCGCCATATCTGCAATGGGTTCGGCAAAGGAGGTGCGCAGCCGTACAGGAACAATATCAATGAAACTGCCAAACACATTGCGGCTGGTTTCCCTGAATTGCTCGCGGTTAAACACTGGCATGTTGATGATAAGATCGTTCTGGTTGCTCCAGATGTTGGCCAGCTTGAACAGGGCGGCAAACAGAATGCTGTTGAGGCTGAGGGTGTCGTCCTGCGCGGCCCATTGTCGCAGATGGTCAAACAGCCCCGGCCGCGCCCTGGTGTAGAGTGTGGAAAAGCGCACGGATTCCAGCATTGCCGGGTTGCGTTTCATGGGAAGGGTGATGCGGGGAGGCAGGTCGGTAAACTCATTGAGCAGCCAGTCCATATCGCTCTGATAACCAGCAGTTTTTTCACGGCAGGCCGCCAGCCAGGAATAGTAGGAAAATGACCGGGAGGCCTCGGAAGGGGGAAGCGTTTTGCCGTCCTTGAGGTCTTCGTAGATGTCCAGCAGCCCTCGCACAAAGGTAAGGGAACTGTATCCGTCCACCACCATATGGTCGATGTGCATGATAAGGAGCCACTGATCATGCCCCATGCGGCAAAGGCGAACCCTGAAAAGGGGCGGCGTGCGCAGGTCGCAACGGATATCGTGACTTTCACGGTCTATGGTTTCAATACGGGCCTGCTGCTGCGCTTCAGAAAGGTTAGAAAGGTCTTCCACCTGGATTGCGGGAAGATCAACGCTGTCTTGTATGCGCAGCATCGGGCGTTCGGCAGAATCGTCGATGTACGCCCGCAGCATGGCGTGGCGCGCAACGATTGTTTCAAAGGATTTTTCCATAACCGGCACATCAATGGCGCCCATGATTTCAAGCCGGTGCACAATGTAGCAGGAGATGCCTGTGGGTTCATTGCGCATTATGCTGCGGGTGTGGAAGTAAAGCGTTTGCTGGAACGGCATGAGAGAAACAGGGTCCCCCTGGTTTGGGGCCAGCGTTTCAATAATGGTCGCCATTTCGGTGAGAGATGTGCAGGCCAGGGCTTCATTGACTTTGGGCTTGTTGCCGAACACGCTGCGTAGCTCGGATGCAAACAGGGAGAGAGCCGCTGGGTTTGGTGCATAGGAGAGCAGGGGAGCGTTGCAGGAAATACTCTCCCTGTCCTGCTGAAAGGCGTCTGCCGCAATATCGCGCAGCAAAACCTCCAGCTCGGAAACCGGCCCCTTGTTCGTTTGTTCGTTCAGGGCATGCAGCTGTTCCAGAAAGGTAGTATGGCGATAGGCAAAATCGAGTGGCAGCTTTTTATTCAGTTTTCTTTCAAGGCTTGCCGCAAGGCAGCTGGCCCTGAAAGAATCGCCGCCGCATGCAAAAAATGAATCCGAATTTTCCGGCGCAAATCCGGGTCGTTCAAGGGCGTTCGCCCATGCGCTGGCAAGAACTGCTGGTGTATCTTCAACCTGGGGTGCTTGCGGCGAAGCCGCATTGTCCGGTGCGCTGGCAAATCTGGCCGCCAGTTCGTGTCGCATTATTTTGCCGCTGGTGGTGCGTGGAATGTCTGCGGCGGCAATGTAGTGTACCACAGTAACCGGCATGCCGAAAATTGCGGCAATGGTTGCTTTTGTTCTGGTTTCTGCTGCCAAATCATGGGCGTGCCTGCTTGCTGGCACCACAAAAAGACGGAGACGTTCTTCCATGGAATTATGGTCAAGAACTCCTACGGCTATGCACTGTTTCCATGCAGTTCCAGCGGCCTTGGCTGCAACGGCTTCCACCTCTGAAGGCGCGATGTTTTTGCCGTTATGGATGATAAGTTCTTTTACCCTGCCAGTGGGAAAGAACTCTCCGTCCTCCGAAAGAAAACCCACGTCTCCTGTATCAAGCCAATCTTCGCCCTGAGCCTGAACAAGGCTGTCAGCAGTGTAATAGCCAAGAAATGTTGAAGGCCCCTGAATCTGAAGTTTCCCCATATGCATGGCAGGCAGCACGTTGCCGTTCTCGTCTACAATGCGCAAAGTAGTGAGCCGTGCAGGCAAGCCAGCTTCCGTTACGGTAAATGACGGTTCGCCATCTTCAGCAACTACAGCCCGCTTTTCCGCATGCCACGCCTGCCGGGAAAGACTCCACAGTTTTTCTCTGCGGGTATGGGGCTTCAGGGATGCCATTACTACATTTTCACCTAGGCCGTATCCCGGGCAGACGGCTTCCGGAGGCATGCCAAGGGGCCCCAGTTTTTCATGCAGGCTGCGGCACAGATCAGGAGCAATCATTTCTGCGCCAAGAATCAGCATCTTGATGCAGGAGAAATCCAGCGGGCCGTCTTTTTCAGCTCTGTCCACAGATTTGAGCAGGAGTCGGGCAGATGTGGGGGTAAGGGGAATGTGCGTAGCACGGGTATCATGAATCAAGCGCAAAAAGCGGTGTGGACGCCGCAAAAACTCTTCGGTATCCATGCGGATTTCATCCACGCGCGAGTATGCGGCCAGCAGATGGCTGGCAAACAGCCCGAAATCATGATGGTAAGGGAGCCACGAGGCAAAGCGCATATCCTCTGTAAGGTTTTCGGCTTCTCTGAGTGCGGCCAGATTGTGCAGGATGCCTTTATTGCTGAGCGCGATGCCCTTTGGCGTGCCGGTGCTGCCCGATGAAAACTGGATGACGGCGCAGTCGTTGGGCGAAAGGGGGCTTGGGTTCTCATAAAACTGACCATAGCCCGATTCTTTCAGCGACGCTGTGACAAGAGGCCGCCTGGAAAGCCCAAAATCCCTATGTAGAAGTGTGGCCTGATCTTCAGTGTGGCATATGACAACCGCATCCATGCAGGACAATACGCCGCGGAGTCTGGCGTTGGCATATTGAAAGGAGCTGCCGGTTCCGGCATGAGGCAGCGGCGCAACAGGGTTGCCACGTATAATTCCCCCCCAGAGTGCCATCAAAAAATCTTCGCGCGATTCTGTGGTAATGATGAGCGGCATAGACAGGGGAATATTTTGCTGGTCAAGGCCAGCAGCAACCGCGTTGCCCTGCCGCCACAATGCTGCATAACTAGTGGCGCCCATAGTGCCATCGGGGCGAAGAAATTTTATTCCCTTAATGTATTCTGTGGCCAAAAGTCGCAGCATCCGGCGCACACTTGAGGGTTTCAAGTCTTCGTCCGTGGTGCTTTTTCCTTGCATAAGCATGACCGTTACCTCGTTGCGTCTTTTTGATGCTTTGGGGGCGAATTTTGAGAAAATTTAACAAGGCACTACATAAAACGCCGAAGTTGTGTGCTGAACAGGTGTGGTTATCTTTTTTGCTGAGTGCGATGACTGTGACGTTGCTCCACAGAAGTTGATTCGGCGCCCCGGTTTGCCCTGGGGGTTGATGCACAGCCGCCAGGACAAACCGGAATACGAGGCCTAGAATTCGGCCTTGAGCATTACGCCGAATGTTCTGGGGTTGCCCATGGTGCCCACCATATGTTGCCAGGGTATGGCGCTGCTGTTGTCAAACGCCAGAGTGTAATATTCTGTATTGAGCAGGTTTTTGCCGTATACATAGACGCTGTAGTTCTCGGTTTCATAGCCGATTTTGGCGTCCATAAGGCTGAAGGGGTCTTGGCGGGTGGTGTTTTGGCTGTCGAGGTAGTACGGGCCGATAAAGGAATTTTCGAGCCGTGCGAACAGACCGCAGTCCAAAGTGTACTGGCCGCCCACAACAGCTTGATATGCAGGAGCGTAAGGCGCGTCTGCTCCGTTGAATGTCGCTGGGCTGCCCCCGGCATCATCGACTTCTGTTTTCAGCAGTCCGTATGAGCCGAATAGCTCCAGCCCATGCAGCGGCCGGGCACGCATGGAAACTTCAAAACCAGTGCTGTGCGACTGTCCTGCATTGCTGATAATTGCACCGTGTGATGATGTAAGAGTATAAAGCTGCTGGTCGCGCATCTGAATGTAAAAAACAGATGCGTTTATATCCAGTTTGTTGTCCAAAAAGCTGCCCTTGGTCCCCAGCTCGTAGTTCCATGTGTATTCAGAACCATAGCTCTTGTCTGCAAGATAGGCATTTGTGGTCTGGAATCCGCCTGGTTTGTACCCAGCCGTAACAGAACCGTATACGTTGAAGTTGGGTGTGAACCTGTACTCCAGAGCGAATTTGGGAAGCAGAGCGGAGTAGGCCTCCTTGCCTGTCAGCTTTTCCCTTCCCTGAAAGCCCAACATGGCGGCGTTTTCGCCCGTGTTGTCACCTACGGCATCCAGATATTTGGTCACATGATCGTAGCGCAGACCGGCAGTGGCAAAGAGTTTGTCTGTGATGGCATATGTGCCCTGGGCAAAGGCGGCGGCGTTGTAAGCATCGACTGTGGTTTTATTCAGCTGGTTTACTTCGCCAAGGCCAGGAAAGCCCGCAAGCATGGTAATATAGTCTTCATGCGCAACCATATTATCTTTGGTTTCTTGCTGTTCATACGCTCCGTATAAACCGGCAAGCCACTGAAACCGTGAAGATTTTTCCAGAGAATGCATTCGCAGTTCCTGGGTCCACTGCTCGTTTTTCAGGCGAAAGTGATCTGTAAGCAGATAGTCGGCGCTGAAGTCAACGTCGTTTTTTTCTTTGGAAGAAAATGTGCGGTGGCCGGTAATGCTTGTGAACCCAAGGTAATCCCCCAAGTACTCCATGTTCAGTATCTGGCCGAAGGAGTTGACTTCCAGATTGCCCAGTTCGCCCTGATTTGTTTTCCACGGGTCAGAATCAAACTTGGCAAGAGTTTCATACATGGAAAAATCAGAGTTCTTTGTATAGCCGTTCAGGTTCAGGTTAATCTTGAACCTGTCGGATGGCTCGAGCAGCAATTGCCCGCGCAAGGCAAGCTGGTCGCCCTTGATGCCGGGTTTTTCCTTGACCTCGTTATAAAACGCCCCATCAGTATGACGGTATACACCGGCAACGCGCAGTGCTGCCTTGTCGAACAGCGGGATATTAAGCATGCCGTTGGTGATGTGAGTATTGTACGATTCAAGAGCGTACGAAGCATTTCCGCCCCATTTATTGAGTTTGGGCTTGTTGGAGTTGACCACAATGGCCCCGCCAAGCGTGTTGCCCCCGTAAAGGGTTCCCTGCGGGCCACGCAGAATTTCCACACTCTCAACATCATAGAAAAGAGGTTCCAGCCCGCCGTTGATGTTCATTCCATCGGTGAACATGCCAACAGTCGGGCTGAAAAAATCGGCATTGCCAGACACGATGCCACGAATGTTGATGGTGGCATACGCTTCATGGCCTTCTGGCACGCGGGCAAAAACGTTTGGCGTGTGCGTGGTAAGATCCATAGTTCCCCTGATCTGCGAATCCTGGAGGTCTGTACCGGAGTAGTATTCAATACTCACAGGCACCTCTATTAACCGTTGCTCGGCCTTTTGTGATGTTACCACCACATCGGGGAGCTTGAACGGGTCTACACTGGTAGGGGAAGATGCTTCAGAAGGAGGCATAGAAGACTGGGCAGGATTTATACCATTATCCTGCGCCGGGTCTGCTGCTATGGCTGCATTTGACAATAAAATTGTAAAGGTAAGGCATGCGGCTGAGGTCAGCCCTAGAAGAAAACGGTACACGAAAACCTCCCTTAAAATAGAAATGAATTTAAAAGTCTTTTTCATTATATCGCGGACAAGCATCGAAAAAGGCCGCTATCCATTCACTCAGCTTTTGCAAAGTGCAGAGAGAAGACAGGAGGTTTCGCGAACAAAGTCATCCATGTTCATGTCTGGATGAAGAGCCGTGCGCATGGGAAATCCGTCAAGCAACAGCATTATGAGGTCAACGCGACTTTCGGCAATGTTCTCGGCCCAGTCAGGCCGAAATTTGCGGCATATGGCAACCAGTTGTGTGCGGAAAGACTTGTCGTGAGCACGCATGCTGGCTGTTATGACCTCGTTGCGATCCAGCTCGGCAAGGATGTCAAACATCAGGGATTCCTGGGCCTGATCCTGGCGGGATAATATTTGCAACCGAGCAAGGTCACACAAGAAGTTTTCAAGGGATATAGCCTTGGCTGCAAGTTCTTCAAGGAATGTATCTAGGCCTTCAAGCTTGCTTTGTACAAGGGCGTTTATAATGTCTTCCTTGTTTTGGAAGTAACCATAAATATTGCCTATGCTCATGCCTGATGCCTTGGAAATATGCGCCATGCTGGCATTGTGGAAACCATATTTGATAAAGCATGTCTCGGCAGCTTCAAGCAGTTGCTTGCGGCGTGAATCGGCCAGGACGGCATCCCTGTGCCTTTTTGATTGCCTTTCCATATGCATCCTGAAGTGAGTGCTTTTTTTTGTTGGCAAAACATAGAACGAACGCTCGTTCTATGTCAAGGGGCGTTATTGGAAATATGCTTTTTTAAGTTATGATAATTCGGTTCCTCTGGAAGAGCATGCGCAACAAGTGGGAGACGAGTCACTCAGGAATATCCATTTTCGTTGCTGGACAAGGTTGCTTGTCCTCCGTTACGTTCATTGGCTCCATGCCTGTTCCCCATGTCGCATTTTATCCACTCGCAAGTGGTTTGCACCCCGTCAAGTAGACAGTTACTAATGTCCCTGTGACAGTGATTAAGCGGCCAGTTTTTCTCGGTATTCTACTAGAGAAAGCTGGTCGAGCCTTTTTTGAAATCGTTCAATGTTGTAGAAAAGTATATATTCTTCAATCAGTATGCTCATTTCTTCTTTGCCTACACTGTTTTTTTTGAGAAAAACTTCAGCTTCAAATATGAAAAGAACAATTCAATGCATGTATTGTCCAATCAATTGCCTTTTCGCGGATGATTTTATTGAATTTTGAATTTTTTAATCTGGCTATGATACAATTCATGATTGTATTGAAATAATTTATGTGAATGCACAACTGAACATAGTATTGCAGTAAATTTGTTTAATATTGCGAACATAATATCGAAGTTATTTCTGGATGATATGCGTGAGCTACGACTTCGTTGTTGCACAAGTCTTGCACAACAGGCAGATAAATGAAGCCGCTAGTTGTGGGCAAATAGGTTATAACTGTCGTCAGTTTTTTGGGGGGGAGTTGAAATTTGAAGTTACGCCCAAGCAAATTCGGAAATACTGTGCTGCCAGATTTACCAATGTGCCGACGCTTTTTGCGAATAACAGACTGGATACCGAGCTTGTGCAAAAGCCGATAAACACGTTTGTGGGTTACGGCAAAGCCTTCACGGCGAAGGCCTGAGTCATGCGGTGATAACCACAAAGCAGCCTCATGGAGTGGATAACTTTAATATGGGCCGTAATGTCGGCTTCACTATCAGCTCTTTGGCTTGCCATCCTCCATTTGTAATAATCTGATCTGGACAAGCAAAAAAGTGTAATGGCGTTAAAAAAAGATGAATAAATACGCATGAATTAGTTAGTTAGATGATAGCTCTATTGTGTATGCTCAATATTTGTGCAAGAATTTGGAGTGATACAACTCTTTTAATTAGTATAAATCTACTTTTACATATACGAGTTCTCATTATATAGATGAGAGTTTCGTTTTTTGTCGTCCGTGATGTTCCATGTGGCTACTTTTACAGCGGTCATCTTCCAACTATTCTCCAGAGTTAATCTTGGCAACCCATTTTCGAAGAGTTTTTTTCCCTTGATCCTCAATTATTTACAAATTTTCAGATAGTTACCCCGCCCTTAAGAAAAGTTTTACAGCTTCTTCCTTAACTGCAGGTGGATATGTAGTTTTCTTGCCCTTGATAATAAAAGCCCCCCATCCTGCTTTCAAAGTCTAAGCCCACTGGGGCTTTTTTGCTTTGTCTACCTGATGGGGGCATGCTACAGGTTCGTGGGGCTATTCATCTAAAAGGTGGTCAGGTTCCCACCTTCAAGCCGAAAGTATTTGTCAGCATGGCGAAGAATATCCTGCTCATGATGCGCCACCTGAACAACTGTAATATTGGCCTCTGAGCGGCCTCCATGCACCATTGTTTCGATCAGCATTTTCATGCTTTCGCGAAGCGGTGCATCCAATCCGGTGAATGGCTCGTCCAGAATAAGCAGGTCGGGCCGTACTGCCAGAGCTCGCGCCAGAGAAACGCGTTGCCGCATACCGCCGGAAAGTTCCCCGGGAAGCCGGTCTGCTGCGTCAGACAGACCAACTGCCTCCAGCAGTTCAAGGACATTGCGCTTTGTATCGGGATTCTGCGCGTCACAGGGAAGCAGAATGTTTTGCAGGGCTGTGCGCCAGGGCAGGAGGCGTGGCTCCTGAAAAACAAACCCAACGCGGCGGGCATTCAGGGTCACGTTGCCCCTATGTGGAAGGAGCAGGCCTGTCATGATGCGAACCAGCGTGGACTTACCCGTGCCGCTCGGGCCTGTGAGCACAGCACAACTGCCGGGCACAAGACTAAAATTGACGTTATGCAAAACCCTACGCGTGCCAAAGCGGTAATCTACTTTGCGGAACACAACCAACGGGCTCATAATTTCCCTCCGCAGCCAAGTTTTTTGCGCAGGCAACGTAAAAAGGTGGCTTCAATCACGCTGACCAGCAGCATGCTGACCAAGGCGACAGCGTATAGTTTGGGCGTGTCCAGATCGGCTCTGGACAGAGCCATTACATAGCCCAGACCTTGCGAAGCCCCGAGGGTTTCACCCAGGATAGCAACGCGCATGCCGCCGCCCAGGGCAACCACGCAGGCAGAAACCAGCGGCGCTGACACTGCGGGCAGATACAGGTCCACAAGCTGTTTGTACACGCCAACCTTGTAGACCCTGATCATTTCGCACAATGCCGGGTCAACAGCGCGCAGCCCTTCCTGAAGCGCCATATAGATGGTTGGGGCACTGGTCAGCGCCACAATCAGAATGATCATGGCCGACCCCACGCCGCACCAGAGCATGGCCAAAATGACGAGCACCACCCCCGGTACGCTGGACAGCACCCAGCGGAATGGCAACAATATGAACCCGGCAGCAGGGCAGATGCCAGCCACACATCCCAATGCGCCCCCCACCGCAAGACCAAGGCCAAATCCGGTCAGTACCCGGCTCATGGTAGGCAGCATGCCATGTGTCCAGAAATCCGGGTGAGCGGTCATATCCGCAAGCGCTCTCCATGTTTCCAGAGGCGAGGCCAGTGCCAGGCCGCCGCCGAGCGTGGCCGCCCATTGCCATACGGCAAGAAAACACAGGTAACCCAACAGGCGGCAGAACAGTCTTTCCCGCGTGTTCGCCATTCTGCAATTATTTCTCATGGCCCATGTCCCAGAAACCTGACGGAGGCAGCGCGCCGCCCACGGATGATGGAACCATTTTTTGCAACTGTTCCAGCATGAACAGCGCGGCTTCTTTTCCCCTTTCACCCGCGAGCAGGACTGGGGAGCGCAGAAAAGTACTCCCTCCATCAGGCAGACGCTCCAGAATGACGCGAAATTCAGCGCAGCTATTTCGCGCTGCGGCAAAAGCCGTTTCCGGCTCATCCACCATGTATTTCATCCCCTCCACAAAGCTCTGCCGCAGCAAGGTGCGCAAGTGCGGATCGCAGGCCGCGTCTCCCACGGCGACAAAGCATGCCGTGGGCATATCCCGGTGTTCCGGAAAAACAGCGGCCCAGGCTTCACGCAGGTCAAGCAGCCGGACAACAGTTCCCTCGTTCAGAGCCATTGATGCGGATGGTTCAGGCAAGAGCGCGGCGCTCCCCTGACCAATGCGCAGCAGGTTGAGGGCCTCCATTGCGCTGCCGCAATGGCGGTGCGTAACGTTGAGCCCAACCTCAACAGCGAGAACGCGCATGGCCAGTTCCGGCATGTTGCCCGGCCCGAACGGGAGAAGGATTTCTTTTGCAAGCAGCCGTCGAAAGGTATCCAGCGGGGGCTCTCCTTCACGCGCAAGATGAGCTGGGCCAACAATCCACAATGGGGCGGCATAGGCCGCCAGCGCAACGCATGGCACCCCGCGCCGGGCCAAAACCGCCGCCGTGGGCAAGGCCGCCACCACTGCATCCACCTGCCCGTTTGCAACCAGAGCACGCAATTGTTCCGGCGAGCGCCAGAAGGTAAATTGTGCAGTCGCGCCAGCCTCCCTGAAAGCAGCGCTTTTTTCAGCCTGCAGCAAGGGGAACGCCTGGAGCACCAAAGGGGCAGACAACCGCACCGGGGGCCGCATCGCTGTGCTTTGAGTTTCAGCAGGCGAGGCCGCAGCCTGAATGCCCCACCCGAGCTGAAGGAACAGATATGCCGATAAAAAAGCCAGAGCGTTCATTCGCTATCCCCTGCATCGACTATGAAAGGCTTGCGGAATACTTCCATATCCGCTTCCCCAAACAACATGGAAACCGTATGCACCTGAACGGGTTCCAGACCAGCCAGCGCTGCTGCTGCCGCCATCTGCCCTTGCGCCAGCGACACGTTCTGTCTCTCCATGGCCAGTGAAAGGCGGGACAGTATGAGATCCGTCGGAGCAACTCCCTCTCTGACCCCTTCGTGAACGCTTACAAACAGCCCGCCGGGTAACAGTGCCCGATAAACTCTAGCAAGGAACACACTGAGATTATTGGCGTAATAAAGGCTCTGGCAGGCCCATACGAGATTGTAACCAGTGCCAAAGTCGCAAGTGTTGAAATCACCGGGGCGCAGGCTTATTCGTCCGGTCATCCCTGTTTTTTCAGCCTCGGCGCGGGCCACTTCCAAAACAGGAGGGAAATCACAAAGAGTGAAGTGCAACTTCGGCAGCAGGCAAGCAGTTCGCAAGGCTGTGATGCCTGGCCCGCACCCAAGATCAAGCATTGCCGTGAAGTTATCCGCATCGGGAAGCGCCGTTATCAACCGTGCCAGCGTGTCCGCGGCTCCCGCTTTTTGATATGCAGCAAGACCTGCCAGGGACTGCCGCCAGTGCGCCTCGTTATGCAGGCTGGTTTCGGTTTCCTTTGCTGCGGCATGAGAATCATCCCCGAAGAGGCGCTCGCGCAGGCAGGTCAGGTTGCGATGTTGCATTGCGGAGAGCGAGGCAACCATGTCGCCCAGATATGAAGGGGAACTCTTGCATAAATATTCCCCGGCAAAAGGGCTGTTGGTATACGCATTGTTTTGTTTGACTGCCAGACCGGCAGCAGCCATGCCATCCATAAGACTTGCAAGCCGGGCCATATCAGCCGCCTCACCACTGTTTTGTTTCAAACGATCCGCAATCAGGGGCAGTGCATGTGCGCTGGTCATAATTTCCGGCAATTCCAGTTCCAGTGCCAGACTAAGCAGGGCCATGCGCACCGGGGCCACAAGCCAGTCTGACAAGGAAGCGAAAGGCAGAAGGGCAGTTGTTGTTTTATTGTGCATCGACATGATCAGAACCTCCATCCAACAGTGACTCCAAACGTCATAGGCGCTCCGTCTTCCACAATTGTCTGGCTGTTGGCGACCAGTTTTTTGGTGGCATAGCGGGCGTCAAAAATATTCTTGCCCCAAACGGAAAAATCCCAGTTATCACCGTGGTAGCCAACCTGAGCGTTTATGGTCTGGTATCCGGCATCGCTGAGCGTATTTTCAGCATCAAAGTACTGTCGGCCTGCGCCGAACAAGTCCACCTGGGCGAACAGTCCTGTTTCATGTGTGTAGCCAACGCCAACGTTGTAAGTGAGATCCGGTGCCCAAGGCAGGCGTTTGCCGCTGAAATCCTTTTCTGCGCCATTGACAGTGGTGGTCCAGTCGTCAACAACCGAGCGGGCGTAACCGATCCCGCCGCGCACCTCGAGGCCAGCGAGAGGATATGCCTTTACCTCTGCCTCCAGCCCTGACGAGTGCGCCTGTGCTGAGTTGGTGAACTTCCATGCACCCACGCCGCCAGAGGGGTCTTCTTCCCGCACCTGCTTGTCGCGAATGGATGAGTAAAAGGCCGTGATATTAGCCAGAAGCCTGTCATCCAGCCAGCGGGTTTTTACCCCCAGTTCGTAGTTGGTGCTGTATTCAGGTTCATAATAAAAATTGCTGCGATTGCTGGCTGAAAAAACATTGAAACCGCCGGGCAGATAGCCCTGCGACCATGAAATGTAAGGGGTGATGTTGGCGGTAGCGTCCCATGAAAGCGAAGCCATAGGCAGAAATTCTGTATAGGATACATCCTTGCTATAATGCCGTCGCAGCGCCGAAGTACGGTAGGTCTGTTCGCCGTCAAGGCGGGTATGTTCCGCGCGCAGGCCCAGCGTAAGCCGCAGGCCGTCAACTATGGCCAACGTCCCCTGGCCGAAAAGCGCTCCGGTATCACTGGTGTAGTCGGTATGGAGAAAGGAAGTGGCCACAGCGCGTTGCATGAGGCGGTTCATGTCGGTCTCGGTTCTTGACGACCCCAGATAGGCTCCGGTGACCCAGGAAAGCCGTGATGGTTTTACTGAGGCCAACCGTAATTCCTGCGTGAAGTTGCGCTGGTCTATCTCCATGTCTGATACCCCGGTGGGAAGCGGGGTTCTATCAATGTCGCTTTTCATGTTGTAATTATAGGCCATGTAGCTGGTTATGGACGTAAGCTTGGCTGCATCCCCCGTGTAGCTGGCTACCATGGCAGGCAGGGTGAATGTGGCGAATGACGAATCCGATGCGTTGGAGCGTACTTCCCACCTGTCTGATCGGTACGGCCCTGTGTCCATGCGCATGGTGCCCACGCCGACATCCTGTCTGGAAGCATCCAGAGAGAGGCGTAAATCCACTTCATCGCTTGGAGTCAGGCGCAGCATGCCCCTGCCGGAAGTAGATTCATTCCGGGCAGCACGGGTACTGTCCTTATAAAGGTTTTCCACGTAGCCATCGCTTTGGTGCTGCAGAAAACTGCCTGAAAAGTAGGCCTTGTTTTCAATAACTGGGGCAGATGCCGAGGCCCCAAGGCGATAGGTGTTGTACGTGCCTCCCTCAGTAAAAATATGCGCCTTTACCTTGTTGTTCGGGATGTTGCGCGTCAGGTTGACGATGCCGGATTCGCTGTTTTGCCCAAACAGCGTGCCCTGCGGTCCTCTCAACACTTCAACACGGTCAATATCCATCAGATAAAGGTTTTGCATATACGAGAGAGGATACGGAATTTCATCCACATACAACCCGGCAGGGGATTGCAAGGATGTATCCCAGGTGGAAAACCCCCGGATGACGATTTCATTGCCGGAGCTGGTGCTTTTCATATGCACGTTGGGAAACAGGCGCGTTGCGTCCTTTAAAGTCTGGGCAGCAGTTTTTTCCAGATCAATATCAGAGGCTGTAGAAATGCTTGCAGCTATGTCTTTGACCTTTTGTTCCCGTTTTGTAGCGGTAACGGTGATGGTATCCAGAGTGAAGTCGGGAGAACCGGTTGCGGGTTCTGCCATTGCCGCTGCTGTGACAAAACACAGTGAAATTAGTGCTGTAAGACTAAAAAATGCCTTGCGCATGTTGGGGCAGTCTCCTTGTTGAAATTGAATGTTCTTTTCAGTATGCTCAACTTCAACAAAAAAATAACCGTGCAAGGGACAAAAATTATCCTCAGCGGGGCAAGTTCCAATGGATGTTGTAAATTCCACCACCGATGCGGCAGCCTTTGCTGCCTCTGATGTTTATCGAATGGCAGGTGCAACACCGCTGCCTCTCAAGCAGGGGTTGGCCCTGCAATTTGCCCAGGTGCCGTCTGCCGGGCGTTGCCGGGCAGAGTTTGCCATTGGGCAGTCTCCCCTGATTTTTGGCTTTATGCTGGCGGGGTTGAACTGTTGTCGGTACACGCAGGGGTCTTTAGGCAAAAGCCAGTGCGTTCACACCAGTGGCAGCAACCGCATTACCTACTTGCCGGAAACCAGCGGAACTCTGGATTGCAAGGGGGGCATGCAGCGCCTGAGCATACTGGTTGCACCGGAATTTCTTGAAGAATATCTGGAGATAGAGCGGGCAAAACTGCCCAAAGGGCTGGCAGGGGCCATTAAGGGCGACAACGCGGCCTTTCAGTGGATTGGTCGGCGATGCCCGCTGAAGATGGGTATTGTGGCGGATGTACTGGGCACCGCATATGCGGGCCCCCTGCGCAGGTTGCATCTGGAGGCGCGGACGCTGGAACTGATAGGACTTCAACTGGCAGAGTACCTGTACCCTGTGGTTTCCCTTTCCCCGCCAAAACTTGCAGCGGTAGAGCTGAGCCGTATTCGGGACGCAAGGGAAATTCTGCTTCAGGATATGGAAAATCCGCCGTCTCTGGGGCAGTTGTCAAAATTATCCGGATTAAACGAAAAAAAGTTGAAGTATGGCTTCAAACAGGTTTTCGGAATGCCGGTCTTTGAGTATTTCAGGAGCTACCGGCTTGAGATGGCGCGGGAACTGCTGGCCTCCGGCATGATGAACGTCACGGAGGTGGGTATGCACATTGGATATCAAAGCCTGAGCCATTTCAGCAGGGAATTCCACAACAAGTTCGGTGTGACGCCCAAAAAGTTTCAGACCTGCGGGAAAGGGTAGTTTCAATAGGAGCATTTACAGAGTGAGCTATCTCTCAATTTTGCCCCTGCCCCTCCCCAGAAAATATGCTATTTAAAAGTTAGTGCTCCAGGCATAGGAGCGCAAGAATGAAACGTAGCAGATTCAACGAGTAGCCTATTATTGGGGTATTGCGGCAAGCTGAGGCTGGCCGTTTGCGTTGCCGATCTTTGCCGTCAGAATGGCGTTTCTGATGCAACCTCTTGCAAATGGCGCAGCAAGTTCGGTGGGATGAGCATCTCTGACGCCAAGCGGTTGCGCCAGTTGGGGGAAGAGAACGCCCGACTGAAACGACTTGTAGGCGAACAGGCGCTTGATATCGTCGTCCTGAAGGATGTGCTTTCAAAAAAAGTTTGAAGTCCGCAACCAACAGGGAAGCCGTGCATCACATTCTGGCTGCGCATGGCTACTCAGAGAGGCGGCTTTGTTCCCGGCTTTGGGTAGAGCCCCTGTCTTTTGTGTAGAGTCGTGTGACCTTACCCCACTGCGTATACCACTTGTATGTTAGTGGCTCCCCGAGAGACTGGTGATACCCTCCTTGTGGGATTCTTCTGCTGCCAGCATGTGCCCACAACGGGATGTCATGGGAGAAACACGGCGAACGTGTTGTTAAGGCCCCTACATCCTGATAACGCCCCCCTCAACAATAATGCGGCGTTTGAAGCTTGTATTCACCGCAAGTTTTACGGCAAATGTTGCTTTCGCGGAGAATCTTTGCCATATTCACCGCACGAGGTACGGAGATTATGCATTGTATTCACGAAAAACCTGACTGGCCGACATTTCAGTGGGACATTGCAACCCTGGCCGAACAGCTTGCCGCCATACGCTACAAGCAGGGCTTGCTCTTGGGCCGGATGAGTGCCCTTGGCGTCTCCATTCGCGCTGAGGCAGGCTTGGAGACTTTGGCTCAGGATGTGGTGAAGTCGAGCGCCATTGAAGGGGAATCCCTTGATGTGCCCCAGGTGCGCTCTTCGCTGGCTCGAAGGCTTGGAATTGACATCGTCGGTCTGATGCCCTTGAGCAAAAGCGTGGAAGGCGTTGTAGAATTGATGTTGGACGCAACGCAACATTATGCTGAGCCGCTCACAGCGGAACGGCTGTTTGGCTGGCATGCGGCGCTATTTCCTACCGGATTCGGGGCATTACGGCGTATCACCGTGGGCGCGTGGCGCAAACCCGAAGCTGGGCCCATGCAAGTTGTTTCCGGCTACATCGGCCATGAAAAGGTTCATTTTGAAGCCCCGGCAGCAGAACGCCTTGATATGGAAATGAGCCGCTTTCTGGAGTGGTTCAATGCGCCGCTGCAACTTGATCCTGTACTGAAGGCGGGAATAGCGCACCTTTGGTTTGTGACTATCCATCCTTTTGAGGATGGTAATGGGCGCATAGCCCGTGCTATTGCTGATTGTGCCTTGGCGCGGGCCGATGATTGTCCACAACGCTTTTACAGCATGTCCGGCCAGATCGAGCAAGAGCGTAAGGAATATTACGATATTTTGGAAAGCACCCAAAAGGGCGGATTGGATATCACGCCTTGGCTGGGCTGGTTCCTTGGCAGTCTTGGGCGGGCTATTGATGGAGCCGACGATACCTTGGCCGTCGTCTTTCGCAAGGCTCATGTTTGGCAATATGCCAATCAGTACCCACTTAATGAACGCCAGCGGACTATCATCAACCGCCTGTTGGTCGGATTTGAGGGAAAGCTGACCAGTGGCAAATACGCAAAACTGGCAAAGTGTTCTCCGGATACCGCCTTACGGGATATTCGGGAATTGATGGAATACGGCATGTTGCGGCAAGGCGAGAGCGGCGGACGCAGCACGAGTTATACGTTGGTGGAGAAAGCTGCTAATCAATAACTCGCAACGATATAATTTTATTATATAAAAAACACAAGATGAGCAGTTCATGCATCAAAAAAGCTGGTTACACATCACGATGCTGGCTATTTATGAGCCACATTTTTAATCCTCAGCATTGATTTATATTTTATTTTGTCTTTCTAATTGAAGAAATAAATCAGACATTTTTAAATTTAGAGCTGAGCAGAGTGAAATAAGAATAACAACAGATGGTTTTCTATCACCCCTCAGCACTTCTCTTAAGTATACAGGCGTTATATCAGTTAATTTAGCTAATTGTCGTTTCGACATTTTCAAATCCACACGTCGCCGCTCCAATACCTCCGAAATTTCTTGATATATCTCAGGTTCGCTTCTCATCTTAGCAAGCTAGCATATTTTTTCTTGACATTATTAGAGTCACAGTTGTAACCCTGATTGCAGTTGTGACCCACATGCTTTTTCTAGAAGGATGGATGCCACTTCTGACTAAGGAATCTCAGCTACCAAGGCTCCTTCATAGCAAAAATAGCCCTGACGTATAGAGCCTAAAAAACAGAAAAGGAGAAAATGATGGAGACTACGCGGAAATATACAATCGGGGATGCTGAGCTGGTCGCAGAAATTCTTGAGGGAGAGGTTCTTCAGCTTGATGAAGTGGGCACCACCCATGTTCACGGGCATGGTGGGGGCGGATCAGTTTCTAACGGCTCAGGTCATATGTCCGACGTACGCATCAGCTCACATACGTCGTGGGAAACAAAGGTTTGGGTAAATCATAATGGCAAGGAGGTTCAATGGGGTTTTCCTGGATCTTTGGCCTTTAGACCGGGACACAGGATTGCCATTTGTGAGGTTTCAGATGGCAAAGAGCATCTCACCTGCTTTGTCAAAAACACCACAACGGATGCAGAATGGGTGATATCAGGTGTACATGGTGATATATTTAAAACATTTGATATAAACAAAGGATCCCGTGGTTGGGTTTTTTTGATCCTTGCAGTACTGTCATTTCTAGCTTTTCTTCTTAATCTAGTTACCGCTTTCAGCGTGCCGGCATTCGTAACTCCATTTATCGGCTTGATTGTATGCACATTGTTTAGCTATCTAAGTCTTTTTGAAAGACGGAGAAAAATTGTTGAAGAGATAACGAACATGATCAATGACATTAAAAAGATTATGCCAGTAACATAAAACAAAGTAATTTGTTCTTATCTCATCAAAAAACTGAATATAAAAACAGAAATCATAATTTTTATGTTGGCGTTAGCCATGCCAACAGTTTGCCTGTCTTCTGATGCGTGGCCTTTCACACAAGGCGACTTTACGCATGTTATGGATCTTGAAGGAATACCGAAGGAAGATCTGAATCAGGCCATCGATATTCTTTCAAGATACATGAATAACTTCAGCCCATACAGTATGGTTTCACTGGAACAGGCAAATGAAATGATAGGTGCAGTGCCGGACAGGGTTAAGCTCGCCTTGCAAGAAGCGCTGGCATCTCTTCTTGGCATGGGGGCAGGAGCCAACATACTCAATATCCCGAACTTAAAGGCTGCTTGGATTATCCCACTGCAGGCCAAGGTTGGAAAAATACCAATGCCCGAAGTCCAGTAAAGGGGGCTATGTTGCCCAGTTTTTAAACCTGCCATAAAGGAATGGGGGATTTTCAGTCCCCCGCTCAAAAGCAGATTTCTAGGATGTCTCATCCTGTGATGTCTTTTCCTGTGATATTTCATCATCCAGTCGGGCAAAGCCTGCAAGAGCGCGGCTCAGGTTCCTGTCCTTGAGAAATTCTCGAACGGCAGAGATAAGGCGTTCTCTGTGTTCAGGGGCGGCGTTTCGGTATCTGCTTTCAACCATAATGCCCCAGGCAATAAGTTGCCCGGTGCGTTCCTTGCGGGCCTCTTTGTTCAGCGCTGCTGCCTTTTGAGTCAGCCTCTGCTTTTGGCGTTGCAGACTGAGCATTTTTTCCGCAAGGGTTTTACGGAGCGCCCCGGAGGGCGCAGGGCTGTTGGAAACTGTCTGATTGTCTTTATCCATAGGAATCTCCTGTGTATTTGTTGGTTGCGTCGCTACGTCGGTTCAAAATCGGTTGCAGCGCTGTCAGGGGTGCTTGATGCGTCCTCCGGGTAATCCGGCCCAGAGGGTTCCAGCGCATCAAGATTTATCCGAATCACACCATTGTGCTCTGCCCGTTGGGGCGGTTCAGGATTCTCCAAGCTCATTCTATGTATGCCTGGGCTGTGTAAGGGCAGAATCCGGTGCGCACCTTGCTCATCCGTAGTTTTTGTTGCGCTATGCTGGGCAAACCATTGTTCCATGAACCGGGCGTCCAGCCTGTCAGTAGCCTCAAAAATTTCACGGACCACGAAGCCGCATTCAACACAGACATTTAGACAGGACGCCTTGAGTTGTTTGAGGCGTGTTTTATTCAGGTAGTCCTGAATATACTGAACGTTGCTGCGATCAACAGCCGCCAGAATTTCCTGTTGAATATTATGGCTGACCGAAATGATGCTCGCGGTTTTTTCAGCAAGGGCACTTAAGCGCGATGAAGGATGGGGTGTGGAGATCAAGTGCGCCTGATGGATTGCCTGCGCGTTGACCCTATCCACAGCATGTAGAATTTCCCTGATAACAGATCCGCATTCCATCATGACTTCGGTGCTGCGCTTCTTAAGAAGTTGCACTTGGTGCTGGCGAATGCTGTGTTCAAGGCAGCGCAAGTTTGCTGCCTCAACCAGAGCATGAATATCCGCTTGAATTTCCCCGGAGGCCCTGACACAACGTTGTGTCAGAGCCTCCAGGGCCGCTAGCCGTTCTGTTTGGGCTGCAAGGGCTGCAGAAGCCGGACATCCGTCTTCAACTGCGCATGGTCTTGCTCCAGTGCTTCCAGACGTGCCACCAGATTCTGCACCGAATGAGATGGCGGAACTGCTCCCTTGCCCATATTTTGTAGTTGAGCTTCTGCCTCCAGCAATTCTTTGTGAACCATATCCACCAGTGCCAAGGCCTGCCCCCAATCGTTGTTTGCTTCCTCCTTCACCAGTTTTTTCAAATAAGCTGCTATGCGGGGTTGCATATTCGTCAATTCTCGTTGAACGTTCTCTGCTACTTTCGCTTCCCAAATATCTGACATTTTCAATCTCCTTTTGTAGTTGTATGATGCTAGCATTATTGCCCTGAATAGCCCGGTTGAGTATGCCTCGCTCTGTTTCCAAACCACGTCGGGTCATTGTTGTTGCCGCAGACCCCACATGAATTTGTGGCAACAAATCAACTCGCTGGTCTTTGAAGGAGCGGTGATCGATTGTTCCTCCATAAAATTGGAGATACTCGTTGCAGAAATCCGCCCATTTTTCACGAACATGCAGAAGATGTGTTGTCCGCATTTTCAGGTCGTCGAGTTCTCTGGTTTTTGCGCCCAGCGTCCCCTCCTGCGAATAGCGGCGAGTTGTGAACATGACGTGCAGGTGAGGATTTTCCTGCAGGTCATTTTTGTCCTTTCTGTGCATGCAGCAATCCACTGCCACCTGATATTCCTGAGCAAGCCAGCGGCAAAATTTGGCCGTAAGCTTGAACCGCTCCTCCTTGTTCAGCTCCACAGGAATGGCCATATCCATCTCTCGAGCCAGTGTGGAGTTCTTGCGTTTTTCAGTGTTCTCCGCCAACAGCCACAAGTCTTGTCTGCTGATGGAGGGGCAACCTTCAGGCACAAAGACCTGTCGCGCCACCACCCCTTGCTTGCGCCGAAAATCGAACACACGACCATCGGCCGCCGTCAGACGAGAAGCAGCCCTGTAAGCAGCGGCAGCTACCGCGCTTCTTCCGTCAGCGCGGCTGATCGTCTGCATGTGAAGATGATAAATCGCCACAGCCTACCCCCGACAGCCCTTGTGCAATTTGCATTGTGGGGTCGAGGGGCGCAGCCCCCGCGCACGCAAACCGCGAAGCGTGTTTGCATAAGTGCGCCCTTCGGGGATCTTCATCGGTAAAGAAAATTTGTGGGTACAAAAAAACACTGCACGCCCTCCGTTTAGAAGAACGTACAGTCGCAGTTTTGCTAATGCACCTCTTTATGGCGTAAAGAGTAGTGCGCAAAAAAGATGAGGCCCACAGAAGCATGTATCTGCGGGCCTCACTTGAAAAATGTAGGTATGTTATATGAGCTTCAGGCGGAATGATTTTTCCGGGTCAAGAAGCTTTTTATGCGTCTGCTTGCGCTGTACGCCAGCTGCCACGTGAAGGATGCTTTCGGCTTCATCAACGATGCCTTTCCATCCATCGCGGCCCACTACCTGTGTTTCATTTTTGATGGCTTTATCAATTCTCACAATGCCATCAAGTTCTTCGGGAAGAGTGAAGGATTGCATTGCCATCCATAAATGAGCCACGGGCTTGAAGGGTGCCCAATAGTTTTTGATCAGATTGTCAGCGGAAGGACAGGAAATATCTGCGCGCTCTTCAAGAGGCTTCATTAGAAGCGCTTGATTTAGGCTTGCCGCTACTGACTCAAGGGTTTTTTCTGTTAACAGGACGCCCTGCAGTATCTGTCCGGCCAACTCTCCTTGCCACGCACGCGACTGTAATGACCCATCACCCTTGCTGGGAAAAGATGCCTGCGTGAGTATATCGCAATAGGTGGAGTGAGTACCAAAAATCTCTTTAATAACAACATGCATAATCTCTGGGTAATTTTTTGGATCCTGCTGTTCCAGTCCCTTGAGCGCCGTTTTCATGGCCAGAGCCTGATAGCGTAACCGGTGCCCATTCTCGTTCGCGCGCGGAAAAATCATATGGCTATAGATGAAAGAACCGCAGATAATGTCAATACCGCTCCCATAATCATTCTCGTAGAAGTATCTTGGAAATGACAGCGTAAGATTTGGCGGTAGCTGTTCCATGCTTGGTCTCTCATAGAAGTTAGTGTGTTACGTGTTACGTGTCACGCAAATGCTTACTGCTATCTCCGGCCATTGGTGAGATCGAAGCCATTTCAGCCTCTCTTTAGCAGCTTCTTGAAAACGACAAACAACGGGGTAGCTTGTCCATAAAAAACACCTCTGACCATCATTCAGAATTGTTTGTAACGTAAATATCAATACGGTGGAAATAAGGAACCACCATGTCTGAACATTCTCAAGTAAATACCATAGGTAAAGTGCTCACAGCAAGAGAAGTAGCTGCGATCTTCCGCCTTGATGTGCGAACGGTCAGGCGGTATTATATGGCGTTCGGGGGTGTGCGGATTGGGCACGCTCTAAGGTTCCTTGAAAATCGCATATTGGAGATATTCAATGGCAACCTTCACGAGCAAGAAGAAGGGCTCCCCCAAGCGTTGGAAAGGACAGGTCTGGTTTCAGGGCAGAATGGCAGCGGTAAAATGGTTTGGCAGCAGCAAGGCCGACGAGAGGAATGCCATAGCGTGGGAAGTAACCACCAGGAAGCAACTGGAGGAAGAAGCCGCGACTGCGCCGGGAAAAGTGACCCCTTTGGTCTCCGCGCCCCAACGGGTGACGATTCTTGAGTGGGGAACGGCCTACCTTGAAGAATGCCAGCGGCGCAACACCCTGGCGACTTTCAAAGAGAAACGTGACGGCTTTCGGCGGTTCATCCGCTACCTTGAGCAAACCAAGGGACTGTCACCAGATGATACAGTTGAATCCTTCGACAGAAAAAGGGCCCGCAAGTACCTTGCCTGGCAGCATGACCAGCGCGGCCCCAACTGCTCCAACAAAGACCGTAAAATCCTGACCACCGCCTGGAAATGGGGCGCAGCCTACCTTGATCACTTTCCGCTGGATATGCCGGATTCTTTTCTGGCCTGCCAGCGGTATGCGGAGATACGGGTTCCCCGTTACATTCCGCCGGAAGAGGATTTCTGGAAAGTCTACGAGACGGCCCCAGAACATGAGAAGGCCATGCTGACCTGCTTTCTCAACCTCGCAGCGCGTAAGGGCGAGCTGCTTAAGCTGACATGGCAGGATGTGGATTTTGAGCGCGGCACCGTTGTGCTAACAACGCGCAAAACCCGCACAGGCACGGCCAAACGTGACGAAATGCCCATGAATGAGGACGTGCGCACTACCATGCTCTGGCTGTGGCAATACCGCCAGAGCAAAGGAAACCATGTGTTCACCTGCCCGGTTGAGCCGCACGTCGGGCAACCCTATAAAACGGCAGCCCACGTGATGAAAAGGCTTTGTGCCAAGGCCAAGGTGAAACCATTTGGATTTCACGCCATCAGGCATCTGGCTGCCACCATTCTGGCCCAGGAGGGCAAGAGCCTCTTTGCCATCCAGCACGCCCTACGGCACGAAAAGCAGACGACCACGGACAGGTATCTGCACAGCCTTGGAGCATTCGCGGAAGTTTCGGATGCCCTGAGCGCATTGGCAAGCCGTGGCCCTGCAAGTTGTCACCCCTTTCCTGCCCCTTCCGCGCTTTCACAGAAAAAGGATTCTTTTACGAGTGAAAATGAAGAGAAGCAGGGGGGAGGGGCAAAGGCAGACGTGGTTCACCGCAATCAGGGACTGATTTCCGGTAAACTCATCCCAACTGGCACGGAGTAGAGAACATGATTCAGGCTTTCTTATTTGGAAACGAAAAAAGGCTGCACTTAAGTGCAGCCTTTTTCAAAACTAACCCCCAGGGCTAGCCCCCTGTGGGTATCTGGTGAGGTTTTGACTATAACCTCTTGGAATCAATTGGCGTCCCCAAGGGGATTTGAACCCCTGTCGACGGCGTGAAAGGCCGTTGTCCTGGGCCGGCTAGACGATGGGGACGCGGTGTTGTTGGCTGGGCTGCAAGGACTCGAACCTTGATTAACGGAGTCAGAATCCGTCGTCCTGCCAATTGAACGACAGCCCAACGCGAGAAACGTGTATATGTGAAACTGCCGGGTAGTGTCAACAGAAAATCTGAAAAAAATGTTTTAGCCTGCATTTTTATGCTATGCCTCCAATCTTCAACGAGGTTTTGGGAGGCGGCACATGTGCAGGCACGTGAATGGAAGGGCGAGGAGGTGGTGCGCTTTTTTTGCTTTACCCGCTGGCGAAACAGCTCTGGGACCTGCTTACTGATTGTTAAACTTTGGACTTAAGCTTGACAATATCTTGCATAAAGGTATGTTTTTCCACGTGCGCCAATGGTCGGCAGACCAGAGAATTGGTGCTGCAAGTATCGGTTTCCAGCTGTTTCCGCGGCAAGACGCCTCATGAAGACTGCTCTGTTCTTTATGGAACAAGGTGGTCTGTGCGGCGTAGGTGCGGCTGGAGTTTGTTTGTTTAGCTTAACCTGTACGGAGGAGTTTGGGTATGGCATCAACAAAAGCCTATAATGAAGACAAAGTAGCCCTGCTTATCGGCTGCTTCATCTTCTTGCTGGCGCTGGGCAAGTTCGCTGGCCTGGATCTGCTGGGCTGGGGCCTCAAAATGGGCATGTGGGTCAAAAGCCCGCTGGATTGCTGGGCTTCGGCCTCTAAGGGCGCATTGCCTGGCGTGGGGGCTCTGATCGCCAGCTATGTGTTCATTGCCGCCGTCATGTCTGTGGGCATCAAGCTCATGAAGGGCAACATCGGCAAGTTCCTTTACGGTTTTACCTGCATTTTCTTCATTGCCATCGCCTGCTACACTGTTGGCGCCAACGCCTACATTGCAGCCAACCCCACGGAAATCGCCAAGCAGGGCATCACCTGGTCGCTTGGTTTGAGCACCGAGGCTGGCCTTATTGTGGCCCTGGTCATGGGTATTCTGCTGGGCAACCTTACGCCCGGTTTTGCTGAATCCCTGCGCGAAGCCTGCCGCCCCGAACTTTTCGTCAAGATCGCCATCGTTATTCTTGGTGCCGAACTTGGCGTGAAGGCCGCCGACGCCGCCGGTTTTGCCGGTCACGTTATTTTCCGAGGCCTGTGCGCCATTGTTGAAGCTTATTTGCTGTATTGGTCCGTTGTTTACTACGTGGCTCGTAAGTACTTCAAGTTCAATAAGGAATGGGCCGCTCCCCTTGCTTCGGGCATTTCCATCTGCGGCGTCTCGGCGGCCATTGCCACCGGCGGCGCCATCCGCGCCCGGCCTGTGGTGCCGATCATGGTTTCCTCGCTGGTCGTGGTGTTCACCTGCATCGAAATGCTGATCCTGCCCTTTATCGCGCAGCACTTCCTGTACACCGAACCCATGGTGGCCGGTGGCTGGATGGGCCTTGCCGTTAAGTCTGACGGCGGCGCTATCGCCAGCGGCGCCATCACTGAATCCCTGATTCTTTCCAAGATGGCTGGCCTCGGCACCAAGTGGGAGCCAGGCTGGGTCGTGATGGTGACCACCACCGTCAAGATATTCATCGACATGTTCATTGGCGTGTGGGCCTTGGTCCTCGCCTACATCTGGACTGCCAAGTTCGACAAAACCCGTGGCGAGCGCACCATGACCTGGAGCGACGTTATGGATCGTTTCCCCCGCTTCGTGCTGGGGTACCTTGGCACCTTCCTGATCCTGCTGTTCTTCTGCCTGTCTTCGCCTGAACTGCACAAGCTCGGCAAGTCCATGGCTGGCGCCCTCAACGGCTTCCGCGTCATGTTCTTCCTGCTGACCTTCTTCAGCATCGGTCTGGTGTCCAACTTCCGCAAGCTGAAGGAAGAAGGCATTGGCCGCCTTGCAGTTGTGTACATCGTGTGCCTGTTCGGCTTCATCATCTGGGTGGGCCTGTTCATTTCTTATGCCTTCTTCCACGGCATGACCCCGCCTGTGATGGCTGGCTAGTCCAATATACGGAGTAAGTTATGGAAACGAAAACGGAAGTTAAGCTTCACGAAGAAATCGAGAAGATGGAATACGAACCGCTGGATCCCGTTGAACTCAAGCTCGTTCACTGGAGCTGGGGCATCGGCGTGGTTCTGCTGGTTGTGCTCTTTGTCATCAGCAAGTTTGTCATGACCACGCACTAGACGTGCCTGACGCCCATTGATATGAACGCCGGGGAGGGTTTCCTCCCCGGCGCTCTTGTGTGCTGCGACTGTAACGAGCTTGCAGCCCTTGCAAGGTACAAATGAATACGCCCGGCTGTCACGGCCAAGGTTGCGCGCCATTGGCATGCAACGGGTGGGGCGCGACAACGTCCACCCCGCATGACCAAGTCTGCGGCGCATGACTGCCCCTTGCTCCGGGCTTGATAACTGTTCGTCCGGTATTGCCGACGAAACTGTGCGAAGGATAAGGCTATGCCGCATTATCATCTGCGCTTTATGAAAGGCCCCAATTATACGCTGAATCTGGAATTTGAGGCTGTTGTGGAGGCCCCTTCCTTTGAGGAAGCCTTAAAGCCCCACACCGACTGGCCCATAACCGAAAGTTATGACCACGCCACGGCCACGGCCTGGAACCCCGGCACCTGCATGTATTATCAGGAAATGTGGGAAGCGGCCCTGCTGCCCGAAGGTGAAAGCAAGTAATGCCCCAGCGCTACATAGTCAGCGCCTGTCTGGCAGGAGAGCGTTGCCGCTATGATGGCGGCGACAATACCTGCGCGTTTGTGGTGCGGCTGGTCGAAGAGGGTAGGGCGGTGCCTGCCTGCCCTGAGATCCTGGGCGGGCTTGAAACGCCGCGCAGCCCCTGCGAACGGTCGGGCAACCGCGTTGTAAACCGTGACGGCCAGGACGTGACGGATGCTTTTGAACGTGGCGCGGCCCTTGCTATGGAACTTGCCCGCAAGAATGCCTGCACAGCCGCAATTATAAAGAGCCGCTCGCCATCCTGCGGATTTGATCGTATTTATGATGGCAGCTTTAGCCATACATTTTGTGCGGGGGATGGCGTGTGGGCAGAAATGCTGCGCGCCGAGGGCTTTGCCCTGTTCAGCGAACTCTCGCTCCCTGACGAATCCTGACCAGCATCAGACAAAAGCTGACAGTGCAACAAAGCCGGGCGCGAGTCGGAAATTTCCGATAGCGTGCCCGGCTTGTTTTATTGTAAGGCAGATAGCTGGCTGGCGGGTCGCTGCGATGCAGACAATTCAAGTTGCGCGATTCCCTCACGCAATGAATTCGGGCCTCTACCTGACGACATTGCGTCAAAAAAACACAGAATACCCGGTTGCAGCGAGTTTTCTCAGGCAACAGGCTGCGCGGTGGCGATGCCGCGCTCTGCAAGCGCAGCAACAACCTTGGTGCAAAATTCCGGCAGCAGTTTTTCGGCTTCCGGGGTCAGCCCAACCTGCATGGTGTGGTAGTCAAAAGGCTGTAGGCCAAAAACAACGGCCTGCACATCGTGCCCGGCCATGCTGCATGTGATCAGAGTGTCCAGAAGGTCTGTCTGGTGCATGGAATCGCGGAAGCTCAGGCTTTTACGCAGGTCTTCGCCTTCCAGCATATAGATGGTGCCGGGTTTTTCCGGCCCGAGCACCACGTCAAGAACCACCAGCGTATCGCAATCCATCAGCGTGGACATAAGCAAAAGGCCTTGCGTGCCGCCGTCTTCAAGGCGAACATTTTCCGGCCATGTGTATCTGGCCTGCAAATATTCCACGGCGCGTACGCCGAAGCCTTCGTCTGTCAGCAATATATTGCCGACGCCCATAATCATTATTCTTTTTTGTTCCACGTTGGCGCTCTCATGTGGGGGTTGCTGCCAGTGTGCGCACGGCGTCCCATGTGGATGCAATGCTGCATATCTGTGCAGTATGCCAAAATATTTTTCTCTGGTCTATGCTGTTCGCGCAACTGTATTGCAGGCTGTATGCGGGAAAGTTCTGCTGCTGTGCCGCAAAAATAAAAAAGGGCGGGGAATGCCCGCCCTTTTCAAAGCCAATTTACCGCAAGTTCAATGCGCTGTTACAGCACCTTGAACTTGTGCACTTCGTTGGTTTCTCCATCGATAACATGCACGGCGCATGCGATGCAGGGGTCGAAGGAGTGGATGGTGCGCAGGATTTCAACCGGGCGCTTGGGATCGGCCACAGGGGTGCCGATAAGCGCATGCTCGGCAGCACCCATGACGCCCTTGGCGTCCCGCGGTCCGAGGTTCCAGGTGGTGGGCACCACGAGCTGGAAGTTGCCGATCTTGCCTTCTTCAATGCGGATCCAGTGCGAAAGACCGCCACGGGGGGCATCCAGGAAGCCCACGCCCTTGGCATTGGCAGGAACAGCATAATCTTCGACGATCTGCTTGTCCTTGGCAATGTTGTTTTCATACTCGTTGAGCCAGTTTTCGGTCTGCTGGGCGATAACCAAGGTCTGGATGCCACGGGCAGCAGTACGGCCCAGCGTGGAGAACAGGGCTTCGGGGCCAACGTTCAGGGCCTTCAGCACGCCGTCAACCGCAGGCTTGATGGTCTTGTGGTTCTGACCGTAGGCCACCAGCACCTGAGCGAGGGGGCCGGTTTCCATGGACTGACCCGCATAGCGGGGAGCCTTGAGCCAGGAATAACGGTCGGTGTCGCCCATCTTGGTGAAGAAGGGTTTGGTTTCGCCTTCGTAGGGGGCACGGGCCTTGTCGCCTTCGTACCAGCTGTGGCGCACGTGTTCTTCGATCTTGGAAGGATCAAAGGGCTGCACCGAGCCGATTTTGCGGTCATAGATGACGCCGGGCTTGTACCAGCGGCTGTTGAGGTCGCGTTCGCCGCCAGCAGCGGGGAATTCGCCAAACGCCATGAAGTTGTCGGTGCCGCCCAGAGCCGCCCAGTCCTTGTACTGACCGGCAACCATGAGCAGGTCGGGAATGTAGACCTGTTCAATGAAGGTGCGGGCCTTCTTGTACAATTCGCGGAATTCCTTGATGCGCTGGGGCGACAAGGCTTCGTAGCAGGTCACGCCGCCAGCCACGGTGAACTGGGTGTGCGGGTTTTTGGCGCCGAACACGGCCATGCCCTTGGCAATTTCCACCTGGGCGCGCAGGGCTTCCAGATAGTGGGCGGTGGCGACCAGGTTGGCTTCCGGCTCCAGGTAGTAGCTCGGGTGGCCGCCCAGGAAGTAGGCGTTGGTGAAGGGACCAAGCTGGCCGCTTTCGATAAAGGTCTTCAGTTTGGCCTGCACGGCGGCAAAGTCTTCTGCCTTGGCCGGACGCGGCGAAATGGACTGGGCCAGCTTGGCTGCCTTGGCCGGGTCGGCCTGCAGGGCATTGGCCACGTCCACAAAGTCGAGGGCGTGCAGGTGATAGAAATGCACCACGTGGTCATGCATGAACTGCATGGCCATAACGAGGTTGCGGATATAGGTGGCGTTGGCCGGAATGGGCTTGTTGATGGCGTCTTCAAGCGCGCGGGTGGAAGCAAGGGCGTGCGTGTAGGTGCAGACGCCGCAGGTGCGCTGGGTGAAGTGCTGGGCGTCGCGCGGATCGCGGCCCTTCAGGATGACTTCAAGGCCACGGTAAAGTGTGCCGCAGCTACGGGCGTCCTTGATTTTGCCGCCTTCAACTTCAACTTCAATACGCAGATGCCCTTCGATGCGGGTCAGCGGGTCCACCACAATGGGCCCGGTGTAGCTGCTCTGGGGCGTTTGTTTGATCTGGCTCATGATTCCCCCTAGTTCTGGTAGAACGGCGACATTTCGTCCCAGAAACCGGGTTCGCTGCAACCAATGCAGGGATGCCCGGCAGCCACCGGCCAGTTGGTCTCATTGAAGAGAACCTTGGGACAGTTGTTGTACGTTTGCGGGCCTTTGCAGCCCACTTCGTAAAGGCACCAGCCCTTGCGCGCTTCTTCCGAATTGAAGGAAGGCGCAAACTCGCCAGCGTCGAAGTGCTTGCGGCGTTCGCAAAGGTCATGCACGCTCTGACCAAAGAACATGAGCGGGCGGCCCAGTTCGTCCAGTTCGATCTTCTGGCCCTGCAAGAAGGCCACAAGTGCGCCGACCATATTGAGGGGGTTGGGGGGGCAGCCGGGAATGTTGATGCCCTTGACGCCCAGGCTGGCAAAGCATTCGTTTACGCCCTTGGCGCCGGTGGGGTTCGGCTTGGCAGCCTGAACGCCGCCGTAGCAGGCACAGGTGCCGATGTTGACCACGGCCTTGGCCTTGGGCAGAATTTCTTTGCAGATGTCGTACATGGTATGGCCGCCAATGTAGCCATACTTGTTGTCCATACCCGTAGGAATGGCGCCTTCGACCATACAGACAAAGCCATTGGGGTTTTCCACGGCGGCATGCAGGGCCTGTTCGGCGGCTTCGCCAGCGGCGGCCATGATGGTTTCGTGGTAGTCAAGAGAGATGGTGTCAAGAATGACGGCATCAATAAAGGGTTTGTAAGTGCGCAGCAGCGCTTCGGAACAGCCCGTGCATTCAGCGGCGTGCAAATACACCACCGAAGGACGACGCCCGGTCAGCGCAGCGGCCACCTCGGAGGCGAATGAGGGGCCAAAGCCCATCGTCACCGCCACCGCCGTGCAGAATTTCATGAAGTCACGGCGGCTTATGCCCTGGCGCTCTAAACGCTCTTCTCCGCCTTTTTTGCCCAGACCCACGGCAATACGCATAATAGCCTCCTGGCAAAAGTGAGTGAAAGGCTTTGCTCGGCCCCGCCACAGGGCCCGCTTGCGGCGCAACAAAATCGCGCCAACTCCGCATCAAGACAGCGGCGCTACAACGTACGAAAGGCCGCTCTTTTTGCGGCGCTGTCAGCAAACAAAAATCAGAAACTCGGGCGGTGCGTCACAGAGCGTATTGTCATGGCTATCCCCAGAATGCCTCACGCCACAGGGCGACCACCTGCTTCTTAGAATCCTATACTTCTACATGCAAACGGTCAATAGGAAGGAACTTTTTTTGCTTTCTCTTCATCAGCCGTACAGGAAATTCCCCAGGCAGGCTTGGTGGTTGCCTCGCCCCTTTGCTTGCGCTACGGTGCCTGAATCGCACGGCATTGCAGCCGGAAACATGCGACAATTTCCAACACAAGCACAGCAGAGGACGGCATGAAAACGGAATCTCTTTGTCTGCACGCGGGCTATGAACCGGGCAATGGCGAACCCCGCGTTCTGCCCATAGTGCAGAGCACTACCTTTAAGTACGCCACCACCGCCGAAGTGGCGAAACTTTTTGATCTTGCCGAAGCGGGCTTTTTTTATTCCCGCCTTGGCAATCCCACGGTTGACGCCGTGGAGCAGAAAATCGCCGCTCTTGAAGGCGGCGTTGGCGCGCTGTGCACCTCGTCCGGTCAGGCGGCAAGCATGCTCTCCCTGCTCAATGTGGCCCAGAGCGGCGACCATGTGGTGAGCGCCGCCAGCATTTACGGCGGCACGTTCAACCTCTTTGCCGTTACTCTTAAAAAGCTGGGCATTGAAGTCACCTTTGTGGATCAGACCGCCTCCGAGGCCGAGCTGGAAAAGGCCTTCCGGCCCAACACGCGCGCCGTGTTTGGCGAAACGCTCTCCAACCCCTCCATGGATGTGCTGGATATTGAGCGCTTTGCCAATCTGGCCCACAGACACAGGCTGCCCCTGATCATCGACAATACCTTTGCCACTCCCGTGCTTTGCCGCCCCTTTGAATTCGGGGCCGACATAGTAGTCCATTCCACCACCAAATATATGGATGGCCACGCCCTTCAGGTGGGCGGCGTCATCGTGGACAGCGGCAATTTTGACTGGGCCTCCGGCAAGTTCCCCGAATTTACCGAGCCCGATCCTTCCTACCACGGCCTCGTCTACTCCCAGGCCTTTGGCAAGGCCGCCTACATCGTCAAGGCGCGCGTGCAGCTCATGCGCGATATGGGCTGCTGCCAGAGCCCTCAGGGCGCGTTCTACATCAATCAGGGTCTCGAAACCCTGCCCCTGCGCATGGAACGCCACTGCCGCAATGCCGAAGCCGTCGCCGCCTATCTGGAAAAGCATCCCGCCGTGGAATCCGTCAATTATCCGCGCCTGCCCGGCCACCCGCAAAAAGCCCTGGCCGACAAGTACATGCCCAAAGGGTGCAGCGGCGTCATCTCCCTCTCCCTCAAAGGTGGACGGGAAGCCGGCGCGCGCTTTATCGACAGCCTTAAAATGATCTCCCTCCAGGTTCACGTGGCCGACATCCGCACCTGCGTTCTCCATCCCGCCAGCTCCACCCACCGCCAGCTGACCGATGATCAACTGCGCGAAGCCGGTATCACCCCCGGCATGGTGCGCCTCTCCGTGGGCGTTGAGCATGTGGATGATATTATCGCCGATCTGGAGCAAGCTCTGGGGCGCTAGGGTCTTTTTGACCGCTGACTGCGTCAGGCGGGCTTTCTGTTTGGGTCATGCACGCCTATGTGCACTCCCCGCACAGAAAGCCCGCCTTTCTTGTCAACAGCCAAAAATTCTCTTAGCGCGGGGAACTGTGCAGGGCGGGAAGCAATCTGCGCATGGCTGCTGTAGACTGCGTCAGACGGATTTTCTGCTTGGGGCATGTACGTCTGTGGCCCCCCCCCCCGCGTGGCCGCATTCATGTCTGCATCATTTTATATATCCCTTGTTTGATACTAAGCGGCAATGAGTGGCGCAATGGCGTACCAAAAATAAAAAGGTTGTGGAAATCGGCCAGATATCCGGCCAGTTTTCCACAACCTTTTCACGATAAAACTGTTTTGAAGCCTTGAGATTTTTTTTCTAGCGTCTGTAGCCCATGGCCCGCCGGATTTTCTTTGGGTCACCGCCGCCGTCAAAGCCTGCTTCGATCAGTCGCGTTGCCATGGCATCCCGGGCATTACGGCTTGTGCCGCCCATAACCACGGCCAGGATGCGGGTATTGCCGCGCTGGGCCGTAACAATAAGATTGTAGCCCGAGGCCACCGTCCAGCCCGTTTTCAGGCCATTGACGCCCCGCACAGAGCCGAGCAGGGCGTTTGTATTGGCCATTTGTCTGTTCCTGTGAGTAAAAACGCGGGTGCTGTGAAATTTTTGCGCGCCGGGGTGCGCACGAAGATAGGCGCGGGTAAGGCTGGCAATATCGCGAGGGGTGGAGCGTTGCCCTGCGGCGGGCAGGCCCGTGGGATTTTTGAATTCCGTGCGGTTCAGGCCCAGCCCTTTGGCTTTTTGATTCATGGCGCGCACAAATTGCCGCTCGTTGCCAGCCACACGCAGGGCGAGCGCCGTAATGGCGTCATTGCCGGATGCAACGGCAGCGCCGGTGAGCAGTTGCCTGACCGCCAGGCGCTCCCCGTTGCGGAGGTGCATGGATGAGCCGCCCACGGTGGACGCGGCAGGAGTGATGCGGATTTTTTCGTCAAGGCTCAGCCTTTTGGCGCTGACGGCATCCATGGTCAGGAACATGGACATCACTTTGGTGAGCGATGCAGGCGGGATGGACATATCGGCATTTTTTTCAAAAAGCACCTTGCCCGTATCCATGTTGACCAAAATGGCAGCGCGCACGCCCCTGGCTGCAAGGGCTTCCGTTGCTCCTGCAAGCAGAGTGGCGCATATGGCGCAAAAAAGAATGCTGAATACCGCCATGCGCCGCAAGCAGTCCATAGCTGTCGGTTCAAACCCAGCACTGCGGGGTTTGTCGTCTTGCTGTAGTCTGCCGGGCTGTGGCCTGCCGAGCTGATCGTCGGGAGCAAACCTGCCAAAACCGGAATGTATGGTGTCTATCTTATCCATCGTGCCTATAGGTGCGGTTGCCTTCTTCCACTGCCTGAATGGCAAAAGCCAGCAGTACAGGGCCCACAATAAGGCCTACCGGCCCAAAGCTCGCCAGACCACAAAGTATGGCGATGATCAACACAAAGAACGGGGCCTTGATGCCCTGCTGCAAAAAGAGCGGCCGCAGGATGTTATCCACGCCAGCCACCACCACAACTCCCCAAAGGGCCAGACCCACTGCGGCCATGCTGTTGCCCGTGAACCAGAGCGAAAGGCAAAGCGGCACCCACACTATGGCCGTGCCAATGGCGGGAATGGGGGCCACGAGCGTGGCAAGCAGCCCCCAGAATGCTGGCTGGCGTACCCCTGCGAAAGCAAAGGCGATGCCGCACAAAATGCCTTGCGCCGCAGCCACCAGCACAACACCCAGCAGAATGCCCCGCAATGCCCGGTGGATGGCAGCCGTAAAGCGGCAGAGCATTGTTTGCGGTATATGGAATATCCTGCCGGAAATTTTGCGGATATGGCGGGCATAGGTGGTAAAGATCACCGTGAGCGTAAAGAACAGAAAGCTTGTCCACAGCACTGTCATGGTGCCGCCGAGAAAATCCATGCTTCGGCTCAAAAGCAGGCTCATGGCATCGCCGAAAAAAGCATCCAGTTTTTGCAGAAAATCGCTGACCATTTTTTCTGCACGCGGGTATTCTGCAAGGTTTAGCCGCCATTGCTGAATATTGGCCACCCACTCGGGCGGCAACTGAAAGTTGTTGGCTTGCAGCTCGCGCAGGCGCGCAAAACCAGCCGCCGCCTGCGGCGTCACCAGCAGGGCGAACATGGCAATGGGAACTAGTATGGAAGAGAGGAGGGTGGTTATGTACGCATAAAGGGGCAGGCTGCTTGAAAGACTAAGCCGGAATTTACGCCAGCGGGGGCCGCTCCGGGTTTTTTCAAGGCGTTTGCGCCACATCCGGCCCTTCATTTGTAGTGTCCGGTAGAGCGGCAGCGAAAGGCATGACAGACAGGCAGCCATAAATATGGTCACCGGATTGTGCCAGAGCAGCATATACAGCGCGAGCGCGGCCAAGAGGTAAAGCAGACGCGGCAGCGTTAGAGTCATAGTAGGCCTTGGGTTATGTGGGCGCGGCTTTTTAACAAGCGCCGGAACGTTGGAACGCGCAAGAGTAGCAAAAGCGGGCGGGGTCTGCCAAGAGGCGTAAAGGTATAAATACGCCCGCGCGGGTCTGGGCTGGCAGCCGTACGTCATATGCCAGTGCGCCATCACGGCGCTACGGCCCGACCGGAAAGTTTTTGTCAGGCGCGCCCCGCCGCCCTGCGGTTGTGCAGAGAGGCCGGAGCGCGCCATAAGGTCGCACTGCGTTATGTTTGCGCGTTAACGCGCTGCGGAAAATACGTCTGGGATAAAACCGTTGCCGCGAAGCCAGAAAGGCGCGGCGTCGGCTGGTGGAGACCAGGGCAGCAGCCCAGGCCTAGTTCAGCACGTTGCTGCCTTTAAAGCTGATGTTGATCACTTCGTAGGTAACGCGGCCACGCGGGATATCCACGGTCACTTCATCGCCTACTTCGCGGCCCAGCAGAGCCTGACCCACAGGGGAAAGAAACGAGATGGAACCCTTGGCGGGGTCGGCCTCGTCGGGGCCGAGAATGGTGAAGGAGCGTGCTTCGCCGCTGTCCACATCCTCAACCTCAACCGTAGAACCAAAGATGACCTTGTCCCCCTTCAGGGAATCAAGATCAACGACCTGATAGAGCGCCATGCGCGATTCAATGTACTTGATGCGGGCTTCAGCCATGCCCTGACGTTCACGCGCGGCGTCGTACCCGGCGTTTTCTCGCAGGTCGCCTTCTTCACGGGCTTCTTTAATGGCCTGGATGATGGCGGGCCGTTCGCTCTTGAGGCGGGCCAGTTCGTCTTCCAGCTTTTTGTAGCCTTGCACGGAAATGGGGATGCTTGTCATGGTTGCCATAATCTGACCTCACAAACGAAAAAAAAGCGCCGCTGCCCAGGCAGCGGAGCAAGCAATGGGGGGTATTTTCCGAAAAAAAGGCTGCACGGGCCGCAGTGGACTGTGCGCTAAACCCGGCTGTGTAACCGGGTGATTATCCGTAACAGCAAGTACACCCTACCTACTGGGCGCAAAACGGTCAAGCCCCGAAGCGCGCGGGCTGGAGAAGACCTGCCCTGCCTCTGCATAATGTCATGTAATCGACATGAGGTTCAGGCTTGCGCGGCAGTGAGCCAGCGTATATGTTGGAGTTGCGCCCAACGCGGCAGGCGCTTGCGCCAGCACGGCAGAGCTGCGTAAAACGCTTGGTTTGAGCGGCATATAACAACTGTATGAACAACGGCAGACTATGAAAAAATATTTGCGTTATCTTGGGTCGGTGCTTGTCACGGCGGTGTTTTTTCTGGCTGTGTACCTTTTGTACCATAAGCTTAAAAGTTACAGCATAGCCCAGATTCGCGAAAGCATAAGCCAGATATCGCACGGGCGGATTCTCTGCTCGTTGCTGCTGATGGTGATCAATTACATCATACTTGTGGGCTACGATTGGCTGGCGCTCAAAGCCATTCACAAAACCCTGCCTTTGCCCCGCGTGGGGCTTGTTTCATTTGTGGGGCAGGCTGTGAGCTACAACTTTGGCGCGCTGCTGGGCGGCACCAGCGTGCGTTACCGTTTTTATTCGGCCTGGGGTTTTTCGCTGGCAGAGATTGTGCGCTTGGTGCTGATGCTGGCGGTCACATTCTGGGTGGGCGCTCTGGGGCTATGCGGGTTGATTTTTATCATAAGCCCGCCTGTCATCCCTGACGACCTGCTGGCAAAAATGCCCATGACAGACGTGCGCATTCTGGGCGTAGTGCTGCTGCTTATTGCCTGCTCCTACCTGATCTTGTGCTGTACCGTGCGCAAGCCCGTGCATCTGTTTGGCAAGGAATTTGTCTTTCCTCCGCCGCACATTGCCTTTGCCCAGGCTCTTGTGGCCGGAGTGGACATTATCGCTGCAGCAGGTTGCATGTATGTGCTGCTGCCCGGCAACATGGGCATATCGTTTCTTGATTTTCTGCCAAGCTACCTCATGGCCCAGGTGGCTGTGGTGCTTACGCACATCCCCGGCGGGGTTGGCGTTTTTGAGCTTGTCATACTGCACCTTACCCACACCACGCAGGCGCAGGCCGTATTTGCGGCGGTGCTGCTGTTCCGCATCATTTACTTTATCATTCCGCTGCTGGCCGCCGCATTGCTGCTGGCCGTTTACGAGGTGCGCCAGCGCAGCGACATGCTGCGCGAAACAGGCCGCTGGCTTTCCGTACTTTCGCACTCCATTTCTGCCTACATGGTTTTTGCAGCGGGCGTGATTCTGCTTGTCTGCGCCATGCTGCCGCCAGGCAAACACATGCTGCACGCCCTGCGCAGCATGATTCCTTACGAGGCGCTGGCTGTGGGGCATTTTCTCACGGCAATTTCGGGCGCCATGCTGCTCTTTGTTTCATACGGGCTTGAGCGGCGGCAGTCGCGCGGGTTCCAGCTGGCGGTACTGTGTCTTTGCCTGGGGATTGCGGGAGCTCTGCTCAACGGTTTTTCATGGATCACCGCATCCATGGTCAGTATTGTGCTGCTGACCGTGTGCATGGCCCGGCGGCGTTTTTACCGTTCGTCCTTTTTCTGGGAAGAACCCATCCCCGGCTACTGGCTGTTCGGTGCACTGGGTGTGCTGGCCTTGATGGCCTCTATTGCATGGGCGCTTTATCATCCCTCGTGGAATAAAGCCGCTGCCTGGGGTTTTGACCGCCCGCATATGGCCGCGCAAACATTGCTTGATTTTCTTGGCATTGCCGTGGGGCTGGCAGCTGGCTGGCTGTGGCGCGTCGCCTTGCGATTGCGCGCCCGGCGGCAAAAGGCCGCGCATCACGGGTAGCGCGCTGAACGCATATCATTATTGCAGTGTGTTTTATTAAAGAAGAGGCCTTCCGTGCTGACGGAGGGCCTCGTCTTTTGTAGGCGGGGGTGCTGTATTTGTTGATCTGGCGGGTAGGGGCGCGCGCCCGCCTGCACGAATCTGATTGCGCGGGGCATGTCTGCGCCTTGCGGCGCGGACTAGACGGATGATGCAGAAAGAGTGATCGGCCACACTGAGCGCGCGCTGCGCATGGCTTCTGGCAGCATTTCAATCAGTTCGCCAATCTGGGTGCCGGGATTGGGCGCGCAGAGTTGCGCCAGCAGGCGCGCCATGCGGGCCGCCGCCGTGCAGGCTTCGTCCATTGCCGCGCCTCCGCACAAAAAAGCCGTTGCAAGCCCGGTCACAAGATCGCCTGTGCCGCCAATGCATTCCATGGCCGGAACAGAGGGCGCGTCCACCGTGGCGATCACGCGGCCATCCACGACAATGTAGTCTTTTGATCCCTTGATAATCAGGTTTTTCGGGCAGTTGCCGTGCTCGAGAGCGCGTTGCAAAAGCGGCGGCACGTCATCCTCGCGCGCCAGCAGAAAACCGCGCGTATAAAAGGGGTGGGGGGCTTTTTCATCTGCCAGAAAGGCCAGTTCGCCCAGATCAGGGGTAAAAAGGTCGTAGGCATCGGCATAGCCGCTCATTTTTGCCACATACATAAAGCCCGCGTCTGCCACCATTACTGGCGGCACGGCAAGGGCCTGCGTGGCCATGAGCACCCGGTTGTGCCAATCCTGATCAGGGAAAAGATAGTGAAAGGTCAGCCCCGCAGGGGAGAGGCCCGCCAGATTCTGCTCCAGCCATGCGTAAATGGCGCGGCTGCCCGCGCCGGAACCCGGGTCGCCTGCGAGCAACAGACGCGGCGGCGCAATGCCCAGCTCCCGGCAGGCAAGAATGGCTGTGGCGGCAAGGGCCGCAGTCCCCCGCTGAACGGGCACTGCCTGACCATCCGGCAGGTGGAGCAAACCGCCAGCAACCGTGCTTTCGCCCTCAAGGCCAGCAGGGCAGAGGGCAAAATCAGGGTCGGGCAGGGTTCCTGCTATGCACCACATGCGACTTGCCTCCGCAGTTCTTCAAAGGCCTTTTGCAGGCTGTAGCAGCAGAGGGTCTGCCCCATGGTCAGGGGGGCCGGGGCTTCATCAAGGCGCAGGCCGCACAGCCGGTGCGCCACCCACGGCACATCAGGGCAGCCGCCGCCTGAAATATTCACAATGCGTCCGTCAGCAGCATCAAGGGTAATTTTCATATTGGCGGCGCGAACCATCAGCCAGCGGTCATCCAGATGTTTTATCTGAAACAGGGACACAGGCTCCAGCAGCACATCGTGGGCGCTGACCACCTGACTGGGCGCAAGCCCTTCCCGTTCCAGAACATCCAGAACGCGCGCCTGGCTCACCAGCTCAAAAACCACCACCATGTCGCAACCTGTACGCAGTTCCGGCGGCGGCCCCTTTACTTCCACATCCAGCCCGGCCTTGCGCAGCAGGCGCTCGGCGCGGATCACCTCGCCAGTGTGGTCAAAAACCAGCAAGCCCCTATCGTTGCAGCCGCGTTTGCCGCCGCTGCCAGAATCCATATCCGAACCTTTGCCGCCGGGAGAAAACAGGCCGCGCAGTTTTTGCGCAAAGCCATGCAGCAGGCTGGTCTGAGAACTGTTCTGCGTCATGATTTCCCCTGAAAATTCTGGCTCGCTGGATCCGCTACAGCACTCATGACGAGAACTGAGGAATGGCAGATTTCAGCCATCACAGGCTGATATGGGCGACAGTGGCGGCTCGGGAGTTTTTGCTCACCCGCGCCGCCAGTCCCCCAATCCGAACGCTAATCCTTGCGGATGTCTATGCGCGTTATGCCTTCGCCTTCTTCAGTCGTGCTGACGGCAAATCCCCGGTTGCGGGCAGCGCGGCTGACATTTTCAAGGCTGGCGTCGTTATCCACCAATACGTTGAAAGGGCCGTGTTCATCGGCTTTGGCAGCAGTAAGAAACATGAGTACGGGCTGCGGGCAGGAAAGCCCCCGGGTGTCGATGGTGGTAGACATTACGCGCCTCTCTTGCAGTTGAAAAATCCGATGCACAGGCAGATGGCAAGACCGGCAAGGGTGGCTGCCATGCCGTGAGGGCCGACCCCTGCGGGGCTGGAGGCCAAGCCGAAGTTATGGGCAACAGCGGTGCCAACGATCAGGCCAACGGCAAAAACGGCGGCATCGTTGTCGCCTTCGCCAGCCATAAAGAGCTGACGGCCAGGGCAGCCGCCCGCAAGGGCAAAGGCCAGACCGGCAGTAGCCATGCCGAGGAAGTTCCAGAGATTGTCTGGCTGGGCGATGGGCTGGTTTTCAAAGCCGGGCTTGAACGCGCCAAAGTACAGGTTCAGAACAAGGGCCGCACCCAGCATGGCCAGAAAGCCCAGCGCCAGATGCCATTGCTTGAACAGCATCACGTCGCGCAGGGCCCCCATGGTGCAGAAGCGGCTGCGCTGGGCCAGAAAGCCCACGATCAGGCCCACGCCAATGGAGAGTATAAAGGGTGCATGCTGCGCGCCGGGACCTTTGACGGAATAGAAAAGCACACCGCTCTGCGGCTGTTCTGCCACCTGCGGATTGAGCAGATACAGGGCCACGAAGGAAAGCATGATGCCGGGCAGCACCAGACCGGAAATTTTACTCTGGCCCTGGCTGCGCCCCAGCGAAAAGCCCATGCGAAAAAATATGGTGCCAATGCCCACGCCGCAGATCAGGCCCGCAAGGCCAAAGAGCGCAAAGGCGTCGCCGCCCGCAAGGCGCAGGATAACGCGCCAGGGGCAACCCAGAAAGACCAGCGCGCCAATACCCGCTATGCCCCCAAGCAAAAAGCGGGTGATGGGGGCCGAGCCGCCACGTGGCTTGTACTCGCCAAAGGCCAGCGCCGCGCCAAATGCGCCCAGCACCATACCCATGATTTCGGGCCGCAGATATTGCACGACGGCAGCACGGTGAAAGCCCAAAGCGCCCGCGATATCACGGTTAAAGCAGACCACGCAGATGCCCATGTTGCCGGGATTGCCCATTTGCTGGAGCAACACGGCAAGCACGCCGAACACAAGCCCGGTGGCAATGATGCCTGTTGTGGTGGAGAAAAAATTGAAGCCTGGTTTCATGAAATCCTCCTTTTAGGGCCACAGGCCCGTGGCGAAGCCGATGTATGAAACGGCAGCGCGAACGGAGGATTTGTCGGGTCAGTGGTGCAGGGTAGGGAAACCATGCGCCAGCCGCAAACCGGACCGCCGTTCGCGTAAGCTCCACAACGTGAAGCTCCTTGCTGTGCGTCAGGTTTTGCGCTTGGGCATGGTTTCCTCTGTTCTGTATCTGCTGCCGCAGCCCGGTGGGGAGCGGCACGTCAGCGTGGTGAATGAATTTCTGTTCCTGTGCTCTGTCTAGGGTCTGTTAACGCTCTGGCAATGCTTTTTTCTGGGATGGGCATTTCGCAAGGCCGTGTCAGCCTTTTCGCGTCTGCTTTACGATGCGGTGGTCAGATTTACGCTGTCTTCACCATCGCGCTCGGCCAGCATGACGTCCACGTGTTCCTGCCTGCTGGTATTGATGACGCGGCCCACATAGTCCGCATGGATGGGCAGTTCGCGGTGACCACGGTCGATGAGGGCCAGCAGTTCCACGCAGCGCGGGCGGCCGTAGTCGAGCAGGGCCTCGAGAGCGGCGCGGATGGTGCGCCCGGTGTAGAGCACATCGTCAATCAGAATGATAACCTTTTCGTCCACGCTTTCGGTAATGCGCGACTGCCCAATGCTGGGCTTGCCCACAAGGCTTGTCCAGTCATCGCGGTACAGATTGATATCCAGGGTTCCCAGGGGCATGACGCGGTCAAGCCGCGCCTGCAGCAGGGCGGCTATACGCCGGGCCAGGTCTGCGCCGCGCCGTTCAATGCCCACCAGCATTACATCCTGGCACGCAGCGTGGCGTTCGAGTATCTGCGAGGCGAGGCGTTCAAGTACGCGCGCCATTTCGTCTTTTTCCAGTAGCCGGGTCGTGGACATGGTTCCTCCAAAGGTGGATATGCCCGTCATTCTAGCCGTTTTCGCCTTTAAAGAAAAGCCCTGCGGCAATTGACAAGCCCCACGCATGACCTTAGTTAGTAAAACACTCGAATCATGGAGGACGTATGATCGAATTGACCGACAGCGCCCGTAAGGAACTGGATTCGTTCTTTACCGGCAAGAAAAAGGATCCCATCCGGGTCTACATGACCGCAGGTTGAGGCGGCCCGCGCCTTGCCCTGGCTCTGGATGAGCCTAACGACCAGGATCAAACCGAGGAACAGGCCGGCTACACCTTCTGCATCAACAGTGCCCTTCTGTCAGAAGTGCAGGGTGTAAAAATTGATTTAACCTACATGGGCTTTGCGGTTGAACCCGTAGTGCCCTTCGCTTCCGAAGGCAACAGCGGTGGTTGCAGCAGCTGCTCAAGCGGCTGCGGCAGCAACGCGTAAGGCGGGGTGGTTTCCCGCTGGCCGGACGAAGCAGGCCAGCCTGTTTTTCGTTACTCTACCATATAATATACATATCGAGCGTATCGAAAAACATCGGAGGAACCATGCTTGAACTGACCGAAAGCGCCCAGAAGGAACTGGCGGCCTTTTTTGAAGGTAAGGAAAAAAGCACCATTCGCGTTTACCTCGCCCCCGGCGGGTGCAGCGGGCCGCATCTGGCCCTTGCCCTGGACGCCGCGACGGATGAAGATATGAGCGAAGATCAGGGCGGATTCACCTTCTGCATCAACAAGGAGCTTCTTGCTCAGGTTGAAGGCGTGAAGATTGATCTCTCCTACGCGGGCTTCACAGTTGAACCCACGGTGCCCCTGCCCCAGACGGGCGGTGGTTGCAGCAGCTGCGGCGGCGGCTGCGGCCACTAGAAGCAAATGACTTGCAAACCGGACGGCAGCAAAAAACTGTCGTCCGGTTTGACCATGTTGACAAAGTCAGCATGGTCGGAAATCAGGAGCAGGCTGCGGCTTTGCCGCGCCGTTAAGCGACAGATTTCCGTGTATTTCCGCCCGGCGGCTTTGCCGACGGTGGCGGCGCAAAACCCGTGAACGGGTTTTGTCATCAGTACAGTGCGGCAGCAGAAAGCTGCTGTCCGGTTTATCGTCGGGGCGGCGCAGGCTGCCCCTTGTGCTGTTATATAACCCCCCACAGGTTCATGGACACTTTTGGCGCATTGCTCTCAAGCAACGACAGGCAGATATATCTGGAACGTAGCGGCATGGTCACGCGCTGCCGCCTTGCCTGCGAGGCTCTGGACAAAGGGCGCAGCGTGGCCCTTGTGGCCCGCACCCGCGAAGAATTTCACGCGGCCCGCTCCCTTGCGGCCCTTTTTTCTCCCGAAATTTCTCTGGCGGATCCGGCAGTTGTGCGCCCTGCGTGGCAGTGGCCCTGCCTGGGGCTGCCTGCCCTGAGCCAATGGCAGGACAAACCCTCATGGGCTGCCCGGCTTGCCGCGCTGTATTCCCTCACCCTTGGCAAGCCGCGTGTGCTGGTGGTCAGTGTTGAAAGCCTGCTGCTGCGCTACATGCCGGTCAATTTTTTCCACACGCGCACGCTGGAGCTTGGCAAGGGCAGCGATTACGCCCCCGAGCTGCTGCTGGAGCAGGCGGTGGAGTGGGGGTACGAGCGCGTTGCCATGGTCACGCGCCCCGGCGAAATGGCCCGGCGCGGCGACATCCTTGATCTGTACCCCTCTGGCTATGCCCGACCTGTAAGGCTGGAATTTTTTGGCGACACGCTGGAGGAAATGCGCTTTTTTGACGCGGAGACCCAACGCTCCTTGCAGGGATGCGATGAACTGACCCTTCTGCCGGTTAGCCCGCTGGCCTTTGATGCGCGCGAGACAGAGGCTACTCGCAAGCGCTTTGACCGCATGTTTGCCGAAGGCCGCATTGGCGAAAACGACTGTTATTCCTTTAAAAAATCACTGGATGCTGGCGGCGTGGGCCTACTGCCCGGTTGCGCCGTGGAAGCTCCCAGCCTGCTGGAAGACTGGCTGCCGCAGGACTGCCTGTGGCTGCTGCCCGGCGAGGCCGACAGCGGCGAGGCCCTGCGGGATGGCCGCCTTGCACTCAAGGAACGGCTGGAGGCCGAGGACGCGCCCCTGCCCCAACCAGCGGCGCTGGCCCTGCGCAAAAGCTCGCAGCCCGCGCCGTGGAACACCTTTCAGCGCGTGTACGCCGAACCTCTGGTCATGGGCGTGGAAGAACGCGGTCTGGATTTTGCGGAAAGAACCCTGCATTCCTTCAGCGATCTTTTTCCTCTTGCTGGCGCGCAGGATCGCCCCTGGCAGCATCTGGCCGCCGCTCTCAAAGAGTGGCAGGGCGCGCGCAGACAGGTGGTGCTGAGCTTTTCATCTGGCCGCAGCCGAGCCAAGTTTCTGAAACTGGCAGAGCAGGACGGCATCCTTCCTGCGCAGCGTTACGCGCCCGATCAGCGCGGCCTTTTCGCTCTTGTTTCGCCCTTCCGTCAGGGCGCGGATCTGGCGTGGGACAACTCCCTGGTTCTGGGCGAGGATATCCTTTACCCCAAGGCGGAAAAAACACCCCGCGTTTCTTCGCGCGTCTTCAAGGGGCTGGATTCCTTTGACGATCTCAAGGCTGGCGATCTGCTGGTGCACCGCGATTACGGCATTGGCCGTTTTGCCGGTCTGCATCACATGGACGTCAACGCCGTTGCCAACGATTTTCTGCTCATCGAATACTCCGGGCGCGACAAGCTCTATGTGCCTGCCGACCGCATGGGGCTTATCCAGCGGTTCAAGGGTTCGGAAGGCGTAGAGCCCGCGCTGGACCGGCTGGGCGGCACGGGCTGGACTTCGGGCAAGGAGAAGGCCCGCAAGGCTATTGAAAAGATCGCCGCCGACCTTGTGGAAATGTATGCCTACCGCAAGGTGACCAAGGGCTTCCGCTATGACCCTCCGGGCGAGCTGTACCACGAATTTGAGGCGACCTTTGGTTTTGAGGAAACGCCCGATCAGGCCAAGGCCATTCAGGACGTGCTGGACGACATGGACAAATCCCAGCCCATGGACAGGCTCGTGTGCGGCGACGTGGGCTTCGGCAAGACGGAAGTTGCCCTGCGCGCAGCCTTTCGCGCCGCTTCCGAGGGGCGGCAGGTGGTGCTGCTTTGCCCCACCACGGTGCTTGCCGAACAGCATTATCAGACCTTTCGCGCGCGTCTGGCGGGCTTTCCCGTCAATGTGGGGCTGCTCAGCCGCTTTGTGACGCGCCCAAGGCAAAAGGAAGTTCTCAAGGCCGCGGCCACCGGGCAGGTGGACATTCTCATCGGCACCCACCGCGTGCTTTCAAGCGACGTCAAACTGCCCAATCTTGCCTTGCTGATTCTGGACGAAGAACAGCGTTTTGGCGTGCGCCACAAGGAAAAACTCAAGGCCCTCAAAAAGAACGTGGATGTGCTCACCCTGACGGCCACGCCCATTCCGCGCACTTTGCAGCTTTCCATGTCCGGCATACGTGAGCTTTCCATCATTGAAACCGCGCCGCAGGATCGCAAGCCTGTGGCTTCGGCCGTGCTGCGGCGGGATGATTCCGTGCTGCGCAAGGTGCTTGAGCGGGAGATTGAGCGCGAAGGGCAGGTGTTCTGGGTTTACAACCGCGTGCAGGGGCTGGAGCGGGTGGCCGAATACGTGCGCACCCTTGTGCCCAAGGCCCGGGTGGGCATGGCGCACGGGCAGATGTCTGAAACCGAGCTTGAAGATACCATGCACAAATTCTGGCATGGCGAGCTTGATGTGCTGGTATGCACCTCCATTGTTGAATCCGGGCTGGATTTTCCCCGCGCCAATACACTGGTGGTGGATCAGGCCCAGATGTTCGGCCTTGGGCAGCTCTACCAGCTGCGGGGCCGCGTGGGCCGCAGCGACAGGCAGGCCTACGCCTTTTTTGTGGTGCCGGATGCGGAGCGCCTTACCTCCATTGCGGAGGAACGCCTGCGCATCATCATGGATATGGATTACCTGGGGGCCGGTTTTCAGGTCGCCATGGAAGACCTGCGCCTGCGCGGCGCGGGCAATATCCTCGGCGAAGTGCAGTCGGGCCACATGTGCCGCGTGGGCCTTGACCTGTACCTTGAAATGCTTGAGGAGGCCGTTGGCCGCCTCAAGGGCACGCCAGAGGCGCAGACCGTGGAAACGGAACTTACTTTGGGCTTGCCTGCGCATATTCCCGCATCGTACATTGAGGACGGGCGCGAAAGACTGCGCTGCTACAAAACGCTCACATCCGCCACTGGCGGCGCTGCGCGTGAAGAAGCGGCCCTCGGCATACGCGACAGGTTTGGCCCTTTCCCCGAAGAACTGCGCAATTTTCTTGCCGTGCTGGACTTCAAGCAGTTCCTCACCGAGTTGCAGGTGCAAAAGGCCGATGTGCACATCAACCATGTGCGGCTTGTCTGGCCGGACGGGCAGACCGCCGTGCAGCCCGAGCGCATTGTAGCCCTTACGGCTTCCATGAAGGACGCGCGCATGCTGCCGCCTGCGGGGCTGCACCTGCCGATGCCGTCTGGTGTTTCGTTCCCCGAGGGGCTGGACAGGTTGCGTACCGCCCTTGAGGGTATCCGTGTTAAAGCCGGGGCATAGGTGCTGGTTTGCGGCTGTGTCTGTTTTTCAGGTCATAAAACTGGTCTGAATATATGGGAAAAATGGTGGACGGATTCATGCAGCCCCTCATAGCTTTGGCGCGTTTTTTCCAGATCGGCGCTCGGTCTGCCCGGCTGGCCCGCCCACTAGGCGTGGCGCTGGCCTGTTGTTTTTGCCTGTTGCTGGCGGCCTGTTTTGAAACCCGCCTCCCCGACGGCGTGGTGGCTACCGTCAACGGCGAGCCCATCAGCCTGCGCAGATTGCAGACCCTGCTCGACAGCCGTTCTCCCTCCCTTGGGGCCATGCGCACTCCTTCACTGGAAAATATGCGGCGCGAATACGGCGAAGGGCTGGGCACACTGATCATTTACGCTCTGGTGCGGCAGGATTTGCAGCGGCTCCAGATGTCGGTCAGCCCTGCCATGCTGGAAACAGCCGTGGCAGAAGTAAGGAATGATTACGGCGGCGCTGACGGGCTGGAAAAATATCTGGCCGAAGAATCAATTGACTCTTCAGAATGGCGGGCTTTGCTGCTTGACCATCTTTCCATGCTCACATTTGAAAAGCGGGTTCTTGCAGCGGGCATCCGTGTTTCTCTGCCCGAACTGCGCGACTACTACCAGACCCACGAAGACGATTTTCAGATGCCGGAAACCCTGCGCGTGTGCCTGATTTCTGGCGAATCGCGCAAGGACGTGGAAGGCTTTTGCGCTGTGTTTCCCGGTGGCATAAATGAAGCGCGCGGCAAAGTGCAGCTCCAGTGCCAGAATGTGCGGCCAACCGATCTGCCCCAGGGATGGCGCAAGGCCGCTGCCAGTCTGAAGTCGGGCCAGTGCGCGCCCGCGCGGCTGGAGGAAGGCCTGTGGCGCAGCCTTGGCCTGATTGAAAGCCGCCCGCCAGCGCACATCAGTCTGGCGGAGGCCTATCCGCTGGTGGAAGGCATCCTGCGGGAGCAGAAGATGTCCGAGGCTTTTGAGCGCTGGCTTGAAAAGGCTCTGGCCGATTCCGTCATCATGGTGGGCAAGGAGCTTGTCCCCGATCTGCTAGCGCCCCCGGCGGCCCACTCTGGCGGGCAGAGCAGCGATGCCCCGGCCGTGCCGGATGTTTCTGGCGCTGCGGAGGACATTAAGGCGCCGCCCCCAGGCAAGGATGATGTTTACGAGGGCGATGTGCTTGAAGGTTCCCACGATCCCAAGGCCAATGGAGCATTGGAAAATCAGGGGCATAATCCCGAAGCGGCCCCTGCTTCAAAAGCCTCGGGCGACCAGCAGCGCAAGCGCGACAACGGCGGCTCCGCGCGGCGGCGTTGAGGATTTGCATGCAACAGGCCCCGGCTGCTGGCTGCCTGATGGCTGCACTTGCGGCAGTTGCATTGCATGTTGCGCTGGATTGGGATATAATTTTACAGATAAAGCGCGGAATTTTTGCGCGCAAGCAGGGAGTTTAACGTGAGAAAAACGCTTATTTTGGCGCTGGTTATCTGTTTTATGACCGCTTTTGGCGCTCAGGCCGCACAGATCAACAAGGTGGCGGCCGTGGTGAACGGTCAGGTTATCACCATGTTCGATCTGCAGAAAAACGCTGTTCCTGATCTTATGCGGGCGCGCATCAATCCCAACGATCCCGCCCAGGCCAAGGCCGTGGACGCCGTGCTGCGCAAGGCGCTGGACGGCATGATCATGGACATTCTGGTTGCGCAGGAAGCCAAGCGTCTCAAGGTTTCCATTTCTTCTTCTGAAATTGACAGCGAAATCACCAAGATCATGAAGGGGAACAACCTCACCAAGAAGCAGTTTGAAGAACGCCTGGCCCAGCAAAAGACCAGTGTCAGCGAACTGCGTGGAAATATTGAAAAAGGCTTGATTCGTCAGCGTGTTATGGCAATGGAAGTGGGCCGCCGGGTTGTTGTGACCCCGGATGAAATCAAGGCCTACTATGATGCGCACAAGGACACCATGTACGACCGCTCAGGCCTGCACATGGCCCTTCTGGTGTATCATCCCAATGCCAACGCTGCGGCTTTGGCTGCGCAGATCAAGTCTGGCGCGGTTTCGTTTGAGGAAGTGGTGCGCAAGTATTCCATCGCTCCCAACAAGGAAAACGGCGGCGACATGGGCGCAGTGGAGTGGGACAAGCTCAACCCCGAGTGGGAGGCCCGCCTCACCAGCATGAAACCCGGCGATGTAACGGATATTTTCGAGCTTCAGGGCCGCAAGGCGCAGGTGCGCCTGTACCGTCCTGGCGGCGGCGAAATCAAGATGCTCACCTTTGAGCAGGCCAGGCCGATGATCGACGGCATCCTGCGCCAGCCCAAGGCTATGGAGCGTTTTGAGGACTACACCAACCAGCTTCGCAGCCGGGCCGTTATTGATATCAGAATGTAGCGGGGCCGCCACGGGTGGTTCCGGCTTTTTGCTGGCAACCGCCGCCCCCGCGGGGCGGCAAGACCATTATCGAGGCTTTTCATGACCTTAGTGGAATTGGGCGCTGCTTTGCGCGTTGAGCGCGAAAAGCGGGGTCTGGACATGGAAGATGCGGCAAACAGGCTGAAAATCAGCGCCCGTCTTCTGCGCGCTTTGGAGGAAGGGGACGAGACGTCCTTGCCCCCACTGGCGTACACCAAGGGGTTCATCCGTTCATACGCGTCCTATGTTGGCCTTTCGGCTGAGGAAGTCAGCGAGGCGCTTGGCGCGCTTGAAGCCGCTTCCGAGCCTGTTGCACCGCAAAATGTTTATGAGCCCGAAATGGTTCTTACCCCGCGGCGTAACCTCAAGCCCATTTTGGCCGGGCTTTTTATGGTGTGCGTGGTTGCTGTGGTGCTGGTTGCCTGGCAGCAGGGCGTGTTTGATTTTTTGAGTCGGCAGACGCGCCGTCTGGCGCAGCCCGCCCCCTTGCAGAGCGCCGAGTCTGTTGACCCCGGCAATCTGGCCAGTCGGCCTTCTGCCCCGGCTGCTCCCGTTCAGGGGCAGGCCCCGGCCCAGACGTCTGCCCAGGCCCAAGCTCCGGCGGTTGCCAGCCAGCCGCAAGGCTCTGTTGCTCCTGCACAGGGACAGGCTCCGGCCCAAACGCCTAGCCAAAGCTCTGGCCAAACTTCTGCACAGGCTTCGGTTCAGCCGACAGGTCAGGCTGCCCAGCCTGCTGCTCCTGGTTTGCCTCCGGTGCGCGGCACGGCCGCAAATGTGCCCGCTGCGGGGACGCCTGTTTCAACGGCTCCGGCGGCCTCCGCCGCTGCGTCTTCTGCCGCTTCGCAGGGCAGCGATGTGCCAGTAGGCGCTCACAAGCTTATTATTACCGCCACAGAAGAATGCTGGGTGCATTCCAGCGCCGACAAGACCGACACCCGCCAGTTTTCGCTGCATAAGGGCGATACCTTTGCCCTTACGTTCAGTAAGAGCCTGGAATTGAAGCTCGGCAACGCTGGCGGCGTGCGCCTGCGGTATGACGGTGAAGAACTGCCCCCGGCGGGGCAGAGCGGCCAGGTGCGCAATCTGGTGTTCCCCCCTGCGGACAGGCCATGACCGAATGGGCAGATCACGCGCTTGTGCTGCGAATTGGGCACTTTCGCGAGGCAGATCTGTGGCTGAAAATGCTTTGTCGCAAACACGGCCTGCTGACGCTGTTCGCCTTTGGCGGCAGCCGCAGCAGGCGTCGTTTTTGCGGCTGCCTGGATGTACTCAACAGCCTGCATTGCAGGGTAAAAGCCTCGGGGCGCGGCAGCTTTCTCAATCTTGAGGAAGCCGTGCTGCTGGGCGGGCCGCAAAGCTTGCGCGGAAACTGGCGGCGCATGGGGCTGGCGGCCAACTGCCTGCGGTTTGTGGAAGCGCTTGGCGTTAACGACGAAGGCGCGGACGAGGCCTTTCTGCTGGTTGAAGATTTGCGCAAGACGCTTGAAGAAGCGGAAAACGTGCCTTCGCTGCTGCCCCAGTTTTTCCGCCTGCGGTTTGCTGGCGTTTTGGGTTTTGCGCCCGATCTGGGCCGATGCGGCACCTGCGGCGCAACCATAACCGGCCCCGCGCAATTTGTGGTTGACGAGGCCCAGTTGCGCTGCCCCTCGTGCCGCGCGACAGCAGGGCCAGCGAGGTATGGCGTGGAACTGGGCGCGTCCGGGCTTGACCTTTTGCGTCATGTGCAGCAAGAATTTCCCTCCGGCTGGCATGCGGAAGAACTGCCTGCGGCAGATCGGCGCGCCTGCGCCAAGGTTATTGACGGTTTTGTGCAATATCACCTGGGTCTCTCGTGGGAAGGGGGCTACTTTCGCCACGTGTGACCGTGTTTGCACCGAAATTTTCGATTCGGTTTGGGATGGTTTGGGGCGGCGATTATTGAACAGCCGCGCGTATGCGTCTGAAAAAGGCTACGAACAAAGGACAGCGCATGTATTTTCAGGATGTCATTTTAACTTTGCAGAACTACTGGGCCAACCAGGGTTGCGTCATCGAACAGCCTTCGGGTGTGGAATGCGGTGCCGGTACGTTCAACCCCAACACGTTTTTGAGGGTTATTGGGCCGGAACCGTGGAGCGTGGCCTATGTGGAACCCTCCCGCCGTCCTACGGACGGCCGCTACGGCGAAAATCCCAACCGCCTGCAACGGTATTTCCAGTTTCAGGTGATCATGAAGCCCTCGCCGGACAACGTGCAGGATCTGTATCTGCAAAGCCTCAAGGCGCTGGGCATCAATCCCGCGCAGCACGACATCCGTTTTGTGGAAGACGACTGGGAATCCCCCACCCTGGGCGCCTGGGGCCTTGGCTGGGAAGTGTGGCTCAATGGTATGGAAGTGAGCCAGTTCACCTATTTTCAGCAGGTGGGCGGCATTGACCTTTCGCCCATCAGCGTGGAACTGACCTACGGCCTTGAGCGCCTTACCATGTACTTGCAGGGCGTTGAATCCGTGTATGATCTGGCCTGGAACAAAAACGTCACCTACGGTCACATCTACCACCAGAATGAAGTGGAGCAGTCACGCCACAACTTTGAGGCCAGCAATCCTGAAATGCTGTTGCGGCATTTCAGCGATTTTGAAGGTCAGTGCAAAGCCCTGCTGGAGCAGGGGTTGCCTTGGCCTGCCTATGATTACTGCCTCAAGTGCTCGCATACATTCAACCTTCTGGACGCCAGAGGAGCCATCTCCATCACGGAACGCACCGGCTATATCGGCAGGGTGCGCGCCCTGGCGGCTGGAGTGGCGCGACTGTACGCAGCCCAGCGTGAAGAACTGGGCTATCCCATGCTCAAAAAGGATGCGAGGTAAGCCGTGGCGACCTTTGTGCTTGAAATCGGCAGCGAAGAGTTGCCTTCCCGTTTTCTGGCCCCCGAAGAAGGGGAGCTGGCCTCCCGTTTTAGCGGCGCTCTGGACGAGGCCGGGCTTGAATACGGCGGGCTGCGCGTCATGAGCACGCCCCGGCGCGCGGTGGTGATTGTTGAAAATCTCAACCCTGTGCAGGTGGAGAGGGAAGAGGTGGTCTCCGGCCCGCCCGTGCGCGTGGCCTATGACGCCGAAGGCAAGCCCACCAAGGCCCTTGAGGGGTTTGTGCGCACCAATGCCTGCGCTCTTGAAGACGTTTTTCGTGTGGAAACGGACAAGGGCGAATACGTGGCCGTGCGCAAACGCACCGGCGGCGCGCCCGCAGCCGACTTGCTTGCTGATATCTGCCCCTCGGTGATTACCGCGCTTTCGTTCCAGAAACGCATGCGCTGGGGCGCATATTCGCTGGCCTATGCCCGTCCGTTGCGCTGGATACTGGCGTTGCTTGATGATGCCGTGGTGCCCTTTACCGTTGGCCCCATGACGTCTGGTCGTGAGACCTGCGGGCACCGCATCCACGGCGCTGGCCCCTTTGCTGTGGCGCATGCCAATGAATTTATGGCCACCCTCGCCGGACCCTGCGCCATTACCATTGATCCTGCCCAACGCCGCAATGTCATTATTGATGGCGGCAATGCCCAGGCGGCTGCCGCTGGCGGCAAGGTGCTGTGGAAAGACAGCCTGCTGGACGAAGTGCAGGGCCTTGCCGAGCACCCGGTGCCGCTGCTGGCCGATTTTGATCCCGCCTATCTTGAGGTGCCGCGCGAAGTGCTGCTTACCAGCATGGAAAGCCACCAGAAGAGCTTTGGCATCGAAGGGGCCAACGGCGAACTGCTGCCGCATTTTCTCACCGTGCTGAACCTCACCCCCGAGGACATGGGCGTGGTCAAGCGCGGCTGGGAACGCGTGCTGCGTGCCCGGCTTGAAGACGCCCGCTTTTTCTGGCAGGCCGACCTGCGCGATACCTTTGATCACTGGCTGCAAAAGCTGGATACGGTCATCTTTATCGGCGGGCTTGGCAGCATGGGCGACAAAACCCGCAGGCTTGAAGCTCTGTGCCGCTGGCTTGCCGAAAGCTGCGCGCCCGAGCTTGCTGACGATGCCGCGCGCGCCGGACGCCTTTCAAAGGCGGATCTGGTGAGCGGCCTTGTGGGCGAGTTTGATACCCTTCAGGGTATCATGGGCGGCATCTATGCAGGCCGCAAAGGCGAGAGCAAGGCCGTGGCCGAAGCTCTGGGCGAACAGTATCTGCCCGCCGGGCCGGATTCTCCGCTGCCCAAGAGCCTTGCTGGCGCGCTGCTCTCTATGGCGGACAAGGCCGACACCCTCGCGGGTTGCTTCGGCCTCGGCATGATCCCCACTGGCGCTGCCGACCCCAACGGCCTGCGGCGCTGTGCGCTGGGCATCATCCGCATCATGCTTGATTTCGGTCTTGCGGTTGACGTGCGGCAGTTCTTTGCCAAGGCGCAACAGCTTTATGGCGATCGCCAGTGGAAGCTTGCCCCTCACGATGCCCTGGACAAGCTCATGGAATTTTTTGCGGCGCGTTTGCGCAACTATTTCATGAGTCAGGGACAGGACACGCTGCTGGTGGATGCGGCCCTTGGCGCGGGCGCAGAAGACGTGAAGGACTGCGGCGCTCGTCTTGCTGCGCTGGCGGCCTTTAGTCAGACGGCGGACTACGAACCTGCGGTGCAGACCTTCAAGCGCGTTGCCAATATCCTGCGCAAGCAGGGTCAGGCCGAGGAACTTTCTGACCACTGGGATCCTGCCTTGCTGCGTGAAGACGCGGAAAAGGCGCTGGCATCCATGCTGGAAGAAATGCTGCCCCGCCTTGATGCCCTGTGGGCCGCTCACGATCATGCCGCGGCACTGGCCTGCCTGAGCGCGGTGCGCCCCGCTGTGGACGCCTTTTTTGCTGGTGTGATGGTTATGTGCGATGATGCGGATATGCGCCGCAACAGGTTGAGCATGCTGCGCGGCCTTGGCTCGCGGTTTGCGCGTCTGGCCGATTTTTCGGCCTTGCAGATGTAGGTTGTTCAACGGTTTTACCGGAGGAGAGGGGAGCTTTTTGACGGTTCCCCTCTCCCTCAAACAAGAAAATATTAGATAAAAAGACACGATTGCTTGACAGCTAATCGTGCCAGTGGTAAGAACCCTTCTTCGCGACAACGCGCTAACTTTTGTTTTCATGGCTTGCGCGGGCAAGCCCAACATATGTGGAGGATTCAAAGTGGCCAACCATAAGTCAGCCCTCAAGCGTCACAAGCAGAGCTTGCAGCGGGCAGGCCGCAATCGCGCCGCCCGTACCCGCGTGAAGAATGCCATCAAGCAGGTTCGCGCCGCCATCCAGAACAACGAACAGGGCCAGGCCAGCGAAGCTCTGTCCAGCGCCACTTCCGTGCTCGCCAAGGCTGCCGGTAAGGGTGCCCTGCACTGGAAGAAGGCCGCACGCAAGATTTCGCGTCTGGCTCATGCCGTTAACGGCATCAGCGCCCAGTAGTTTTCTTTATTGGTTTGAGGCGTGCTTGCCCAAGGGGCAAGCACATTCCCTTACGGGAAGTTGCAGATAATAATTTTTAACAAGTTCACAGGCTTTTCAAAAACTATTTTGAAAAAAAGCTTGACGGCGACTGTGACTTGCGTTAGTTTCCTCTTCGTTGAACGCGCTCGTAGCTCAGCTGGATAGAGCAACAGGCTACGAACCTGTAGGTCAGGAGTTCGAATCTCTTCGGGCGCACCAGTAAATTCAAGCCCTTACGGTAAATCACCGTAAGGGCTTTTTTGCGTCTTGCTCACTTTTGACCACATTTTAGCCACAAACGCTACAGATCTGATCCCTGTAGGTGAGTGACGATTGACCCTCCCCCCGAAAAGTATGCCATTGAAAAGTTAGTGTTCCTGACAGAGGAGCACAAGAATGAAACGTAGCAGATTCACCGAAGAACAGATTATTGGAATCTTGCGGCAAGCCGAGGCTGGAGTTCGCGTTGTCGATCTATGCCGTCAGCATGGCATCTCGGATGCGACCTTTTACAAGTGGCGCAGCAAGTTCGGAGGAATGAACATCTCTGACGCAAAGCGATTACGCAGTTAGAAGAAGAAAACGCACGGCTGAAAAGACTTGTAGGCGAGCAGGCACTTGATATTGTCGTCCTGAAGGACGTGATCTCAAAAATTTTTGAAGTCCGCAGCCAACAGGGATGCCGTGCATCACATTCAGGCTGCGCATGGCTACTCCGAGCAGCGGGCTTGCCGAGTGATTCAGTTTAACCGCAGTTCAGCTAGGCGATCACCATCTGAAGACCGTGATCTTCTTTTGCGGACTCGGATGCTGGAACTGGCAGGAAGATCGGCGGCGTTTCGGTTCTCCGCCCCTGCATGAGTTATTGCGCCGGGAAGGGCTGGTGCAGAACCACAAGCGGACAGAAAGGATTTACCAGGAAGAAAACCTTTCGTTGCGTATCCGCAAACGCGTGAAGCGTCCAAGCCATGCCCGTATTGTCCAGGCTGGCCCTGCTGGCCCGGATGAACAATGGGCGATGGATTTTGTGAGCGATTCCCTTATGGGTGGGCGGCGCATCCGGATTTTGACAATTGCCGATCTATGGGATCGTTCAAGCCCCGCGCTCGAAGTGGATATGAATTGCCTGGAGTGCGGGTAGTGAGAATTCTTGAAAGACTACGCCTTCAAGGTCGGCTGCCGCAACGTATCAAGGTTGATAACGGGCCAGAAGTTAGCGGTAACACCCTGGATACATGGGCTTTTGAACACGGCGTGCAGATAGAGTTCACTCGTCCAGGGAAGCCCACAGATAATGGACACATTGAAAGCTTTAACAGAAAATTCCGAGATGAGTGCTTAAATCAGAACGTGTTTCTGTCCCTGCACAATGCCCGCAGAACAGTCGAAGCCTGCGGCAGGATACAAACCAGCGGCGACCGCACAGTTCCTTAGGCTGGCTGACACCGGAAGAATTTCGGGCAAAGAATATAACCTGCTACCCATTGAGAATCACTAACTTACAAGTGGTATACGCAGTGGGGTAAGGTCAAACAGGCAGGCAAGCCCCTAAAATACTTAGAGACTGGTTTCAGTTCTATAACGAGCAGCTCCCGCATACAGCTTTTGACGGCCGTCGGCTAATTGAAGTATACTGTGAAAGAATCCGACCCTAAAGGCGGCATAAGACAAACCGGGCTAGAGCTTAACAACGTCGCCAATCTGTCAACTAAACCGGACCACCTCAGAGTCCACCTATTACACCGGATGGTATAACTATGATCCATCGTTCAAAACTCACAGGCATCACCTTTTTCGTTTCATGCTTGCTGGTCATCTTGGGGTGGATACACACTTCTATCACTTTGGCCAAAGATATTGTGCCGGTTGGTGAAAAAATTGCTGTAGATGCCAAGGGACATGACATCTATCAGATAAACGCTAACGGGATCAAAATAGGATATAAGTTGATAGGTACAGGCGAGCCGCTGCTGTTGATTACAGGACTAGGGGCAACCATGGAGAGGTGGGAACCAGAATTTATCGAAGAAGCATCAAAAAAATATCAACTGATCCTCATGGACAACAGGGGAATGGGGTATACTACGGATAATGGTCAACAATTTACTTATCGTCTCTTTGCCCAAGACGTTATTGGCCTGATGGATTCACTTGAAGTCAAAAAAACAAATGTACTTGGATATTCTCAGTCTAGTGTGACCACGCAGAATTTACTTCTTTACTATTCCGAGCGCTTCAATAAAGCCATAATCCATGCCACTTCAATCGATGGAAAAGCCGTTGCCACAGCTTTAAAGCAGATGGCTTTACCTGACAATCCTACGATAAAGAAACAGCTTCAGGCAGCCATTGCGTGGAAGACTCCTTTGGAAAAAATGTCGCTGATTAAAAATCCAGTCATGCTGCTGGTTGGAACGGCGGATACTGTTGTGGGAACGAAGAGCTCGAAAATTCTTGCCAGTTTGATACCTGGAGCTTGGTTAGTTCAGTTCAAAGGTGGATCGCACCATTTGCAATATGAAGCCCCATCCGCCTTCACCCAGATTGTCTTGACCTTCTTGGCAATGGACGAGACGGTTCCAGCCAAGCAAAATCCATAAAGTGGGCAAGGTCATTTTAGCCACTCTTTAGCCACAGAATTTGATTTAAGTTGAATAAAGTTGATGCAAGTTGATACAACTACAGGTGGGAAAAATTAATTTTTGCAGCTTGTTGCCATTGATTTTGGCGTTTTCGTAGGGTGCGCCAATTTATGCTTTGGCTGGCTACGAACCTGTAGGCAGGAGTTTGAATCTCTTCGGGCGCACCAGAAAATGCAAGCCCTTACAGTTAATCACTGTAAGGGCTTTTTGTTTTGGTGACGGTTGGGGGACCATAACAGTTCAGTGCTAAAGGCTAAAGCCGTTCAGTTGACAGCTCGTCCATCAGCCATTTCATCAGTGCAGAAGGCACACAAATCTCTCATGACATTCAGTTGCGGCGAGGCGGGGGAGAGTGGTGAACTCTCATGCAAGAGGAATTTGCGTGGAAACCTCTTGCCGCAGCGTGGTGGTCAATTCCCATTTATCTTAATGGCAACCAAACTGATGCCGGCACTCTTTCGCCAGAGGCGAGCTGCGATGGGACTGTATTTTGCCTAATGAATCAGCTTGTCTCGTGTTTTTGGCAGGAACCTGCACAATCTGCGCGCGCAGATCTCCCGCTGTGCGGCAACTGGCCGCAATGCATCACCGCAAAGTGACTTTTCTGTCTTTATGTCGAAGCGCATCAGCTCCTTGCCAGCATAAAAAATTCTTCAGGGCGCAGAATTGTTACGGTTTTGCCGGAGAATGGCCCGAACAGACCGCTTTCCTCCTGCTGTCGCAAGATTTTGTACAAGGAAATTCTGTGTACGCCCAAAAGGCTGGCCATCTCCTGCTTGGAAACCCCCATATTGGCTGTGAGGGGGTCGCTGCCGGGGATTATGTGCTGCGCCAAAAATTTGCAGGTACGGGCCAGCACGTTATCAAGGTAGAGAGACGAAGCCTGATTTGAGAGCACCCGCAATTTTCGGGACATGGAGCACAACAGATTGATGAGCAGGTGGGGATAGTCCTTGCAGATTTCTTCTACATTTTCAGCCGTAAAGGCATAGCTCACGCAACCGGTTGCACACGAAAAATAACTCTCGGCAGGCATGGGATCAAAAAACGGCGTTTCACCAAAAACGCATCCCTCGTGAATGTACCAGAGGATTTTTTCTACCCCTTCCATGTTCTGATTCGTCAGCCGAACCCTGCCTCGATCCAAAAAGTACAATTCCTGCCCAAAGGGTACGCGATGCCCCTTGGGCCAAACCAGCTTTCGCCCCAGATGCAGTACAGAACGCCAGCTGGAGTTCATTTCGCGCATTTCCTTGAAGGCCAGGCTGCGTCCACAATTGATGCCGCGATTTTCCATTTTGCCTCCTTAGAACAGTTGCTCTGGCATTCTGATAACAGGGTTTTGCTCCAAAATGCAATTAATTGTGAAAAATGTTGCAAATGAAACACGTACCTTCCCTGAATCCGTACTATCCTGCCCAATAGAGTGGATCAAATACCTTGTGCGCTGTTCCTCGTCTTCTGCTGGATACTGGCGCATTCCGCAAACATCAATTGATCTGGAGGAATTTAATATGGGCCATCCAACAATTTACCCCACAGGCGTTACCATATTCAAACCTGAAAAATGCTGGGGCGGGTACACCATCTTTCAGGCTCAGGAAGTTGGCGCTGTGCTTATGGATATGAACGGACATGAAATAAATGTCTGGAAGGGCGTTCACGGTATGCCCAATAAAATTTTCCCCGGCGGGTACCTTGTGACAAGCAGAGGACGCCGCAGTGGTAAATTCAGTGTGCAGGACGGCCTTGATGTTGTCCAGGTTGACTGGGACGGCAACATAGTATGGAAATTCGATCAAAATGAATTTGTTGAAGATCCTGGCTATCCTGGTCGCTGGCTTGCACGTTATCACCACGACTTCCAGCGCGAAGGCAACCCCGTGGGCTACTATGCCCCCGGCATGGAACCCAAGGCGCTTGAAGGCAAAACCCTTATCTTGGCGCACCGCAACGTGCGAAATAGCGCAATCAGCGACAAGCAGCTGCTTGATGACCTCATCCTTGAGGTGGACTGGGAAGGGAACATCCTCTGGGAATGGTCGTGCAACGAGCATTTCGACGAAATGGGTTTCCGCGAAGGCCCCAAAAATACGCTTTGCCGTAACCCCAACTACCGTCCGACCCAGCCCGAAGGCATGGGCGACTGGATGCACATCAACTCCATGTCTGTGCTTGGCCCCAACAAATGGTACGATGCTGGCGATGAACGCTTTCATCCTGAAAACATTATTGTTGATGGACGCGAGGCCAACATCATCTTCATCATCAGCAAAAAGACCGGAAAGATCACCTGGAAGATCGGGCCGGACTACGACACCTCCCCCGAGCTCAAGGCCATTGGCTGGATCATCGGCCAGCACCATGCGCACATGGTGCCGCACGGCTTGCCGGGCGCTGGCAACATCCTTGTTTTCGACAACGGCGGCTGGGGCGGCTACGACGTGCCCAATCCCGGCTCGCCCACGGGCGTGAAAGCAGCCCTGCGCGACCATTCCCGCGTTCTTGAGATAGACCCGGTTTCTCTCAAGATTGTCTGGCAGTACACACCCAAGGAAGCCGGATTCCTTGAACCCATGGACAGCAACCGCTTCTACAGCCCCTTTATCAGCGGCATGCAGCGCCTGCCCAACGGCAATACCCTCATCACCGAAGGTTCTGACGGGCGCGTATTCGAGGTTACCCCCAACCACGAAATCGTGTGGGAATTTATTTCACCTTACTGGGGCAAGCATGTGCCCATGAACATGACCTACCGCGCATACCGTGTGCCTTACGAATGGGTGCCGCAGGTGGAAAAGCCAGTAGAAACCCCCATTGAACCGCTGAATGTTTCTACCTTCCGTGTGCCCGGGGCAGCCGCAGCCGGAGACCGCGCCAAAGAAGTGACCGTTGAGGGCTGCCAGCCCTACGAAGGCAGTAACGCGCTTTGCGTGGCTTCTGTGGAAGATCCCAAAGGCTAGGCGTTAGAGAAAATTAGCGTTGAAGTGCTTCCGGGTTCGCCTCTGCCTAGTAGCGGGGCGAACCCATGATCCCCGCTTTCACAGGAGATCCTCATGATTATCAAGACTTCAGACCTGACGCCCGGGCTGCTTGCCAAATGGGGCATCAATCTGGCGCTCCCCCTAGCCTTGTATTTCGTCCTTCCCCGCAGCGAAAGCCTTACTCCCCCCATGATCGCATTTCTGGCGGTCACGCTCTGGGCCGTAACCGCCTGGGCTCTGGATACGCTGAACGACATTGCCGTGGGTATCCTGCTGCCCATCCTTTACATACTGCTTTGCAGCACACCACAGAAAGTGGTTTTTGCTCCGTGGCTTTCCGAGGTGCCGATTATCGTTATTGGTGGTTTTACCCTGGGCAAGATCATTCAGGTCACCGGCCTTGGCAAACGCATTGCGCTGACGTGCGTCAAACTCACGGGCGGCAGTTTTGCCGGGGCGCTTGCAGGCATTACCCTTGGGGCCGCCATTGTTTCTCCCCTTGTGCCTTCCATCATGGGCAAGGCGGCAATTTTTTGCGCCGTGGCGGTAAGCCTGTGCGATGCCCTCGATTTCAGGCCAAAAAGCCGCGAAGCCACAGCCGTTGTGCTTGGCACCTGCATTGCCGTAGGGGCAACCAAGCTGGCCTATCTTACGGGAGCTGGCGATCTGGTTATGGGCATGGGCATAGTGGACAAGGTCATGGGCATTCAAACCAGCTGGATTGAATACGCCAAGTTCAACTTCCTTCCCGCCATGCTGTACACGGCCATGTCGCTGGCAATTGTACTGCTTGTGCTGCGCAGCTCGGTCAACAGGAGTGTTCTGTGCGCCGTAGTGGAGCAGAAACACGCCGAGCTGGGCGATGTTACGGATGAACAAAGGCGGGCGCTTCTCCTGCTTTGCCTCACCCTGGTGCTGCTTGCCACCGACAAACTGCACCATCTGAGCGCAGGGTCAGTGCTGGTTATCATTACGGCGCTGGCCTTTATGCCCGGTATCGGGCTTATGGACGGCAAGCGCATGGCTTCCATCAACTTTGCGCCGCTGTTCTTCATCATGGGTTGCATGGCAATCGGCAGCGTGGGCGGATTCCTCAAGGTCACACACTGGCTGGCAGGTCTTGTGTTGCCTCTGTTCAGCGAAACGGGGGCCTGCCTGGCCCCTGTGTGCTCATATGTTGTGGGCGTTGTGCTGAACTTCCTGCTCACGCCGCTTGCGGCCACCTCGACCCTCTCGGCTCCCATTACAGAACTCGGCATGCAGATGGGCCTGGATCCGCGTATTCTGTACTTCTCGTTCCAGTACGGCCTGGACAACCTGATATTCCCCTATGAATACGCCTTGTATCTCTATTTTTTCAGCAGCGGCTACATCAACTTCAAAGAGATGGTTCTGGTCATGGCTTTGCGCATGCTGCTTACGGGCGGGTTTGTGGCCTTTGTGGCCATGCCCTACTGGCGCATGCTTGGATAACTCGCACACTGACAAAAGGAGGCGGGAGGATGAAAAAGCTGGGCATATTACTTTTGGCAGCAGGATTGCTGCTCGGAAGCGCACCCCAGTGCAGGGCGGTCGATTTTGACGTCAAGGGAAGCTGGCAGTTTGCCTTTGACTACATCAACGGCGGAAATTTCATGGGAAAGGACCGTAACGGCAACAACGTTGGGGGGCAACAGTGGGCTGCCATACACCAGCAAAGGGACGAGTTTGAAGCTATCCAGAGGTTGCACCTGCAGCTGAATGCAAAAGCTTCAGAGAATCTTGCCGGCACCGTTTTTTTTGAAATTGGCGAACAGCGGTGGGGCATGGCAGCTCAGGGCGGCGCGTTGGGGGCAGATGGCAGCAACGTTGTCAAAGTCAAAAACGCCTATCTCGACTGGGTCGTGCCCAATACTCCGCTGAAGCTGCGCATGGGCCTTCAGGGCATAAAACTCCCCGGATTTGCTCTGGACAGCCCCGTTTTTCAGGACGATGTGGCCGGAATAGCGGCATCGTGGAAAATGAACGATGCCGTCAGCATTACCGGTGTGTGGATGCGCCTGCTCAACGACAACTGGAGCGGTACAGCCTCACAGCCTGCCAGTTACATGGATAATTTCGATCTGTTCGCGTTGACCGTGCCCGTGACGGTGGACGGACTCAAAATTACGCCCTGGGGCATGGGCGGCGCCATGGGGCCAAACAGCCTCATGCCCGCAACCGTTACCAACATGCCCGGCGGCAGCAAAAAAGTTGCTTTGACCAATCCTATAACCGGGCAGGCCATTGACGGTCTGGAATTGCGCGATGGTTTGTATCCGGCTGCTTTCAGCTCCGCCAGGGGCACCTCCAGGCTGTGGAACGATGATTACAGCTCCATGTACTGGGGTGGGCTGACCGGGCAGTGGACCAGCTTTGAACCTCTCAGGATTTCATGGGATTTCATTTACGGCAGCGTTGACCACGGCAAGGAAGACCTGAACCGCCGGGGCTGGTTTGGCATGTTGCTGGCAGAATATGCTTTGGATTGGGGCCTTCCCGGCCTGTACGGCTGGTATTTCAGTGGCGATGACGACAACCCCAATAACGGTTCGGAACGTCTCCCTTACCTTGCCACCACCAATAACCTGACCAACTCGCTCTCCACTTTTGGCTACCGGGGCAATCCCATCATGGGCGGCGGCAAGGGCGTGCTGGGGGTTAACCCCAGCGGCACATGGGGCGTAGGCGCGCGCATCAAGGACGTGAGCTTTCTTGATGACTTAAGCCACACCCTGCGCGTCAACTATTTTGGCGGCACCAACGATACAAAAATGGCCTCATACATCACCGGGCGGCATGCCACTGATGCTTCAGGAAGGCAAATCTACCGCAATAACACTGACTTCAACTCGTTCGGCACGTATCTCACCACAGCCGATACGGGTATGGAAGTCAACCTCGACAGCAAGTACAAGGCAGCGGAAAATCTGACGTTTATCCTGGAACTGGGCTATATCCACCTTTGGCTGGACAATGACGTATGGGGCCACTACCAGAACATCTCCGGCACAAGCCTCAATGTCAAGGATGCATGGAAGGCGTCGTTCAATGTGGTCTATTCGTTTTAGACCCGAGCGATATTTTCGTACATGCAATGTTCACGAACTCGGAGGAATATGATCATGAGATTTCGTGCTTCCATTTCCCTGTTGGCAGGTCTGCTTGCCCTTGGATTGTCCACGCAGGCTCCTGCATATGAGGTGCATGACGGCCCCACCGGCGTCATCAAGCTCGTGCCCGAAAAAACCTTCAAGGGCTACACGCTCTTTGCGCCCACGGTCAAATGCACAACCACCTATCTAATTGATATGAACGGCGATGTTGTGCACACGTGGAAGAGCAAATACCCTCCCGGCCTCTATGCCACGCTGTTGCCCAACGGCAATCTGCTACGCGCAGCCGCCCCCAAGGATCAACCGGTTAAAATTGGCGGCGCAGGCGGCATTATTGAAGAAATGGACTGGAACGGCAATGTGGTGTGGTCGTACACCATGCTTACGGAAAACGAGATCCAGCACCACTGCTTTGACCGCATGCCTAACGGCAACACCATGATTCTTGGCTGGGAGCGCAAAACTCCCGCCGAATTCCAGGCCAAGGGCCGCAAGCCCGGCACGTGGCCTGAAGAAGTCAAGATCAAGGGGCAGGCCGTGCGCGACTTCTGGGTGGATTTTGTGCGCGAGGTGGACAAAAACGGCAAGACTGTCTGGGAATGGCATGCCTGGGATCATATCGGCACCGGCCCGGATCAACTGGACATCAACTTTGCTCTGCCCACACCTGTGGGGCCGGGATACGACAGCTTTGACTGGTCGCATTTCAACACAGTGCAGTACCTGCCCAAGACCGACCAGATTTTGCTGAATTCCCGCAACTTCAGCGAATTTTATATCGTTGACAAAAAGTCGGGCAAAATCGTCAAGCGCTGGGGCAACCCCGCCGCCTACGGCAAGGGGACGCGTCCCGAATGGTACTACGATGGCACCCAGCAGGTTTTTGGCGAACACAACGCCACCATGTTGCCCAACGGTAATGTGCAGATATTTGACAACGGCTCGGAACGGCCCGAGGGCAACCGCTCCCGCGTGATCGAGGTTGACCCTGCCAGCGGCAAAGTCGTATGGCAGTATGCCGCCAATGGCGCCAACAGCTTTTTCAGCTACCGACAGGGCGCTGCGGAAAGACTGCCCAACGGCAACGTACTTGTGACATCCACGCATCAGGGGCATCTTTTTGAAGTAACCCCCACAGGCGAGGTTGTATGGGAATTTGTGAACCCCATCATGGCAGGGCAGGCCAAGCCTGTTTTCTCCGACCGTGAGGATGCCGTGCCCAATGCCCATCAGACATTTACCAATATGATCCACAGGGCTTATCGCTACGCTCCCGATTATCCCGGCCTCAAGGGCAAGGATCTGAGCGTTAAGGCTCCGTTGTTGCCCGGTTATCCAAAATTCTTTGAAGTTTGGAAGCCCACCGCAGTAAAATAAAATCCGCTCCACGAAAGTTCACAGCCCCTGAGTCTTTTACAGACTCAGGGGCTGTGCGTTTGTACGCCAAAAATTGTTGTTCAGTCAGTTTCGGCAGCGTGGTGAGTGCCCATGAAGAAGAACGTTGCTACCGCGTGATAAAAGAATAGCCCCGAAGGGCAATTCTTCGGGGCTATTGCTGGGGGAGTTTAACAATGGGGCAGGTCAGCTTGCCACAGCCTGAGCGTATTCCTCGGCTGTAATGCATCCGCCTTCATCGGGGGCCGTGGGTTGCACCTTTATCAGCCATCCCTGATTGTAGGGATCGTCGTTGAGCAGTTCCGGGGCGTCTGCGAGGGCTTCGTTAATGGCCGTAACCTGACCGGAGATGGGCATGATAGCCTCGCTGGTCACCTTGACGGATTCAATGGAAGCGCAGGATTCCCCCTGCCGGAAGCTTGCGCCCACAGCGGGCAGGTCAACAAAGATCACCCCACCCAGTTGATCCTGGGCAAAGTCGGTAATGCCGATGATGCAGGTGCCGTCAGGCTGGCTTTGCGCCCACAGATGTTCTGCATGATATTTTCTGTCGTGAGGAAAGTTCACGGTATTCTCCTTGGTGGTCGCCGGGTCAGTTGGATTCCACGCGCACCTTGGGCGCTAGAATGGACATGGACACAATTTCATCCAGCGTGGGATGGGCAAACATGATTTTGTGCAGGTTTTGCGCCGTATAGCCTTCCTTGATCAGCAGCAGGGCCACCATCACGAGGTGCGAAACTCCTGCGCCAACAGCGGCAATGCCTGCAATTTTGCCATCGCTCCAGACTGTTTTGACAAATCCGGCTGTGCCGCCGCTTGCCTGCGCAATGGGATTCAGGGACAGGGCCGCCTGGGAGACTTCTACGTTCTTGCCTTCGCGAAGGAGGGCCTCCGCCGTCTGGCCGACGCGCATGACTTCCATTGCCCCGTAAACGCATGAGGGCACCGGGCCGGACTGATATTCTCCGGCGCTTTCGCCAAGGATGCGTTCCGCCACATACACAGCCTGATGTTCCGCAGCGTGGGCCAGCAGCACAAGGCCGTTGACGTCGCCCACGGCATAGACGTTGGGTGCGGCTTCAAGAAAGGCGTTTGTCTCAACATAGCCGCGCTTGTTGAGATTGCAGCCCCATTGCTGGGCGTTCAGCCCGGCGGTGTTGGGCGTGCGGCCCACAGCCACCAGCGCCTTGGCTGCGCTGATTACCGTGCCGTCTTCCAGGGTGAGCTGCGCCTGCCCGCCAACAGTGCGCAAGTCTTTGGCCCGTGCGCCTTCGTGACAGGTTATGCCGTTTTTTTGCAGCGCCCGGCGCAATTCTGCGGCGATATCGGTATCTTCCAGAGGTGCGACGTGGGGCGCAGCCTCCACTATGCTCACCTTGCAGCCCATGGCCGAGAAAAAATCACCCAGTTCAAGGCCGATGGCCCCCGCGCCAATGATGACAAGACTCTCAGGAACAGATTCAATGCGCAGCAGGTCGGTGCTGTCCAGCACGCAATCGTGATCGGGCGTCAGACCGGGAAACGCTGTGGAAGATGACCCGCAGGCCAGAATGATGTGCCGGGCAGTCATATCCGTAGTGCCATCTTCGGCATGGACGCGCACTGTGCCCGGCGCGATGCCTTCGCCGCGCCCGGTAAAGATCGTCACGCCCATGCTGGCAAGGCTTTTGCCAAGCGTTTTGCTCGTTCCTGAGGTGAAGCGGCTCACGCGCGTTTGGAGCGCTGCAAAGTCAACGGCAATTTCGCCCTTGGCTACACGGGTTCGTTGCTGGGCATGCAGAAGCGCCAGCGGGGCCACAGCGCCGAGCAGCATCTTGGTGGGGATGCAGCCGCAGTTCAGGCAGGTGCCGCCAAGGTGTGTTTTTTCCACCAGGGCAACGCTCTTGCCTGCCTGGGCAAGAATGCGCGCTGCCGTGGTTCCGCCGGGGCCGCCGCCCAGAATGACAGTATCAAAAGATTGCATGACGCCCCCTATTTAACGATGTCTGCCTTGAACAGGTGCTGGCGCGAGGCGGAGCGGTACATGAGCAGGTTCTGCTCCGGCAGGGGCTCAAGCCCGCGCATGTCCCATACCATATCCGCTGTGACGGGGGTGATGCTGTAGGGCAGGGTGGGCTGGCCGCAAGCCTCGGCCACCAGTTTTGCCGCCGCTGCGGCGTCTTCCCTCTTGGGCCAGTCCCAGCCATCGCCAGCGGGAAGCGGCATGACCAGAAAGCGCACCGCGCCATCGGGCGTGGTCTGCACAAGGGCTATGGTTTTTGCCAGTTCTTCCTTGCTGGGAGCGCCGCCAAAAATTTTTGTGCTTGCCTCAGGGCCGCCCACAAGATTGCAGACTACGTGCACGTCCTTGATCTTCAGCAGCTTTTCCAGCAGTTCCGGCTTGCGGCCATCGGTCTGCAACCAGACCTGCAAGCCGCCAGCAGCCAGTCGATCAACAAGAACCGCAAAATTATCTTCCTGCCCGGCAGGGCATTGCGAAGGATAAAGCCCCGCAATTTTGCCGTGGAGCATGTCGCTACGGGTTACGCAGGCCTCCAGAGTGTGGCCCGAGAGCAGGTAGGCGATGATTTCGCCGGAACCCTGCTTGATGACCTCGCCATCGGAGAACAGGGGAAATTCCACCCCTTCAGGATTGCGGTAAATGGCCTTGCGGTTTGTGCGATAGAACGTGTTGAATTCCTGCGCGTCAGCCTTGAAATCTATGGTGTCGTATGCAAGCCCGCGTTCGGCAAGAAAGGCTTTGACGATCTTGCAGCGGATGCAGTCCGGCGCTGTATAAAGGGTTATGCCCATGTGAGCCTCCTGTTACAAAAAACCGTGAATGCAGATGCGTAAATTCCTGTTTCAGCCGGAGGTTAGGCAATGTCTTCGAGCGACTTGCCACCCGTGCGCGCACCCCATACGCCAACGATAATGGCGGGGATGATGCACAGCATGCTGAAAATATAAAACACTCCGTCAAAGCTGTATGCTGCATAGACAACAGGAATGAGAGGTTGTGAGAAAGCAACGGCCAGACGGCCAATTGAGGAATGGAAGCCAGTGGCGGTGTTGCGCAGGTGGGTGGGGTAGGATTCCGCCGTGTAGGAAAATACGGTGAAACCCATGCCCATCACAAAGGCCGTAAGCACAGCGCCGGTAAGCACCACTGCCCAGTATTGGCTTAAATTGCCGAAGATGGGGGCAAGCACGGCCATCACAAGCAGCATGATGACAATGGGTATTTTGCGTCCGCCCTTGTCGGTAAAGGCGCTGGAGGCAAACAGTCCAAGTGGTACGCCAATGGAAATGAGCGTGGTGGCCATAAGTGTATCTTCAAGCGGGAAACCGTGGGCCTTGAGCAGGGTGGCAGTCCAGTTGGTGACCACAAAGGTGGCGGGGTTGGTGCAAACCACTAGCAGAAGAATAACCAGAGTACGCTTGAGGTATTTGGAGCTGCACATGCCAAGCAGCACTTCCTTGAGCGGGGGCTTCTGGGTCAGGCATTTGCTGGCCGCATCGGCAAGGTCGATGTCCCTGCCGGTGAGGTCTTTCATCACGGCTTCCGCATCCGCAATGCGACCACGGGCCACGAGCCAGCGGGGGGACTCATCAAGGTAGCGCCAGGCGATGATAAGTGCGATGTAGCCAACGCCACCCATATAGAAGATGTAGCGCCAGGCTTCTTCGTGCAGGGGAATGATCAGGCGGCAGAGCATGCCAACGACCGGCACGGCGCAAAAACCAACGCCCGCGATCATGTTTTGCCATTTGCCACGGCTCTCGGCCGGGGCCATTTCTGCAATATATGCCTGCGAGCAGACCATGAGGCAGAACACGCCAAAGCCCGTCAGGGCGCGTGATGCCACAAATACGTGGAAGCTGTCTGTGAGGCCGTTGATGATGGAGGCAGTGGAAAACAGAGTGATGGCAATGAGGAAGGTTTTGCGCCGCCCGATGATGTCCGAGATAAATCCGCCGACAAATCCGCCGAGGGTCATGGAGGCAAAATACCAGAAGGTCACGGTTCCGATGTCCTTCATGGTCAGCCCCCAGTTGTGCATCAGCGCCGGGGCAATAAAGCCGAAGTTCCAGTTATCCATCTGTTCGCAGAAGTACGCGACCATAATGATAAAGAACACAGCCTTGTGGCGTCCTGTAACAGCAAGGCCGTCAAAGTAGTTATTGCTGATGCGCGGCGAATCCTGCATTGCGCCTCTCCTTTTCATTGTCTGCCATTTTGCATTTTTTGTGAAAAAAATCATCCACTGCCGTATTGGTTCAAAAACCTAGGCTAGCAGTGGTGCTGGTGACGTTGTTACGGCAACCTTTTCTGAATATTTTTTTCACATTTATAAAAATATTCTTTTTAAATAGCATGTTAAGTAATTTTTGAGAGGTGATGCCTGTTGATTGTGAAAAAATAAACTTTTTTCAAAAAACGTTGTTGCGGCAACGGTGCAGGCCCCCGGAAAGCGCCATTACAGAGCATTACTGGAAGAGGTTTCTGTATGGTTGCACCAACTTGCACAGGAGGAATGATGAAAGCTGTTCGCAACAACGTACTGGGAGTGTTGCTTGCCGGGGGCTTGCTGCTTGCGCCGGAAGCGGCCGAGGCGGTTGATTTCAAGGTCAAGGGGGCATTTGATGTAAGCTTTGAAGCATCCAATGTCATGCCGCGCGGGATTAAGGGGAGCGACACCTTCGGCGCCATCGAGCGCCTGCGCACCCAGATAGACGCAATTGCCAGCGAAAACGTGTCCGGCAGCCTGATGTTCACCGTAGGCACCGGCACCATGAATTGGGGCAAATCCGGCGACGGCGCATCTCTTGGAGCGGACAGTTCAAAGAATCTTGGCGTCCGGCATGCGTACATTGACTGGCTCGTGCCCAGGACTGATATAAAGGTGCGCATGGGTATGCAGCCGCAGCTTCTGCCCGGTTATGTGACTGGCTGGAGTGCGGTATATGGTCAGTATTCCACCGGTGTAACCGTCAGTTCTCCTCTGGTGAGCAGCGGGGATTACAAGATGGGGCTGACGGGCTTCTGGGCGCGGCCTTATAACGACAATTCTGAAATTACGCAAAACGGGCAGACGCAGAAAAACTACCTTGATAACCTTGATCTGCTGGCGCTGACCTTGCCGATCACCGGCAACGGCCTGAAAATAACCCCCTGGGGCATGTACGGCCTCATTGGCGAGAACAGCCTGCGCGGCATCAACAACAATACCGACCAGCGCGAACCTGCCATTTACGCCCCGCGCGGCGGGCTTATGCCTGTGCTTGGCAGCGGCGGCAATTACTTCAGCACGTTTGAAAAAAAATACCGCAACGCAAACAATACCTGGGGTAATGGCTTCTGGGGCGGCCTGACCTCTGACGTCACGGCTTTCGAGCCTTTTGATATCGCGGCGGAGTTCACGTATGGCCGCGTGGATATGGGTGAGTTGAAAGATTACACCCAGTTCAGCTCCACGGGACAGACCAAGACCTTTGATCTCGTGCGTCAGGGTTGGTACGCGGCCTTGCGTGTGGATTACAAATGTGACTGGGGCGTCCCGGGAATCACCGCCTGGTACGGCAGCGGCGACGACAGCAACCCCTATAACGGTTCGGAACGCCTGCCTGTGTTCAACTCTCCCTGGCCGGTCACGCCTCTGGGTTTTGGCGGCGGTTTCTTTGATCTCAATACATGGAAGGTCCTCGGGCACAACCCCGGCGGTCTGGCTGGCGTTGTGGGCACCATCAAGGATGTCAGCTTTATTGACGACCTTACCCACACCTTCAAGCTTGCGTATTTTCATGGCACAAACAGTGCGGAAATGCCACGCAAGGCCAATATGACGAGTTATCCCAGCAGGGCCGATGGCCCCATGGCCTACCTCACCACCACCGACCATGCCTGGGAAGGCAGCGTGTCCAATACCTACAAGATTTACGACAACCTGCTGATGAATGTTGAAGCTGCCTATGTGAACCTGCATCTTGACGGCAGCACGTGGCGTGGAGTGGAAGATTCGCAGTATCGGGATAACTGGCGCGTTTCGCTGTCCTTCCGTTACCAGTTCTGATTTTTTGCGGCCCTTGGGCTGATGCGGCGGGGGAGCTTGCTCTCCCGCCTTTTTTGTATGTAGAAAACCCCCCGCTAGGCGGGGGGTTCCGTAAAGCTTAAAG
>VSSQ01000151.1_pt1 | contig 91962 bp, 91 predicted proteins | sample 4763081 | NCBI WGS metagenome assembly VSSQ01 (sample SAMN12137344, study PRJNA551015) | bioreactor metagenome | isolation source: SDC9 anaerobic chlorinated ethene degrading culture | place: USA: Knoxville, Tennesee | collected 2015-01-01
GACATTTATATATGTTAACATAACTTGTTTGCCCTGTCAACATATTTTTTCTTTCCATTTGTTACCGCTCATGGCGGCAACTTGTATATAATAGCAAGTTATCATCTCACCTGTCAAGCAGTAAATTATGCATATGCATTAGGCATTATGACATAGTCGGCACCAAATAAAACAACCTTCCTAACAAAAGGAAGGTTGTTTTATTTGGTGCCGAGGACCGGAATCGAACCGGTACGGAGGTTACCCTCCGAGGGATTTTAAGTCCCTTGCGTCTGCCAGTTCCGCCACCCCGGCATATTAAGAAAAACTGGAGGCGGCACCCAGATTTGAACTGGGGAATAGAGGTTTTGCAGACCTCTGCCTTACCACTTGGCTATGCCGCCGTAATATGGAGCGGAAAACGAGATTCGAACTCGCGACCCTCGCCTTGGCAAGGCGATGCTCTACCGCTGAGCTACTTCCGCACATATGGTGCCTCAGGGCAGAATCGAACTGCCGACACGAGGATTTTCAGTCCTCTGCTCTACCGACTGAGCTACCGAGGCAATTTTAAAAATGGCGACCCGGAAGGGACTCGAACCCTCGACCTCCGCCGTGACAGGGCGGCATTCTAACCAACTGAACCACCGGGCCGTATCATAAATCGCATAATCAATTGTATTAGATACTGCGCTACATGTCAATACCTTTTGTAGCTCTAATTTTTACCAAGATATGCATTACAACGAAGTTAATTATAGCATATCATTAATTATTGTCAATAGATTTTGTTAATTAGTCATTGTTAAAACCTTCTCTATTGTTACTAAGACTTGGCTTGCATCAAAAGGTTTGACGATAAAATCTGATGCACCAGCCTTCAATGCTTCAGTAATTACAGCCCGCTGACCTATAGCCGTTACCATAATAATTCGGACTAGCGGATTCTCGTCATGGATAATTGTCACAGCTTCAATCCCATCCATTTTTGGCATGGTTATGTCCATTGTTATCAGATCAGGTTGAAACTGTCGATATAATTGAACAGCCTGTCTTCCATCTCCAGCTTCAGCTACTACCTCATGGCCGTGTTCGACTAGAATTTTCTTCAGCATCATTCGCATAAAGGCAGAATCATCACAAACAAGTATTTTTGCCACCGGCCGAGCCCCTCCCTACAATAGACCTGCTTTAGAATATAGCTCATAAAAGTGATGTGTTGGTCCGACACCTTTCCCGAGTTTAAATCCATGCTTGATTGCAGTTGTTATAAATTTCTTGGCAAATCCAACTGCCTCTTGCAGCGGCAGCCCTTTCGCCAAAGCGGCGGCAATAGCCGAGGAAAAGGTGCAGCCAGTTCCATGCGTATGAATTGTGTCGATACGTTCATTCGCAAATATAGTAAAGTCTTTACCATCGTACAATAAATCACATGGATTACCTGTCAAATGGCCACCTTTTATAATAACATAGCTGGGCCCCATACTTTTTATTACTTTGGCCGCCTTTTTCATGTCTTCTTGGTCTTCAACAGAAAAACCTACAATCTCTGAAGCCTCATATAGGTTAGGAGTCACAACAAGTGCCATTGGTATTAAGACCTTTTTCAGCACTTCAATTGCATTTGGATTAAGCAAATGGCTTCCGCTTTTTGAAATCATCACGGTATCTAAAATAATATTTTGAGCACCATGATGTTTTAAAGATTCTGCTACAACCTCAATGATAGCAGCGTTAGATAGCATGCCAATTTTCACAGCATTCACAGTTATATCATTATATACTGCAGCAATCTGGTCACGAATTATTTCGGTATCAAGTTCTCTGATATTTGTTACACCGCAAGTATTTTGCGCTGTTATAGCGGTGATTACACTCATTCCAAAAACTCCACAAGCAGCAAAAGTTTTAAGATCAGCCTGAATTCCGGCTCCACCACTCGAGTCGGAACCAGCAATAGTTAATGCGGTCCTCAACGTAAAAACCTCCATTTAAATAGACTCCATGTTTCCAATTGATTCTAATGTTTCCACAAGCTTTTCCGTAATTTTTTCTTCCAATTCATTTAACATTTTCGCGTCAAATTCTGCAGTCATTAATGGCGTACGCCTTATTTTAATTTCGCCAAAAAACTCGTCCCGAAAAATATTATAGTAGATAATCAAATTGCTCTCGGAAGCAAAATCACAATAATCTATAATAATGTATGATCCGTTAATCGCTTTAACCGGCGCACTTGGTGAGATAAATAAACTAAACTCGCCCACCTTCTTAGGCAACTGCTGTGCAAAAGGCCACTCAATAACCATTTTTTCCCGTAGAATACAATCAATATGTTTAATATTAAAAGTCGCTAAATCACTTAATGTGCTTTCAAGTCTCTCCTGCAGCACCTTTTCTAGTTGTTCTAAGCTCCCTACAATATAGCATATATCACAAAATTCCGTCAGCCCTACAACAATCCGAGCTAAAAATTCCTTAGTCGCTCCGTCATATAAAACCGTAAAACTTCTTTTCCATTCTTCATTATAGTACCTGAAAATTAAATATTTATCATCACTTTCTTTTAGCTGCTTCTCAAATATAAAGCCACAGCACTCCTGGGGTAATTCAGTTAAAAACGGCCACTCGCTTAGCCCTTGAATAATTTTTTCCATAGTTTCACTCCCAAATTAAGATATTCTTTATTTATACTAAAAAACCTTCACGCAAGTAACCAATTATAGAAGCAATGAATATATTGAATTAGTTTCAAAGAGCTTTAGGAGGGATAATATGAAAAGGAGATACCTATGGGCTAAAATAGCAGCGTTGTTAGCCGTAATATTTTTGATTGCCGCGTGCGGCCAAACTCCCGTTCACCAGACAGCTTCACCGCAAAAAAGCCCTATTTGGGCTTCAACACTCACGCCGCTACCGCAAGAAACTGTTATAAAAGTTGGCATGAAGCAAGTAGTATCCGATGCAGGCATTCTCATAGGCATGACAAAAGGCTACTATAAAGATCTTGGAATTAAAATTGAGCCGATTCAGTTTAATTCCGGTCAGGAAATGATAAACCAACTGGCTGCCGGCCAGCTTGATGTTGGAGCTACCGTTACAGCATCTGGGCTCTTTAATGCAATGTCACGTGATATTCCTGTAAAAATAGTAGCCGATAAGGGCATTAATGTCCCAGGCCAAGGTTATTACCGATTAGTAATCCAAAAAGATTTAGTTAATAGCATAAAAGATTACAAAGACCTGCGCGGCAAGCGTATTGCAATCGTTGGAACTGCATCACTTGACGAAATTGCCTTGGTAAGAGTTCTTGAAAAAGGTGGTCTAAGCACAAAGGATATCGATTTACAAGTAATTCGGGCCTTTCCAGACATGCTTGTTTCACTTGGTAACAAAAGCATTGACGCCGCAATGGTAATAGAGCCTTTTGTTACCTTTGGCATCGAGAAAGGCGTAGCTGATCCATGGAAAGACCCATCAAATTATGATCCCGAAGCTCAAACAGCTCTGTTAGTCTTTGGAACAAGCATGACAAAGAATCCTGAAGTCGCAAATCGATTTATGACTGCTTATGTCAAATCCGTGCGTGACTATAACGATGCTTTCTTTAAAAACAAGAACAAAAAAGAAATCATCGATATTTTATGTAAACTATCAGTAACAAAGGACCCCAGTCTATATGAGAAGATGTTTCCTACTGGCCTAAATCCTGATGGGTATGTACGAATGAAAGGAATTGAAATGGACCTGGTATGGTATCGAGAAAACAATTTACTTAAATCCAACCTACAAACAAATGATGTAGTTGATAATCAATATGTCGACTTTGCGCTTAAAACTTTAGGCAAATATCAATGATTGTATATCTCTGAGGAGGTCGAGCGCATGGTTAAAATGTCCAATAATAATCTAGTAATAAAAACCTTATCAGTACTATCTCCCTTGACTTTACTACTAGTTTGGGAGTTTCTCGCCAAAGTGAACGCTATTGACGTCCGACTTCTCTCAAGCCCCTCGCTAATTATTCAGTCATTTGTCCCGTTATTGCTGTCAGGTGAACTGTTATACAACACCTTCGTCAGTGTCCAAAGGGTTGTATGGGGCTTTCTTGTAGGAGCTATTCCAGGAGTTCTTTTAGGTATAAGCATGGGCTTATCTCCACTAGTTCGCTCGGCTATTGAACCAATGATTGCAGCAACTTATCCTATCCCTAAATTAGCCTTGATGCCTCTTATCTTATTGATTTTCGGGCTTGGCGAAACCTCAAAAATATTTACGATTGCGATTGGCGTCTTCTATCTTGTGGTGATAAACACAATGGCCGGAGTGTTGAGTATCGATAAAATTTACCTCGATGTTGCCAAAAACTTTGGAGCCAACCGCAGAGATTTTTACCTCACCATTGCATTACCAGGCGCACTACCAATGATATTTGCGGGGTTGAAGCTAGGCATGGGCATGGCTTTAATCCTAATAGTAGCTGCAGAGCTTTCGGCCGCTAAAGCTGGGGTAGGGTGGATGATATGGCGTGCTTATGATATGTTCGATATTGAGCAAATGTTTGTTGCACTCATTATGCTATCGGTTCTTGGTTACATTTTTTCCCTGTTACTAGACTCTCTTGAGCGCTGGGCTCTTCCCTGGAAGCAGGAATGCCGTTAGGAGGTGCAAGAATGGTATATGAAAATGATAGTATTTCAATTAGCCATGTGAATAAGCATTTTACAACCGGGCAAAACCAAATAGCCGCACTCCAGGATATAAACCTGACTATCGGTGACGGAGAATTTTTCTGCATTGTTGGCCCCAGCGGCTGTGGCAAAACAACACTATTGCGAATCCTCGCAGGGCTAGATGAATCTACAAGTGGACATATATCAATGAAATCTACCGGCAGTGACAAACCTATCAACTCTATGGTTTTTCAAGAGCAATCCATCCTCCCTTGGATGAACGTTCGCGATAACGTTGCATATGGCCTTCGGCTGCGCGGTATTCCGAAAAAAATGCGTAATGAGATCGCCGACCACTACATAAAAATGATTGGTCTTAGCAAATTTGCCAACTCCTATCCATGCCAGTTGTCAGGCGGTATGAAACAGCGAGTGAGTGTAGCCCGCGCTTTTGCAAACGACCCAGAGATTTTATTAATGGATGAACCATTCGGAGCTCTAGATGAACAAAATCGCATTATTCTTCAACAAGAACTGCTTCATATTTGGGAAATGACACAAAAAACAACTGTTTTCATAACCCACAGTATCGATGAAGCACTCTGCTTAGGTGATAGAGTCATGATCATGACTGCCCATCCTGGAAAGGTTAAGAGCATCATTGAAATCGACCTCCCACGCCCCCGCGAGATTGCCAGCATACGAACCACTATCCACTACAACCAGCTTTATCAAAAAATTTGGTTAAGCTTACGGGAGGAAGTACTTAGAGGCACGGCACACGAACTAAACGAATAGTTCAATATGAAAAGATGGCCCTACATGTCTGGCCATCTTTTTTATTACTATCTATATAATTATTTTTTTTAAATACTACATACAACTAAGTATACACCTCCCTCGTGAGGTATAAATTCATTTGATTGAAGTTTGACGTGCTTTACTTTTTTAAAACCATTTTTGGCATAAACTTTCAACGCCGTTTCATTATCAGCCATCACTAATAAACTTAGTTGGTTATAGCCCTTTTCCTTTGCTTTATCCTTGGTCATGGCAATTAGTTTACTTCCCACTCCATGCCCTCGATACTGTTCATCAACGAAAATGGCACTAAGATAATAGCTGCCCTCGACTCTCGAACCAAAGAAGTCCCTTACTACATCAATTCTCTCCTTAGGGAAAAAAGCTTCCATTTCCGGGTCAATTCCATGTAGTTTTGCTGGATATGAACTGACCATCCCAATAATTTCATTTTGATACTCTGCCACAGTGATGCTGCTGTATGAATCATACCGTTCACCTTCAGCCAAAAATTCAGCTACCATTTCAACAGTAGTCTGTCCTGGAAATAAATCATGATAGAGAAAGTCTAGAATTCCACCCGCAGTTTCATTTATGCACTCGGCCAGTTTTAAACACTCTTCACGGCGAGCATCACGATACAAAACGTTCATATCCGTCTCCTCCTGCATTCATTTTGTATGCCTCTGCCATTCAATTTTATCACAACGATATCATCCTTGTATCACAGGGCAATAGACACTTAATTATAGAAATACGCCGCAAAGATACGGCGTATTTTTTGTACTTTTGGGGCAGAAATTGAGCTATACCCCTATGGCTGAAGGAGGAATATTACGGCTACCCCTTTTGGTAATAGGGATTCCTGTGGTACAAAGCGGACAATTTTCCTTTGAATAAGTATCTACATTCAAATGCAGCAGCGCCTGTGTGAGTGTACCAAACTCGGCCTTTCCGCCGCTTCTATCGACAAGAATTCCTACACCAACCGGAACACCGCCATGCTCCCGGACAACATCGATTACTTCCTTAACAGAACCACCAGTTGTGACTATATCCTCAACAACCAAAACTCGCTCACCAGGCTTTATGACAAACCCTCTTCTTAGTGTCATTTTGCCATTTTCGCGCTCGGTAAAAATAGCCCGTGTTCCAAGACTTTTGCCGACCTCATGAGCAAGTAATATCCCCCCCGTTACCGGACCCACCACTAGATCGACATTTTGATTTGCAAACTTTTGAGCCAACGCCTTGCAAAGTGTTTCAGTATGCTTCGGATATTGCAACACTTGAAATTTTTCTACATAAAGTGGGCTATGCAAGCCAGAAGTCAATAAAAAATGGCCTTCTAAGATCGCACCGGTTTCTAAAAAAAGCTCTTTTACTTCTACTTCGGTCATCATATCACCCTCATTTCTTCCAAAATACTTTCAACTGCAGCACGCGGGTTGACAGCTGCCGTAACAGGACGCCCAATTACTAAATGCGTTGACCCCGCCTTTAACGCTTGCCGCGGAGTTAATACACGACTTTGATCATTTATCGATGCACCATTAGGCCGAATGCCCGGTGTGACAACAAGAAAATCATTTCCTAACTCATTGCTTATTGCACTAGCTTCGCGCGGCGAGGCAACAACCCCGTCAACTCCAGCTCGTTGTACCATTTTAGCTAAATAGATAACCTGATCATCGATCCCTATTTTGCAATTTAAAGATGGCCATTCTACCTCACTAAAGCTCGTTAGTACCGTCACCGCAATCAGTTTTGGTCGAGATATCCCCAGTCGTTGTGACTGTTCGGCTACCGACTCAGCAGCTGCTTTCATCATGGTCTCACCGCCAGACGCGTGCACATTAAGCATTGACACTCCTAGCTCAGTAAGAACTGCAGCGCTTTTCGCTACAGTATTAGGAATGTCATATAATTTTAAGTCTAGAAACACCTCTTTATTTTTTTCACGCAAGAAACTAATTACTTGTCCTCCTACGCTGTAAAACAATTCCATACCCACTTTGTAGTAGCCAACACTATCACCTAATTGGTCAACAAGCTTTTTGACCTGGTGCATATCGGAGTAGTCTAAAGCTATTATTAAACGATTATCCAACAAATCTTCACCTCACTGCTCTGTCTTTAACTTTCCGACAATTTCAGTTATTTTCAATAAGCCACGTTGCTGCAAATAACTCTCAATTCCATCAGCAATTTCCACAGAAGCTCGTGGATTAACAAAATTTGCTGTCCCTACAGATACAGCACTAGCACCTGCTAATAAAAATTCAATAGCATCCTCTGCTGACATAATTCCACCCATCCCAATAACCGGAACTTTAACCGCCGATGACACCTGCCATACCATCCTTAAGGCCACAGGTTTAATGGCAGGGCCAGACAATCCACCTACCACATTACCGAGCACAGGTTTCCAGCTATTAATATCAATGGCCATACCAAGAAGCGTGTTCACCAAAGAAATTGCATCAGCACCTGCTTCTTCAACAGCTTGAGCCATCTCGACTATATCCGTAACATTGGGTGACAACTTAGCAATTACCGGGAGTTTATTATTCCGCTTTACTTCTTTTATTACCGCGGCCGCGCTCTCCGGGACTGTACCAAAGGCAATCCCGCCTTGTTTAACATTCGGGCAGGAAATGTTTACCTCAATACCCGCTAGTTCACTGGCATTGAGGCGAAGTGACAATTCACCATATTCTTCTATTGTTTTGCCTGCGATATTGACAATAATAGGGGTATCATAAATAGCCAACTTAGGCAAGAGCGAATTAATAAAATAATCTGCTCCTGGATTTTCAAGACCAATCGAATTCAACATACCGGCCGGTGTTTCAGCAATTCTTACCCCTTTATTGCCTGGACAAGGCAATAAAGTTGTCCCCTTGACAACTATGGCACCTACCTTATTTAAATCAAGAAGATCGCCGAACTCTAAACCAAACCCAAAAGTACCAGAACCAGTCATCACTGGTGTTTTCATTTTAATGCCTGCGATATTAACACCAATATCTACCATACGACCTCCTCGGCCCAAAAAACAGGACCATCGGCACAAACCTTTTTACGGGTACCATCACTTGCCTGACAGGTACATGATAAACAGGCACCTAACCCACAGGCCATATGTTCCTCGAGCGATACCTGGCATGGTATTCCAGCTCGTTTAACCTGCTCTACTACACTATGCAACATAAGCTTCGGACCACATGCATACACCATATCAAACTTTCCGGACAGTAAACCAGGTAAGGCATCAATCGTCGTACCACGCATCCCAATTGACCCATCGTTTGTCGTTACAACAATCCTTTGACAGCTCTCTTTAAATAAACTGTGCCAAAACAACTCATCTTTAGTTCGCCCGCCTATGAGTACTCCAATAGGACGCGGACACAAGCTTTGCGCCAAAAACAACAACGGTGCTATGCCCATACCGCCCCCAATGAGAAGAGGACGCTCACCAGCTAATGAAAATCCTTTGCCCAACGGTCCCAAACAGTCTAATACGTCATCACGCTTCAGGCGCCCCATCAGCTCTGTTCCGCGCCCAATGATTCGATAATAGATTGTCAGTGTTTTTTGATTTCTATTCACAGCAGCAATACTAAAAGGTCTCCTTAAAAGCGGATCATTACCCGACGAAACTTTAAGATGAATAAACTGCCCGGGATTAGCTTGCGTTGATATTTGGGGCGCAACAATGACAAGCTTTTTCACCTCCTGGTTAACCTCGATATTCGATACAACTACTACATTCTCCATGGTTTTAGGCAAGCTCATCCCCCCCACCAATGTAATCTTGAATCGCTAGAGCATAGACAAGACGGCGCTCCCGAATAAATGAGAGAACATTTACTACTTCTTGGGCGGTATCCATTGAAGTTAAGCAAGGTATAGCATGTTCTACAGTAGCCCGGCGTATCTTATATCCATCACGCTCCGGTTCTCTACCCATCGTCAGCGTATTAATAACCATATTAATGCGCCCGTCCTTAATTAATTGAATAATATCTTTCTGATCATTGTCGACCTTTTCAACAGTTTCAACCTTGAGCCCAAAGTTACTAAGATATTTCGCTGTACCGGCTGTTGCGATAAGATTAAAACCCAATTCAACAAATTGCTTGGCAAGACCAGCTGCCTCGGCTTTGTCTTTGTCTGCAACAGTGACCAGAACAGTGCCTTGCGCCGGAACACCGACGCCAGCTGCTGTTATTGCTTTATACAACGCTCTATTATAATGATAATCAATCCCCATAACCTCACCCGTAGACTTCATTTCCGGGCCTAAGGAGATGTCGACCTGCTGCATTTTTGCAAAGGAAAATACTGGAGCTTTAACCGCGATATATGGTTTTGACGGTACGAGTCCGGTTTTATAGCCAAGCGCGCGAAGCTTTTCACCCATAGCTACTTTTGTTGCAAGATTAACCATTGGTATATTTGTCACTTTGCTAAGGAATGGTACTGTACGACTTGATCGCGGATTTACCTCAATCACATAAACCTCTTCATCAACAATCACATACTGGATGTTGACAAGGCCTTGTACCTTAAGGCCTAATGCTAGGCGTTTCGTGTGAGTGATAATAGTATCAATGACCTTTTCAGAAAGAGACTGTGGCGGATACACTGCTATGCTATCGCCAGAGTGAACACCGGCCCGTTCAATATGCTCCATAATACCCGGGATGACAACATCAATTCCGTCAGAGATCGCATCAACTTCAACCTCTGTACCTTGCATATAATGGTCAACCAACACAGGATGTTCTGGAGAGGCCTTTACTGCCCGCTGCATATAATCTTTTAATTCATTTTCATTATAAACAATTTCCATCGCTCGTCCGCCAAGAACATAAGAGGGTCTAACTACAACCGGGTACCCAATTTGTTCTGCTTCCCGAACAGCTTCATCTGCACTTGTCACAGTTGTTCCTTTAGGTCGTGGAATTCTCAATTCTTCCAAAAGCTGATCAAATCTTTCACGGTCTTCCGCACGGTCGATACTATCAACACTTGTTCCCATTAGCTTAATTCCGGCTTTTGCCAAAGGCCCCGCCAGATTAATCGCAGTTTGTCCGCCAAACTGCACAATAACCCCTTCGGGTTTTTCTTTCTCAATGACATTTAACACATCTTCTGCCGTAAGCGGTTCAAAGTAAAGTCGGTCTGATGTATCGAAGTCGGTACTGACTGTTTCGGGATTGTTATTAATAATAATTGACTCATAACCTAGTTCTTTTAAAGCCCATACAGAGTGTACTGAGCAGTAGTCAAACTCAATACCTTGACCGATTCTGATTGGCCCTGATCCCAGAACAAGGACCTTACGACGGTCTGTAACTTCTACTTCATCCTCTTGTTCGTAAGTGGAGTAAAAGTAAGGTGTTAAAGCTTCAAATTCAGCCGCACAAGTATCTACCATCTTATAAGAGGGTAGAACTTTCATATCGCAACGGAAATTCCTGATTGCGTCAGCCGATTTGTTAGTAAATTGAGCGATTGTTTTGTCGGTAAAGCCTAACTTTTTCGCCCTACGCAATAATTCAACAGATAATTCTTCGGTTGCTAATCGAATTTCCATCTTTATGATATTGTGAATTTTATCTAAGAAAAATTCATCAATCGCGGTTATATTATGAATGGCATCAACACTAATCCCCCGGCGTAGTGCCTCTGCCACAACAAATAGTCGTTCATCATTGGAAAGAGTAAGCTTTTTATGGATTTCTTCAGTAGTTTGTTGGGCAAGATCACCTATCCACATATGGTTTAATCCAATTTCAAGTGAACGAATCGCTTTTAGCAACGCGGCTTCAAAACTCCGTTCAATCGACATTACCTCACCGGTTGCTTTCATTTGAGTGCCTAACGTTCTATCAGCAAAAACGAACTTATCAAATGGCCAGCGGGGAAATTTGACAACTAGATAGTCCAACGTGGGCTCAAAGCATGCCGTAGTTTTGCCAGTAACAGCATTAGTTATCTCATCAAGATGGTATCCAATTGCAATCTTGGTTGATACTTTAGCAATAGGATACCCTGTAGCTTTTGACGCTAAAGCACTAGAGCGGCTTACCCTAGGATTCACTTCAATTACATAATATTTATGGCTGTCAGGGTCAAGTGCATACTGCGCATTGCAGCCACCTTCAATTCCTAAAGCCCTAATGATTCTAAGTGAAGCACTGCGTAACATTTGATATTCATAATCATTAAGTGTTTGAGAGGGTGCAACGACGATACTGTCACCGGTATGAACTCCAACCGGGTCGAAATTCTCCATATTACAAACTGTAATACAGTTATCATTTGAATCTCGCATCACTTCATATTCTATCTCTTTCCAACCTGCTACACTCCGCTCAATTAAAACCTGCGCAATCAAGCTATACTTTAACCCGCGCGTAACAACTTCAATTAATTCCTTTTTATTAGTGACAATGCCGCCACCCGTTCCTCCCATTGTGTATGCCGGTCGAACGATCAGCGGATAACCTATTTGATTTGCAAAACTAACTGCACTCTCAATATCTTCTACAATAGTACTCTCTGGGATCGGTTCACCAATTTCTTGCATGGTCATTTTGAACAATTCGCGATCTTCAGCCTTTTTTATCGCCTCAAGCGAAGTTCCAAGCAAGTCAACATTATACTTCGCCAGAACTCCTTTTTCTGCTAGCTTGAAAGCCAGATTTAAACCAGCCTGGCCTCCTAACGTTGCTAATAGCCCATCAGGACGCTCTTTGGCAATGACTTCTTCTAAAAATTCCGGTGTTAGCGGTTCGATATAAACACGATCGGCAATATGAGTATCTGTCATAATAGTAGCCGGGTTACTATTGACCAGAACTACTTCTATTCCCTCATCCATCAGGGCACGGCAAGCTTGAGTTCCGGCATAATCAAACTCTGCAGCCTGGCCGATTACGATTGGCCCTGAACCAATTACCATTACCTTGTGCAAATCTTCTCTTTTCGGCACAGCTACTCCCCCTTGTTAATCATGCTCAAAAATTCATCAAATAAATAAACATTATCATCTGGTCCCGGTGCCGCTTCTGGATGATACTGCACTGAAAACACAGGCAGTGTCTTGTGCCTCATTCCTTCAACAGTTCCGTCATTGACAGCACGATGGGTTATAGCAAATTCGGAATCATTAAGCGATTCTTCCCTTACGGCATAACCATGGTTTTGCGATGTTATGTGCACTCTTCCTGTAACAAGATTCTTTACTGGCTGATTTGAACCGCGATGTCCAAATTTCAGCTTGTAAGTGTCGCCGCCCAAAGCCAACGCGATTAGTTGATGTCCCAAGCAGATACCAAAAATCGGTTTAAAACCGATTAGTTTTTTGACTGTCTCAACAATTTCAGGTAAATCCTTGGGGTCTCCCGGTCCATTGGATAAAAATATCCCATCAGGGTTAAGCTGGGCAATTTCTGCGGCACTCATATCTGACGGAACTACTGTCAAATCACAGCCATGACGGTTTAGAGAATTAAGGATATTTCTTTTAATACCAAAGTCCATAACAACCACCCGAGGCCCGTTACCATGAATATGATAAGCCTCACGTGTTGTAACTTGACTCACTACATTACTGTCTTGATAACCGTTCATTAATAAATCTACTTCTTGTCCACTCATTTCAGCTGGTACGATAACACCTTTCATAGTACCGTTTGACCGAATACGCCGTGTTATGGCCCTGGTGTCGACACCAAAAATACAGGGAATCTCATGCTTTTTCAAATAGCCCGAAAGAGTATTTTCTGATTGCCAGTTGCTTGGTGTTTCACAAAGCTCACCAATCACGAAACCTTTAACATATGATTTCGATGATTGATCAAACAATGAAGCAACTCCGTAATTTCCAATCAAGGGATATGTCATTGTAACAATTTGCCCACAGTAGGACGGATCGGTTAACACCTCTTGATACCCTGTCATACCAGTATTAAAAACAACTTCGCCAACAGTTGCTACTTCAGATAATAATTCACCGTAGAAAACGCTGCCGTCTTCTAGGACTAATTTGCCCTTCATCCCATCACCTCTCCATTCCTCATGACAAAATTTCCACCTACAATTGTGGCTACAGCTTTACCCTTAAGTTTAACACCATTAAATGGTGTATGTTTTCCTTTAGTATACCATGCCGCACTATCAACAACCCACTCATAATCAGGATCTATTATCGTAATATCAGCGATTGTTCCTTCCCTTAAAGTTCCAGCACCAATCCTTAAGATTTTCGCTGGCGCTAGCGTCATCTTCTCAATAACTTCCATGAATGTAAATTTCCCTGTATGATATAAACTTGTAAGAACTACGCCAAGCGATGTCTCCAAGCCTGCAAAACCACTTGGTGCATATTTAAATTCCCGGTCTTTCTCCTCAAAAGCATGTGGAGCATGGTCAGATGCAATTGCATCAATTGTTCCATCTTTAAGCCCTTCGACAAGAGCCGCGATATGGTCATCAGACCGCAGCGGTGGATTAACCTTAAATGCAGGGTCAAAGCTGCTGACTGTCTCATCATTCAAAGTAAGGTGATGTGGTGTTACTTCAGCCGTAACCTTTACCCCTCTATTTTTTGCTTGTCGAATTAAATCAATTGCTCCTTTGCTGCTAACATGAGCGATATGAATTGCCGACGAAGAGTACTCGGCAAGCATGATATCCCGTGCTACAGCAATATCTTCCGCAACCGACGGTCGTCCTTTAAGACCAATCCGCGCCGACACCGCTCCTTCATGCATAAAACCTTCACCAGCTAAGCTTTCATCTTCCGCATGAGAGATGATTACTTTATCAAAAAGGTTAATATACTCCAGCGCATTTTTTAGCAATTGCGCATTATGCACATCATGACCATCATCGGATATAGCAACGGCACCAGCTAAAATCATATCACCAATTTCGGCTAATTCTTTTCCTTCCTGTCCTTTGCTCAGAGCTCCAATCACTTTTACATTTACAACACCTTCAAATTGAGCCCTTTGCTGCAATCCAGAAACAAGAATTGAGTTATCAACGATTGGCTTAGTGTTTGCCATACAAGCGATTGTTGTAAAACCACCGGCCGCCGCTGCCCTCGTCCCAGAAGCTATATCTTCTTTTGCCTCAAGTCCAGGCTCACGCAAATGAACATGCATATCAATTAAGCCTGGGGTGATGACCAATCCTTGAGCATCATATATTTGTGCATCACTTATTGATAAATCTTGGTCAATAGCGGCAATCAAACCGTTTTCTATTAAGATATCAGCCGTTTCATCAAGCCTTTGCTCCGGGCATATTACCCGACCACCTTTAATCAATAGTTTCAACTTGGCTACCCCCTATCAATACTTGGAATAATACGGCCATCCTTACAGCTAAACCATTTTGAACTTGCTCCTGTATGGCCGACTGTTCACTATAGGCAATGTCCGGAGATATTTCCAACCCTCGATTCATAGGGCCGGGATGCATTAATACGGCATCCGGTTTGGCTAAAGCCAATCGTCCAGCATTCACTCCAAAAATTCTGGCATACTCTCGCGCCGAGGGGAACAATCCCGCTTTTTGCCTTTCTAATTGGATCCGTAAAACATTGACAACATCAGCTTGATCTAAAGCATCTTCTACCCGATTGTGTATGTGAACCCCCATTTGTTCAAGCCCACGAGGAATGAGTGTTTGCGGTCCAGCAACATGTACCTCGGCTCCTAATTTATTTAATCCCCAAATATCCGACCTTGCTACACGACTGTGCAGAATATCACCGATAATAGCCACCTTAAGACCTGCTATTTTATGCTTATATTGTTTAATTGTAAAGATATCAAGCAACCCTTGTGTTGGATGTTCATGTGCTCCATCACCAGCGTTAATAATTGCCGAATTGACAATCTGCGTTGCATAGTTGGCGGCACCTTCTGCTGCATGCCGCATAACGATAATATCTACACCCATGGCCTCAATAGTAAGAAGGGTATCGCGCAGACTTTCCCCTTTAGTCAGACTACTTGACGCTGTATTAATATTCACCACATCGGCTCCTAAATACTTACCCGCTAACTCAAAAGATGTCCTGGTACGAGTGCTTGGTTCCAAAAAGAGATTAACAATTGACTTACCGCGGAGTGTTGGCACTTTTTTAATGTCCCGATTGATGATTGTCTTCATTTCTTGAGCCGTTGTTAAAATAGTTTCCATGTCAGGTATGGTCATACTTTCCAGTCCTAAAATATCCTTTTTACGCGTCTTCTTGATCATGGGCTCGTCCTCCCTATAATTAAATAACTCCTTGCACCGGTGGCAAGGAGTTACAACACTGATCAGGCACGTCTTGTACCAATCAACACCCTTGCCAACCTCTCAGGATCGGATTAAAGGATTCTGTTATGAACCTAAATAACGCCATTCGCCCCAAAATACCTCCTTATTATTATGAACGGAGGTGCTCGTTAATATTTATGCATGTTTTTCTCATATATATACTAACAAACTGACGGGCTACATGTCAATTACCAAGTTATAAACCAAAAGCCTTCTTGCGAAAGAGCCGCAAGAAGGCATAATTATACAAAATCGTATATTTAATGCTCCTTACCAGCCTCGCAGGACTAGCTTAAAGGTAACTTTTCTTTTAATATATAGGATTCATTTAAATTTGTCAACAAAAAAACCTTCAAATTACTTCGAAGGTTGCTCATATTCGTTGGTGCGGTAGAGTGGATTTGAACCACCACGAGGTTGCCCCCGCCAGCCCCTCAAGCTGGTGCGTCTGCCGTTCCGCCACTACCGCATAAGTATAAGTATAATATTAAGTTGGTGCGGTCGAGAGGACTTGAACCTCCACGAAGTTTCCCCCACTAGAACCTGAATCTAGCGCGTCTGCCAGTTCCGCCACGACCGCATCTGATCAATATTAACGACAGTGTTAATATTACCATAATCAAAAAAAACCGTCAAGTACTTTTTGGAGTCACCTATTTCTCGTAAAAGCCCAGTTCCCAAGCATTCCATAGGTTACCTGCAGGAGAAGAATTAGGGCGATAGTTAGCAACATTCTTTTTAACAGCATCAATATTCGCCTTAAAATACAATGGAATTACAGGACTTTCTTGGATAATCAGTTCCTGAATGCGATAATATTGGTGCTTTCTTGTCTCGATATCAACCGCACGATTCCCCGCTTCGGTCAAACTATCAATTTCCGCATTACGCCAACCGGGATAATTTTGACCATTATATCCATTCAAACTACTTGGGATATTCTTAGAATGCCATAGACCAGAATGATCCGGATCAACACCCGATACCCATCCATACATTGCAACTTCAAACTGTCGCCTTTTTAGCACATCATCAAAAAACATTTTGGGATCTAAGGGTCTAACCTCCACTGCAATACCAACTTCCCGCAATTGCTGCAAAATCATTTGCGCAACAGCTTCACGAACTTTATTTCCCGCAGTCGTCACTAGTGAAAATGTCAGTCTTCGCCCGTTTTTTATAAATATGCCATCAGTTCCTTGTTGCCAACCGGCTTGAATCAACAACTCCCGCGCACGATCTACATCGCGAGCTGGGACAGTTAACGCAGGGTTATACGCCCACGACAAGGGAGACTGATCAGCGACCGCTGGGCTTGCTGCATTTTTAAGAACATTTTCTACTATGAATTGACGATCTATACCAAACAAAATAGCCTGCCGAACACGAACATCTTGAAACAACGGATTGTCAAGATTCAAATCCAAATGTTCCCAAATCACTCCAGGCGTCATTACGACATTGATTTCCTCGACAGCATTAAACTGATCCAGCTGGGTAAAGTTAATATCATTAACAATATCTACCCCTCCTGCTTTTAGTTGAGATAGCATGATGCTCGAATCAGGAACAATTTTGTATATAACACTGTCCAATCTAGGCTTCCCGCGAAAGTATGAATGATTCGCCTCAAAAACAATGGCTTCTGCCAATCGCCATTCCTTGAACTTAAAAGGACCTGTACCAATGGGAGCCCGATTAAAGGCTGCCTTATTTATGTCATCAACCCCAGCTAGAAGATGCTTTGGCATGATAACATTAAATAGCGTTAAATGGGGTGCGTAGTACTCCCTAAACTTAATAACAACAGTATATGGATCAGGAGTTTCAATCGCTGTAATTTTATCATAACCATCACGCTGAACAATATTTATTGTACGATTATTGATCATCTGCCAGGTAAATTTAACATCCTCAGCTGTAAACGGTGCCCCATCATGCCAAGTAATACCCTGTTTCAATTTATATGTTATAACCAACCCATCCCGACTTACTCCACCATTTTGTATTGTTGGCACTTCGCTGGCTAAGTCGGCAATCCATTCGCCCTTATCATTCATAATTGTTAACCCGCTAAAAATCAACCTTCCAACTTCCGCTACGGATAAGAAATCAGAAAGAAGTGGATTAAGCGTATTGGGTTCATACAAACTTCCAAGTCTTAATTGTCCACCTGACTGAATTTCCTTGACCGGGTTCGGTATTTTATCATTTTTCCCACATCCTGATACTACCATAAGACATAGAATCACAAGAATAAGAAAAAAAGCCCTTCTCATTTAAGCTCCTCCTTAGCTGTATTGCTATAAATAAAATTCAACATCCCTTATAGCAAGTATAGCTCCTTGTAGCGTTGTTTGCTGCGCAAAACTTTTCCAACATACTCACGTGTTTCCTGAAATGGGATTTGATTTGCATCTTTGAAGGACATAGTCCATCCATATTGGCGCATCCACTGGTTAACATTACCCCGTCCGCCATTATAGGCAGCAAGTACCAAAACGTCATTATTGTTAAACTCTTTTCGTAATGAGGCTAAATACCATGTTCCAAAACGAATGTTAACCTCAGGATCCTCAAGATCAGTCAATGAAAAATTTGGGTAGTCGGTCTGTTCAGCAACCCACTTAGCCGTTTCCGGCATCATCTGCATTAAGCCAGTAGCACCCTTAGGAGAGCGCGCTTGATTTACAAATTTGCTTTCAGTTCTAATCACCGCAGCCACCAAATAAGGATCAAGATCGTTTTTTACAGCATACTGCATCACTAAATCCTGATGGGGAAAGGGATAGATAAACTTCTTTTGAAACCATTCACTACTGTACCCTAGATAAGCGCAAATCGTTAATAACAGCAAGCCGAATATCCAGACCTTCATCCAGGTCAATATCCGCAAAATTTATCACTCCAAAAAAATTTCTTCCGATGAAATACTCCGACCCTTGGTAGCCTGGTGCCATGCTTCTATCACTTGACTTCTAGTAACCTCAAGGCTACTGTTATTATTGATGACAACATTGGCATGGCTAACTTTATCAGCTAAGCTCATTTGGGCCGCAATCCTGGCTAGAGCCTCTTGTCGAGTCCATTGATTACGATCCATAAGGCGATAAAGCTGGGTTGGTTCATCAACATATACCACCCATATCTCATCAGCCATCTTCTGCCAACCAACTTCAATGAGCAATGGAACATCAATGACAACAATAGTAAAACCTTGTCTAGCTGCATGATCGATCTCACGACATACCTGTTCCTTAATTTTAGGATGAGTAATCTCTTCCAATAATTTACGCATGTCATCATACTTAAAAACGGTTTCACCCAGTCGTTTTCGATCAATATGGCCATCACTCAATAAGAATTCTCTTCCAAAACGATCAGCAATTTCCATCCAGGCAGGTTGGTTCGGCTTTGTAATGTCATGAGCAATTTGATCGGTATCAATTATATATGCTCCTAACTGGCGAAGTATGGCACTTACTGTACTTTTACCACTAGCAATTCCGCCTGTTAAAGCTATAACATACATAGTATTCCTCCACGGTTAGGTTTTTAGCGTTGACAATTTGGACAATAATGTGTCCCCCTACCGGCGACCTCGATTTTGACAATGGGTGTTCCGCATATTAGACAGGGAAGAAGCTTCCGTCCATATACACGCAAATGGAACTGATGGCTACCGCTATGACCATTTCCGTCACGATAATCACGAAACGTGGTACCACCATGTTCAATACCGTCACGAATTACCGCATTAATTGAAGAAAACAGCTTATCTACCTCGGACTCTGTAACACTATCCGCTTTTCGTTCAGGATGTATCCCAGCAATAGCTAAGCTCTCATCAACATAAATATTTCCTAATCCACCAATAAACCGCTGGTTTAATAACAACGCTTTGATATTACCTTTGTGTTTCTTTAAGCCCTCTTTTAGATAATTAAGCGTGAAATCCTCAGATAATGGTTCTGGACCCATGCTTGACAAGCCAGTTATACGCCACAACTCGTCAAGTGACATCGCATACAACGTCCCCAAGGTGCGAGAATCTGCGTACTGCATCATATCACCATTATCTAAATAGAATTTAATCCTGGAAAACCTATCCTGCTGCGTATTGGCAGAAGAATAAAGCAATTTCCCGGTCATTCGTAAATGAACAACAATAACAAGGTCATCTTCCAAACCAAAAAGCAAATATTTACCGCGTCTTGTCAAAGAAGTAATCTTTTTCCCAGTTGTTATCGCTTGAAACCTGTCGGCTGTCGGCCATTTTATTAAACGCGGCAGCATAATGTCAACCTGCTGGATAGTTCTACCCACCAGCCTATCTTGCAGACTACGTTTGATAATCTCGACTTCTGGCATTTCCGGCATATGTATCCCCTCTTATTTAGCTTTTGCCCAATTATTCCCTATTTTAATATCAGCAACTAACGGAACATCTAGTACAACGGCTTGCTCCATGATGCGTTTGACAACTTCCGAAACAATTTCAACTTCATCATAGGTCACTTCTAAAACAAGTTCATCATGAACTTGTAATAACATCCTGCTTTTAACCTTTGCTGCTTTTAACTCATGATAAACGTCAATCATTGCTTTCTTGATTATATCGGCCGCCGTACCTTGGATGGGCGTATTCATGGCAGTTCGTTCAGCAAAAGAACGTTTGTTAAAATTCCCACTATTGATATCAGGTAAATAACGGCGTCTACCAAGCATTGTCATAACAAACCCTGTTTTTCTAGCATCGGCCACTACATCATTCATAAAGGATTTAACACCGCTATATTTTTCAAAATAACGTTCAATATATTGTCCTGCTTCTTTTCGATTCACGCCAATATCACGTGATAACCCATAATCACTTATGCCATAAACGATACCAAAGTTAACCGCCTTAGCCTTAGAGCGCATTTCAGGTGTTACCTCTTCATGCGGCACCCCAAAAACATTTGCTGCCGTACGGGTATGAACATCTTCTTCTTCTCTAAAAGCATCAATCAAATTGTGGTCGCCTGACATATGCGCCAAAACTCGAAGTTCTATCTGCGAATAGTCAGCTGACATAATATATGTGAATTCTCCACCTGGTATAAATAATTCCCTAATACGGCGTCCTATATCTGTACGTATAGGAATATTTTGCAAATTAGGTTCAGAACTGCTTAGGCGTCCTGTGGCTGTCACCGTCTGATTGAAGTGAGTATGAATCCGACCGCTTTCTAAATTAATTAAAGGCTGCAAACCATCAAGATACGTCGATTTCAATTTAGTTAGTTGTCGGTATTCAAGTAATTTATCAATTATAGGATGAAAACCCATTAATTTTTCCAATACTTCGGCATCAGTTGAGTAGCCTGTTTTCGTCTTCTTCATCGTGGGAAGATTAAGCTTTTCAAATAATACAAGACCTAATTGCTTAGTCGAGTTGACGTTAAATTGTTCACCCGCCAGTTTATAGATATCTTCTAATAATATGGCAACCTTTTCTGCTATCTCTGTTGCCATTAAAGAAAGATGCTCGGTATCTACTTTGATTCCAGTCAGCTCAGTTGCTGCTAAGACTTCGACTAGTGGCAGTTCAATTTCATAATACAATTTACTCAGTTGTTTCTCGTTTAACTTGCTGTCAAGAATATCATAAAGTTCATGGACAGACTGGCATGCCCATGCCGCATAATCTGCACTCGTCTCAAAGCTGCTTTCTGCCAGATTACTTGGTTTACCTAGATATTCGGCGATAAGCGATGGCAATTGATATTCTGAAGCAGTTGGATCAAGTAAGTAAGCAGCCAGTACCGTATCAAAAAAACTCCCGGCGACTGTTTTCCCTAATTTAGTACAGGCAGTATAAACAACTTTGGAATCATAAGTGATTTTCTTTACATTATGATCACCCAAAACATCAAGAACATGACCCCAGTTTGGATTTTCAGCCGAAATATATACAGGATTATCGTTATAAATAACAGCCATTCCTTCAAATATTATAGAAGGAACTTTTCCTTTGAAAATGGGATAAAAAGAAAGATACCCTGCTTGTTTAATGTTATCTACAATAGTTTCTATCTCTTCACTAGTTGTAATAAGAATAGCGGGTGTTGGCTTTGGCAAACTCATTTGTTTACTGTCAGCAGTTAATATACTTCCCATACGAGCCAATAAGCTTTTAAACTCGAATTTAAGAAGAAACTCCTCTACTTTGAAACGGTTCGGTTTTAGATTAAATTTTTCAGCAGTAAAATCGAGCTCCATATCACAATTAATTGTCGCAAGTTGCTTTGATAGAATAGCCGATTCAACATTGTTACGAATGTTCTCCTGAAGTTTTTTTCCTGAAATATTATCAATATTGTCCAATACATTTTCAACTGATCCAAATTCACCGATCAACTTCATGGCAGTCTTTTCACCAACACCCGGAACCCCCGGAATATTGTCCGAACTATCGCCCATAAGCCCTTTAAGATCAATTAATTGAATAGGCGCAACACCGTATTTAGCTCTAAATTCTTTTTCGCTATATAACTCCATCTCAGAAATACCCTTTTTTGTAAGCAAAACCTTAGTGTTAGGATTAATGAGTTGAAGGGCGTCACGATCACCTGTGACAATAATAACCTCATGCTTTTGGTCAGAAGCTTTTTTCGCCAATGTGCCGATAATATCGTCAGCTTCAAAGCCATCTTGCTCAATCATTGCAATATTAAACGCATTCAACAACTCTTTAACCAACGGAAATTGCTCAGCTAATTCTGTGGGCGTGGCCTTACGGTTGGCCTTATATTGGCTAAACTTTTCTGTCCGAAAGGTCACCTTACCCTTGTCTAATGCAACAACAATTGAATCTGGTTTAATATCATTAATTAACTTAATAAGCATTGTAGCAAACCCATAAACGGCATTAGTATACTGACCGCTTGCGGTTGTTAAAAGCGGTAGCGCATAAAAAGCACGATGGATCAAACTACTACCATCAATAATTACAACTGTATGGGGCATTGCCCATCACCTTCTATCTTTTTTTATACAATCTTTAGTTATTGGCTAATTTGCCGTAAATACCTTTATAGTTTTTAAATAAGTAGCCATGTTTTATGTAAGAACTGCAATAATAAAGTGAGACTTGATTCAGATAACTCCACCTGAACCCTAGCCTAATCGTATCCAGACACCTAGCCGCTCGCCTGTGCCCTTTAGGGTATCACTTATAGCAGAAGAGCGGCTAGGTCATCGGATAAATGACTCTATCAAAATTACTGATAGAGTCATTCCTGTGAATCATTATTTAAGCGGATATGTTATTTCGATTTTGCGGTCTTGCTGATTCCAAAAAACAAAGGCATTGAAATATTCATTGATTTTATTTATTTGAATATAAGGCTGATTGTCAATCAAAGCAAAAGGTATGCCTTTGTCTTTCATCATTAGCAATCCATTACTCGGATCCCAAACCACTTTTTTACCAAGTGCTTCACTTAGTTGTAATACAGGCAGTGCTAACACACCATCGACAAATTGTACGTCTCTCGTAATTAACTTGTCATTTATAACGACACTAAGAATATTAATATCTAAGTGATTTTCCTCTGTATTTAGTAATTGCTGTCCGCCAAGCAATACCTTTAGATTTTGGGCGGACACATACAAAACATCCCCTTTAACAACACCCGGAACAACATTCTTTTTGGCCCGAACAACTTGTTTTATCTCATCCCACGCGATATTAACATCTAAAGCACCCGCGACAGCCCAAACCGGCACATACAGTACGTCCCCGCTTTCTATCGCGTGCTCACTAAGCATCCTATCATTCACCTTTACGTTAACAACTCGCGCAACTGTTACTTGCCGGTCGCCTTCTTCCTCAATTAGTTTCTCAATAAAACTTTCACTTACAAAAGCATTTACTCCATAGTCAGCTAATCGATTAGATACTTCCGCTACTGACACAGCTTTATAGCCATAAATATCAGGATATATCCCCACCGAGATTTGTCCCATGTCGTCGAAACGTACTTTAACCCTATCATATGCTACCCGTACTGGTGTCCCATAGCTAACAATATCAAACAATTCCTCGGCATCCTCCTCATGCATCCTAACACAACCATTAGAGACTGCCAGACCAATTGCCCATGGAGCATTAGTACCGTGAATACCATAGAGAGGAAGAAACCCCATCCACCTGTACCCCAGCGGGTTATCAGGTCCTGAGTAAACAACATACCCCTTCCTCGGAGGTATCCACACCGGGTCTACCTCCTTGTTGATAATTGAGAAATCACCCATAGGCGTAGGCGTAGAGGGCTTGCCAATGGCTACTGGATATTCTTTCACGAAATCGCTTTCCGAATATAATTCCAGCATCCTGCTGGGTAAATTAATAACAATTCTTGGGGATGAAATAGGAGCGCACTCACCATACACGGGCAGTAACAGCAGCAACAAAAATAAAGCAGTATAAACTGCCCTAGGCAAAATAAACACTGGCATCCCTTCCTCGTAATGTTTTTACCAACATTACACCTATATGAGGGACACCAGTCAATTATGAATTCTAACTTACTACATTCTATTGAAGATTAAGGATTTGCTGATGCACAACTGTGAGATGACTTAATCGGCCATCAACGATCGGTATATAAATGTGAACCTTAGTTCCGCCCTTTTCATCAGAACTAATATTAATAAATCCACCGTGTTCAGCAATAATGCGATGAGCGATAGGGAGTCCTAACCCCATGCGGTCTAGCTTAGTTGTGTAAAAAGGCTCGAAAACGCGTGGCAATATCTCGGAAGCAACACCTGAACCCGTATCAGTAATGGCAAGTACGATCATATTCAAATCAGCATTAAGCCATGTCTTCAATGTCAATAAACCTTCATCCGGCATCGCTTCAATCGCATTTTGGATAATATTAACAATAGCCTGTTGAATTAAGTTACTATCCGCATTAATCGTCGGGATAGAATCGGTAAGCTTTTTATTAATTGCAATCTTTTCACCGCCAATTTCCTTAAACGTCAGAAGCAAGGCTTGCTCCAATAAACGATTAATGTTTACGTCCGGCTTCATTTCCACTGGCGGCTTTGCAAACAGCACTAATTCCTTAACGACATCGTTTATATATGATACCTCGCCTAAGAGCATTTCCAATAGATCACGACGCACGACATATTGATCGTCTTTAAGGCGGCCCAGCATAACCTGCAAGTAACCGCCGATTGTGGTAAGTGGAGTACGAACATGATGAGCCACACCTGCCGCTAACTCACCCAGCGACATAAGCATCTGAGTTGTTTGAATCTGTTTAATAGCCGCACGCACGGCAGTGACATCCTGCATGATAACAATCATACCACTGACCGATCCTGATGAATCATGCAACTTAAGAGTATCAACATGCAAATATAATACTTGATCCTTTATGTTAATTTTAAGACTCGTAGTGTAAATATCATCATATTCAGATAAAGAAAATACGCGTAAAAACTTCTGCCCATAATCTTTAAAAATATTATCAGCACGCTTACCTACAAGCCTCGCTCGATCTATACCGCAAATTCTTTCCGCTTCTCGGTTAAGATTTTTAATCCTCAGTGAACTATCTAGACAGATAATACCGTTCGTTGTCGATTCGAAATAATCACTATAATCTTCTTCCTTCGCTAAATATAAAACTTTATTATGAAGAGCACCGGATGCATACATATTGCCATCCCCTTTTGTACTATTTGGAATTCAGTGATAGATAAATTCTTGTAAGTATTTGTATTTCCTGCAAAAATAGTACAATTACTTTTCGTAAAAATGCGACAAGTTATCACCAAAAACACTAGCAATTGTCGAATTTTATGTATGGTTTAACACAAACACCAGATTTGCCGCCATTTGGAAAATACTGGTATTCGACAATAAGTGCTAGTGTTCTCAAAAATATCTTACATAACAAATTATTAGATGGCAATATTTTACATATTTTAATTATTTTTTCATATTTACACTCTTAATTTATGTTACCACACCCTTCAGCTTTTTTATCCACCTACATATTTTTGATAAAAATAGTCTGCATTGATTTCCTGTGCCACCACAGCATGAAACCTAAGCCACTCCTGACCGTTTTCCAACTTTGTTATTAAATAGGTTTTAGCTTTGTAATCCCTGTTATCAATTGCTAAAAGCTGCACCGTTTTTGCTGCACTGTCTAGATCTTCACGCGAGTAGTTCTCAGTATAAAAATACTGGTCAATAGTTGTGAGCTGTCCATCCCCATCATAAACCGCACCAAAATAAACCGCACCACAATCAATGGTAAACTCAAAAAGACCATCTTCATTAGCAGCATCGCTATCTAAAAACACCCTTTTAACAGGAAGTACGCTCATCTGCTTTCGCATCTTACCCCTCCTCAATTAACGTATACGATACAATTATTCCCGGTTAAGGAGCAATTATGCAAGCCAAAAAGCGAGTCATCCTCTCAATGTCTGCACCAAAAAAACTGCTTGACATTAGCTGAACATAATGATAAGATATCAATTGTTGATAACATAACACATGCCGAAGTGGCGGAATTGGCAGACGCACTTGACTCAAAATCAAGCGTAGTTCCCTACGTGCCGGTTCGAGTCCGGCCTTCGGCACCAGTAAATTAAGGCTTCCAGTGATGGAAGCCTTTTTATATTTTTCAGCCTTTGCTGAACTTGACTCATTCATGAGAAAAAACTGCAGTCCTCCTTCATATGATGGCGATTGCAGCTTTTTTACTTTAGCTCATACTTAGAAATACAGGGACTGAACCTCCTTAACAACATCATGCGTACGACTTGAAACATGCGGTATCGAGTAACCGATAAATATTGGTGAGGTTACAAACCGCGGCATAATTTTAGTGATAATCTTATTCTCTAGCTGATAAAAAAACAAATTATAGCTACTGCATCTCCGGTGAAAATGATTTAATGCATAGTGCGCCATGATCTGGATATAGTCGGCCATTCGGTCAATGTGAGCAAGGCTATCCATAACGACATTAAACTCAAAGAAACCGACTTTTGGCTTAGTAGAAATGTTCAACTCAATACCAGGCATTTTATTTATTGTGAACCCTTCAAAAAAATCACCTTTTAGATTTTTTTGAATGTCTATGTATTTTAGTCCCACGATTTGCATATGGGGATGACGAATCGTCCCTCCTGAAAGTGGACCGTGGTTCTTATAAAATATTGCAGATTGGTAATCGCCTGAACTCTTCATCTCTAACCATTTTTCCACACCGAATCTTATCAACGCATACAGATGTTTCTTTGAATAGGTAGACAGTTCCGAGTAACATTCATCTGTTTCAATCAAAACAGTTTGAAAAGCATCTTTAAGAACTGGATACTTATTTTTAACTAATATCATCTTCCCGCGTTGTTCAATAATTTCTTCCAAATCATTATGGTCACAGAACGGGCATTTTGTCGATGTATTAATGATGCTTTCGGGTTTTTGACTCCCAATATCCGAATCAAAGCATAGATGACTATGGTCTATCATGTCATGATTAACTCCTTTTGAAACATTTGCACTACTTACTTTTTCGTGCTCAGACTAGTAAATCCTGTTATACAACTATATTTCTCCCTATAAAGTTGGCATATTTACCTTAGTTTTCCATGTACTGCAAGCCATATGCATGGGGGATTCACTGACGTTTTATCGACCCGGTGCCGTTCATTAGCCGAAAAGAAAATAGAATCACCAGCCAACAAATCTTGTTTACGCCCGTCGTGCCACATAATCGTTGCCGTCCCCTGCAGTAAAACCACCCACTCATCGCGGTCTTGATTATACCAAACCCCTTCTGGGGTTGCTTGGCCTGTTGAAATAATTCGTTCAATCAGCACGCCCTGATCAGGAATAAGCGACTCGAAGATTTCTTCATCAGGTAATTCGCTCGGTAGTTCAAAGACGTTCATAACCAACCTCCATTTGTAATCTTACCATTGTAATTGATCTTTATAATTAATCTTTGCAGGAAAAGTTATTGCAATTGCCCAATTTAGTCGTTACAACCTTAAAGGAGATACTTATGCCTGAAATCACTATTAACGATACAACTTTCGTCTATACATTAAAATATTCAAAACGCCGAAAAACCATCTGTTTAAAGATCGTTGGCCCCCATAATATTGAGATTACGGCCCCTGCTAAGACTCATAAAATTGATGTCGAAAAATTATTATTTAGCAAATTCGATTGGCTTCAAAAGAAAGCGAATATCTTACGAACACTTGCTGAAAGTCCTCTAAACAAAGCGCCTTGTAATGGGCAACCCATTCTTTTTTTAGGAGAACAGCACCTCTTGCAGATTATTAATCACTCGACGTTGGAATATAGCGTAAAACAAAAAGAAAATAATATTATAATCTCTCTTCCAGCTCATCCTAATATAAAATATGATTGCACAACGCTTCTGGAACACTGGTATAAAAAAACCGCTACCAAAATTTTAATTGAAAAAACACGCGATTGGTCTTCTAAGTTAGGTGTCAATCCGACTAAAATTAATATCAAAGATCAAAAAACACGTTGGGGAAGTTGCTCTAGCCTCGGCACAATTAATTATAACTGGCGCCTTATCATGGCACCACTTGCAATTATTGACTATCTTGTGATCCATGAACTTGCCCATTTGATTGTACCCAACCATTCAAGTGAGTTTTGGCAGGTGGTTAATAGGTACTGCCCGGATTTTAAAGATCGCCGCAACTGGCTTAAGGTAAATGGACCGCTTTTAATGAAATTTTTACATAAGGAGCGAAAAGCATGAGCCCATTATTCAATTCTATTTCTATTGGGTCGATGATAATCAAAAACCGCTTTGTCCGATCAGCCACTAACGATTATCTTGGCAATTCCGATGGCAGCATCTCTGATCAGGAAGTCGAACTCTACCAAACCTTAGCGGAAAATGATGTAGGCTTAATCATCACTGCACATACATACGTGCAGCACCCAAAAGGTCGAGCCAGCATTTCCCAAAACGCCATCTATGAAGACCGCCTGATTCGTGGATACCAGAAATTAGCCCAATCAGTACATCCGTATGGCACAAAACTAGTCATGCAGATATCCCACGCAGGTCGGCAAACAACGACCAGTATAACAGAAGGACAAACACCCATTGCTCCATCCATGGTCATAGACCAGAGTACTGGCCAAGCGCCTCGGGAAATGTCAGAAGCTGAGATTTTGACGCTAATTACTGACTTTGTTGCCGCAATCGGCAGAGCCAAAACAGCTGATTGTGATGGGGTACAACTACATATCGCCCATGGCTACGCCCTATCCCAATTTTTATCTCCTTATACGAATCGGCGTTCGGATCAATGGGGCGGATCTATTGAAAATCGCACACGAATCATTAAGGAAATCATTACACAGGGTAAACTGCTAGTCGGAGCTGATTATCCAATTCTCGTTAAATTGAATTCCACCGATGGCTTTTCCGATCCCGGATACCTATCGCTTGACGACGTCTTATATACCGCTAAACTGTTAGAGAGTCTCGGAACTTCTGCAATTGAAGTAAGTGGCGGTATCAAAGAAGCCAAAGGAGTAATGTCACGGCCGGGTATTAAAACTGCTGAACAGGAAGCCTACTTTGCTGTTGCGGCAAAAGCAATTAAGCAAGTTGTTTCGATTCCGATTATCCTTGTAGGTGGTTTAAGATCAAAAACTATCATGGAGCATATCATCACTAGCCAAACAGCAGATATGGTCGCGCTGAGCCGTCCGTTTGTAAAAGAACCCAATCTTGTGACAAAGTTACTCGAGGGCCAAGAAACTGTAGCATGCGTGTCCTGCAACGCTTGTTTTAATCCCAATGGACTCAAGTGTTATTACAAAGGAAAAGACTGATTTAGATCATTCCCTATTCGGCAGGCTCAATCTTCTTATTACATAAATAGCGACTAACCCACCTAACAACGCTGTTACAAATTGCGGCCAGCTCATGATCATCATAATACCCTTTGCAACTGGCGATGGGAATTCGACAATAAGCATTATATACTGAAAACATAAATATAAAATTGATGCTTTAGCGAGTGCTGCAGCGAGCAGGGCCTTTAACGGCCCTTTTTTTATTCCTGTTTTGAAGAGGGTTATGTATGTCACATTTCCGATTGCCACCGGAATAATAAAAACCGGCAACACCAAGAGCTGCTGGAAATAGGCTATGATTGGAGCTAACACCGCGATAACCGCTGCTGGTTTTATCCCCACCGTCCGAGCAGCAATAATTAAGCAAGCGTTTACAAGAGTGCCAATAATAAACATCGATAAAAAAGGCGGAAGCGGTATAATCATTCTTAATGACTGAAACAGTAAGGTAAGTGCTAAGAGCAGCCCTGCCCGTGAGAGAGTTCGGTTGGAAACCACGCTTGTCATCTCCTAATGTAAAACGCCGCACTATTGTACGGCGCTTAGCTTTATTTATTCCATTTATGCCGCAACGTGGACTTACCTTTCCCTTTACCTTGTCCTCCACCACCAAAAACAACCCAAGATACTAGAATAAGACTTGCTATACTTCCAAGCATACCATCTAGTATCTGCACGTCAATTAAGATATTAATGAGAGTTAACCCACCAATAAACAACATGCTCTTTTTCATATCAACAAATGGATATCGCCGCAATAATATGTAAGAAATACCCAATACCAGTAAATCAGCAAATACCCATAACCATACATTCGGCAAAATAAATTTAACAATCGAACCGCCGATCATTACCCCAAATATTTGTAGCCAAACTTGTCTCATTAACTTTACCTCCTTTCTTTTTCTTTATAACTTAAAATAAGTAACGCATTAGATTGCTGTTACTTATTTTATATGTTTATCCTATCATTTGAATACGTTATACGTCAAACCTTTACCTTATCATAGAACGAGAAAAAAGTATAAATTTTATATATTTATTATATGTTTTGATTTTTTGAGCATACTTATATAGTAATTTTAAAAAATAGGAGTGAAAGCTATGGAGTATTCATTTACACTTTTTCAGCCTCATAGAGAGAAAACAATTAAATCTGATGAACCGGTCGTCGAACTCCGTCCAAATGGTCGAATAGTCTTTAATAAAAAGGCGAGCGAACTGTTAAACAAATACCAGTTTTGCATGTTAGGTTATGACCCTCAAAATAATGCTGTAGGGTTATTACCGCTTGCCGAAAGTCAAAATAATAGCTTCCCTGTTCGCTATGCCGCTAAAGGTGCTTATATTGGTGCTAAAAAGTTTTTTAAACACTTTGGCATATTGCCACAGCAACTGTACGAATCTGCTCCATTTAGCAGCGGACAGTATATAGGTCTTAAGCTTTAAAAAAGTGAGGGTTCTCCCTCACTTTTTTTGTTGAGCTAAAACAATCTCAATTATTTGGGTTTTTTTCAGGTAGTCTACGCATAACCATACGGGAACTGATATTTTCCCCTTCAATGTCAACATCAATATTCATTGTATCTGCTAGTTTTTCGGCAGTACTATGACAAAAAATGTTAACTCCCTCGACTTCCCTTTGTTTATATTCGCTTATCTCATGACTTTCCGGTTTTCCCAATTGTACCGACGGATAGGAACTAGTCTTAGAACCGCCGCAGCAGCAGGCCAGCTTCTGCTCAATTTTGATCAAAAGGGCATTTCCCTGTTCACTGATAAACCTATTCGCCTTTGGTGTTATATTAATAATCATAAAACCCCTCCTTCACCATTTTTACTTTATTTAAAAAATCATCATTATTATAACCCTTACCTATCAAAACTCGCCAAGCAAGCGAATTAATTCCTAAAAAGAAATGGGATATCGCTGCTGCCGGTAACAATATGAATATTTTGGCACATAATGAATTTATCTAGTATAATGATAAAGTACTTAGCACATAAAGGAGTTTCTTATGCCGAAATCATCATCTTCTTACATTTACCCAGCATTAACAAGTGTATCCCTATTATGGGGAACGTCTTTCGCTGCCGCCAAAATTGGCATGCTTGAACTGTTGCCGCTCAACATGGTCATTCTACGTTTTGCTCTAGCATCAACTATATTTGCCGCCATATTACTCACTATGCGCAAGGACAATATGATTAACCGTGGCGATATTCCTAAATTTATAATTCTCGGCTTCTTGACAATTACCTCCTACTTTTACTTTCAATACACAGGTCTTCAATACACAACCACAATTAATTCATCTCTCATCATTGCTACTAGCCCAATATATGTCGCGTTATTTGGGGCAATCATCGGCTGGGAAATAATCAACAAAACAGTGATTGCCGGAATCATCCTTGCCTTTGCCGGAGTAACGATTATCATAACAAATGGACAATTATCAGGCTTATTAGCTGTCAATACGCTAAAGGGCGATTTATTCCTGTTCTGCAACGCCATAGTATGGGCTGGTTTCACCTTATATGGAAAAAGCATTTTACAGAAATACCGCCCTTTTGTGGCTATAGCGTATATTCACATTTTTGGTACATTACTACTATTACCATTTGCCTTTACGCCAAACTTTTTCGCTGCCATCCCCTTAGTTGTTCAAATCCAGACAATCAGTTGGTCAACTATGGCAGCTGCTCTATATCTAGCTTTACTATGTTCAGTTTATGGTTATTACCTTTGGTACGCTGGTATAGAAAAAATCGGCACTGTCCGTACAGCAGTCTTTAGTTATCTTAACCCGTTATTTGCAATAATAGCAGGTGTACTATTGCTAGAGGAAAACTTGTCTATCTTTGCTATATTGGGTGGCCTGATGGTTATATCGGGTGTTTATATAACCAATAAAGCTAAAACACAGCAAATTACTCAAAAAATTTAGCTTACGGGAAGGAGCCGCATATGGCAAAACAGCGTATCCTCTCAATTGAATATATTCGCGGCATTTCTATGTTAGGTGTAGTAGGCATTCATACAGGTGCATTTTCACTTAGCAACCCCAATGTCAACATTCATTTATTTGCTCTTCTAGAAATCTTCACACGTTTTAGTGTTCCAATTTTTTTCTTTGTTTCAGCTTTCGGCTTATTTATTAGTCAAAATCTTAACGAACCATTTAATTACGTTAATTTTATAAAACGAAGGTTACGCACAGTACTCATTCCTTATGTTTCTTGGTCACTCATCTATATGCTTCACTATACTTGGATTAGTGGTGATACTTCACTATGGCATCAACCACTTTTATCAGAGTATTTTTTATTTGGTCTTGCCTCTTACCAGCTTTATTTTCTCGTAATTTTGCTGTGGTTTTATGCTTTAATGCCTGTTTGGCGTTTTATTACCGTCCAAATCATTAACAATCCAGTCCGGAATTTGTCCATCTTGCTCTGCCTCCAAATCGTTTTTAATTACTATTCAAGCTACATCCTGCACCCACTCTCTACCAACTTCTACTTAAATTTAATCTTACAGTATCGACTGAGTTACTGGGTTGCCCACTATGTTTTTATATTTGTTCTAGGCGCAGTTTGTGCGATAAAATATGAGGAGTTTCTGGCGTTTACCCGTAGAAGACTTGGCGCTATCAACGTCTTCTTTTATCTTTCCTTAATTGGAATGCTTCTCTTTTATTATTACTTATTATTCATTAGAAACTATACCCCGGAAGCAGCTGTAAATACCGCTCATCAATTAAGCCCTATTGGGGTTCTGTATACTTACGCTGCCACATTGTTTTGGTTTTCATTATTTAGTCATAAGCGCTTTTCATCTCATATTACCCTTATCCTGCAACGCTTAGGTGACAATTCCTATATGGTATATCTAGTCCACCCTTTTGTAATGTACTATCTTATCAATTACCTTACAAATCATGCAATAATAATGACTGTTCCTGTTGTAATCAGTTTTTTTACCTTAACTGTCTTGATAAGTTTATGCATAGCATTCATAGAAAAACGGCTCTCTAAATACATCCCACTTTTAAGCACCTTACTATTAGGCAGTAAAATCAGCCGTTTATAAAGTGAGACTTGATTCAGATGGAGTTTTAACTCACCTGAATCAAGTCTCTCACTTTATACCCTAGTTGCCCCTCATAATCCTAATCGCTTCTTATCTTCATCTGATATAAGCATTGGCTCAAGCAACCGTTTATTATCCGGCATACCGCGCCGAGCCTGACGTTGCCTCGTGTTTTGCCAATATAGCAAAAGCATTTGACAATATCTTTTCAGAGATTTATTAATTGCTGCCGATTGAGGAAGTCTAACCCATTGTTCATAAATTTCGGTTATAACTTCACCAGTACTTTTGGTCATATCCTGCCGAGCATTCAACTCAGCCACCAATATGCACTCGCGTATAATTACGAACAACCGATTTTTCCGATAATCATCGGTAAATACACCAAATTTCAACTCATCAGCCAGCAGCCTTCGTCCTGTCTCCAACATGGGCAAAAAAACATCAAATGCCTCGGCAATTCCACGGCGGGAAACTGCCAGAGTGGAAACCTGACCTATCACATTGACTGCCTTTCGCCACAACGCCGGATCCCTACTTTTGCTCGCTAATTCCAAGATAAACTGTAAAATAAGTGGCGAAACTTTGTTGCTTTGGTTAAGGCTCGCCGTCCCGGCGGCTTTTGATGATTCAGTGATAATTATGATAGCTCCATTTATACTAATAGCCTGGCTGTCAAACAATTCAAGTGCTAAATTAGCGACTGATTCAAGGGCAGCGTCATCCCCACTTTTTGCGAGCTGATGAAGCCACATCACAAATAGCCATTCAACTTCTGGAATCGAGTTGCCGGAACCAGTAACCAACTTTTTTAAACGAACCAACAACTCTCGGAACAACTCATATTCATGGCGCCGAAGAGCAAATGTGCCTATGATCCGTGTTGACCGCAAGACCGCCAGCATTGCCTTCGAGTCATGACTACATTCCTTACGGCCTGCTGCTTCAAAGACCGCTTCTACTACTTTTGCAAGCAAGAAGGAGTACTTGAGTCTTGTTGCTAGAACTGCTATAAGCGTAAGCTGCTCTATAGCCAATGCTAAGTCTTGAATCGCAATGTTACGGATTAGCGGTCGAAACGCACCGATAACAATAGCCGCAATATCAGGCTGTTTATTCCTTATAGCCATGATGATTATACTACCAAGCCGCTGATACTCATTTGAACGTATCATGCCATTTCCATAAGCAAGTTTTAATAAATCAACAAATCTGTAAACATAAACATCATTTGCATTGCTCATGCTTACATTAATTAAAGCGTATAAACGTTGAAGTAATTCACTTTCTGCTTTAACACTAGGTTTACGGGCATGTAAATATCGATCAAGTTTTGCGGTAACTAAATTAAGCTGATTGTCTGTGTTTCTAACACGAAACCTGACAGCTATAAGCAACACTATTAAAATGACGGCTATGAATGCTGCCCAAATCAGCATAGACTCCTCCGCGCCCATTGGCATCCGATTATCTTGCGTTTATTTCTCCTTGGTAAACAATCCCATTCTCCAAGTCCACCGTTACAATCATATTATCACTTAATTTTTCTGTCGCTGCTTTAACACCAACAATCACTGGAATCCCATAGCTTATTCCAACAATTGCAGCATGTGAGGTCAGGCCACCAGCTTCTGCAACAATTGCGGTTGCCTTTACAGCATACTTCGCGGTTTCTTCATCAATACTCGGTACTACCAGAATATCTCCTGGCGTAAATTTATCGGTGAAATCCGCCAAGGTGTGAGCAATACATACCTTACCCGTAACGACTTTACGTCCAATCCCGGTACCTTTTAGTAAAATATTTCCAACAACATGCACTCTGATCATATTGGTTGTCCCCGATTGTCCCGCAGGAACACCAGCCGTAATAACAACAAGATCACCATCATGGACAGCTCCTGCTTTCAGTGCACTGTCTACAGCACTTGTAACCATATCATCAGAGCTGTTGAATTTATCACCTAGGATCGGTTGCACTCCCCACAGCATCAACATCCGGCGATATGTCTTATCATTTGGAGTAACCGCAATAATTACGGCCTTAGGACGATATCTTGATACCATTCTTGGTGTATATCCGCTTTCAGTTGCCGTAATCACGGCTGCGGCACCAAGCTCATGAGTAATTTGGACTGTGGCATGACTAATTGCATCGGTCGTCGTCCGTTGCAGCACAATACCGTTAGTCCGCAAAATTGTTTCATAATTTAGTGCTTCTTCAGTACGAACAGCTATTTTAGACATGACCTTAACAGCTTCTACTGGATAATTGCCTGAAGCCGTTTCACCACTAAGCATGATTACATCTGTTCCATCCATAATGGCATTCGCAATATCACTCGCTTCCGCCCGTGTTGGCCGCGGATTTTCCATCATTGATTCCAGCATTTGAGTGGCCGTAATAACTGGTTTCGCCGCGTAATTACATTTATCGATAAGCATCTTCTGAACAATCGGCACTTCTTCAGTTGGTATCTCAACACCTAGGTCACCTCGTGCGACCATAACCCCGTCAACAACCTTTAGAAGCTCGTCGATATTCTTAACACCCTCGGCATTCTCAATTTTAGCGATAATATCCATTGAAGCGCCAGCATCTTCAAGTACCCGGCGGATCGATAGAACATCTGCAGCCCGTTGCACAAAAGATGCGGCAATAAAGTCCATATCCTGGTCTATGCCAAATAAGATATCGTTGATATCTTGCTGTGAGAGAAACGGCAAGTTAATACTGACCCCAGGAACGGCAACACGCTTTAAATTACTCATCGCACCTGAATTTAAAACAGTTGTTACAATATCGTCACTCTCAATTCTTTCAACCCGCAGGCTTATCAAACCATCAGACAATAAGATAATATTACCTGGTGCTACCTCGTTCGGTAGTAATTTATGGTTAACTGATACTATCTCATTCGTTCCTGCCACCTCTCGAGGCGTCAGAATGAATTTTTGCCCTTCCTGTAATAAGACCTTACCTTCGATAAATTTCCCTATTCTCATTTCCGGACCTTTAGTATCAAGTAAAAAAGCTACCGGTTTCCCTACACGCTGCGCTGCAGCACGTACCATAGCAATGCGTTTTGCATGGTCTGGATAATTCCCGTGAGAAAAATTAAACCGGGCAACGTTCATGCCTGCGTTTAACATTTCCTCCAAAACACCTGGTTTGTCCGTACTAGGGCCAACAGTGCAAATAATCTTTGTCTTTTTAAACATGATATACGCTCCTCTTGCACCTACTTTTATTTGGTCGCATTTTGGCACAAAATTGCATGCGCTTCATCCACTTCAGATTCCAGCACAAGTATCTCGTACATACCGTCTCCCAGCATTGAAACGACACCAACGGGTCGAATATTCGCCAGAATACCTTCACCGTCTAGCATGTTCTTCAGCATCTCCGCATGCGTGCGGTTTGGTGCAATATATATTACCGTCCACATTATGTTGCCTCCTGTAGCCAATTGTTACTCAACCTTGTTTTTCTCCAGTATTAGACAGTATTCCTGCAGCAAGTAAACATGAATTTACAAATTGCTCCGCAGGCCATCTGGCTACGGAGCATAATGCTAAAGAGAATTTTGATTCAGAGGGAGCCTTGGAGCGGCTCGACCATCGAATTAATCTTGTTTAATTTTTTTTAACTCCGCAATCAACTCAGGCAATACTTCCATCACATCACCAACGATGCCATAATCGGCAAGCTTAAATATGGGCGCATCTTTATCTTTATTGATGGCAATGATGATGTCTGAAGACGATACTCCTGCAACATGCTGAATAGCCCCTGAAATTCCGCAAGCAAAATAGATTTTGGGACCTACCGTTTTCCCAGTCTGACCGATTTGATGCAAAGCGGGTTTCCATCCTGCGTCAACTACCGCTCGGGATGCTCCTACAGCGCCACCCAAGACATGAGCGAGTTCTTCAATTAATTCGAAATTCTCCGGGTTTCCCATCCCCCGTCCACCTGAAACGATAATTTCTGCTTCCTCTAAATTACAAGATGCTGTACAGACCTTAATCGTATCAATCAGCTTTGTACGAATGTCTTTCGCCTGCGCCCGTGTTGAGATTCTAACAATCTCACCGCTCTGTGAAATATCTTGTTCAGGACGCTTAAACACTTTAGGACGGACTGTTCCCATTTGCGGACGGTGCTCCGGGCATAAGATGGTCGCCATGATGTTACCGCCAAATGCAGGGCGCGTCCAGGCAACTAATCCGGTTGCTTCATCAATGCCAAGATCAGTACAGTCAGCAGTGAGTCCAGTACCAACACGACAAGCGACCCGCGGTGCTAAATCTCGTCCGTCATGGGTTGCCCCCATCAACACAACTGAAGGTTTGTAGGTATTGATCATATCCGCTACAACCAGCGTGTAGGCATCGGTGTTATAGTGGCTATATTCTTCTTGATCAGCAATATAAACCTTATCAGCTCCGCTGGCAAAGGCTTGCTGCACCAAATGCTCAACTCCGCTGCCAATGATAATAGCCGAAAGCTCTTCACCTAAAGCAACTGCAAGTTTACGCCCTTGACCCAATAACTCATGGCCTACGCCTTTAGCCTGGCCATCTACTTGTTCAATATATACCCAAATCCCTTTATAATCATCCTTATTTGCCATTCCAGTCTTTTCCTGCTCGTCACGGACGATTGCACTAATGGGGCAAGATTCAATACATGCGCCACATTGCGTACAGGATTCAGTTATTACCGCTTTATCCGTTTCCATCGCAATCGCACCGAAAGGACAGGCATTAACACATGTGCTACATCCAATGCACGTTTCTTTTAAAATATTTACCGCCATTGTTCCTTCCCCCCGCTAGATAATTTTTGCTTCTAAGAGCTTTTGTACTAATAAATGAGCGGCCTCTTTCGCATTATCACTTTGGATAATCTCACCTTGCACACGCTGGTTCGGTGCAAATATGCGTCGGACTTGAGTAGGTGATCCATTAAGACCAATCCGCTGACTATCAATATCAAGATCCTGTTGTGACAGGACGGGAATCGTCTTGCGGTTAGCTTTCATAATGCCCTTAATACTAGCATGCCTGGGGTCATTAATCGACTTGACTACAGTGATTAAAACAGGCAGCTTTGCCTCTACCATTTCATAGCAGTCTTCTTGCTCCCTTTTTACCAATACAGTATTGCCTTCGACTTCAATATCAGCAGCATAGGTAAGTGGAACAATCCCTAAATGCTCTGCCAATTCAGGGCCAACTTGAGCTGTATCACCATCAATCGATTGCTTTCCGCAAAGAATTACATCAAAATTGCCGATTTTCTTAATTGCCGACGCTAATGTATAGCTAGTGGCTAAAGTATCTGCCCCTCCAAAGGATCTATCACTAATTAGAACGGCTTCATCCGCACCTAGAGCCAAACATTCTTTAAGCGCATCTTTCGCTTGAGGAGGCCCCATTGAGATAACAGTTACTTTACCACCATGTTTTTCTTTCAATTGTAAACCAGCCTCAACCGCATGCTTATCAAAAGGATTTAAAACGCTAGGTACCCCTTGGCGTATAATACTATTAGTTACAGGATCAATTTTCACATCTGTAGTATCAGGCACCTGCTTGACACAAACGACAATATCCATACAAATCCTCCTCTATATTATCAATATAAAAAAGCCGTAGGTTCGCTTTTGCAATCAGAAAAACATTTCTGACTATGAAAATAACTTGTTGACAAAAAATGCTATACTATGAATAATATCATACTAATTGGAGGCCTGTCATGACTTTTGGCAGAAATTTGAAAAAATACATTTTAGGATTAATTTTACTCTCAATCATCGTGATAGAAATTCCAATTATTGCTGTTGGGCAACTGTCCAAACCTGAGCCTGGTGATGCAATTATTGTATTGGGCGCCAAATTAATCGGCAATCAGCCCAGCACTATGCTGCGTTTGCGATTAGATGAGGCCAACAAACTTTATCATCAAGGCTATGCAACAACCATTATTGTCAGCGGCGCTCAAGGGCCAGATGAAGAAACAAGCGAAGCATTAGCCATGCAAGCCTATCTGGTCAGGCAGGGAATACCTCCTGAAAAGATTCTGATTGAGGACAAATCTTTCAACACCTTCGAAAATTTATATAACTGCCGTGCCATTATGCTTGAAGAAGGCCTTGAAAGTGCAATCATAGTATCCAATGCCTCTCACATTCGTCGTTCTCTCGTATTGGCTCGAAATTTAGGAATTAAAGCAACAGGCGCCCCCGCACCAATGGCAGATAATACGTATCTTACAGCCAAACAATATGCCCGCGAAGGTGCCGCTATGTTATCACTTCTTATTTTAAACAGATAATTTTGATTTAAAGAACCTGTACTGTCCCTTTGCCCAACAAGTCTTCAATTTTACCAAGAGCGTCGGTCGACGGGTCTATCCAATATTTCTTTTCCGTCTTAAGTATCCGTTTAGTATCAATTAAATGAAGAAACACTACCGCCGAGCCACTAAAACTTTCAAAAATCGCTTTTAATCTTGCAAAGACAACATCTGTTTCCTGCTGCTTGCCAATCTTAATACGCACTTCGCTGGGTGCATTTAGCATCTTTATTGATTCAGCTACAATATTAGCCCTATCTTCACTAATATGTAATCGGCCGGATACAACTATCGGCATGTCTGGCATCAACATGCCATTTGTTTTATCAAACAACCGCGGAAACACAATCACTTCTATCTGGTTTGTAAAATCTTCGAGTCCCACAAAACACATCATAGCACCACTTTTCGTGGTAATCCGCTTTGAGGTGGTAATTAGCCCTGCTGCGCGCACTGATTTGCCGTCAGCATCACTGTTTGACAACAATTCGTTGATTGTAGGATAACTTTGGAGTTTTTCTCGAAATTGATCAAGCGGGTGACCGGTTATATAAAAACCGGTCATTTCCTTTTCCATAGCTAGACACTGCTCCTTCGGGATTTCAGGAATATTCGGCAACACAATATCTTCGGCAATTGTCATCGTATCCTCGGCAAACAACCCTATCTGACCACTCGCTTTTTCCTTTTGGCGCAATTGAGCAGTGTCTACCGCTTGTTCTAGCACTGCCAACAATTGAGACCTTTTGACAGCAAGTGAATCAAAGGCCCCACATTTTATTAAACTTTCGATCACTCTTTTATTAACAACCCGCATGTCAACTTTTGTGCAAAAATTGACTAATGAGACAAATCGCCCTTCACGTATCCTCGCTGTTATAAGTGCTTCGATTGCGTTAGCTCCAACATTTTTAACACCGGCTAGGCCGAAACGAATCGACTCCCTGTCAACACTAAAACTTGACTGACTAGAATTAATGTCTGGAGGAAGGACGGCAATCCCCATATGTCGACATTCTTCAATATAAAGCCCAACTTTATCACTTGTTCCCATAACGCTTGTCAGGAGTGCAGCCATAAATTCCTGGGGATAATTTGCCTTGAGGAAGGCCGTTTGGTACGCCACTAGGGCATACGCCGCACTATGTGACTTATTAAAGCCATAATCCGCGAAGTGTTCCATTAATGCAAAGACTTCAGTGGCCACTTTAGCCTCGATGCCCCGCTGCGCTGCGCCTTGTAAAAAAGCCTCTCGCTGGGCCGCTAGAACATCGTGCTTCTTCTTACCCATTGCTCGTCTAAGAAGATCTGCTTGTCCGAGTGAAAACCCGGCTAAAACTGAAGCGATTTGCATAACCTGTTCTTGATATAATATTACACCAAACGTATCTTTAAGTACTGGTTCTAATAGCGGATGTACAAAAGTCACATTCTTTTTCCCATGACGTCCGTTAATGAAATCAGCCACCATCCCACTACCTAACGGTCCTGGCCGATATAAGGCAACCAGCGGAATGAGATCAGTGAAACCCTCTGGCTTTAATTCTTTAACCAGGTTCGTCATCCCACTTGATTCCATCTGAAACACACCCGCAGTTTCACCATTTGAAAGCATAGCACTCGTCTTGGCATCAGTAAGGGGTATAGAATCAATATCGATCTCTACTCCTCGATTTTCCTTTAGCATTTTAATTGCATCGCCTATTACAGTGAGCGTTCGGAGACCTAGCAAGTCCATTTTTAATAAGCCTATTTCCTCAACCCGATCTTTATCATATTGGGTTGTTAAAAATCCTTCTGCTGATTTCTGGAGTGGTACGTAATGAGTCAATGGTTCTTTTGCAATAACTAAGCCAGCGGCGTGAGTTGAGGCATGACGCGGCAAACCTTCAACTGCAATGGCCAAATCAACTAACTTTTTCACCGCCGCTTCTGATTTATATGCCTCATTAAGTTCGGGATTGACTTCAAGGGCCCGCTTTAAAGTAATACCCAGTTCTCCTGGTACCATTTTAGCAATTCGATCAACATCACTATAGGTCATATTCAACGCCCGGCCAACATCCCTTATGGCCGCCTTAGCAGCCATCGTACCAAATGTGATGATTTGGGCCACCCGATCAGCACCATACCGACTCGCAACATAATTGATAACCTTTTCTCGATTAACATAACAAAAATCAATGTCAATATCAGGCATAGTTACACGTTCAGGATTCAAAAACCGTTCAAAGAGCAGTCCGTATTTCAATGGATCAATATTGGTTATTCCGAGTAAATAGGCAACAATACTGCCAGCGGCTGACCCTCGGCCCGGTCCTACAGGAACGTCATTTTGACGGGCATAATTAATAAAATCCCAAACAACCAAAAAGTAACCTGAGAAACCCATGTTGCCAATAACAGAAAGTTCGTACTCAAGACGTTGAAGAATTCCCTCACCTAGTTGGTCATAGCGCAGCAGCAGTTTTTCTTGACATAGTTTTCGAAGATACTCATCGGCAGACAAGTTATCCGGGACAGGAAACTCAGGAAGCAAATGGCGACCGAAAACCAATTCCACATTGCACCGTTCAGCGATGCGCAGGGTATTAGCTAATGCGTCGGGAATTTCACTAAAAAGCTCTGCCATTTCCTGCGTCGATTTTAAATAAAACTCACTACTAGGGAACTTCATCCGCCCCGGGTCATCAACAGTCTTGCCCATTTGGATGCATAATAAAACATCGTGGCACTCGCTATCCTGGCGGTCAATGTAGTGAAGATCATTCGTGGCAACTAAGCCGATTCCTGTTTCTCGAGATATTTTGATAAGATCAGCATTGACCTGCTTTTGTTCAGGAATATTATGGTCTTGCACTTCCAGAAAAAAGCTGTCTTGTCCAAAAATATTACGATATTCCAGTGCTAATTTCACTGCACCGTCATAATCACCCTTTAATAAGAGATTTGGTATTTCCCCAGCTATACAAGCACTCAAACAAATGATTCCTTCGCTATATTGAGCCAGGATTTCTCTATCGACACGAGGCTTATAATAAAACCCCTCGGTATGACCTCTGGATACAAGTTCAATAAGATTACGATAACCTATTTCATTCTCTGCCAAAAGGATAAGATGATAGTAGGCCTCGCCTTCCACCGTAGTTCTTTCTAATCGCGATCGGGGTGCTACATAGACTTCGCAGCCAATGATCGGCTTAATCCCTTGCTTTTTAGCATGCTTATAAAAGTCTATAGCCCCATACATCGACCCGTGGTCAGTTATGGCCAATGCCGGCATCCCTAATTCTTTAGCTCGGCAGACCAGTTCGCCAATCCGAGCGGCCCCGTCCAGCAAACTATATTCAGTGTGAACGTGAAGGTGGACGAACGGTTCTAGATCGTTGTTTTTTTTAAATTCATTGTTCATAATTTCATCCCTCTTAAAGCAACTCATAGATAATAATTGTTATTCGAATCATTCTTCATTTTTACCTTTAATAGGTCGGAAAAAATTTTTTGTTTGCATAACTCGAATGAAAAAAGGCAGGTATTATCAGCCAAACGTGGAAATTATATGGGTTAGAATACTTAAAGAGGTGTTTTTATTGTATCGTATTGGCATTTTGCAGTTAACTCAGAATCTTGACGACGCTGTTCATGGCTTCAAACAAGGTCTAAGTGATCAGGGTATCGAAGCTGATTTCCATTATCTAAACGCTGATGGAAACCTTGATGAATTGCCGAATTTGGCATCCAAACTTGCAGCACTTAATGTTGACTTAATTTTTGCGTGCTCAACCCCGGCCGCTGCAGCTGCCGTTGAACTACCAGATAATATCCCTGTTGTATTTACCCCAGTATTTGACCCAGTTGGCGCAAAGCTCGTTAAAAGCATGGACAAACCCGGCTCCAAAGCAACAGGTGTATCCGGAATGGTAAAAGTTGAAGAGAAAGTAGCCTTTATTCGCCGCGTTCTGCCTAACGCTAAAAAATTAGGGGTTCTGTACCACGCGCAAGATCTGAATGCCTTACTGGAAATTGATAATTTCCGGCAAGCGGCCCAAAATATTTTTACGCTTGTAGAATTACCAATTAATCAGCCTGAAGAATTATCAAAAATTGATACTCTGCTAACTTCCGATATGGATGCCCTATTTATCCCAATCGGCCGTATTATTGAGGAAAACTTTGCAACAGTTGTCTACTATACTGATGACGCAAATATACCGGTTATCGCTTCTCACGCACCTAATGTTCCAGGTGGTGCACTAGCTGCACTCGTTTCAAACCATCATAAGTTAGGTGAAGCCTGCGCTGTTAAAGCAGCTCAAATATTAAATGGCACCTCGCCATCTGTAATTCCTGTCGGAATTGTTGAACAACCCGAGATTCTTCTTAACGGGTTTGTTGCCGAAAACCTTGGGATTGAATTCCCATCGAATTTAGTAACTCAAGCAAAAGAAATATATGAATAATTCAAGTTTGGAGATGAAAAATATGCTGTTAAAACCTGATTCAGTTGAGCTTCTAGCGCCTGTTGGCACATGGGAAGTTCTTGAAACAGCTATTTCAGCCGGAGCTGATGCTGTATATCTTGGTGGAAAACGTTTCAATATGAGGATGCATAGAACCGATGTCAACTTTGATGACATCATGCTGGAACGAGCTATCAAATACGCTCATAAGAACAAGGCTAAACTCTATGTAACGGTCAACAATCTAATTAGCGACCGTGAGCTTGACAAAATGCGTGATTATCTTAAACTACTGGACAGAATTAGACCTGACGGCCTCATTGTCCAAGATCTCGCCATACTTGAACTTGCCCGCGAGTTAGATTTAGCAGTTCCTTTACATGCTTCGGTAATGATGAATACTCATAACGAATACTCCATAAAGTCCCTTCAGGAATACGGCATAACCCGTGTTGTTACCAGCCGTGAAATGAGCTTAGACCAATTAAAAATGTTAAAAGAGCGAACCGGTATTGAAATCGAATATTTCATCCATGGTGATATGTGTGTTGGCCAAAGTGGACAATGTCTACACTCGGGTATTTTATTCGGGCAAAGTTCTAATCGCGGCCGATGCCTAAAACCATGCCGTTGGCCTTATGAACTCATTGACGCTGATACTGGGGCAATAATAAACAGTAATGACCCCGGTCCTTATAAACTTGCCCTTAAAGATATGTGCTTATATCGTAACCTCCCGGAACTCATCCAAGCAGGAGTGTGCTCATTTAAAATTGAAGGCCGTATGCGTACTGCTGATTTCGTCAAGAAGATTGTCAGCGTATATCGACGGGCGATTGATCGCTATATTACTGATCCAACAGGTTATGTAACAAATGCGCATGATTGGCAGGAAATGTATCAAAGCCGTTCCCGCGACTTTACAACATGTTATGCTTTAGGAAATCCCGGAGCCAGCGCCATTGGATATACTGGTGAGCGTGAGCCTCGATCTTTCAGCCAAGCAGTCCAAGAAGCCGGGATGAATTCGCAGATTACACTTCCTGTCACTAGCGAGAATCCGGCTTATAAAGTTTCACCTGTGCTTGCAGTGCGAGTGGCAGACCTAGCTGGGCTAAATGCTGCCTGTGAGAACGGAGCTAATATCATCTATGTTGGTGGCGAAGCCTTTAAACCTTATAAACCTTGGACCATGAGAGATATCGCCACGGCTATCGCTACCGCCCAGAAACACAATGTCCAAGTTATTGTAACCACGCCACGTATAACAATGGATCGTGAGTTGGGGGAATACGAACAACTCTTTACCAACATTGATAACCTAAATCCACATGGGATCATGGTCAGCAATATCGGTATGCTACGGTTAGCCCGCCAAACTTCTGCCCAACCCCTTCAAACTGATTTTTCACTTAATGTTTTTAATCACCTAACAGTTCAGTGGCTTGAAGCAAACGGAGCAAAAAAAGCGACAATTTCGCCTGAAGCAACTTACAACCAAATAACTGACCTTATCGCCAAGAGTAAGCTACCGCTTGAAATGATTGTTCACGGTCCGCTTGAAGCAATGGTGTCGGATCATTGCGTGCCCTCTGCTATATTAAACCTGGATCCTCTTGGCTGTGATGATCTATGTGCAAATAAGCGTTATGCCTTATTGGATACTGCCGGTCAACGCCATCCGATGATGATTGATCAATACTACCGCAACCATATTCTTTTTGCCAAAGATTTATGCCTGTTACCCTACCTTGGAGCACTAGCAGGTATAGCACAGTTCCGTATTGAAGGCCAGCACTATACTCCAGAGCAGCTTGCTGTTATAACCCAAATATACAGGCAAGAACTTGACAAGTTAGCAAACCACAGCGAATATCAGTTTGATCAATCCCAATTAGAAAAGATTACCACAGTAAGCCCGCGTGAGATCGGGATAGGAGTGTTCCGCTACCGTATTTCCAGATAACATTTAAGAGACTGCTCTTGAAGAAAGGTGGTTACCATTGAAAAATTATATTGGACCTGAGGAAGTTTTACGCAAAAAGTGTGATTACCTGATTCCTTGCGTTTATCACTATTACCGTCAGCCTATGCAATTGGTCAAAGGTGAAATGCAGTATTTGTACGATCATACCGGAAAAAAATATCTCGATTGTTTCGCCGGTGTATCTGTCGTAAACTGCGGACATTGCAACCCTACAATAACCAAGGCCATCTGTGACCAGGTTAACACTCTTCAGCATACATGTACGATCTATCTAACCCAAAATATCGTCGACCTTGCCGAACGCCTTGCAGAAGTCACTCCAGGAGAACTGACAAAATCTTTTTTCTGTTCCAGCGGCACAGAAGCCAACGAGGGTGCAGCTCTTCTCGCCTCAATTTTTACAGGACACCACGAATTCATCAGCTTGCGCCAAGGTCTGCATGGCCGTACTAAGCTTACAATGAGCCTTACCGGCCTTAGCCTATGGCGTACAGATACAGCACCAGTCGGTGGTATAAGCTTTGCTCCAAACGCCTATTGCTATCGCTGTCCAATGAATAAAAAGTATCCAGAATGCGATCTAGCATGCGCCAATGAAGTTGAAACCGTGATTAACACTGCTACATCCGGACATGTTGCAGCAATGTTCGTTGAAACTATCCAAGGGAATGGTGGTATGATTACACCTCCACCAGGCTATTTTAAACGCATTAAAGAGATTCTTGATAAACACAATATTCTTCTGGTCGTTGATGAAGTTCAGACAGGCTTTGGTCGAACTGGAAAAATGTTCGCTATTGAACACTATGGCGTAGTACCTGATATCATGACTGTAGCTAAAGCACTAGGTAACGGAACGCCTGTTGGGGCTTTCATTACACGACCAGAGATTGCTGATAAATATACTCGTCCTGGCGCATCAACGCTTGGTGGCAACCCTGTAACATCAGCAGCTGCACTGGCAACGTTAGACGTTATAACAACTAACGACCTGCCTGCCAGAGCTGCCGAGCTAGGAAGTTATCTGAAAGATGGACTTGTCAGGCTTCAGGAAAAATACCCATTGATAGGAGATGTCCGTGGCCTTGGTTTGATGTTAGGAGCCGAAATGGTACATCCCGATAAGTCGCCTGCTATGGAGCAAACTGACGTGATCTTAGAAAAAATGAAAGACCGGGGCTTTTTGATTGGGAAAAATGGTCCCAACCGAAACGTCCTGGCCTTCCAACCGCCTTTAATTATTGCTAAAGATGATCTTGATCATCTTCTTAATCATCTAGATGATGTACTAAGTGAATTGTAATTATTGATCCCGCATCATCCGATTTGCATTGCGTACACTCTTTTGTGTACGCATATTTTTTTTAACTGCTTCAAAACGCGGTGCTATATACTTTTTCCGTTCAATTGTCATTCTTTTCGCATGAGCAATAAAGATGACAATCGCAGTAAGTGCCCATACAACGGCAAAAGTCCTCCCTACCGGCGATATAATAAACTCTGGAACAGCCATCCAAAATACGACAAACATTGCTGTCATTCCTGTCAGACTCACTAGCGAGCCAAATTTACTAGTTTTCTCTTTAAACAACCGACTCATTACTACCCCCTCACTTTCTTATTTCTATTTATAGTGATCATTGAGTTGATTTTAGCGGATTAATGCCTCTCTTAAATATATTACTTTGCAACATTAACTATTACCACAATTAGCCAAGACTATACATTGAAATGTCTCTTTTACAAATACAATATACAATTGTATTTACGACATAATCCGACAAGATACCCTAAAGGAATTATAGTATAGTATTATGTAAGGTAATGATTTCAAAAAAAACATAGAGAAAGCTATATAATACTGATAAAAACAGTATTAATTATAACTTCTCTGTGTTTTTTATTTATTATGAAGAATAAATTTTTCAATGCTCAACATGGAAAACAGGAGGTTACTTTGAATAGTCAAGATAAAAAACCAGGTTTTCTATCCAGGCGCAATTTTTTTAAACTTATTGGAGGAACAGGGGTTGCCGGAGCAGCCGCGATAACTGCTGGCTGCAGTAAGGCCCCAGCAGGGGGAACAGGCTGGTTACCACAGCAATATCACACCGCAAGTCACTGGCCAGTACAGGTAAAAGGCCGAGTCCCAATTGACATCAGTAACCCTTCAATCGCTCGCGATGACCGTAAATGCATTTTGTGTGGCCAATGTATTGAAGTATGCAAGAACACTCAAACAGTATTTGGGTATTATGATCTCCCGTTAAAGAATGATATTATCTGTACGCACTGCGGGCAATGTGCAATGTGGTGTCCTACAGCTGCTATAACCGAGCGTGATGACGTTAACAAAGTTGTAAAAGCATTGGATGATAAAAATACCTTTGTGGTAGTTCAAACAGCCCCAGCCACAAGGATTGCTCTTGGTGAAGAATTTGGTCTATCACTCGGCAGCAATGTTGAAGGCCGGCAAGTCGCTGCTTTAAAAAAATTAGGTTTTGATGCGGTATTTGACACAGGTTTTACAGCAGACCTTACTATCATGGAAGAAGCCAGTGAATTAATTAAGCGTCTAAAAGAGAAAACAACCTTACCGCAATTTACATCATGCTGTCCAGGCTGGGTTAAATTTTGTGAATACTATTATCCTGATTTCATTCCTCATTTGTCTACTGCAAAATCTCCGCAACAAATGCTCGGTACTCTGACGAAAACTTATTATGCAGAAATCAAAGGCATAAATCCCAACAATATCATTTCGGTTGCAATAATGCCCTGCACCGCAAAGAAATTTGAAGCACAGAGACCGGAAATGGCTACAAATCGTAACTTACGCGATGTTGATATTGTTTTAACAACCAGAGAAATTGCACGTCTCATCAAAATGCGCGGTTTAGATATAACTACGCTTGAAGAAGCTCAATACGACAACCTTCTCGGGGAAAGTTCTGGCGCCGGTATGATCTTTGCTGCAACTGGTGGAGTCACAGAGGCTGCTGTACGCACCGCCCACTACTTGGCCACCAACGAACCTCCTCCTGAACCACTGTTGTCCTTCACTGCTGTGCGCGGTCTGAAAGGTGTAAAAGAAGCATCAATAGAGATACCTGGGCTAGGACATCTCAATGTAGCTGTCTGCCATGGATTAAAAAATGCCAGGATTATTCTTGATAAACTACGTTCTGGTGAAGCTTCCTGGGATTTTATCGAAGTCATGGCTTGCGATGGTGGATGTATCGGCGGCGGCGGTCAGCCACGTACCGCTCTACCACCATCAGACAAAGTGCGAACATCTCGCATAGCGGGTATTTACAATATTGACAAGAAAGATAGAACGCGACTTAGCTACGAAAACGAAGAAATCCAGTTAGTTTATAAAAATTTTCTTGTCCGGCCTCTTAGTGATATAGCCGAAGAATTACTTCATACCCACTACTCCGACCGTAGCGAACATTTAATTACAAAAAAGAATTATAGTTTGAATGAAGGTGATTCTAATAGCTAAGGCGGTATTAGTTGATATAACAAAATGCATTGGATGCGGAAGTTGTAGTGTGGCCTGCAAGCTCTGGAATGACCTGGAATTCGATGACAGTCGCCCCACAGTCGGGGTAGAGGCCCAACTTAACGACGTTAACTGGACGGCAGTACAACGTCATGATGTACAAAGTAAAGACTCCCCCCAGGCATTATGGCGTTTTGTAAAACAACAATGTCTACATTGCCTTGAGCCTGCCTGTGCCTCTGCCTGCTTTTCTAAGGCCTTGCAGAGGAATGATTCGGGTGCTGTAGTCTATTACCCTGATTTATGCGTGGGATGCCGTTACTGTATGATTGCTTGCCCATTTAATATCCCTAAATATGAATGGAAGAAAACTTTCCCCCTTGTGACAAAATGTCAAATGTGTTCTACCAAAACTGCCTCTGGCGAGGCTCCTGCTTGTGTATCAGTCTGTCCTACTATGGCGCTTAAATATGGTGAACGATCGGCACTTCTTAAAGAAGCCAGACAGCTTGTCAACACTAACCATCTATATATTAAAGAAATCTATGGGGAATATGAAGTAGGCGGCACAAGCTGGTTGTATATTTCGGACGTGCCCTTTGAACAGCTAGGCTTCAAAACAGATGTAGGAACAAAACCATTACCGTCCTATACTCATAATTTTCTTAAATACACCCCTTTCCTAGCCATCGGCTGGGGTATGTTTTTAACGGGCCTATCTTTTTATACTAAGCGACGAAATAAAATAACCTCCCAAAAACAGGCTGACGATGATAATAAAGAAACCACCAGTCGGAAATCCGAGTCTACTGAGGAGACAAATAATGAAAACCTTTAAAATATTTGGTTGGAAATTCAATATTACCCCAATTCGGATTTGCTTATTAGCAATCACTGCCATAAGTATAGTTGTCGTATTGATTCGTATGATTACAGGCTTTGGAGTAATAACTAATCTTAATGACGACTGGCCATGGGGTCTTTGGATTTCCTTTGATGTGCTAACAGGTGTTGCATTAGCAGGTGGCGGCTACTCAACAGCCCTTATTGTTAACATTCTCCATCGTGATAGATATCACCCTATTGCTCGAGGCGCGCTTGTTTCTTCCCTGCTCGGCTACCTACTCGTAATGGCTGGTTTATTCCTTGATATTGGGCAATGGTTCAACTTCTGGCGTCCCTTTATTTCATGGGGCTATTCTTCAGTTTTATTCGAAGTATTCTGGTGTATATCAATATACACTACTATTCAAGTATTAGAATTCGGTGAAATAGTCACTGAAAAGATCGGGCAAAAGTTCCATACCATATTGAAAAAGACTATGCCTGTACTTTTAATTATTGGCGTAATCTTTCCCACCTTACACCAGTCCTCACTAGGATCACTATTTTTAATAGCTGTCCATAAAATGCATCCTTTTTGGTGGTCACCGCTACTGCCCCTATTTTTCTTGATGTCCTCATTTTTCGTAGGAGCTGCTATGATTTGCGTAGAATCCACCGTAGCCAGTAAAGCCTTCCATCACAAAGTCTCTTTAAATGTTCTCAGTGGATTAGCAAAGATAAGTGGTGGCATGATGATCTGTTACCTGGCCCTCAAAGTATATGATTTGGCATCTCGTAATATTTTGCCACTGGTAATCAACGGAAGCTTAGAGGCAAACTTCTTGCTTGCTGAGATAATAATCGGTGTGATTATACCAATTATTATCGTCTTTAGCCGAGCTGGCAAGACACGTAAAGGATTGTTTATATATGGAATATTAGCAAGTACTGGTGTTGTCCTGAACCGGATGAACGTAGTTTTTACCGCTATGGCTAAGAACAATGGCGGTTATTACTTACCATCAATTTGGGAATTCACTGTAAGTGTTGGATTAATCGCTGCTGGTTGCCTCGTATATTGCTTCATCGTGGAAAACTTTAATATTTTTGGTCATACAAGTCACGACCAGGAACAACATCGGCAGTCTTATAAAATATCAGCTTAAATATAAAAAGACTTGGCAAAAGCCAAGTCTTTTTATATTTAAAGCCTTTTATGTTGTTCAGTTTGCCTCAACCTTGTGTTTTACATATGTCGGTATAGAATAAGCATACAATTCTTTATTGATAGCGACACTAGCCGGTACATAAATCAAAATTCGCTCTGATATTCTCTCACTTGAGCCACTCACGACATAACATACACCGCTTAGAAAATCTATCATAGATTGCTGGATATAGGAATCTACATGCGAAAAGTTTACAACAATTGCAATACCAGCCTTTAGATAATCAGCATATCCTGTAACATCTTCATACTTGAGCGGTAATACAACGACCATCTTCATATCAGAAGAATTATTGCTATGAACACGCAAGCCGGGCTTTTTTCGACCAGAACTTTGATTATCCGGCAAATCCAGCGACTCCTCTACCGGCATGATAAAATTGGTAAGCTTGTCAATTAAACCAATCGTCATAATATCACCCTCCCAAAACTTGCATGTTACTCTACCACATTTTAGTAATAATTCGACATAATTACAGCTATTCCTGCATAAGTGTAAATTTTTTCTAGTTTTTTAGCGAAAACGTGTCCGTAATGCTATACATTGCATTCCGGACACGTTATTCCCTGATTTAGAACCTGATACTGCCGACTCATATGGCGATAAACCGTAACACCTTTACAGCCCAAACGATAAGCCTGCATAAATACAGCGGCCACATCAGACTTTGATGCGCTATGAGTCAAATTAACTGTTTTTGACACCCCATTATCAGTGCCTTTTTGGGCTGCTGCAAGTTGTTTAACATGCCAATAATAATGTATATCATGCGCGGTAGCTAAAACATTCTTAACATGATCTGGTAGATTCGAAGCCTGCACACTCCCTTGATTCATGATTAGCAGCTCCAACTCCCGTGTCAACAACTTATAACTTTCAAGGTAATTCAGAACAACTTCATTAATACTTTTCAGCATACTTCCATCTAAAACCCGTTTGGTAAGCGAAAGCCCAAACAAAGGCTCAATACCACTAGAACAGTTGGCAATCATACTAATGCTTCCTGTCGGCGCTATAGTCGTTACAGTAGCATTACGCATGAAGTCATATTTCCGGCATAAAGCACTGAACTTAAAGGCCGGGAAGCTTCCGCGCATAGCGGCGAGTTCTGCCGAGGCCTGTCGAGCTTCTTTGGTAATAAAACTCATGAGGCGGGTAGTAAGTTCAACCGCTTGCTCACTTGCATAAGGGATATCGAGCAGAACGAACGCATCAGCTAATCCCATAATACCGAGACCAATTTTTCTGGTTCGCCAGGAGGTTTGCTGTACAATCTTGAGTGGATAATCATTAACATCAATTACATTATCTAGAAAGTATACAGCTGTCCTTATTACTGACCGCAGTTTAACAAAATCCACTTCATTTTTACCGCGAAACAATTTTACCATTTTTGTTAAATTGATTGAACCTAATGTGCAGGATTCATAAGGCAAAAGTGGTTGCTCTGAACATGGATTAGGTGATTCAAACTGACCAAGTGCCGGTGTTGGGTTGGCTCGATTAACAGTATCTAAAAAGAACAGCCCAGGTTCACCGTTTTCCCAGGCCATGTCTACAATAGAATCAAATATCGTTTTCGCTTTAAGTAGTGCTGATTGTTTCCCCGTCCGCGGATTAATTAATGCAAACGAAGTGTCTTTTTCCACAGCCATCATAAATTGGTCAGTCACTGCAACAGAAAAATTAAAATTGTTAAACACGTCATGATTATGTTTAGCTGTAACAAATTCCTGAATATCAGGGTGGTCGACTCGTAGCACTGCCATATTGGCACCGCTACGGACTGATCCCTGCTTTATCACTTCGGCAGCGGCATCGAAAATGGATATAAAGGCCAACGGACCATTCGCTGTGCCCGCGTTATTATCAACAATGTCTCCTCGGGGGCGAAGGTGCGAGAAGGAGAACCCTGTCCCGCCTCCACTGTGATGGATAAGTGCAGTATTCTTAAGTGTTTCAAATATACTGGCAAGCGAATCTTCTACTGGCAGGACAAAGCAAGCAGCCAGTTGGGCCTTCTTTTTACCCGAATTCATTAAGGTCGGTGAGTTTGGCAAGAAGGTGAGGCTTGACATTATCTGATAGTATTGTTCAGCTGCTTTGCTCTTATCGGCTTTGTATAATTCTTCTCCCTGCGCAACATGCTCCGCTACACGCCAAAACATCTCGTCTGGCTTTTCCCCTGTCCTTAAGTACCTGGTTCTGAGCAGAGTCATCGCTTCGGGTGAAATCATACGACTACCTCCTTAGGACTGTCCGCTCGTCTTACGATCACGCCCACGAACATGACGATCCAAAATTGCTTTCCGCAAACGAATACTTTTAGGAGTAACTTCGACTAACTCATCCTTATTAATCCATTCGAGCGCTTGTTCCAAACTAAGGATACGAGGTGGGGTTAAACGAATTGAGTCATCTGCTGCGCTAGATCGCATGTTAGTTACGTGCTTTTTCTTGCAAGGATTTATATCCATATCACTATCCCGGGCATTTTCACCCACAACCATACCTAGATAGACCGATTGTCCAGGCGCCACAAACATAGTGCCTCGATCTTGTATACTAGAAATGCCATAGCCTGTCGTTTCACCAGTTTCAAAGGCAACAAGAGCCCCACGAGTACGGCCTTGTATATCACCTTTATAAGGTGCATAGCCATGAAAAACATGATTCATAATACCGTTGCCTTTAGTGCTTGTTAAGAATTCGTTGCGGAAGCCAATTAAGCCTCGAGCTGGAATAATAAAATCCATTCGTAAATACCCAGCAAGCTCGACCATATTGGTTAGGTCAGCCTTTCTTGTTCCTAATCCTTCCATAACTGCCCCCATAAACTCCTGAGGTACATCAATTGTTAAAAGTTCCATTGGTTCACAACGCTGACCATTGATATTTTTGAAGATTACTTCGGGTTTGCCAACTTGAAGCTCATATCCTTCACGACGCATTGTTTCAATAAGAATAGATAAATGCAGCTCTCCTCGTCCCGATACCTCAAAGGAATCAGGGCTGTCGGTTTCGAGCACCCGTAAACTTACATTTGTTTCAACTTCTTTAAACAGACGATCGCGCAAATGCCTTGTTGTAACAAACTGACCTTCGCGTCCAGCAAACGGACTATTATTAACACTAAATATCATGGACAAGGTAGGTTCATCTATTTTAATGATCGGCAGCGCTTCTGGATTTTCGATATCTGCCACTGTCTCGCCAATATTAACATCTTCGAGACCCATGAGAGCAACAATATCACCTAATGCAGCCTCATCAACCTCAGCCCGCTTTAAGCCTTGGTAAGTATATAATTTGCCGATTTTGCCCTTCCGCTGGGACTCACCGTTAAGTATAGTTACTTGCTGACCATTTGTCATTCGCCCTCTTACGATTCTACCGATAGCAATTTTACCGACATAATCATCATAGTCCAAGGTCGTAACCATCATTTGAAGTGGTCCGTCAATTTCACCTTGCGGTGCCGGGATTTGTTGTATCAAAAGTTCGAACAACGGATGAAGATTATCACTCTCATCAGTCATACTTAACTTGGCAATACCGTCGCGAGCCGCACAGTATATTACCGGGAAATCAAGCTGCTCATCATTGGCATCGAGCTCAATAAATAGTTCGAGTACCTCATCGAGTACGTCCTCAACACGCTGATCGGGCCGATCAATTTTGTTGATAACAACAATCGGCTTTAAGTCTTGTTCCAAGGCTTTCCGCAAAACGTATTTCGTCTGAGGCATTGGTCCTTCAAAAGAGTCGACTAACAAAAGTACTCCGTCGACCATTGTTAGCACTCGCTCAACCTCGCCGCCAAAATCCGCATGGCCAGGAGTGTCAACAATATTTATCTTAACATCGCCATACATTACAGCGGTATTTTTCGATAAAATAGTGATTCCACGTTCTCTTTCCAAGTCATTAGAATCCATTACGCGCTCGGCCACCTGCTCATTAGCACGAAATATTCCACTTTGTCTTAACATAGCGTCAACCAATGTCGTTTTACCATGATCAACGTGTGCAATAATAGCTATGTTGCGTAAATCAGTACGTTCCATTAATAATTCCTCCCAAAAATAAAGAAAAAGGATGCCTCATGCACCCTTTAGTGTCACTATATTTCAATATATTATACTGTTAGCCAACTGTCAATCCTTTCCGTCATTATAAATCATTTAGTGTCTTTTTAATTGGGGCATACAGCTTGACAAAACGGTCTAACAATTCTGGTATCTTGCTGGGGTCAGTCACTGCAATTTGCTCTAAGCGTTTACGATAAACCTGGAAATCTATTTCAACCTGTTGCAAATAGGCAAACAGTTCTTTTACAGCAGGTTCTACAATGATATCAGATTCAATGACCGACCATTCCTTACCATTAATAGTGACTGCATCACCATAGCGAGGAATATATGTAGGATACCCAAGCGTACTTTCAATTAATTGAGCAAATGGCGCTGACATATCAAATTCTCCATGAACTAAAAATACACCCATTGGCTTTATCTTGAAATGACCTAGCCAATCTAATAATTGATCCTGATCAGCATGGGCTGAAAAACCTTCCAAATTATAAACTTGAGCTCTAACACTAATTTCCTCGCCCATAATCTTAACCCGTTTGGCTCCCTCAATCAGTCTCCGGCCCAAACTACCTTCGGCTTGGTAACCCACGAATATAATACTTGATTCCGGCCGCCATAAATTATGCTTGAGATGGTGTAGAATCCGTCCGGCGTCAGCCATACCACTTGCCGAGATTATGACTGCGGGTTCTTCTAGATGGTTAAGGGCTTTAGATTCATCCGCTGTTTTTGTAAAAGTAAGTTTTGGCCAATTGAGCGGGTTTTCGGCCTCGTTCAGCAATAGTTGTTTTGTCTCATTATCGAAATCTTGCGTATTATGCATAAAAATGTCAGTAGCCGAAATAGCAAGCGGACTGTCAATAACAACCTTAATATCAGGTATGATGCCAGCCATGCGTAGTTTATGGATGTAATAGAGCACTGTCTGGGTACGTCCCACCGCAAAAGACGGAATAATGATATTACCGCCTCGCTTCACTGTGTCGTTAATAACTTGAGCGAACCGCTCCTCTTTATCATCATAATGTTGATGCTTCCTATTACCATATGTAGATTCTGTTATAATGTAATCAGCTTCATCAACATAAGTGGGATCTTGAATGATCGGTTGGTCTGGCTGACCCAAGTCACCCGAAAATAATAGCTTTGTTGTTTGGCCTTGCTCTGTTACATATACTTCTATGACAGAAGATCCAAGGATGTGACCGGCATCCTGGAATCGTACCGTTATATTCGGCGAAAGCACCATTTCAGCGGTATACGAAGCAGTCTTGAACTGCATTAAACAGGCATACGCATCATCGAGAGTATATATGGGCTCTACCGGGGCTTTACCAGCCCGTAACCCTTTGCGATTCGCTATTTCAGCATCAAATTCCTGAATATGGGCACTGTCAGGAAGCATAATCTTACATAGTTCAGCTGTTACTTGTGTTGCGTAAATAGGCCCCTTAAAGCCCTCTTTGCATAGCTTAGGCAACAGCCCACTATGGTCAATATGGGCGTGACTCAGCAAAACGCTCGTAATAGAAGATGGATCATAAGCAAACGGGCGACGATTAAGATTGCTGATTGCTTTAGATCCTTGAAACATCCCGCAATCGATCAATATCTTATCCTGTCCCACTTCTAACAAATAGGACGACCCGGTAACCATTCTGGCGGCTCCTAAAAAAGTTAAACGCACTGTATCCTCCCCTTTCAGATGGAAACTTCTACTAAGAATGATTCAATATTTCCTTTTCGACAGACAATTCTTAAAACCTTCTTTAGTATATCCATACTCAAATCAGTAAAAAATTAACCGCGAGCCTTTTGCCTCGCGGTTGAACGCTATGCTTCACCTAAAATCCTCACTTCAGGTTGTAAATCCACCCCATATGCATCATGCACCCGGAGCTGAACCTCCTTGATGAGAGTCAGAACATCATTTGCTGTAGCGCCACCGGCATTTACAATGAAACCTGCATGTTTCGTCGATACCTGAGCGCCTCCAACCGTTAACCCTTTCAATCCTGCCTGATCAATCAGCGTACCCGCATAATAACCGGGTGGACGTTTAAATGTGCTTCCGGCACTAGGCATTTCAACAGGCTGTTTAGTTTGCCGTCGTTTTATATATTCAGCCATTTTACTACGAATAGCAGCAGGGTCACCTTCTTCTAATAATAATTCAACTTCGCAAATTGTACAGCCATTATCCTGGAATGCACTATGACGATAGGTAAACTTACTTTCTTCTTTACTAAACCTTCGGATATTACCATTCTCACAGACACAAGATACGGCAGATACAACACAGCTCATTTCACCATCATAGGCACCGGCATTCATAAATATCGCACCGCCGATGCTGCCTGGAATTCCAACAGCAAATTCCATTCCAGTGAACTTATTGTCAGCAGCATACTTTGATACGCTTGCCAGCATTGAACCTGCGCCTGCAATAATAGTTGTACCCTTATGCTTAATAAACCCCATGTCTTTGCCAAATTTCAATGCTATTCCACGAATCCCTCTGTCAAGCACTAATAAATTAGAACCGTTACCAAAGGTAAAAACCGGAACCTTATATTCCTTGGCCAAATCCAAGATGGCAGCAACCTCGGCAATCGAGGCCGGCATAGCCAAAAAATCGGCGGGACCACCAATTTTAAATGTCGTATGGCGCGACATAAGCTCATCAACAAGAAGTCTATGGCCTGGAATTACAATTCTTAGCTTTTTTGAAAATTCTTCTGGCCATTCATGCTTTCGCAAACAAATCTAGTCCTTCGGCAACAGAGTCGCCAATTATTTTATATACATCAGCTATTATCCGCTGAAAGCGCATATGAGCTTGTAAAAAATCATGTGCTTTCGCGTTATAGGCGATTAAATCATACATTTTTTGAAGTTGCTCTATTTTATCTTTGTCTTCAGGCTTTCCAGACATCATTTCATATTCTATTTCCATTTGTTTTAGTATAAAGTTATGGACCATTGTTTTTGCTTGTTCGTCGGCATCAACGGCTTGCTTTGCCGCTAAAAAGGCACGATATTCATCCGAATTGTTAAGGGCTTTAGCTAAGTCGTGCGCTTTGTCATAAATATTCATAGAAATCCCCCATTCCACACCACATATATTATGCGTGATCCTCTATTTTAATTCATTTCAGGCAATCCAGTTATTATTTATTCAATAAACTCAGATACAAATCCTGCATTCTCTTAGCATCAATTGCCTGAGTTCCAGCCGACTCACAAATAATCCTCGGTACAAACCCCCGTGCAACACACACCTCAATCAATGGCTCGTGGGGCGGTCCAAATGGGTCATCAAATGTCCAATGGCGTTTCTCCCCGCCCTTAGTAAATTCGATGCGACTAAAATGAATATGTAGATTGCGAGCAATCTCATCTCCTAATTGGCTACCCACCTCATCAAAGACAGCCTCAAACTCCTGTCGTGTAGTATACATGCCTCCCGTTACACAATGAAGATGACCGAAGTCTACCGCCGGAATCACCCATGGTGACATTTTACATAATTCTATCACCTCGGCTAGTGTACCCAACTGATTCTGTTTTCCCATAGTTTCAGCCGCTAAAAAAACACCCGTCAAATCTGCTTTTTCTATATCCTCCAAGACAGTAGCGAACAGCCTTTTTACTCTTATCATAGCCGCACGACGTTCCTGTTTGCCCCCGCCGATATGAAAAACAACCCGATCTGCCCCCATCCACTTAGCAACTTGTAACGATTTTAAAAAGTGTCGCTTTGTATTCGCCGCTATCGTGTCATCTTCAGTAGCCAAACTAATATAATAAGGCGCATGAATACTAAGTTTAATCCCAAATTCAGCCGCTTTTTCCCCGATTATCTGGGCTGTTTCTTGACGAATATTAACACCACGGCTACATTGATATTCATAGGCATTGAGACCTAATCCAGCCAACCATTCCGGCATTTCAGCCGATGCCTTTTTCCCCGACTCATAGAAAGCATCTGGATTACCAGCTGGCCCAAAATGCGCAACCATTAAATCACCCTTCTTATATTATTTTAAACTATCAAATCCGATCTGTCGCAGTGCCTCATAGGCTACGATAGCCGCAGCATTTGAAAGATTTAGCGAACGTGCGGCAGGCAGCATTGGAATCCGAATACAGTTCTCACGATTCGCTTCTAGTAAGGCTTCGGGCAGTCCCGCTGTCTCCTTGCCAAAAACCAGGAGATCTGTAGGAGTATAATTGACTTCGGAGTGCCACTTTGTGGCCTTCGTCGTGTTGAAATAAAAGCTATGGCCTTGATAAAGTTGCGCAACCTGATCGAAGCTATCATGGTAGTGCACTTTCACCAAATGCCAGTAATCCAATCCAGCACGTTTTAAATACTTATCATCGGTTGAAAATCCCAGCGGACGAACAAGATGTAGTTCTATGTTCGTTGCAGCACACAACCGAGAAATATTACCCGTATTGCCTGGAATTTCAGGCTCAACAAGAACAATATGCATAATCGATCACCTCGTTAACCATCCCTTTGTGGTCATAATTTTCGCCGGAAATAAAGTGAGACTTGATTCAGATGGAGTTTTAACTCCACCTGAATCCTAGTCGAACCGTATCCAGGGGCTTAGCCGCCCTTACTCCCGCTTATAGAAGCGGGAGTCTTAGAGCGGGTTAGTCATCGGATAAATACATCATAAGAAACATAATACGATTGTCAAAATCCCAAGGCCCTTTCCGGCATTCACCGTTCACCCTCCAGAATTACAACCTTAACTTACCCATATTATGAAATCTGACACATGATAATTAAGAAATCGTAGACCAGCGTCAGCCAAACTGGGCCCCGAAAAATTATTATATATCATGAGGTGTTTTTTTCCAACTTATCATGCAAAAATGCTGGCCATTCTAACGAAAACCTCCACCCCATGAGCCAAGGCCTTTTCGTCCATATCATACTGGGGATGGTGCTGAGGATAAATAATGCCTTTTTCAGCATTGCCCGCACCTACGTATATATACACACCAGGCACCTTTTGTTGATAGAGTGAAAAATCCTCGGCGACCATTGATGGTTTTACTTCAAGAACATTCTCATTACCCACGGTTTCACAAGCTGCACCAGCTACTACCCTTGCTAAAGCTGGGTCATTTATGACCGGGGGAAACCCGAAAGTTTTTGCAATTGAATATTTAGCCCCTGCTGCTTGACAAATTCCTTGAGTGATTTGCTCAATCCGTGTAAAAATCGTTTTCCTTACACCTTCATCGAAGGTTCTGACAGTGCCTTTTATAACTGCTAAATCAGCAACGACATTGGGCATATCACCTGATTTAAAAACACCAATTGATAAAACTGCATGCTCCAGCGGATTAATATTACGGCTCACCACAGTATTAAGAGCATTTACCACTTGAGCACCAGTTAGCAGCGCATCAATGGCCTGGTGTGGCATTCCGCCATGCCCGCCACGCCCACTGATATTTATTGTAAACTCATCCGGCGATGCCATAACAGCCCCATACGAAACACCAATCGTTCCAACTTGGAGAGGCTGCCAAAGATGTAATGCAAAAATTATGTCTACCCCTTTAAGCACTCCTTCTTCAATCATCTTTACCGCACCACCGGGAAATACTTCCTCACTGGGTTGAAATATCAGACGAATTTTTCCGGACAAACTGTCTTTTAACTCTGACAAGATACGTGCTGCCCCCAGCAAGATTGCAGTATGTCCATCATGCCCACAAGCGTGACAAACACCCTCATTCAATGACTGATAAGGCTTTCCACAACGATCAATAAGTTCTAATGCATCTATATCAGCCCGCAGAGCGACAGTCTTGCCGGGCTTGTCCCCATTAATATCAGCAATCACACCCGTACCCGCCGCGACACACGGCTGAAGTCCGATACGTTTCAGCTCAGCGATAATCTTCTGTTGGGTATTATATTCCTGACCACTTTGTTCGGGATGTGCATGAAAATACCGCCGAAGTTCGATTACCCAATCCTGATTGTTTTTAATCATTGCTTTTATTTCCAATCTAATCAGCCTTTCTTTATTATCTTATCTATTTAACATATCAAGTAATCATTACCTCTGCAAGTTCAATCTATCATATATCAAAAAAGAAGAGCCCCAGGTTCCCTGGTGGCTCTTCTCCCTAGCACTATTTTTCATCGGGGCGCTTATGCTTATGATGATGATTATGCGGCAAATCATCATCATCATCATCATCATCGCAATCATCTTCCAACCCTTGGTCAGGCGCCAGTCCTGTAACATCCGCAAAGGTATGGCAGTGTCCATCATCATAGCTTGTTTTCCCGTTATAATAATGTGTATGTGTACCGTCAGGCATTGGTACTGCCGGCCCTGTCATGACATCATACAAATGCCAATGACCCTCATCCTCTTCAGCCATGAAAGATGTACGACCGCGAAGACGATGAACATGAGAACCCCCATACTCACGGAACGGGCCGCTTACACCCAGCATAATATGTTGATGCTCGCAGGCAACATTGGTTTCAGTCAGAAATGTATGCACATGCATCATACTCATTTCTTCTTGACTCATCTTCGCCATTCTTTCCTCATCGTTAACCATAAGATAGATTACCTCCCTATCCACATTTACTATAATTTATGCCTAAGGATTGGGAATGGTTCCATGAGGGACTGTTTTGTTTCTGGTCTTTTCGGAAAAACTATTCTATACATTCTTTTCCTGTATGGCTAATGATGATTCGACCATGGTAATATATAACAATACTTTACAAGTAGGTGTTAGGACATGAAACGTCTTTTATTTACACTGCTGATATTAACAGCTTTATTGTACGCTCTGGAAAATACCACCATTGCGGGCTTGAGCCAATATAAACCGATTCTCACTGCAAGTTTAGAAAACAATGAGTATATACTCTCATGGAATAGAACTTCTTACCCAGCTTATTATGAAGTTGAAGTATTAAATAAAGCCTCTGATAACGATAGTTTTAACACTCCGCCTACCCAATTTATCGCAAAATATCGCACCTGGGATAACAAGATAACAATCGATAACAATTTCCCATTTAACACATACTGGCGAGTTTCAGCACAAGGATTATTCCAGCGTCCTCTAGGTCATTATTCTGATTCAATAAACTTACCGCAAATCATGGGTATAAGCGCAGAAGACTTTCACAATGTCAAGCCAGTTGCGATATCGCAGTATCCAGCCGATTATCCTGCCTCTGTTAAACCCACGCTCCTATGGTCAGTTGTTCCTGGTGCGGTTTTCTACGAAATCGAGATTCTTAGTAATCCGCCAGAAGAACCAAATACCGTTGCACCCTCTCATCACCGCGTGTATAGTACACGCGAGGTTTTTACCAACGGTTATAATGTTGATTTTACAAACTATAAAAATTCCCTAGCTTACTGGCGGGTACGCGCGTTGGATTACAATGAGAACCCGCTTGGTGTTTACTCTGATGCTGCTGAAATAAACATCGATGCTTCACTAAATCCACCACTCAAGCCGCTCATTAATACTACTTTCAATAAAGACGGGATGCCTCCCCCGCTATACCCGGCTTACTCTTGGATTCCTATCACAGGGACGGTAAGCTATGAGGTAGAGCTAACCAATAGGCCACCTGAAAATCCCAACAGCACCAGCCCCTCCCGATATCGCATCTGGAGCAAAGAAGTAATCGGAAGCTTTGATTGCTACGACGAACAGCCTCGCATTGTTCCAGGAACCTATTACTGGCGGGTGCGCGGTCTTGACATGTATGGCAAGCCAGTTGGCGTATATTCTGATGCAGATCAGTTCACCGTCAACTTATCTAAGGGAAATTACGCTGCTACCTTTGGTGATAGTATAACGCACGGTGGTGGCGCAATATCATATTCTCCCGCTGATTGGGAGTATAACTTTCAAACCTATCTGCATTTTACCGCCGTCAATTTAGGAAAAAGCGGAGATACTTCTGAAACAATGGTTGACCGCTTTGATAAAGACGTTCTCCCTTATCATCCGCGCTTTCTACTCATCCTTGGCGGTACCAACAGTTTACGGGGTGGCACCACTTCAACACAAGTCATCAAAGATCTCGCTACAATCCGGGATAAGTGCAGTATCAACGGAATAAGGCCAATTTTCCTTACATTACCACCGATAAATCCTGCTGCAATTGACAGAGCTTTTAACGAAGAAACGATACCAAACTGGCGTGAACAATTTGACCTTGTCAACAATTTTATTCGTCTGCAACGGTATTATATTGAACTTGACCCCTACTTCTGTGATTCCAATCGCGAACTTCCAGACCATTACGCGATTGATGGACTACATCCTGACATTGAAGGGAAGAAACTGATTGCTCAAATTATCAATGCTAATTGGGCACGAGTGACGAGGTGATAGAAGCCCGCCTTTGCTTCGCCTTACTAAAAAACGAGTAAAGAGCCTCACGATCACTCGACTGGGCGGCAAAAATCACTTCCCCAAGCAACTCCTGCAACTTTTTTAATCCATCAGCAACAGCATCACAGTTACTCAGACAAATGTCGGCCCACATATCGGCATCTGATCCGGCAATGCGTGTTGTATCACGAAATCCTCCCCCAGCAAGCTGCAAACCCTCCGGTTCACCCACATGATCCAAAAGGTTAACAAGCGCCGCCGCTGTAACGTGCGGCACATGACTGGCTAAAGCAGCATATAAGTCATGTTTTTCCATGTCCATTGTCGTAATTAAAGCGCCTGTTATGGTGATGAGCGAATGTATGGTAAACATTGCGGCAGGCGATGTTTTTAAACAATCGACAAGGATATAGGATTTATTTCTGAACAAATCTTTATCAGCTGCAACAATGCCACTCTGCTCGCTTCCTGCCATAGGATGACCGCCAACATACTCAATCCCCACCGGAAGCATCTGAGCTATTTTGTCAGAAATAAATCGTTTAGTGCTACCAACATCAGTCAGTATCGCCCCTTGTTTCATTACAGGTGCTATACATTCAACAATAGGCATCATCTGCAAAATCGGTGTGCATAAAAATACGATATCAGCCGCTTTTACTGCATCAGAAAGACTACTAGAAACGCGGTCTACTGCTTTTCTTTGTAAAGACATTTCCCTAACGCCCCTGTTGTTATCCCAGCCGGTTAAGATGGCCTGTGACTGCAAGCCCTCCTTTAAGGACAACCCTATCGAGCCGCCGATAAGCCCCAATCCTATTATCGTAATATTGAGCTTACTCATGCTAGTTTCTTTCCTACAGCATGGGCAACACAGTCAATATTACCCATTAGACTAGCAAAACCTTTCGGCGTGAGGGACTGTTTTCCGTCTGATAAAGCTTCTGACGGATTGGGATGCACCTCTATTATTAGACCATCGGCACCCGCAGCGATGGCAGCTTTTGACATCGGTTCAACCAAATGTCTTACCCCTGTACCATGACTAGGATCAACTACAATCGGTAAATGACTTATCGTTTTTACCACGGCGACGGCACTCAAATCCAGAGTGTTGCGAGTGTAATCTTCAAACGTTCGAATTCCTCGTTCACATAAGACAACCTTCTGATTGCCTTCACTCAAGATATATTCAGCGGCATTAAGCCATTCGTTCACGGTAGCCGACAAACCACGTTTTAACAGAACAGGCTTATCCGTTTTACCTACTGCTCGGAGCAGATGAAAGTTTTGCATATTGCGAGAGCCGATTTGCAACATGTCAGCATACTGGCTTACTAAAGGAACAGCATCAGCATCCATAACTTCTGTTACGATTTTTAACCCAGTTTGCTCACGGGCCTCTGACAATAACTCTAAACCATACTCCTGTAAGCCTTGAAAGGAATAGGGGGATGTACGGGGTTTAAATGCCCCGCCTCGCAAAAACTGCGCACCCGCTGCTTTTACTGCTCGAGCAGATAGAAGCAGTTGGTCTTTACTCTCTACAGCGCAAGGCCCTGCCATCACCACTACGTTGCCGCCGCCAATGATTACCCCTCCTACATCAACCAAAGTGTCAGCTTGTTGAAACTCACGATTTACCATCATTACCATACTACCATCCTCCTGAAACGTAAGTTTTTTGAAAACACAAAAAATCCCGTCCCTAACAGGGACGGGATTACTACCCGTGGTACCACCCTGCTTGCATTGCCATGCAAGCCGCTCATTTCAGGTACGGGATACTTCAAATCCGATACCCTAGCCTTGTAACGGTGGCACTCCGGCACAGTCTACTATAATTTCGACCTGCATCTCACAGGTGTATTTCAGTCAACGCCTTTACCGAGTTACACCATACCCCGGCTCTCTGAAAAAAACGTTTAACTTACTTATCCCGATCATCGATTTAAAATATGACTTTATTAAATATTAGAATAGATCAATGACTACTTATTGTCAAGTATTATTTTACATCGCACAAAATTTATTCGCCTATTCCCGTTTGGAGCTGTCAAACAAACTTAATTTATCGCCATCATAGAGTATTTGCTGAAGACTACTTTTTTTACCATTAACTAGAGTTATTCCAACAAAACTTCTATCAATCTCTAGTTCATCAAGAAGTTCACCAACCGTTATATCGCCAATAACATCAACTGTCACTATGCCATTTGGACTGGAAGGCATATAGCTTTTTAACGATTCATTTAACCATATTTCTATTACCATAACAGCCTCCTACGAGTAATACAACAACCAAATCGGTTTTGATTATAAGTACGTTTTTCCATTACTTATAGTACATTCTTCTTTTTCCAAATAATTCCTTCATCTTGTTATTATACATAAAAAAAAAGCCTTTATTCATAAAGGCCAAAACGCGAAAAATATGCTTAAATTTCTCCACCCGCTTGTTTAATAAGCGCTTCAACTTCTTCCGCTTTTTCTTCTGGGACAAATGCCACCAGCGTGAATGCATGTCCGCCAGCCATTCCATATCCTCTGCTGCTAAATCCACTTACAGATGGGTCTGAGCCCATGAGCACACGAGCGGAATTATTTTCATCATTAGGTGTATCAGCTGAAAATACCGTCAACCCTGTTAAAGTTTCGGCATAATTGGATGCTAAAGAGTCATTCCTTGTAGCATCTAGCGAAACTCCAAATCGACTATTTCTTTTAACGTGAACATCTTTTATTCCTTTTGAATATAAGGCGTTTACAACGACTTCTGCTTTAGTGCTTGATGGAAAATGAGCAATAAGAGTTCGTTCTTGAGCCATTATAAAACCTCCCTTTACACCTATAGCTTCGTCATTGATAGGATAATAAATGCCTGTGAAAAAGAGGAAAAGACTAAGATAATTTAGCAAAAAGGATTGTAGTAAATTAGTAACGAATATCATTAAATAATATTGGGCTAAAATAACCATAGTTTATTTTAGGAGGTTATCATGAGTACTTTAAATTTCTTTGGTCATTCTTGCTTTTATTTAGAAGAAACTAACATCGCTTTAATATTCGATCCATTTCTTTCAGCTAATCCTTTCCAGAAAACTAATCATTCGCAGATTAACTGCGATTATATTCTTATCTCTCACGCACATTTTGATCACCTGGGCGATACAATTGACATTGCTAATCGGACATCGGCAACAGTCATATCAACGGCAGAAGTCGCGAATCTATGCGCTAAAGAGGGCTGTAATACACATGCTATGCACATTGGTGGTAAACATACCTTTGACTTTGGTTATGTAAGAATAACACCAGCATTTCACGGAGCAGGTGTAGAAGGTGGTCATGCCTGCGGATTTATTGTTAATTTCAAAGGGAAAACCATCTATTTTGCTGGCGATACAAGCCTATTTGGTGATATGGAACTATTAGGCCGTTTAGAAAAAATTGACTATGCCTTATTGCCAATTGGCGACAATTTTACCATGGGGCCGGAAGATGCTGCTGAAGCTGTCGGTTTACTAAAACCTAAAGCTGTTATTCCAATGCATTATAACACTTGGCCACTTATTGCCCAGTCACCTGATCAATTCAAGCAAATCGTAGAAGGCCGTTTCAGCATTCCTGTGCATATTTTGCAACCTGGTGAAGCCATTGATCTTTAAATGCTTGTAATGACAAGGGTCTCTAGGAACTTAAGTTCCTAGAGACCCTTGTCATTACAAACTATATTTTTCTCATCATGGCAGTTTCATCACAATTGGGAAATTTTGCACAATTAATACATTCCTTCCAGACTTTATGCGGTAGTAAATCCTTAGAAACCTCTTCAAATCCCAACTTAGCAAAAAATTCTGGCTGATAGGTTAGCGTGAAAAGTGTTTTAACTCCTAATTGTTTCGCTTCTCCAACCAATGTCTCAACAATATTTCGTCCAATACCAGATTTAATCGTATGAGGGGCAACCGCGAGAGCTCTTATTTCAGCCAATTCATCCCATGTAAGATGTAGACTCCCCACACCAATGATTACACCATCGTGTTCGGCAACAAGCAGGTCACGCAACGTTTCATACAAAACATTCCGCGAACGCGACAGCATAAGTCCCTTATCTGCATATGCGTTTACCAACTTGTGAACAGCCTCAACATCTTTAAAAACAGCCTTGCGGTAAATCACTTCAATCCCCTCCTTTAGAATAATTATACGATATTACTTATATTTATTCAATGTTTTTACTAACTTTTTTGGGGGAACTGATGCATAAATTTAAAACCGGGCAATTACCGCATGCCGGATTTCTTGCCTTACAAATTTTCCGCCCATGCCAAATTAGCCAATGATGCGCCGCAGACCACTTATCCTTAGGGATCGCCTTCATAAGCCCATCTTCTACCACTCCTGGTGTTTTTCCCATCGCCAAGCCCAACCGGTTAGCCACCCTAAAAACATGAGTATCTACGGCTATGGCTGGAATATTGAAAAGCTGGCTCAAGAGTACATTGGCTGTTTTTCGACCTACTCCGGGCAGATTCACTAGCTGCTCAAAAGAAGAAGGTACCTGACTGTCATGGTCACGACACAAAATTACGCATGTGGCAACGATGTTCTTCGCCTTGTTATGATATAAACCGCATCCTTTGATGTATTCCTCCAACCCAGCTTGTCCAAGCGTCAGAATTTTGGCCGGAGTATTATATTCTATGAACAAAACCGCGGTTATCTTATTAACTCGTTCATCGGTACATTGCGCAGATAATATAACTGCAATAAGCAGCTCAAATGGCGAATGATACACCAAAGCTGTTGAAGTATCTTTATAAACCTCCTCCAATACAGCAAGTATTTCGCTCTTGAGCTTACGAGTAACCCTCATATTACCCTCCGTATTTGATAAATCGCTAGTTGGTCAAGCTGCGTATCGGCGCAGGAATACGCCCACCACGTGCAATAAATTTATCAGCTTTAAACTGATTGACCGCCAAAATCGGACTATGCCCCAAAAGCCCCCCAAATTCAACATGATCACCAACGGCTTTTCCTGGAACAGGAATAATTCGAACAGCGGTTGTTTTATTATTAATCATGCCAATAGCAGCCTCGTCAGCAATGATTGCTGATATTGTATTTGCAGTGGTATCACCAGGAACAGCGATCATATCAAGGCCAACAGAACAAACACAAGTCATAGCCTCCAGCTTTTCCAAACTTAAGCTCCCCCGCTCCACTGCAGCAATCATACCAGCGTCTTCACTAACCGGAATAAAAGCGCCACTGAGTCCACCAACATGGGAAGACGCCATCAAACCACCTTTTTTAACCGCATCATTTAAAAGTGCTAATGCCGCTGTTGTTCCGGGCGCTCCGCAGCTTTCAATTCCCATCTCTTCCAAAATATACGCTACACTGTCACCAACAGCTGGTGTTGGCGCAAGTGAAAGATCAACAATACCAAAAGGGACACCAAGACGACGCGATGCTTCCTGCGCGACTAACTGACCCGTTCTGGTGATTTTAAACGCGGTCTTTTTAATAGTTTCAGCAACTACACTAAAATCACAACCCTTAACTTCCTCAAGAGCCCGCTTAACTACACCAGGGCCGCTAACGCCTACATTAATCACAGTCTCTGGCTCACCTATTCCATGAAAAGCACCTGCCATAAAAGGATTATCCCCTGGCACATTAGCGAAAATAACCAGTTTCGCACAGCCTAAAGCATCCCTGTCACGGGTTAGTTCTGCTGTCTTTTTTACAATTTCGCCCATTTCCCGCACGCAATCCATATTGATGCCGGTTTTTGTTGAAGCTAAATTTATTGATGAACAGACACGCTCAGTGGTAGCAAGAGCCTCGGGGATCGACTTGATAAGTATAATGTCACCTTTTGTATAGCCCTTTTCCACTAAAGCCGAAAAACCACCAATAAAGTTCACACCGACTGCTTTAGCAGCTCGATCGAGGGCTTCTGCAATCGGCACGTAGCTGTCTGTCTTCACAGATTCTGCCGCTATGGCGATAGGCGTGACCGATATCCGTTTATTAATAATCGGAATACCGAATTCAGTTTCTATTTGCTCGCCGGTCTTTACAAGATTCTCAGCTGTCCTAGTTATTTTTTCATAAATATTATCACAAAAACATTTAAGATCAGGGTGTCCGCAATCTCTAAGACTAATACCGAGCGTAATCGTCCTTACATCAAGATTGTTTTCTGCAATCATCCGGTTAGTTTCAAATATATCGGCAATCGTAAACATAAAAGCCTCCTTAATTTCTCAGCTAAATCTAAATTCTGTGCATACTACGAAAAATATCCTCATGCTGTGCTTTCATCTGTAGCCCCATTTGATTACCCGTCTCTCCCAAAACTTGCTGCAAAGTTGCTAACTGAACTTTACTTTCAGTCATGTCAGCAATCATAACCATGTTAAAAAAGCCATCCAAAATGGTTTGGTTAATCTTTAAAATATTGATGTTATTCTCAGCTAAAATTCTGCTAACTGTCGCAATAATGCCTACGCGGTCTTGTCCAACAATCGTAACGACTACTTTCATAAAATCACGCTCCATATATTTATTAGCCCACCATGGCTAGTATAACCAGCCTAATTGTGTAAAACTTTATTTTTCGACAGAAGACGCATGATTCCTGCAGGCAGCAAAAATAAAGTGAGACTTGATTCAGGTGGAGTTTTAACTCCACCTGTATCCTAGTCGAACCGTATCCAGGGACTTAGCCACTCGCCTGTGCCCTTTAGGGTATAACTCCTGCTTATAGAAAGAGCGGCTTAGTCATCAGATTAAGTGATACTTAATTATTTTTGGCGCAGTAAATAATCATATGCCATGAGGGCAGCCTTTGAGCCATCACCAGCGGCAATGACAATTTGTTTATCAGGACAGTTAGTCACATCACCAGCGGCATACAAACCCGGTATTCCTGTGCAGGTTCTACAATCAACAATAATCTCGTTGTTACTATTCATATCTACAACGCCAGTGACAAACTCGGAATTTGGCTTAAGACCGATTTCCACGAACACACCATGTACCTCTAGTTCTGTGAGCTGTCCATCAGCCAAACACTTAATACCAAGCTTTTCAACAAAATCTTGGCCATAGATTCCTTCCGTGGTATATCCCTTAAGCTCAACTATATTACTTGCTTCCTTCATTTTATCAATGATAACTGGATCGGCAATATAATCTCTGCGAGCAATCAAATACACTATTTGTGCTATGCTGCTTAATTCAACAGCTGCCTGAACCGCAGAATTCCCCCCACCAATAACAGCTACATTTTTCTTTATAAAAAGAGGTCCGTCGCAGGTTGCACAGTAAGTTACGCCGCGTCCGGTGAATTCCTCTTCGCCAGGTACATTAAGTCGCCTTGGTCTTTTCCCCGAAGCAATAATGACGCTCTTTGTCTCATAAATACCGCCGTCCGTTTCCACTGCAAATGTCCCATCCTTATTTACAATAAGCTTTATCGCTTCTTCATACTTAATATTTGTCGAGAAACGCTGCACTTGCTCTTCGAATTTAACCATTAATTCTGGCCCGGTTATAAACTGATATCCCATATAATTTTCAATGCCCATTGTCCACATGAGTTGTCCACCAAACTCTTTAGTAATAATTAATGTTTTCATTTGTTTGCGAGCTGCATAGACTGATGCCGTCATTCCAGCCGGCCCACCGCCAATGATGATTAAATCAAACACTCCGTCACCCCCATGTTCTCATTGTAGAATACTATAGGCTATGAATAAGCCGCTTTTATTGTTCGTATTCGGAACTACTCATAACACAATTGACAGCCTATTCATTATCTGCTAGCATTTTATAATGATGTTTTATTAAAGTGAGGGGACTTAAATGATTACACCTGAAATAATTGCAAGAATTAACGAACTAGCTAAAAAGCAACGTGAAGACACTCTTACGAATGACGAGCGTGTCGAGCAGACTGGGCTGCGGCGCCTCTATATCAACAATATCAAAAACCAAATCAAACAGAGTCTTGAGCTTGAACCAACTAAACAACCCAATCACACCACAAGCTGCTCATGTGGCTGTCATGGCAAACACTAAGCACGGCCATACTTCTTGGTATTCAGTTTGGCTGCTAACAGCCGGGCACTTTTTAAGTGATTTTTACGCTAACTTTCTGCCACCACTCCTACCAATATTTATAGCGACCTTAGGACTTTCACTAACAAATAGTGGCTTACTGGTTATGGTTTATTCACTTACATCAAATGTTATTCAGCCCCTGTGCGGTTATCTGATTGACCGAAGCGGTTATGCCTGGACATTGTTGCTAACCATCTCCATTAGCGCTGTATTTATTTGTTTTTCCCCCTTAAGCCCTAATTTACTGATTCTTTACCTTTGTGTCGCCCTTGCGGGTTTGGCCTCCTCATTTTTTCATCCGCTTGGCTCAAGCTTAATTGGGAAAGTAGCTGTACCAGCAAATAAAGGATTGGCTATGTCGATATTCATCGGCGGTGGAAACCTAGGCTTTGCCCTTGCTCCAGCGGTCATTATCTATTACTTAGTTCACTATGGCTCTCATAACTTACCATGGCTCATTCTGCCAGGCCTACTTTTAACGGTTGCCTTTTATTTAACAGGAACTCACCGCATCAACTTGATAGCGACAGTTAAAGAATCTGCTACTCTTACGCATCCCTGGTATAAAAACCGTGGTTTGCTTAAGCTCAACGCTGTCATGGCATTGCGATCATGGGCACAGGTATCTTTGGTCACATTTTTGCCAGTTCTTTTAACAATTAAAGGCGCAACACCTATTTTAGCCGGCAATATGCTGACACTATTTTTAATAGGCGGCACTGCTGGCAGCTTCGTTGGGGGCTTTATTGGCGACAAAATTAGCCATAAAAAAGGCGTCATCTTATCCTTAATGACTTGTGTCCCTACCATGTATCTGTTTTTAGTGAGTGATGCCTTTACTTGGCTTGCCTGGCTGTTATTATTCACCTGTGGTGCCGCTTTACAAAGCACTGTGCCTTCATCTATTGTCTGGGCGCAACGAATTTTGCCCGGCAATGCCGCGATGACCTCCGGCATGATGCTAGGGCTGTCCTTTGGTTTAGGTGGTGCTGGAGCCGCGTTGACAGGAGCAACCGCTGATTATATTGGTCTCAATATTGCTTTACTATGGGCTATTGTTCCGCTCATTATAGCCATACCCATTGCCTGGCAAATTCCTTACTCACAAGAATCAATCAATCAAAACAACGCAATCAAAAGCCGGGGCGTCTGAATTTCAGTCTGCCCCGGCTTTTTCTCATTGAATCCTATCTAAAGTAAGTCTCACTTTATTTAGTTTGATACGTCTCACAGTCAGTGTCTGGCGTCCGTGCTGCGTTCTGACCGGCCACCTTTATTTCTGATGCATTGCACATGTTTCCACTGTCCCAAAATTTACAATTACTTACAAAGCATGCTACTGTGGGTGTAACTTGGGTACCATTAAGAAATGTTGATGACACTACGCCCCCCACATTGACGTTATGAAGGGCACCTACCATATCACCAACAGTTTTACGATGATGGAAAGCCCTACACTGGGTATCAGCCGAAGTCGAAGAGCTGCCGGAGATTTCATCATTATAGATGCTAATTTTAGCTGCCATACATTGGTCACCGGGCATATAATGTGTGCATTGATCAACAGTACATTTAACGGTCGGATTAGCGGTTGCCATTAAAAGTGCACCTCCCTGTTCATTGTTCATTAAACTAATTCTAACCTTAGTATGTGTAGCCGCATTTAATTTATCCATCTTAGATAATGACAAAGTTCCATACAACTCTTATATCATAGTGGCAATGTGGACAGTACACTAAATGGGTACAACCATAGTCAATCATATTTAATGGAATCCAATCACCGTCCATATATGGACTATAAGGTCCTAGATAGTTTTGCAGTGTACCTCCGTCCTTCATTGCTTGTCCACAACGAGGGCATGCCTGATTCACTTCATCAAGTGCATTGCAAATTGGGCATACTTTCTCCACGCTATCACCTCTGGACCATTCCCTTATTTAAATGAACCCAACACCATCAAAGCCCATATTATTACTTAATAAGTTCTGCATTGCACCAAGCTTTATGCTATACTTTAGAGTAAGTAAACGATTAAGTTTCTTGTTACTTTTACTTCTCGCCTTCTTTATAATGTACCGACAACTTATTCTCTATGCAGTTAATAAAGTACGACTTCATTCAGATAACTCCATCTGAATCCTAGCAGAATAGTATCCAGCTTCTTTGCTCTTATTGTTCTGAATATTCGTGCAACTAAAAGCCACTTTATTTAACTTTGCGAAATATAATTAGCAGAGCTTCCGACCATACTACAAAGGTTAACAAATTTATTGCATTTTGGGTGAGGTGTTTAAATTTGCAACAAGTAAAAGGAATTAAGCCTAGCATTTTATATTACGTCGCTAAAGCTGCTTGGGAGGGTAATCTGACCGAACGCAAAGATGAAATCTTTCAGCTACTTGAAAACGAATTTAAAGACAAAGTAAGCCGGCGCTATGTAGCAAACCAAATTAGAATTGCAATGGGACTCAACCCCCATGATTCTGACCAAATCCTAGATTCCGATGACGAAGAAGCTCTTATGGGCATCGCGAGCGAACCTGTTATTGTGACGAATACAGCCGCCTGCGACCTTTGCCCTAACTCGAGCCATGAGTGCGGCAATGATTGCGCTGCAGGAGCAATTGGTCGTGATGCCAAAGGAAAAATTATAATTGACTATGACAAGTGCCTTGGTGAAGGGGCGTGCATTACCATGTGTTCGCTGGGAGCATTTGCAGAAAAATCACAATTTGTACCCCTCATCAATATTTTGCGCCAACGAACTTTCCCGGTTTATGCCTCAGTAGCTCCTGCCTTTGTCGGCCAGTTTGGACCCGAAGTCACTGCTGGAAAACTACGGTCAGCTTTAATAGCGCTAGGTTTTACCGACATGACTGAAACTGCACTTTTTGCTGACCTTATCACAATGAAAGAAGCCTTTGAATTTGACGAAAAGGTTATAAATGCCGAAGATTTTCTGCTTACTAGCTGCTGTTGCCCTGTTTGGATTAAACTCATTGAAAATAAATATCCTGAGCTTGTGAAACATATATCTCCAGCTGTATCACCCATGATTGCTTCTGGACGAGTTTTAAAAGCCTTCTATCCCACTGCAAAAGTGGTCTTCATTGGACCTTGTATTGCAAAAAAATCCGAAGCTCTCTTGCCAGATTTAAACGATGCAATAGATTTTGTACTAACATTCCAAGAACTAGCTGCAATTATTGAAGCCGCCGGAATTAATCTAGCAGAGGCAAAAGATGACGAAAACGCTACCGCTTCATGGGCAGGCCGCGTTTATGCCCATACTGGAGGCGTAAGTTCTGCTGTTGAGGAAACACTAGCCAGGCTTATTCCCTATCGGACCCAAAAATTCAACCCGGTTAAAGCTGATGGCATACCTGACTGCCAAAAATTGCTTAACCAAATTAACAGTGGTGAAGTAACAGCAAACTTTATCGAGGGGATGGCTTGCAAAGGTGGCTGCGTTGGCGGTCCCGGGCGGTTAATTCCCGCTGAAGATGGCAAAACCCACGTTGAAAATTACGGCAATCAATCTGAAATTCGCACACCTGTTGAAAACCCACAAATTTACGCTATCTTGACCCGTTTAGGCAATGATGAGAAACTCCCCAAACTAACAGGTGCAAGTCCAATGTCGAATCTTCTGGCACGTGAACTTCGTAACATGAATCAATAATTCATATAAAATGTGCCTAAAAAAGGTTTCTTTATTAGAATTACTCTTTAGCAACAGATTGACAAAACTTGTATATATTACTATAATTAAGATTGTTTGAGCTCGACTTTCGCGATTTTTCTAAAGAAGCATTTTAGAAAATATGTATCATGCTTAGGTGGCCGCAAAATCAATACGGCAAATAACCATCCTTGCATCATAGCAACCCAAGCTATTAACATATCTTGCGGATCATCCACTCTAGCCACTGATATAAATGCAAAGCGGCTTACGACTGTTTAATCAAAATTAAGGAGGTACATAATTCATGGCCAAGAAACCACTTAGAATCATGGAAACAGTGCTCCGTGACGGTCATCAATCGCTTGCTGCAACCCGTATGCGTATCACTGACATGCTTCCCCAATTGGAAGTGCTTGACAATGCAGGATACTGGGCTATCGAAGCCTGGGGTGGGGCTACATTTGATAGTTGCCTGCGTTTCTTGAATGAAGATCCTTGGGAACGCCTCAAAACTCTTCGTTCACACCTGAAAAAAACCCCTATCTCCATGCTGCTCCGGGGGCAAAACATCCTCGGTTATAACAACTATGCTGATGACGTTGTAGAACTGTTCGTTAAAAAGATGGTTGAGCATGGTATCGGCGTAATCCGTATTTTTGACGCACTTAATGATGTTCGCAACCTGGAAGTAGGTATCAAAGCTGGTAAAGCTGCTGGTGCTCATGTTCAAGGCGTTTGCGTATATACTATTAGCCCTTATCATACTAATGAAAGCTACGTTAAACTTGCTCACGATCTAGTTGATCGCGGCGTTGACTCCATCTGTATCAAGGATATGGCTGGCCTGATTTCACCATATGCTGCATACGATTTGGTTAAAGCTTTGAAATCTGATCCAAAAATCAATGTACCGATTCACTTACATTGCCACTACACTAGCGGCATGGCTTCGATGGCATACCTCAAAGCTGCTGAAGCTGGAGTTGACATTGTCGACTGCGCACTTTCACCGTTTGCGCTTGGTACTTCCCAACCTTGTACCGAATCAATGATCGCTGCTATGGAAGGCACTGATCGTGATACCGGTATGAAAAAAGAAGACCTTTATCCTGTTGCTGACTACTTTACAGGCGTTAAAAAATCATTAGCAGCAGACTTCGGTCTTAACACTGCCTTCGACGTTAGCACCAAGGTTCTTACATTCCAAATTCCTGGCGGCATGCTCTCCAACCTGCGCAATCAGTTAAAAGAGCAAGGCATGGAAGACAAATACAACGAGCTTCTTGAAGAAATGCCTCGTGTACGGGCCGACCTTGGCTATCCTCCGCTGGTAACTCCGACTAGCCAAATCGTAGGTTCGATGGCAACCTTCAACGTTATGATGGGCGAACGCTATAAAATCGTACCTCGTGAAGTAAAAGACTTAGCGCGTGGCAAATATGGCCGTACTATCAAACCTGTAGCTGAAGATGTACGCGATTTAATCATTGGCGACGAAGAAATCATTACACATCGTCCTGCTGATGATATTCCACCGCAAGTTGAAAAGCTTAGAGCTGAATTGGCCGAAAAAGGCTATCCAAATGCTTCAACTGAAGATCTTCTCTCCTATGCATTGTTCCCTGAAGTTGCACTTAGCTTCTTTGCTAACAATCGCTAAAAAAGAAAACCTGGCTTTTGCCAGGTTTTCTTTTTTTTAAAAACATGATTCCCCAATGAACTCACGTAAAATTGAATTTTTCGGTATATCTCCCTCATCAATTGAGGTGAAATATCCAAGGAAATTTAATAAACGTTTCGCTTCAGAATATTGATATTGACTAACATCCACTTTTCTCAAAAGTGGTTCAGCATATTTTTTTAATACTCCCAATTCATAAATAAGGGCCGAATTAAACATAATATCCGCCTCTTCTTGGAAAGGAAATATATTACGCTCCTCACCGCGCCGCACCGACTGCCAAAGTTCCAATGTTCTAAGAGCGTCATGTCCCCTAAACTGACTATCACGAACAATACGCCTAATTAAGCGTGTATCAGTTGTCGGAATACGATTGTGATTATCAATTGACAACTGGGTTAATGCGCTTATATAAATCTTTATTTTATGATCGCGCGGTATCGCACTCGTCAAGCGCTCATTAAGACCATGGATACCTTCAATAATAAGTGGCTGGTTTGACTTTATCTGGATCACCTTATCATTGAACTCTCGCTGACCAGTTCTAAAATTGTATGTTGGAATACTCACAGCCTCACCATTTAGAAGCATTGTAAGATGCTCATTAAACAACTTTAAGTCAATAGATTCAATAGACTCAAAATCGTAATCGCCTTTTTCATCGCGAGGTGTATGATCACGATCCACAAAATAATCATCCAATGAGATAGGAAAAGGGGTAATACCGTTTACACGAAGTTGAATTCCTAACCGTTGAGCAAAGGTAGTCTTACCTGACGAGGATGGCCCGGCAACTAATATAATTCTTACCGCATCACGATGCTCTGAAACAAAATCAGCAATCTGCGCAATTTTCTTTTCATGCAACGCTTCGGCAATTCTAATAATATTACCAATTTCATTTTTGCTTGCATAGTCATTGAGACTAGAAACATAGCCGCACTTTAGTATTGAGCCCCACCGTTCAGCTTCACGAAAGATCTGGGCCAGCTTGGGCTGGTCATTAAATGGTGGTAAAACAGCATAGTTATCTTTATTAGGAGAACGCAAGATAAAACCCGGCTTATAAAAAGCAAGTCCAAATAAGGTTATAAATCCGGTACTTGGTACCATTGTTCCATACATATAATCATAGGCGGTACCACAATAATAAATATTTACTTTATCACGATTAAGCTGCTTCAGCAATTTAACTTTTTCAAGTTGGCCAGACGTTGAAAATAAACTAATCGCCTCAGCTATTGTCAAGGTGCGCTTTGTAATAGGCCTATTTTCCTTGATTATCACCTGAATTTGCTGCTCAAGCTTGGTAATATCATCTGGTGTCACGTCTCGCCCCAAATGCAGTTCACAGTATAAGCCGTTCCCCAACGAATGCTCAACCGTGACTTCTCCATCTGGAAATAGCTCTTGCACTGCTGTTACCATGACAAAGGCTAAACTACGCTGATATATTTTATTTCCTTCATCGGTCGTCAAATCCAGAAACTCAATCCGACAATTTGCCGTTACCTGTGACTCCAAATTTTTTATCTCATTATTAATTCTAGCCGCTACAATTGGAGTGTCAAAAAACTCCTGGGCATCCTTGCTAATCTCCAGTAACGTAATTCCATCAGGATATTTGCGGCCTTCACTATTAGCAAATGATACAAAAACTTCTCCCGACATTTGACCATCCCCCATTTCAAAAAGCCTAATTGTACAACAACGCAAAAAACATTAGACCCTACCGCATTATTCCAGCAGCGTAGGGTCTTACTATTATATGAATTGGCTTTGCTTTACAAGAACACTAACTGGATAACTTTATAAGAGATACCACTCACAAGTGCAGTGCAAGGAATTGTAAGAACCCAAGCAGCTAGCATTTGTTGTGCTACACCCCACCTTACAGCATTAACTCGCTTGGCCGTGCCCACACCCATGATTGAACCGGAAACGACATGGGTTGTACTAACCGGGAGATGCAACAGCGTTGCACTAAAAATTATAATCGAAGAGTTGATATCGGCGGCAAAACCACTTATTGGTTCAAGCTTAAATATCTTACCGCCCATTGTTTTAATAATTCGCCATCCCCCGGCGGCAGTCCCAGCTCCCATCGACAACGCTGCCGCCATTTTAACCCAAGTCGGTACTTCGAACGTGCTAAGATAGCCGCTGCTAACCAAAGCCAGCGTTATAATACCCATAGCCTTCTGCGCATCATTTGATCCATGAGAAAACGACATCATAGCTGCTGAAAATATCTGCAAACGCTTAAATTTAGTATTTAACCGCGAAGGCGCCATATTTCCAAATAGCCAGAATAGGATCGTCATAATAATTAGGCCAGTTAAAATTGCTGCAATCGGTGAAAGAATCAATGAAGCAACTATCTTCATAATCCCTTCCATTTTTAATGCCTCAAAGCCTGTCGAAACAATTACAGCACCTACAACACCACCAACCAGTGCGTGGGATGAACTACTTGGTATTCCTAGCCACCAAGTCCCTAAGTTCCAGAAGATCGCCCCAATCATTGCGGCAATGATAATATACTCATTAACCATTTGAGCCGACTTTACTAAATCACCGCCAATCGTTTTTGCGACACCGGTACTATACATCGCCCCGAGAAAGTTTAGTCCAGCTGCCATCCAAATAGCTGTGCGCGGGGTTAATGCCCGAGTGGAAACTGAAGTAGCGATTGCATTTGCAGTGTCATGAAAGCCGTTAATATAGTCAAAACCTAGTGCTAATAAAACAACAACAATGATTAGAATATCAGGCATACTTCATAACCACGCCCCGTATCAAGTCAGCAATGTCCTCATAATGATCAAGCGCGTTCTCCAGATATTCCAGTACTTCTTTCCACTTAATAATTTCAAGTGTATCGCCACAAGATGTAAATAAATGCGCAACTTCCTGACGATAAATACGGTCACCCTCACTTTCAAGAACGACTATTTTTCTCGTATGATCGAGAATCTTATGCTGATTTCCCTTGATATTTTTTAGCAGCTCGAATGCTTTGACAATTTCGTCGGAACAGTCAACAATCAGTCGGCTTAACTCAATTGCTCCTTCTGAAGGTTTCCCAGTACGATAAAGCATCATTCTTTCAATAATCCCTTGTATCCCATCAACACCATCATCTAGCATATTAGCAATAGCATAAATGTCCTCCCGATCCATCGGGGTAATAAATGTCTGGTTGAGTTTATCAATGATTGCATCGTTGTTATCATCGGCTTCGTGCTCTAAGTCAGCTATTTGGGTGACCTTTTCCCCAATCTTAGTGTGATCATTCATAACTTCGCTAAGAATGCAAGCACCATCTCGTAATAATCGAGCACTTACGGAAAATAATTTAAAAAACTCATCTTCTTTAGATTTAAATTTGAACATTTGGTCGCCTCACCTTCATTTCAAAAGCCTTCAATTATGTAAGTTTTTCCTTAAAGAGCTAAAAACAATATACCACCTATAGCAAAATAAGACAACACTGACGATGAAATATGTCAAAAAAGGGTGAACGTAACGTTCACCCCTGGCAATCTTCACTGACGAGTCAACTTTCGTATTAACCGATATCCAAGTAACGGAATAGGTGCACGATGAATAGCAAAACGCATTCCCAATCCAAAAATTAATATTGTCCCCACAACATGAACAAACCAAAATCCCCAGCGCGGAAATTCCATAGTTGTGTCATCTATCAATTTCTTACTATAATAACCCATTTTATCATTCCTCCTTTAATGCTAGTATCTCCAAAAAAGGCAATGATAGAAACAGATTATATTGGAAAAAGATCAACATGAACATAGACCTTTTTATTATTACTATTTGTCAACCTCTACTAAGGCCGCCGCAACTTTTCCTGCCATACCTTTAATTTTAGCAGTGGTTACTGCACAGACAGCAATACGCACACCCTTTGCAAGTGGAACAGCGAAAAGATTAACATCATGCAATTTATCACAGACTGCATCAGGATTCTTCGCCGGAATACTAAGAAAGAATCCTGCAATATAAGGAAGCATTGTCAAGTTAGTCTCTTTAGCCTCCTGCATAAATATATCAGCGCGTCCTCTGATTAATTGATAATACCCAGTCCGTTCACTATCGACTTTTTTAAGCAACGCTTTATCCTGATAGATTGTTGCCAATAACCGCATCGGTGACCGACTAATGTTTGACCAAGTCGCTCTGCTCGTATATTGATTAATTGCAGCAAATTCGGTGATTACATCTTTGTTGGACGAAACACCAATCATTGCCCCACAACGCTGACCATACATTGTATAGCCTTTTGACATACTGAATGCAAAAATACCTAGAATATTTTCAGGCAATCCGCCAAATTTACTCATAAAAGCCCTGCTTGCGTCTGGTTCGCCCGCGAAATCAAGATAGGCGACATCAATAAGCAAAGCAATGCGTTTGTCTTTAGGAACAACCGTTTTGCACACCTCAATAACTTGATCCCACTCCGAGTCAGTAAGACTATAACCAGTTGGATTATGCGCCGGCGCGTTAATGATCACCAGTAAGCTGTCTTGTTTTGCAATAAGTTCACGAACTTTGCTTTCAAAGGCCTTAATGTTAAAGTGAAAGCCTTCATCAAACAGCTGGTATGTATCTAACTTTCGCAGAGCCTCTTGGCATAAAACCCTATACGGGCCCCAGAACCAATCTGATGTTAAAACAGTATCACCAAGCTCTGTATAGTTCCAAATCGCATGATGAATAACTCCTGAGCCTCCGGCTGTTGCAACAGCATCGATATAGGCTTCTGGCTTGTGATTGCCAAATGTCAGATTAATTGCTGCTTCCAAGTATTCAGGCAACCCGGCAATCGGTGCATAAGTAATGATTTCAGACATTGGAAGACTTTTAAATACAGCCTCAACAGTAGGCAGGCATGTCAATACCTCATTATCATCCAGTAAAGCTCCGATTGTTGCATTCGTAACAGCCTCTTTACCATACTTCCCAGCCGCTATCAAGGCAGCTCCATTAGCTCCGAAAATTTTATCGGTAGCAGATTTACCTTTTGCATGTGATGCTGCAAAACTATAAGACATTTTTGTTCCTCCTCTAAATACGGGTCTTCTGATTATGCTTAGAATTCATTTGTCATTACATACTATTATTCTATCAAAAAATTAAGCATATATAATATAAGTTCTTTGCAAACCAAATAATTCCTGTTATTATCAATGAAAATTTAAGCAGGCCTTTTCGGCCTGCTTAGTAACAACTACCGGAGCTGATTTTCTTGGGCTTGGATCATTTTGCGTACCATTTGACCACCGACACGGCCATTATCAGCTGAAGTCAAAGCACCCTTATACGTGTTTTTGTAGTCTTTTAAACCAATTTCAGCAGCTGTCTCTTCTTTGAGGCGATCAAGTGCCTGTTGTGCTCCCGGGTTTACAGGTTTTTTACTTCTTGACATTACGCAAAACCTCCATTCGAAAAGAATTTTGGTAGCCGTTTATAGCATGTGTTTAAGTGTGTAATGAAATACATTGAAAAAAATAGCATTCAACTTCATTTTTCAGGAAAAAACCTGTCATGAATAGCATTTACGGCCTCTTTAACCTTATCGACCTGAATAAGGCATGAAACACTGATTTCGGATGTACTAATCACTTCTATATTAGCACCGACCTGTGATAAAGCACCAAACATCTCAGCTGCGATCCCAGGATTACCATACATCCCAGCTCCAACTATTGATACCTTAGCCACATTTTCGTCAATGATGCTTCCCAACACCTTTAATTCTTGCCCTACTTCACCAACAACTGTTTTGGCTTTAGGTAAATCTGTCTTAGCCACAGTAAATACAATATCCGTAATGTTTTCACCAGTATTACGAATACTTTGCACTATCATATCGACATCAACGTGAGCTGCAGCCAAAACGGAAAATAGCTTATGAGCAATACCGGGACGATCAGGAACACCCAAAAGAGCAATTTTAGCTACATTAACATCGTGCGTAACTCCTCGTATAACAAATCCTTGTTCTTCCACTTTCTTTCCCCCTCTCTGTATATACATAGTTTGGGCTAGAATGTCCCTTACTATGATACAAATAAAATGTCCCGGCGAACCGAGACATTTCATGCTGATTATTCAACAGTGATTTGCTGTGAGCTTTCCCATAATCCATGGATGTTGCAGTATGCCACAGCAAGCAATGTGCCTGACGTGTTCAATTTCAAAACAGCCTTTGCCTCCGGTTCGCTATATGCAGCACCTTTATTAGGTCCCTCGACTGATTCACCATGTGCATCAAATTGGTAGGTTCCAACCTCACTGACAAACTTACTGTTGTCGGGCTTGAAGTAAAGCTTTATCCAACGGATATGGTGTTCAGTGGTATTGGGATGAGCAATCTCCTTACCTACGCATACTTCAACAACAACTTTTTCACCAGATCTTGCACTATCTGGAGCATTAATTACTGGTACATGCTTCTCGGACTTCCAGTCAGCACTCTGAATAACATCACCAAGTTTCATTTCAATCCCCCTACTCTTTTTTTTATAACACTACTATATTAGTTTATCTATTAGATTAGAAATTCCTTTTTTTTTGATAATTATACCACAGTACTACTTAAATATTTTTACATGAATGCCATGTATTAATTGTGGCGGTATATCCGCCCAGCCCTCAGGATTTACCGTTTCCATGGGCTGTAATGCAAGCATGCCGTCAGGTTCAAATTTAGCATCCATTTTTTGTAATGCTGCCAGCCCAGTTGGTGCCTGACAGGCTAACGCTACTTTTTCACTGTCAGTCACTATAGAGACTAAACATTCACTTTTTAAATAACCTTTACCCATTCCCCAAACATATCCACACCCAAAGCTAGGAATATTCTCATAAACTTTTGCTGCAACTCTCGTTAAAACAGCTGCACATAGCTCTATGTATTGCTTATTAATAGTCCTCTGTTCTTTTTCTTCATAAGCTAACCGTCCTGATGGCAGCAATGTCGATTTTTGAGTAGGAATAATTGTTTTAGGCGGAAGCCATACTTTAATTAACGGAGTATTTTCATAAACATCAATATCAATTTCAAGCGGAAAAGACAATTCCATTTTTTCTAAAACATTATCCAGCCTCAACATAATAGCGCTAATGTCACCCTCTAGCAACTTCGATACGAATTCAATGCGCGCCTCTTCTTGCGTTTCATGTTCATGACGGGCCTGTTCATTTTTTTGTTTTTCCAACTCCTGACGTTCTTCGACTTCAGCCCTGGTTTTAGTAAGAACAGACTCTATTGTAAACCTGCGATCATTTAATGCTACATAAAGTGATACACCTATTGTAAAGGCAAGCGTGCCGGATATCCATAGTGCATAAACCTTACTGCTAATAAACAATATGAAAAGCATTACAATCAACGCAACGATTCGTACAGCAATGGGAATAAAAAACTTACTTTCGGCAGTGAGCCGTGCTTCTTCCAGAAGATAGTCAAAGTTCGGTGTGGGGCGCTCTTTCCAAGGTATCCGTACAAGCAGTGGATCATAGTCAAATAGTTCAAAGGTTAACGTGCTAACAGACGCAAGTTTTTTTTCTACTGCTTGGTGATGCTCATATTCTTGGCGCCATCTTTCCATTTGATCTACATGACGGAAATAGTTTTCCTCGACATAGACCTTAATGTCGCCGGTCTTTTTTCTCTTACTCATTAGTAGCCACCTTTCAAATACTCTAACTCTATTGTATGTCAAAATCCTCGTTATGCCCAGTAAAAATTTTGCAGAAAAAGATAGACAAACCGGAGGTTTCATGATACATTACTTCTTAGGAAAGAAACCTTTAAATTAGTCCGGAGAGGCTAACAAGGTACACAATACTACGACCTAGTTGTGCTATGTACTTTTGAGCCTCTTACTCCGGTAAGAGGCTTTTATGTGTGCCGGACAAAAACTAGGAGGGAATTATGAAAAAAAACTCTGTTCAAGTTGATGAAAGATTACCGATTCTCCAAACCATTCCGCTCAGCCTTCAACATTTATTTGCAATGTTTGGTGCCACTGTCCTTGTCCCAATTCTATTTAAAGTAAATCCCGCCACTATTCTCCTATTCAATGGTCTTGGCACATTACTTTATCTTTTTATCTGTAAAGGAAAAGTCCCTGCCTACTTGGGATCAAGCTTTGCCTTTCTATCCCCAGTTTTTCTAGTACTGCCGCAATACGGCTATGGAGCAGCCCTAGGCGGATTTATTTTAGTAGGTGCGATATTCTCTCTCGTAGCACTAAATATCAAGATTATTGGTACAAAGTGGATTGACGTAGTATTCCCACAGGCGGCTATGGGTGCCATCGTGGCTGTTATCGGCCTGGAATTAGCCCCTGTCGCAGCAGATATGGCAGGCTTAACCGCAAAAGTATTTGATCCTAAAGTGGTAACCGTTTCAATATTCACCCTGTTAATAACCGTTTTTGGAACTCTTTTATTCCGTGGATTTTTAGCAATAATCCCCATTCTTATCGGCGTAATCAGCGGCTATGCCCTCGCATTCGCTCTTGGACTCGTCGATTTAAGTGTAATAGCCAACGCCCCTATTCTCGCCGTTCCAACACTTTATACACCTGAATTTAATCTCAGTGCCATGATGATCATTGCTCCTGCGGCTTTAGTAGTTATTGCAGAGCACATCGGCCACCTGCTGGTGACGGGCAATATTGTCGGACGAGATTTAGCAAAAGATCCTGGTCTGCACCGCTCCCTTTTGGGCAATGGTATTTCAACGATGATTTCGGGCTTCTTCGGCTCGACTCCTAATACCACTTATGGCGAAAACATCGGAGTAATGGCTCTTACTAAAGTGTATAGCACCTGGGTAATCGGTGGTGCTGCGGTATTTGCCATCATACTATCATTCTTCGGCAAGATCGCAGCTGCGATCCAGAGCATTCCAACCCCAGTAATGGGTGGCGTTTCTCTTCTTCTCTTCGGTGTAATTGCTACATCAGGCATTCGGATGCTTGTTGATTCAAAAGTAGATTACAGTAAATCGCGCAACCTAATTTTAACATCCATTGTTCTAATTCTTGGTGTAAGCGGAGCTAGCATCACGCTTGGTACCGTCACGATGAAGGGCATGGCACTGGCGACAATTGTTTCAATCGCTCTTAGCCTATCGTTCAAATTACTAGACGTGCTTGGGCTTACCAACGACGCAAACAGCAAAAACTAACTTTTCTAAAAAAGCTTCCGCGGCATTGAACCGCGGAAGCTTTTTCTATGAACGAAAATTTACAAATTGCAACTCAATATCGAAATCACTTTGTTTTAAGTGAGCGATAACAGCCTGCAAATCATCTCTATTTTTACCTGATACACGCACCTGATCATCCATAAATTGAGCTTGAACCTTTAGCTTGGAAGCTTTCACAGCAGCAACAACATCCTTACCTTTCTCCTTGCTAATCCCTTTTTTGATTGTCACAGTTTGCCTTACCGTGCTCTGGGCGGCAGGTTCAATTTTCCCATATTCTAAATTTTTCAGTGAAATACCTCGTTTTATTATCTTCGTTTGAAGAATATCAATAACACTTTTCAATTTAAAATCGTCATCAGCTATAACCTTAATCTCTTCACCATTCAATTCCACCGAGGCCTTGCTCCCCCGAAAATCAAACCTCTGATTGATTTCTTTACTTGTCTGATTGATCGCATTATCAACCTCTTGCATTTCGACTTCAGAAACAATATCAAAAGAACAGTCTTTTGCCAAAACAATCCCTCCTGCTGCTATTTCCTGATTGTTACCTTAATGGTCATGCGCGCCAGTATATAAAAGAAGGCTAATACTCCGCCAACAGTAAAAAAGAATGCAACTGGTTTTATTAGCATTATCTCTGAACTTCCTATTAGGCTAAATAGCAGAGCAGTCATATATGCAAGGAAAAGTTCCCCGTAGCGTGGACTACCAAATCGCGGAGCTATTACGAGCCAAACTAGAAAGCCTACCAATATTATATTGCTATGTTGTACAAATCCCATATCATAATACCCCCGAAAACATTAAACAATAATATATTCTATTAAATTATTTTTTTTCCTGCCTATTCATTGAGACTTTAGTGCTATTAGCACAATAACATTCATATTGGTTGCTGAAATTTCCTGAAATTAAAAAGCCCCTCTATTTTACGGGCTGTAGCATTATGTTGCTGCTCATCATATGATGTATCAGGTAGATACTTAATCTTTTGGCTAACCTGATTATTAATAAAGGAGGCTCTAACACAATTATGACTGGTAAATATCCTCATTGGTATCAACAAGAGTGTGAAAAGTATGACCCCTGTTGCGATTACATGGAAGAAGACTATTGCTGTGACGACATGCATCCTGGTAAAGTTCAGGCCCTTGGTGACTCGAGTTTTAGAGATCGCCTGCTTTGCTTATTAGGCGATGAGATTTTATTCTCGGTTGATGCTCGCATCTGCGGACGCGAATCTTTCTGTGGTACCCTCTGCTATGTCGGCTGTGATTTCATCATCGTTAATGCTTGCATCCGCCGTAAATCAGTATCAATGCATATACCAATTAAAATGCTAAGATTCTTTGCTCCCTTTAAAGGCCGTCGCGGTTTGTTCTAGTTTATCCGATGACCAAGCCGCTCTACGCCCCCTCTCTACCTGTGGCTTTAAGGTAGACGTATGAGGAGCTAAGAGCGGCTAAGTCCCTGGATCGGCTCGACTAAGCTTAAGCTGGAGTTCCATATGAAGCAAGTCTCACTTATGTTTGTCACCCTCTTAAATTTTTGGCATAGTATATACCAAAAAACTAGGAGGGATAATTTTGCGAATATTACGCGCTCGCAAACCTGTTTCACTCGACCTGGATCATATGCGAATGTTACATCGTGAAGCGATAGAACAACTTGAACTCATGCGCACTTCTGTAGAGGCAGCCGAACAGGCTAGCGACAGATTGCGCGACAAGCTTGATGACATGGCTTTTAATCACTGGCACGCATACCTAGATATAATGCATATGCTATGCATTCACGATCAGGCTATGGGTTCCGCAATGAACAGATATGGAATGAAGATGCGTGATGCAGAGGAATCAGATACTACTTCACGCCAGGCAGGCTTACAACGGTTACTGCTTCTCTTGCTTATTGCAGCTTTATTACGCAGGCATCGCCGTATGGAACATATCTTTAATTTGCGTAGCGGACCGATGGGTGACTATTTACAGGAAAATTCCACAATGGAACGAGAGCATATGGCTGAACTTGTATCAATGATACACAATATGGTTTGACCACAACAGGGATGATCATCACGATTATCCCTGTTGTATTTAGAGGATATTTTTGTTCTTATCGAGAAAAATAACAGTAAAAGAAACTAATTAGAAAGCAGTGTGTTATGCCAGAATTTAAGGTACCATCAGATATTAACAATATATCAATTAAAGACTACTTACGCCGAAATGTCGGGCTCTCGCTTACCACATGGCGCAAAGTTAAGCAAGCAGGCATGTTACTTATAAACAGCATGCCTGCTTTACCGTATACACTTGTCAGACCAAATGATATTATTACTGTGGATTGGCCTAACGCCTGTACAATTTCACCGACTGCCATACAGTTGGACATTAAATATGAAGACGAATACTTACTTATCATCAACAAACCGCCAAATATGCTTGTTCATCCTGCAAAATATAACGACACTGAAACTTTGGCAAATGCAGTAATACACTACTATAATCAACACAACATGTTCTTTGGCTTTCACCCTGTACATAGGTTAGATAGAAATACTTCCGGTTTAGTACTCGTGGCAAAGCTTCCCTATATCCAGCACCTATTATCAAAAGACGTCAAAACAATTTCAAGAATCTATTGGGGTATCACTGAAGGCACACTAACTTCGCCTTATGGTGTAATCAACGCCCCTATTGATCGTCGCCCCGGAAGTATTATTGAACGAATAGTATGCCCCACCGGGCAGCCAGCAGTGACAAAATACAAAATCATTGAAACTCTTCAGGATGCTAACTTAGTCGAACTTGAACTAGAAACAGGGCGTACTCACCAAATACGAGTCCACATGTCCTACATTGGTCATCCATTATTAGGAGACAACTTATACGGTGGCTCCACGCAACTCTTTTTTAGACAAGCTTTGCATGCCGTTCGGCTATGTTTCAACCATCCAGTAACAAACAAACCAATTGAAGTGTCAACTCCGCCACCTGAAGATTTCCACCAGGTTCTCCTAAAATTAAGTTATTAAGGAAACATTTTTGCAAGGAAGGAGTTAATTTAGCAGCACATTTATGCTATAATAAATAAATGATATAGCACATTAGGAGGGATACCATGCCATTAGTAACTTCAAAAGAAATGTTTAAAAAGGCCTATGATGGGCAATATGCTGTTGGGGCATTTAATGTTAACAATATGGAAATTATCCAAGGCATAGTAGATGCGGCCAAAGAAGAACAAGCACCGCTTATTCTCCAGGTTTCAGCTGGTGCCCGAAAATACGCCAAGCATATTTATTTAATTAAATTAGTCGAAGCAGCGTTAGAAGACTCTAATTTGCCAATTTGTCTGCATCTAGATCATGGTGAGGACTTCGAAATTTGTAAAGCCTGCGTAGATGGTGGCTTTACATCTGTAATGATAGACGGCTCTAAATATCCTTTTGAAGAAAATATTGCCCTAACGAAAAAGGTTGTTGAGTATGCTCACCAACGTGGTGTTGTAGTAGAAGCTGAACTTGGACGCCTTGCAGGAGTCGAAGATAATATCAAAGTAAATGGCAGAGAAGCTACATATACTGATCCTGACCAAGCAGTAGAATTTGTAGAGAGAACAGGTGTAGATTCCCTGGCAATCGCTATCGGCACCAGTCATGGAGCATATAAATTCAAGGGCGAACCAAATTTAGACTTTGAACGTCTAGAAAAAATCACAAAATTATTGCCCAACTATCCAATTGTTCTTCATGGTGCCTCAACTGTATTGCCAGAGTTCGTAGGTAAGTGCAATGACTTTGGCGGACAGATCCAAGGCGCTCAAGGCGTACCAGAAGAAATGTTGCTTCGAGCCGGTAAATTAGGTGTCTGTAAAATTAACATTGATACCGACCTACGGTTAGCTATGACCGCCTCGATCCGTGAGCATCTGGCTACCCATCCTTGTGACTTTGATCCGCGTCAGTACTTAAAGCCTGCGCGCGAAGCTATTAAGAACATGGTTAAACACAAAATCAAGAATGTATTAAACTGCAGCAATCGCCTATAATCATTAAGCGTAAGCCTCTAAGAGCTTACGCTTTTGAATATCTATTTACTAATTTCATGTATATATTACAAAAAATTTGCAAATCACTACTTGAAATTAGTAAAGGAGGATACTATGAGTCATAATCCCATGAACTTAGCAGACTTATCGACTGACCAACTTAAAGAACTTAAACAATTCGAAGCCCAATTCAGTAGTAAGCACGGAAAACACATATTTTTTCTAGCGTTTGGTGAAAAGCAGTGATGCTGTACAAACTAAAAAAGCACTCACATTAGTGAGTGCTTTTTTGTTAGCCGGCAACTAATCTATCCTCCCAGGCCGTTTCACCGAACGCTATGCCATACATGGCGGGCCCGTCGCAACCAAGTACTTTCGACGTATATGGGGTTAAGCAGTGAACCGG
>VSSQ01000153.1_pt1 | contig 91258 bp, 53 predicted proteins | sample 4763081 | NCBI WGS metagenome assembly VSSQ01 (sample SAMN12137344, study PRJNA551015) | bioreactor metagenome | isolation source: SDC9 anaerobic chlorinated ethene degrading culture | place: USA: Knoxville, Tennesee | collected 2015-01-01
TAGGCTTGCAATTGCTGTGTCAAATAATTACTGGTATAATAACGGATGAGCAAATTATTTTTTATTCAAACAAAATAACCTATATTTGTTTTTAAACTTTAACCATATGTAGTTATGTTCCAAAATCTATCAATCGGACTGGATATTGCCACGGCATTGTCAGTGATTGCGGCAGCTTCAGCCTTTATCTGGAATTCGGCCCTGGCCAGAAAAAAATCAAAACTTGACCGGCGGAAGGAAATCATCAAATCGCATGTTTACCGCACTGTTGAAAAGATCATCAGGGATTCAAGCGACATTTTCAGGGAAACAAAGAAAATTGAATACCGGCTCAGGGACGGAGAAACCACCCAGAACCTGAATCAATGGAAGGACCTGATTCTTGAACTTACCGGTTCCTTCAGGTGGCTGATCCCCCTTGATCAGGTGTATGGAGATGGAAGATTTGAGCTGATTTACAAAGAGTACAGCGAGGAGTTGGATGAGTTTATCCGCCGCTTTGCAAAGCTTGTGAGCCCGGAGAGCAATGAATCATGGGATTTCTATGACACCATGGATACTCCCAACAGGATTACCCTGAAATACATTACGCGGCTTTATCAGGAAACGGAAAATTACCTTCAGTAGGGTTCAGCGGCTGATGAAAGGCTGTCCGGCAGAAGTTCAGGTTGCGGCAGATGCCCGGATGGGTTGCCGGTGCTTTCCGGCCAGTCGGCAAATGTCAGCGGACGATAAACTTAGTAAATGCAGCACGCCGGCCTTCAGCCGTTAATGTTGCTACATACAATCCCCGGGCAAGTCGCAGGAATTGTCCGGATGCGGCGGGAGGGCCGTCAAAAACAAGTCGTCCGTCCGTTCCGTGAACGGTGAGCCGGTAAACTTTACCCTGCAACCCGGAAGGCACAATGTTTACAGCTCCCCCCTGGGGAAAGAGAACCTGCAGGCACTCCCTTGTTTCGGGCTGCAGCAATCCTGCATTCACGGTACAACTCATGGGGATGCCTCCCGCCGTCAGCACTTCCGCATTGATGTTGACCGCTGCCGGAGGCCAGATATGATTGTTAAGTATGCTTCGGTCGGGTGCAATCAGGATAACGGTAGGGTACGACTGCACCTGATAGAGATCAACCACGGCATTGCCGCCGCCCTGCAACCCGCTAACCGAAGGATAATAAGCCCCCCAGACGGAGTCAAACTGCCGTACCAGTTCATTGTCGCTGCCCCAGTTGATCCCCAGATAAATAACATCCGCATAGTTGCATCCGAAATATTCGTATGATGCACTTACCTCGGAAGCATAAGTCTGGCAGGGTCCGCAATTGGTGGTAAAAAAGTCAATCACCACCAGTTTCCCGTTGTCCAGATAATCATACAGGTGATGCTGATTCCCGTCAACATCCTTGACGGTAAAATCCGGGGCGGTTTCCACTGCCACCTGTGCGCTGAGCGAAAGCGCCGCAATCAGGAATACAAAAAGGTGTAACAACAATCGCATAAAACAACCTGGCATAAAATATTGGGGCTGTAAAAGTACTGCCTCATCCGATTATATGCAAGTAATTGAATATATTTAATCCCCATCCTTGTATCAGATAGATTTGGGGCTTTGTTTCAGATCAGGTTATCCGGGTCATAACAAAATAATTCCCGTTCAGGATAGGGGTAAACGGCCTTTCGATTGTCATAATTAAAACACATAGATTAAAAATTCTTTAATTATACATTATGAGATATTTTACCAAATCATATTTATCAGTAATAAAAGCGGTTACAATTCTATTGTTGACATTCCCAGGTGTTATAAAAATTGCTGCTGCTGAAAAAAAATGCCTTAAAAACCAGTTCCCTGAGACTGCTTCCGTCACGGTTACCATTCACGTTTCACTCAGCACGGGCGAAAGCCCCGAAGGCACCTTGCTCACAATGACCGGAGTGCATAATCCTTCATTGTACTATGAGCAGACTGCCCCCGCATCGGGCGAAGTGGTTTTTACCGGGGTTACCGAGGCCAATTACCATATTCACGCCGCTTTGCAGGGATTTTATGCGTTTGATACGGTGATGACCATCACCAGCAACCGGCAGATTCCGGTCATTTTGCGTGAAATCACCTATAAACCCCGAAACCTCTCCGTTGATTCACTCAACCTGCGTGTCAGCTGGCAGGCTCCGGATCCGGAAGAAAAAAGTCCCGAACGCCGTCTGTCGGCAATTATAAAACCAGGTGATAAAAATGCCGTATTCCGGTCGGTTAAAAGTGGCACTGGTTCGGGCCATCGCGCCCTTTCGGGATACGGAGTCTTTCTGGATGGGTTGCTGGTCGGTAATACCACCGATACCAGTTTAGTATTTGAACCCCTGGTGTTTGGCCAAAGCTATCTGGCGGGGGTTGCGGCCGTTTATTCTTCAGGATATTCCGAACAGGACACGATCAGGTTTACCTCAAAGTTTCTTTTCCCTCCAAGAAACACTTCGGGTGTGATCCCTGAAATGACCGACTATGGCCACATCACCTGGGAAGCCCCCGAAGATCCGCAACATCCGGGGCAGCCCGTACCCGGAATCAGCAGCTACAAGCTTTACCGCAACCAGGTGTTTCTTGCTGATATTCCCCTGGATAATCCTGCCTATTCTGATATGGAATTAATTCCCGGAACGTCAGTATATGAGGTAAGGGCTGTGTATGAGCTTTCGGCATACGGATATCCGGGTGAATTTCAGGAATCAGCCCCCGGTGAAGCAGCGGAACTACTCTGGGTTTGCTGCTTAAACCTGCCATTTACAGAAAATTTTGAAACAGGTTTGTTCGAAACAAATAACTGGTCAACAGAGGGCAACAACAACTGGCGGATTGCCGGACAGGCAGGGAATCAGGCCCCGGCAGCAGAATTTTATTTTTCACCGGTAGTTACAGATTATGCTCTTTCGCTCACCAGCGATTACCTGATCGGAACCGGAATAAATGATGGCAATATTATCCTGGAATTTGACCTGAAACACACCCTGCTTAATCTCACCGGAAAGGAAAAGTTATCTGTTGAAGTGTTTGATGAAAACAACTGGATAAAAAAACAGGAATTCCTCAACATAAACAGCTTTAATTGGAAGAATTACAAAGTGAAATTAACCAAAGAAGTCAAAGGGAAAATTTTCAGGGTACGGTTCACGGCTTCCGGAGATTTAACTTCAGATATTTCTAACTGGCTGATTGACAATATTAAAGTATACAGAGAATGTACTCCTCCTCAGGAATTTAATGCTCATCCTTCTTTTTATGAAGGGATTTCCCTCGAATGGCGGGATCCCAATTATATCAATCCTGTATCAGAATGGCTTGCCTGGGACAATGGCATAAATGCTGACGCCATCGGACTTACCGGTGGTGGCACATTCTATGTGGCTGCAAGATTTACCAGTTCCCAGCTATTTGAATATGAAGGATGCAGCCTCACCAGAATCCGGCTGTTTCCCTATGCCCCCAATGGTTCAATTACATTAAAGGTATGGGCAGGCAACAATGCCGGGGCGCTGTTGTCAAGCCAGGTTGTGACTTCGTACACCACCGGGATGTGGAATGAATTTATACTTCAAACACCTGTTTATATTACCGGCGCCTCTGAACTTTGGGTTGGTTATGAAATTAACCATACCCCAGATGAATATGTTGCGGGGTGCGACACCGGCCCTGCAATTGCAGGATTCGGAGATATGATCTCCCTGGATGGAGAAGTCTGGGAACCTATGAGCATTGCTTACGGACTGAATTATAACTGGAATATTCAGGGTTTTGTTGAACAGATTGACGGATCCGGATCATATATAGCTGCTGATAATAAGACAAGCGATTCAATAAAGGGTATTCGGTATATAGAAAACCGTTCACAAAGGGAAGTGCTTGGTTACGAATTATACAGAGATTATGTTTATATTGCCACAACACAGGACCTAAGCTATTTTGACCATTGTTCCTCTGGCATTGGGACAACTTATTGGCTGGATTACAAAATAAGGGCAATTTATAATGAATGCGAGTCTGAATTTGTCTATTCCTCCACATGGAATATTTGCCCCGGGGTCGGAGTTTCATATAAGCAAATAACTGACCTTGACATCTACCCCAACCCCTCTGCCGACCTAATATGGATCGATACCCGGGATATGTCAGGTTCACTTCTTGTTTACAGCTTTTCAGGCAAGCTGTTGCTCGAAAACCTGGTTGCAAATAATGACAAACCGGTCATCTCATTGAAGCATTATCCAGACGGTGCTTATCTGATAAAATTTGTGAGTGATGCAGGTGAAACATATTCCGGTAAGTTAATACTGGAGAAGTAATGTTCAAGGATAACTGAACGTCTGATCAATGCTTTTCTAATAAATGTTAAAGTGCAGATTGGCCAAAAAAGCAATATACAAGTAACAAGTTAACTTAACGGTATGAATTTATGAATTACATTAACAGAAAGTCTTTAACGGCAACTTCAGTTATGCTGGTTTTCCTTTTGCTGACTTTATATGGCAGCTGTATCGACGACACAATGGTTAAAAACAGAAATACGGCATTATATTCAAATGGTATTTCAGCAACAGTAAAAGGCAGCTTTACCTCAGAATTTCTTTTCCCTCCCCGAAATTTTACAGCAGAAACTTATGAATTTACAAATTACTGCTACCTGGCATGGGAAGCCCCTGAAGATCCCCAACATCCGGGACAAGCTGTGCCGGGAATCGTCAGCTTCAGGATTTACCGCAACCAGATGCTTATTGCAGAAGTTGCTTCCGATACCATCGGATACTATGACCTTAATCTCCCACCAGCGCAATATTTCTATGAAATTACGGCAGTGTATGACCTTACATCATATGGGTTTCCCGGCCAAACGGGTGAATCAATGAAGGAAGGTCCGGTAGAAATATTTGTAGTTTATGGTTATGAAATTCCTTTTAATGAAAACTTCAATACCGGAATTTTCGAAACGAATCAATGGACCGTTGAAGGCGCTAACTGGCGTATTGCCGGCCAGACAGGAAATCCAGCCCCTTCAGCCGAATTCTTCTCAAATCCATTAACCTCCAACTACTCACAATCAATTACCAGCTACTATTTAATGGGCCAGGGAATAATTGATGGCAATATCCTGCTTGAATTCGACCTGAAACATACCCTTGTCAATCCCACCGGACAGGAAAAGTTATCCGTTGAAGTGTTTGATGGGAACAATTGGGTACAAAAGGAAGAGATTGTAAACATAAATAGTCTGGATTGGAAAAGTTACAAACTTGACATTACAGAAGAAGTAAAGGATATAACCTTCAGGGTGAGGTTTATAGCCAGTGGCGATTCTACTCCGGATATATATAACTGGCTCATTGATAACATCAGCGTTTACAGGGAATGTGCCCCTCCACAGGAATTTACTGCCGGCGTTTTTTTCCCATTCGTTGACGGGGTAACGCTTGAATGGGAATCCCCATCCGGAAATACCGGAGGAGGCCCCGGATGGATTGGATGGGATAACGGGATAAACTACAATGCTTTTGGCCTTTCAGATGGAGGCACTTTCAATGTCGCAGTAAGGTTTACACCTGCTCAGCTTGGCCAGTATGCCGGAACCAGCCTTACCAGAATCCGTATGTTCCCCGTTAGCCCGAATGCCTCTCTTACACTTAAAGTATGGACAGGAAGTAATGCAAGTACTTTATTACTTAGCCAACCTGTTACATCATTTGTTGCCGGCGAATGGAATGAGTTTATACTAAACATGCCTGTATATTTAACCGGTACATCTGAACTATGGTTTGGGTATGAAGTTATACAACCCGGAGACGATTATGTTGCAGGTTACGATGAGGGTCTTGGTGTATCAGGTTATAGTGATCTGGTTTCAACCGATGGTTCTCCCTGGGAATCCATGGCTATCCGGTATGGTTTAAATTATAACTGGAACCTTCAGGGCTTTGTTGAACCGGTTGCCGGAACCGGGACTTTTATTGGTGCAGCCAATGAACCCCGGGATTCAAAAAGCAGCAGTCATGGTTTCGTCAACCACAGGCAAAGAGCCTTATTTGGCTATGATATATACAGAAATGGAGTTTACATAGCAACAACACAAGAATTAAGTTATTTTGATTCCTGCGCCGATATCGGAGGTGAAGAAGTTTACGAATATGGCATCAAGGCGGTTTATGAAGATTGTGAGTCCGTGTTGGTCAATACATATATCTTGGGTTTCTTCTGCCCTCCCGTCGGAGTTTCATACGAGATAACAGAAGATCTTAAGATCTACCCCAACCCCTCTGCCGACCTAATATGGATCGATACCCGGGATATGTCAGGTTCACTTCTTGTTTACAGCTTTTCAGGCAAACTGTTGCTCGAAAACCATGTTTCAAACAATGACAAACCGGTCATCTCATTGAAGCATTATCCTGACGGTGCTTATCTGATAAAATTTGTGAGTGATGCCGGTGAAACCTATACCGGAAAAATTCAGAAATGCAGATAAGCAATAAAGGTTCATCGCACTGAGAATCACAGGCAAATTCACCGGTTCAACAACCATCGTTTGTCAGCAACCTGATGCATAAAAACTGAGGCAGTAGTATCTCTGACTCAATTGAATATATGCACGCAATTAAATATAATTAACTGCAAAGCATCAATCCTATTTTCCACTCAGTTCATTAGCCAGGTTGTCGGCCAGGCGGCTGGCGCCAATCCGGAACAGTCCGGGGTTCAGCCATTCGGGGCCAAGGATGGATTCCACAAGCCTAACATAAACCAGCGCCTGCTCAGGGGTTGAAATGCCGCCGGCGGGCTTGAATCCCGTGATTTTTCCGGTGCTCTCGTAGTAATCGCGTATGGCCTGCAGCATAACATAAGCCGCTTCGGGGGTGGCTGCCGGGTTGATCTTTCCCGTGGAAGTTTTAATAAAATCGCCCCCCGCTTTCATGGCAATCACGGATGCATCGTAGATCCTGGGAAGATCTGTCAGTTCCCCTGTTTCAAGAATGACCTTAAGATGAACATTCCCACAAACTTCTTTGATGGCGTTGATTTCATCAAATACTTCAATATACTCTCCCTCAAGTAGTTTTCCCCTGGAAATGACCATATCTATTTCATCGGCGCCTTCTTCCACCGCGTATTTTACTTCCGCCAGTTTCACATGAATGGGCGATTGCCCGGCAGGAAAGGCACCGGCCACGCAGGCTGTTTGAATACCGGTCCCTTCGAGCAGGGTATGCACCTGCCTTGCAAAAACCGGATAAACGCAGACTGCCGCAACATTGGGAAGTCCTTTTTCACTGAAACTCACGGCCTTCCTGCAGAGCGCCTCTACCTTTTGCTTTGTATCAGCTCCTTCAAGGGTAGTCAGGTCAAGGATGCCGAGTGAAAAGCGCATGGCATCGCGTTCACTGCCGAATTCCTTAAAAGGATCAGCAAGGATTCCGGCAATCTGACCGGCAACCACCTCTGTGGAAAAGTTATGGTTTGTGTTCATATCAGCTAAGATTTAGGCGCAAAATTAACATATTAAAATTAAGTCACTTCCACTGAAGTGCATGCAGGTTGTTTAAAAGTGGGTATTACATCGCGCTTGCAGGGTCCCAGCCCGTCACCAGGTTTTCATCCAGGCTGTTCAGCACTTCCATATCCGTTGTGGATATCTCAAAGTCAAAAACATTGATATTTTCAATGATCCGGGAAATTACGGCTGATTTCGGGATAGCGGCAAAACCCTGCTGCAAAGCCCAGCGGATCAGCAGCTGGGCAGTTGATTTCCCGTATTTTGCGGCAATTTTCAGCAGAACCGGATCCCCGAGTCTGACCCCTTTGGTCAGGGGACTGTATGCTACCGGAATAATTCCGGCATTTCTGCAGAGGTCAATGGTTTCGGCACGGGTGGAGAAAAGGTATGGATGAAGTTCGATCTGGTTGACCGCAGGCGGGACTTTACAATAGCCCAGCAATTCCTCCAGGTGATGTGCCATATAGTTGCTCACCCCGATGGATCTGCATTTCCCTTCTTCGAACAGGGTTTCAAGCGCCCGCCAGGAATCCTTACGCTTACCCTGAACCGGCCAGTGTATCAGATACAGATCAACATAATCAAGGCCAAGCCGGTCAAGGCTGGCATGGCAGGCCTTGATGGCATGGTCGTATCCCTGATCCGAATTCCACAATTTGGTGGTAACAAAAACCTGTTCCCGGGGGATCAGACTCGTGACCAGGGCCTTGCCCACCACTTCCTCATTGTGATAGATTGCTGCCGTATCAATGTGCCGGTAGCCGTTCTTCAGGGCATTGTCAACAGCTTTCTGAGTAAGGTTATTATTGGGCATCTGGTATACACCGAGCCCTACCACCGGCATGGTGGCACCGCTGTTTAAGCGAAATACGTTGAGGGTTGACGGAAATTTCATAATCTTCCTGTTTTGAAACAACGCCATTTGCAGTATGGCGGTTTGCAATTACAAAAATAACTCATTTCAAGGATGGCTGTGTTTAAAACACAAGGATTCCCGGATTTTCAGCTATAGATTCTCCGCGAATACCATTCAGCCTGATACCGGAAAACGCAATTCTTTCATATCAAATCTGAGCCAAATAGATATATAAGATATGTATGTTATCTATTGTGCTGATTCAATGCCCATTAAAGCACACCTCCTTTTAGAGAAGGGTAAAATTTTCACTTTTTTGCTGTTTTTGAGTATTACTTCCTGACTTATTGACGATAAACAAATGATTTCTTCAGGCCAATAAGAGGCTGAGGATGAAAAGAGTTCTTTACAAGCCGGAATTAAAATACAAGAATATGAAGACCTTTTACAGAATTTTCGGGGGGAAACGCGTAAGAAGGGCGCTCGTGTTATTTGCGCTTGTTTCATCATTACAAGCGATTTCACAGCCATGCTCTGTTCCTACGGAAGCTTTCCTCACAGGTAATGCTACGATTTGTCAGGGTTCGACCACGGATATATTGATCAATATTTCCGGCGGCGTCGCGCCCTGGCGTGTTATATACAGCATTAACGGCGCTTTTCAACCCGAAATTACCGGTGTCATAAGCAGTCCATATACTGTAACAACTGGTACAGCAGGGGATTACAGGATTGAGCAGGTGCTGGATGCAGACGGCTGTTCCGGCACTGTTACCGGCAGTCCGGTCTCCATTCAGGTGAATCCTCTCCCCTCATCTGCAGGTGCAATAACCGGAAATGCCCTTGTTTGTCAGTCCACCAACGGAGTTTCATATTCTGTTCCGGCGATCAGCAATGCAACAGGATATATCTGGACGCTGCCTTCAGGAGCAACAATAAGTTCAGGAAACAATACCAATACCATCTCTGTTAACTTCAGCAGCAGCGCTTCCTCAGGCAACATTTCGGTGCATGGCACCAATAGTTGCGGAAACGGAGCTTCTTCCGGTCTCTCTGTAACTGTTTCCCCAATACCTGGAGCCGCCGGAGTTATTTCCGGTTCAGCTTCAGTCTGTCAGGGTCAATCAGGGCTCAATTATTCAGTGAGCCCTGTTTCCGGCGCCACCTCTTATGAGTGGGTACTTCCGGCTGGCGCTACCATTACATCAGGAGCAAATTCAAACAGCATCACAGTTTCATATTCCACATCGGCCATCTCGGGCCCGGTAACCGTAAGAGGCATCAACAGCTGCGGAAACGGGGCATGGTCTCCCGATTTTCAGGTTACAGTCAACCAGCTCCCGGGCAACCCGGGGCTTATTGCCGGTTCTTCGGCGGTATGCCAGGGCCAGACAGGGGTTACCTACAGCGTTCCGGCCATTGCGCTTGCCAATGGTTATGAGTGGACCCTGCCAACAGGCGCCAGCATTATCAGCGGCGCAAACACCAACCAGATTACAGTCAACTTCAGCACATCAGCAGTTTCGGGTGACATCATCGCGAGAGGACTTAACGGATGCGGAGCCGGCCAGTGGTCGGCTGCTTTTGCAGTTACAGTAAGTAATCTTCCTGTCACACCAGGTAACATTACAGGTTCAGCTACAGTTTGCCAGAATCAGACCGGACTTGTTTACTCAGTAGCTCCCATAGCCTATGCAGCAACTTACGAATGGACATATCCCGCAGGTTTTACAGTAGCGGGAGCAGCCAACCAGGCATCAATCACTTTTAATACTTCAGGCACTGCAATTTCGGGTCAGATACGTGTACGCGGAATCAATTCATGCGGCAACGGCAGCTGGTCACCCGATTTTAACGTAACAGCAGCCACCGGCCCAACTGCCAACGCAGGTGCCGATAATTTAGTATGTGGCAGCAACACTATTTCCCTTTCGGGATCAGCCACCAATTACAGCACTGTTTCATGGTCAACCAGCGGCAACGGAACTTTCAGCAATTCAGGGATACTTAATCCCGTTTATACTCCGGGCTTTGCCGATATTTCAGCCGGAAGCGTAACCCTTACCCTTACCGCAAACGGACTGGGTTCTTGCAGCCCTGCCAGCGACAATGTGGTGTTGACCATTTATCCTCAGCCTCTGGCAAATGCCGGGCCCGATGCAAGTATTTGCTACTCCGCTTCCAGCTATATCCTGAGCGGAACAGCATCAAATTATGTATCGGTGCAATGGCAGGCCCTTGACGGAACCGGAACTTTTGGCGCACCGACAAGTTTAAACAGCAGTTATTCGCCCAGTGCAGCCGATGTTGTCCAGGGTTATGTTACCATTCAATTCACGGCCAATCCGATTGCACCTTGTGCAACTCCGGCAACTGATCTGATGGTGCTTACCATTTTGCCCGCCCCGGTTGTAAATGCCGGCAGCGACATAGCTTCGTGCGGAACAGCACAAGTGAACCTCAGCGGTACAGCTTCCAATGCCGGAAGTATACTTTGGTCAACCAGCGGAACAGGTACTTTCACCAACCAGAATCAGCTGAATGCAGTGTACACCCCCAGCGCAGCCGATGTGGCTTCAGGAAGTGTGCAGCTTACGCTGACAGCGAATGCTCAGGCGCCATGCTCGGGAAGTGTTCAGGATTTTCTGGTGCTTACCCTCAGCCAGCAGCCCACAGTTAATGCCGGGCCAGATGTTTCCACATGCGGAGGAGCAGCCATAACCATTACAGGTAGTTCAGCAACCAATTATTCAAGCCTGCAATGGAGTACAACCGGCACCGGAACATTTTCGAATCCCTCCGACCTGCACCCCATTTATACTCCCGGAGCCAGTGACATAAGCGGTGGTTCGGTAACATTGACTCTTACTGTTTACGGAAATGGCAGTTGTGCATCAACAATTTTAAGTGATGACATAGTATTATTTATTAATGCAGCTCCTTCAGCCAATGCCGGAAGTGCAGCACTGGTTTGTGAGGGCAGTTCGCTGACCATTACCGATGCCAGTGCATCAAACTACGGTACACTCAACTGGAGCAGTAGCGGCAGCGGTACTTTTATGAATAATGGTACCTTGAGCCCGACCTATACACCAAGTGTTGCCGATGCCATTGCCGGAAGTGTGAATCTGACGCTAACTGCAACTCCTTTGGCACCATGTACAGGCAATACAACTTCGGTAAAAGCGCTCACCATAACCCGCAGGCCTGTAGTTAATGCCGGCCCCGATGCAGGATCATGCGGAACCAATCCTTATACACTAACCGGAGCATCGGCTTCAAATTATGCCACATTACTCTGGACAAGCAGCGGTTCAGGATCATTTATCAATCCTGCCACCCTCAATGCCACCTATTTGCCCAGTGTTACCGATGTTATTGCCGGTACAGTAACCTTATCGATCACACTTACCGGAAATGCACCCTGTGCAACTCCGGTTTCCGACGATATGGTACTTTCAATTGGTGGTGAGCCTACAGCTTATGCCGGACTTGACGGCCAAACCTGCGAAACCACTCCGTTTACTGTTACAACAGCATCAGCAACCAATTATTCTGCAATAAACTGGACCACTACAGGAACAGGAGTTCTGGCAAATGCAGGATCATTAACCCCAACTTATACCCCAACCAATGCCGATGCCCTTTCAGGCATTGTAACCCTGACCATGACAGTAACCGGACAGGCGCCATGTGCTGCCACTGTTACCGATATGATGCAGATTGCAGTAACGCCTGCCCCGCTTGCCAACGCCGGAGCTAACTTCTCGGTATGCGGAGGTAATAGTTTTACAGTAACAGGAGCAAGTGCACAATATTATTCGTCCATTAACTGGACATCATCGGGCAGTGGTACGCTGGTTAATGCAAATCAGACAGATCCTACCTATACCCCAAGTGCAGCCGATATTGCAAACGGAGCTGTTACACTTACCCTTACAGCCATGGGCAATGCACCCTGTGTTGCTCCTTCGGCAGATGCAGTGCTTGTAACCATCAATCAGATACCCACAGTTTTTGCAGGAAACGATCTCACCATTTGTGAAGGCCCTCATAATGTAACCGGTGCAGTAGCAACCAATTACAACACATTGATGTGGACCTCAAACGGAGACGGAGTGTTTATCAACCCCACTTCACTCACGCCGATTTACACACCCGGACCCGGCGACCTCATCAACGGTTTGGTTACTTTGACCCTATCGGCCACATCTTTGCCTCCATGTACTGATATTGTTTCAGACAATGTTATCCTTACCATCAGACCATTGCCTCTGGTTTTTGCCGGGCCCAATGCCAACATTTGTGAAGGCAGCACTTATGAGCTGATCAACGCAACAGCCTCAAACTACACTTCACTAACCTGGAGCACCAGCGGTTCTGGTAACTTCAACAACATCAACACCCTGAATCCTGTTTACACTCCCAGCCTGGCCGATATTGCCAATGGCGCAGTTACGCTTACACTTACCGCCACCAACCCACCTTGCCAGCCACAAACCAGTGATATGACCCTGAATATCAGGCGTAATCCGGTAGCCAATGCAGGAACTGATGCTCCCATCTGTGCAGGAAGCAGTTATACGGTTAACAACGCCGCTGCTACCAATTCGTCATCGGTGATGTGGGCCAGCTCCGGAAGCGGCACTTTGCTGAATCCAACTACTTTAACACCCACATATGTCCCATCTGCTGCCGATATTATGATTGGTTCGGTGCAACTCACCATGACAGCCTATGCTGTTGCTCCGTGTATTGTAACTGATTCAGATGTAATGGAAATCACCATCACCGATGCACCCACAGCATTTGCCGGAAACGATGCCACCATTTGTGCCAACCAGTCACATACCATTGTTGGAAGCACAGCCAGCAACTATTCTTCACTGGCCTGGTCATCTTCAGGAGATGGTATTTTACTTGCTGCCAATACCCTTTATCCTACTTACATTCCTGGTATTATTGATGAATCACTGGGTTTTGCCATACTTACCCTTACCTCATACGGTGTGAATCCCTGTACAGGAAATGCTACCGATCAGATGATGCTCACAGTGATAAGCGAACCTTTGGTAGACGCCGGGCCTGATATTCAGATCTGCGTAGGCTCAAACGTTCCGCTTACAGGAGCTAACGCTCAGAGTGTATCATCGGTTTACTGGACAACATCAGGGAGTGGAAGTTTCTCAGATCCTACCCTCGTCAATCCGGTTTACACGCCCAGTCCGCAGGATATTACCAACGGCAGCGTGATTCTGATGATTACCGGACAAGGCGTGGCGCCTTGCAGTTCCTCAACATTTGATATCATGAACCTGCAGATCAGCCAGCCTCCGGTAGTGAATGCCGGAAGTGACGGTGAAATCTGTGAAACAGGATCATACTACATTTTTGATGCTTCAGCAACCAACTATTCAGCCATTACATGGACTACCATGGGAGATGGAATGTTTTCCAATCACAATTCCATTAATCCAACCTATACCCCTGGCCCGGCTGACATCGCAGCCGGATCGGTACTTCTTTACCTGAATGCTACCAGTTTGCTGCCCTGCAGCGGATCGGTGAGCGATGCCATGCTGCTTACCATTCATCCCATGCCAACCATCGATGCAGGGGCGAATGCTGCTACCTGCGAAGGTGATACCTACCTGTTGTCAAGCGCCACAGCACTCGATTACAGCAGCTTGCAATGGACAACTTCGGGTTCAGGCTGGTTCTCAAACAATGCAGCCTTAAATCCCATTTACACCCCGAGCGCTACTGATATTATCAACGGAAGTGTAACACTGACCCTTACAGCCACCGGATTGCTGCCCTGCACCGGACAAGTTACTGATCAGATGATACTTACCATCCGCCGTCAGCCGGTTGTCAATGCCGGAGCCGACGAAACCATTTGCGTAGGAACTTTCACCATCACTACTGCCTCGGCATCCAATTACAGCACCCTGCAGTGGGTTTCCAGCGGAACATCAGGAACCTTGCTGAATGCAAATACCATAACTCCCACCTACATGCCGAGTCCGGCTGATATTGCCAACGGATCAGTGGTTCTTACACTTACAGCCAATCCCAATACTCCTTGTGCAGTTCCTGCTGTTGATCAGATGATTATAACCATTCGTCCTTTGGTTGTTGTTAATGCCGGAGCCGATGAAACCATTTGCGAAACCTCAACATTTACCCCGAACACAGCTTCAGCAACCAATTACAACAACATACTCTGGACTTCTTCAGGAACGGGTTCTTTTATCAATGCCAACACACTCACTCCAACTTATACTCCAAGTCCGGCCGATATAGCTTTAGGCTGGGTTACCCTTACCATCAGCGGAACCAGCATTGCTCCCTGTAATCAGACCGTAAGCGACAACATGACGCTTACCATCCGCAGGCAGGCCATTGTTGACGCCGGCGCAAGCACAACCATTTGTGAAACAGCCACCTATCAAACCTCATCGGCTTCAGCAATAAATCACACCTCATTGATGTGGACAAGCAGCGGAACCGGTGTTTTTACCGATCCGGCAATTTTGGTTACTACCTACACTCCAAGTGCTGCAGATATCGCCAACGGAAGCGTGTTGCTTACACTCACCGCCACAAGTATGGCTCCGTGTGTTGCGCCCATCAGCGACTTTATGGTACTTACCATTCAGGAAAGCCCACTGGCAGATGCCGGTATTGATGCCGCTATTTGTGAAAATGAATCCTACAATGTAACCACTGCAACTGCCAGCGGTTATTCAAGCTTAATCTGGACAACAAGCGGAAACGGAACTTTTGTAAACGCAACCACGCTTACTCCAACCTACACTCCGGGCACAGCCGATATCGCTGCCGGAAGTGTGGTTCTTACACTCCGCGCCAATTCAACTTCTCCTTGCACCGGACAGGCCACCGACTCATTTATTCTGACAGTTAACAGAGCAGCCACAGCCAATGCCGGAGCTGATGCCTCAGTTTGTGAAGGCACCGGATTAATTATTCTGGATGCAACAGCTGCCAATTATTCTACCATCAACTGGTCAACTTCAGGAACTGGTACCTTCAGCAACGGAAGCTCCTTGAGCCCCACCTATTTCCCGAGTCCCGAGGATGTAACCAACGGAACAGTAATTCTTACCCTTACCGCTAACAGTGCAGCACCCTGCAATTTGCCGGCTGTTGATACAAAAGTGGTAACCGTAGTTCCCATGCCTGAAGTAAATGCCGGACCTGATGGCATTTCCTGCGGAATGGCATTGTACAATATTACAGGTGCTACTGCTTCGGATTATGCTTCACTGTTGTGGACGACTTCCGGAAGTGGTGTTTTCACCAACGCAACTGCTTTAAATCCATCATATCAGCCCAGCGCTGCCGATGTTGCTGCAGGAAGCGTAACACTTACCCTTACAGCAATCAGTGCAAGCCCATGTCCTTCAAATCCTTCCGATTCATTTGTTCTTACACTCAACAGAGAAGCTACTGCCAATGCAGGTGCTGATGCTTCGGTATGCGAAGGTGATACTTATATGGTATTTGATGCAACCGCATCCAACTACTCAGCCATTAACTGGTCCCACAACGGATCGGGAGTGCTGGTTGGTGGCAACACGCTCACTCCTTCTTATACTCCTTCAGCAGCTGATGCCTTGGCCGGATCGGTTACCCTTCAGCTCACAGCTTTCGGAAACACACCCTGCGGTGATGTAACAGATACCAAAATACTTACCGTAAGCCCATTGCCATTGGTAAATGCCGGACCCGATGCCACCATTTGTTTTGGAAGCAGCTACACCCTGAGCCTGGCAACAGCCCAGCATTACAGTTCAGTTTTGTGGTCAACTTCAGGCAGCGGAACCTTCAGCAATCCCGCTTTACTTAACCCTGTATATACTCCCAGTGCAGCAGATCTGCTTGCCGGTCAGGTGATTCTCACCGTTTCGGTAAATGCCACTGCACCTTGTACCGGTTCAGTAAGTGATTTTATGATTCTTATATTTGAAGAAGGTCCTTTGGCCAACGCCGGTGCTGATGCAACTATTTGCGAAGGATCGGCATTTACAGTTTCCACAGCATCAGCAAGTAATTACCTGTCTTTGATGTGGACAACTTCAGGAGATGGCTCCTTTGCCCTGGCAAATACACTTACCCCAACCTATACCCCTGGTGCTGCCGATTTGCTTACCGGATTTGCAACCCTTACCCTTAGTGCATATGGTAATCCTCCCTGCACTGAACACAGCGATGATATGCTGCTCACTTTTGCAGAAGCAGTTACAGCCAATGCCGGTGCTGATGTTAACATTTGTGAAGGCGGTACAGTTATAGTAGCCGATGCCAGTGCACAGCATTACAATAATGTGCTGTGGACAAGCAGTGGCAGTGGTGTTCTGAATAATGCAACCACCCTGACCCCAACCTATACTCCAGGTGCTTCTGATATTTCAGCAGGTTCTGTTGTACTTACACTAACCGCTTTCGGACAGGCTCCATGCGGCGGCACCGCTGTTGACAGCAAACTGATTACCATTACAGCAGCTCCGCTGGTAAATGCAGGTCCCGATGCTACCTTGTGTCAGGGAAGTACACACACCATAAGCGGAGCAACTGCTTCAGGAACTTCATCACTCAACTGGACAACTACAGGCAGCGGAAGTTTCTCAGGAAACGGAACATTAACACCTACCTATACTCCGAGTATTGCCGATTTCACATTGGGTAGTGTAACCCTTACCCTCACCGGAAATGCAGTTAGCCCCTGCAGCACACCGGCTACCGATGCCATCATTCTTACCCTCGTACCCGCAGCTACAGCCAATGCCGGCTCTGATGCCACCATCTGTGAAACCCAGTCATTTACTGTATCTGATGCCACAGCAAGCAATTACAGCAGCCTGGCATGGACAAGCAGCGGATCAGGCACTTTAAGCGGAGCAACTACCCTCACACCAACCTACACCCCCAGTGCAGCTGATATCACTACCGGTTCGGTTGTACTTACACTTACTGCCATTTCAGCAGCGCCATGCAGCAACCCGGTGAGCGATCAGATGATTATTACCATTGCTCAGGAGCCGGAAGCTTATGCAGGTGCAGATGCTACCATTTGTGAAGGCCAGCAGTACACCATTACCGGAGCTACTGCAACTACAGGCCTGGTATTCAGCTGGATGTCAAGCGGAAGCGGAACTTTCCTGAATCAAAACACACTTACACCTACTTATATTCCCAGTGCAGCCGATGTAGCTGCCGGAAGTGTAACCATCAGCCTGTCGGTGCAGGGAACCGGAGCATGTAATATGCTGGTTACCGACGATATGCTTTTGACAATTAACCGGATGGCTACAGTAAATGCAGGCCCCGATGCTACTATTTGCGAAGGATTAACCTATACATTATCAGGAGCTTCTGCTGCCAATTATGCTTCAGTAAGCTGGACCACCTCAGGCAGCGGATCGTTTACCAATCCGGCAATCGTTAATGCAACCTACAACCCGAGTGCAGCTGATATCGCCAATGGTTCAGTAGTTTTAACCATACAGGCAACAGCCGCCGGCGTATGTACAGGATCGGTAAGCGATCTTATGATACTTACATTCAATACATTGCCAGTTGTAAATGCCGGCCCCGATGTTACTTCATGCGATGCAGCAGTAACATTGAGCGGAGCTACAGCTTCCAATTACAGCAGTCTGTTGTGGACAAGTTCGGGAACCGGTACTTTGTCGAATGCCACCACCTTGTCGCCCACCTATGTGCCCGGTGCAGCAGACCTTGCCGCCGGCTTTGTTGATCTTACCTTAACAGCACAGGCAACAGCACCATGTACAGGAAGCACTTCAGATGTTGTTAGAATCAACCTGAATCAAGGCCCGGTAGTAAATGCCGGCAACGATGGTTCAATCTGTGCCGGAAATACCTTTGCCATCAATGGCGCTTCGGCAGTTCACACATCACTGATCACCTGGTCAACATCCGGAAGTGGTACATTCAGTAATCCAAACATTATCAATCCGGTGTATACCCCGGGTGCAAGCGACATAGCCAATGGTTCTGTTGTGCTTACCCTTACCGGAAGTCCGGTATCGCCATGCTCAAGCCCTGCAACTGATCAGTTGCTCCTCACCATTACTCCGGCAGCTACTGCTTTTGCAGGTACTGATGATGTTACCTGTTCTTCTTCTTATCTGGTAACAGGTGCTGCTGCAACCAATTACAGTTCATTTACATGGACAAGCAGCGGAACCGGATCATTCATCAACCAGACTACTCTTACTCCGACTTATCTGCCCAGTGCAGCTGATTTTGCCAATGGTTCGGTTGTTCTTACCCTCGAGGTGATGAGCAACGCACCCTGCACACAGCTGGTTACCGACAGCAAACTGCTCACCCTTTTGAATGAGCCTGTGGCCAATGCTGGTGTTGACGCATCAGTATGTGAAGGTTCAACCTTTATGGTAACTACAGCCACAGCATCCAACTACAGTACATTAAGCTGGAGCACATCAGGATCGGGAAGCTTCTCGGGACAAAACACCATCAATCCCATTTATACCCCAAGTGCTACCGACATCGCCAACGGCTCAGTTATACTTACCCTCACTGCCACAGCAGCATCTCCTTGCAGCAATACTGCAGCAGATCAGATGGTGCTCACCATTCAAAGGGCGGCCACAGCCAATGCAGGCAGCGATGCAGCCATTTGCGAAGGCAGCACTCATACCCTGAGTGGTTCGGTTTCAAACAGTACATTGTTTAGCTGGAGCAGCAGCGGAACCGGAACATTTGCCAATGGTTCCACACTTACCCCAACTTACACTCCCGGCGCAGCCGACATCACAGCCGGCAGTGTTACCATTACACTCACAGCTTTTGCAACAGCTCCATGCAGCACTCCTGCCACCGATATCATGATACTGACCATCACCCGTCAGCCTCAGGTATATGCCGGTGCCGATGCAGTGAGCTGCAGCTCAGATTACACAATTACTGACGCCACTGCAAGCAGCTACAATACACTTGCATGGTCAACTTCAGGAACCGGAACATTTATCAACCCGGGTTCAATCAACCCAACCTATGTTGCCAGTCTTGCTGATATTTCATCAGGCAGCGTAACCCTGACACTTACTGCAACAGGAAATTCACCTTGTACCAATAATGTTTCCGATGCACTTGTGCTTTCATTTGCACCAATTCCAACAGTTTCGGCAGGTAGTGATGATGCAGTATGTGGCAACAACAGTTATTCACTTACAGGAGCATCAGCAGTAAATTATTCAACCATTACCTGGAGCACCAGCGGAACCGGAACTTTCTCCAATACTACACTGGTAAATCCTGAGTATTATCCAAGTGCTGCAGATGTTGCTTCAGGTTCGGTTGTACTTACAATTACTGCTTCAAGCCTTGCTCCATGCAATACCACTGCTTCAGACAACATGACGCTGACATTCAACCTGACCCCTCAGGCCAATGCCGGCCCCAATGCCAACAGTTGCGGAACAGCTTCATTCCAGGTAACCGGAGCCACAGCCTCGAATTATGCTACCATTTACTGGACTCACAATGGAACAGGAACCATAACAGGAGCCAATACCATTTCTCCGGTTTACACTCCTTCGCAGGGTGATGTAACCAACGGACAGGTAACACTCACTTTGCATGCTACAGCCATTGCTCCTTGCACAGGCGAAGTCACTTCAGCTATGAACCTCAATCTGCAGGCTGGTCCATTGGCCAATGCAGGTGCTGATGTTTCCATTTGCGAAGGACAGAGTTATACACTCTCGGGAGCTACTGTAAGTGGTTATGCAACCTTGTTGTGGAGCAGCAGCGGATCGGGAACTTTCAGCAACACAGCTGCTATTAATCCGGTGTATTACCCAAGTGCAGGAGATATTGCTTCAGGATCAGTTATCCTTACAATGACCCTTCAGGGAGCACCTCCATGCAACACTGTTGCCGCTGATTTTATGGTGCTTACCATTCAAAGATTGCCGGTTGCCAACGCAGGCCCCAATGCAGTTGCCTGTGGCAGCACTTATCAGCTGATCAACGCCTCTGCTGCGAATTATTCATCAGTATACTGGACCAGCAGTGGAACAGGTTTCTTCTCAAACAGTGCATTGGTAAATCCGGTGTATACCCCAAGTGCAGGCGACATTGCTGCCGGCTCGGTAACACTCACCCTCACTGCTACAGGAGTAAGTCCTTGCAACAATCAGACAGCCAGCCAGATGATACTTACCATCGGAGCACCAGTAACCGCCAGCGCCGGAGTTGACGGCAGCACCTGCGGCACCACTCCATTTACCGTAAGTACTTCATCGGCAAGCAATTATTCAAGCATTAACTGGACATCTTCAGGAACAGGAACCTTTGCCAACCAGAATACCCTGTATCCAACATATACACCGGGTGCAGGCGACGTAGCTTTAGGCGCTGTTACCCTTACCATGCATGTACAAGGCAACTCACCCTGCTTTACCAATCTGCAGGACAATATGCTGCTTACCATTCTGAATACAGCTACAGCATATGCCGGTCCTGACGCACAGGTTTGCAGCGGAAGCAGCTATACTGTAACAGGAGCTTCGGCCACCAACTATGCAGCCATCAGCTGGAGCAGCACCGGTACCGGAACTCTTGTCAGCGGTAATACACTCAGCCCGACTTACATTCCGAGTGCTCAGGATTACCTGAACGGAAATGTAATCCTTACATTAACAGCAGTTTCGAGCGCACCATGTACTGGAAATATCAGTGACGAAATGGTAATTACCTTTGCCAACGGGCCTTTGGCCAATGCCGGCCCCGATGCTGAGATTTGTTTCGGCGTTAGTTATAATGTAACCGGTGCAACAGCTTCAGGGTACACCACGCTTAACTGGACATCCTCGGGCACCGGAACACTGGTAAATGCAGCATCACTCACTCCTACCTATATTCCTTCAAATGCCGATCGCGTAGCAGGTTCAGTAAATCTGATCCTGACAGTTCAGGGCGCAGCACCTTGCTTTGGTTCACATACCGATGCCATGACACTCACCATCAGCTCCTTGCCAACCGCTTCACCGGTAATCAGCGGACCACAGAATGTTTGTGCCGGCCAGGCAGGAGTTGTTTATTCAGTAATTCCAGTACAGTATGCTACTTCATACAACTGGATTCTTCCCTCGGGAGCTACTATTGTTTCCGGAGCCAATACTTCAAGCATTGTGGTTGATTTCTCCATGTCGGCAGTTTCAGGCAACATATTCGTAACTGCTTCAAGTGCATGCGGTAGTGGCCCAGTGTCAGCTGCTTATGCAGTAACTGTTAGTCCTCTTCCCGGAAACCCGGGCATGATCATGGGCCCTGCTGCCATTTGCCAGAATACTTCAGGTGTGATTTACTCAATCAATCCTGTGAGCGGTGCAACAGCATACCAGTGGACAGTTCCTGCCGGAGCAACAGTGGTTGCCGGAACCGGAACCAACATCATTACTGTTGATTTCTCAATAACTGCCATTTCAGGCGATATAACTGTAACTCCGCAGAACACATGCGGAAACGGAAATACATCTACCCTCGCTGTAACCGTTAATCCTATGCCGGTTGCTCCGGTAATCACCGCCAACGGACCTATTGAATTCTGCGAAGGAGGAAGTGTCGAGCTTACTGCAACTGCCGGATATGCTTCTTACCTCTGGTCGAACGGAATGACCACCCAAAGTATTATCGTAAATACTTATGGTACTTATTCAGTGGTAGCCAGTGATGCAGCTGGTTGTGCAAGTCTTCCGTCAAATGAAATAACTGTAAATGTTCACATGCTGTTTGTTCCTGATGTAACCGCCAGCGGACCAACCGATCTGTGCCAGGGTGGAAGTGTTATTCTCTCGGCTCCTGCCGGATATGCGTCATACTTGTGGAGCAACGGACAAACATCACAGAGTATAACAGTAACCACCAGCGGTGTATTCAATGTTACTGTAACCGATGCATTTGGCTGTACCAGCCTGCCTTCGGCCAATGTAACTGTAACTGTTCATCCTGCGCCGCCCACCCCGGTAATCACACCCGGCGGACCACTCAATTTCTGTGCAGGCGGTAGTGTAACCCTTTCGGCTCCAGCCGGATATGCATCCTACCTGTGGTCAAACGGTGAAACAACCCAAAGTATTCTGGTTACATCAAGCGGTGTATTCTCTGTAACAGTAAGCGATCTTTACGGATGCAGCAGCATGCCATCGGCATCGGTAACCGTAAATGTAAATCCTTATCCTGCAACACCCGCTATCATTGCCAATGGCCCGACTACGTTCTGTAACGGAGGCAGTGTGGTACTGACAGCAACTCCTGGATATGCTTCATATCTCTGGTCGAATGGCGAAACAACCCAAAGTATAACTGTATCAGTTTCAGGTTCATACACTGTAATTGTCACCGACAATATCGGATGTTCGAGTCAGCCTTCGGCACCGGTAAGCGTTACTGTGCTTCAGCCGCCAACACCAACTATTGTTGCCAACGGTCCTGTTATGTTCTGCAGTGGTGGTAGTGTAATGCTTACCGCACCTGCCGGATATGGCGGATATTTATGGTCGAATGGCGAAACAACCCAAAGCATTACTGTAACAGTTTCGGGAAGTTATTCGGTGCAGGTAACTGATGCCAACGGATGTATCAGCGATCCGTCGAATGTAATAGTGGTAACAGTTTATTCACCTGCTGTTCCTCCCACTATTGTAGCGCTGGGCCCCACCACCATTTGCGATGGTGAATCAGTAACTCTTTCGGCACCTGCTGGTTATGCCGGATATTTCTGGAACAACGGGCAGACCACCCGCAACATCCTGGTAAGCACCGCGGGTAACTATTTTGTAACCGTAACCGATGCCAACGGATGTACATCAGCTCCTTCAAACACCATTACAGTAAGTGTAATTCCTCAGCCGGATGCAGATGCAGGTTCCAATGCCAGTATATGTGCCGGATCGAACTATACCATTACCGATGCAACAGCAACCAATTATTCAACATTGGTTTGGACAAGTTCAGGCTCAGGGTTCTTTGTGAACAATGGCAACCTTGATCCTACCTATGTACCTTCGGCTGGTGATATTTCAACCGGAAGTGTAATACTTACGCTCTCGGCTGTTGGATTCGGCCCATGCACCATGGCAGCGCAAAGTTCCATGCTGCTGAGCATATCCAATGCACCTACGGCTTACGCCGGAACTGACTTTAACATCTGTGAAGGCAGCAACATCAATATTTCGCTGGCCACTGCCGGCAACTATCAGTCGTTGAGCTGGTCAACCACCGGTTCAGGCCTGTTCCTGAACGGAAACACACTCACTCCGACATACATCCCCAGTGCGCTGGATATCAACAGCGGGCTGGTGTCACTTACTTTGACTGCATGGCCCATGACCCCCTGCGCCAACCCGGCAACAGACGCGCTTATGGTAACCATTAACCGCGCACCCCAGGTATTTGCCGGCAACAATACAAGTTTGTGCCCGCCCAACCAGTACACCACCCTGAGTGCAACTGCCAGCAACTATACAAATTTACTCTGGACAACCAATGGAACCGGAACCTTTACCGATCCCACTTCATTGGTAACCGTTTACAGCCCGAGTGCCGCCGACATCAGCAACGGATCGGTAACCCTGACACTGACGGGTTATGCCAACAGCCCGTGTTCAAATGTAAGCGACGATATTGTGCTGGTACTTGTACCATCACCTGTAGCCAATGCCGGCCCCGACCGCCTGATTTGCGAAGGTGAGAATGTGATTGTCAACGGAACTGCATCGGGATACCAGTCTGTTTTCTGGACAACTTCGGGCAGTGGTACCATTGTGAACGGCAATACCTTAACACCGACTTACATACCGAGTGTTGCCGATATCAACAACGGCTGGGTGACGCTTACCCTTACAGCCAACCCGCTGGCTCCGTGCGCAGTTCAGGCCATTGACGCCATGCAGTTGAATATCACCCGGACTCCTATGGTATTTGCCGGTAACGACATGAGTTTATGTCCGGCAGGCCCTTATACCACAAGCACTGCAACAGCTTCAAACTACAGCTATATTGAGTGGACAACCACCGGAACAGGCACCTTCTCGGGCCCCAACAACCTGGTAACTGTTTACACCCCCTCAGCTGCAGATATTACCAATGGTGCTGTTACCCTGACATTAACAGGGTATGCAAACAGCCCCTGTTCACCGGCAAGCAGCAATATTGTGCTGTTGCTTTCAAATGCTCCTGTAGCCAATGCCGGGCCTGATCATCTGATCTGCGAAGGCAGCATGATAAGTATTACCGGAGCATCGGCTTCAAATTACCAGTCATTAAACTGGGCTACATCCGGGACCGGAACATTTATTAACGGCAATTCGCTCACCCCGACCTACCTCCCGGGCATTGCCGATATCACAAACGGTACAGTAATTCTGAGCCTGACTGCCACACCGGTTTCTCCATGTGCAACAGCTGCCAGTGATGCTACTGTTGTCACCATATCGCGCAATCCTCAGATTTTTGCCGGTGATGATACTACCCTTTGCCCCGCCGGACCATACACCACCACTACAGCCACAGCAGCTTTTGCAACCATGCTTCAGTGGAGCACTAACGGAACAGGCTCCTTCAGCGATGCAAATGCACTGGTTACAACCTACAATCCTTCAGCTCAGGATATAACCATCGGAACTGTAACCCTTACCCTTACCGGCTATGCCAATGCTCCATGCAGTAATGTAAGCGACGATATAATCCTGAATCTCTCCATGCCTGCAACTGTGAATGCCGGTGCTGATGTAACCATTTGCGAAGGCATGCAGCATACCATTTCAGGAGCTTCGGCTGCAAACTATCAGTCAATCAGCTGGATAAGCAGCGGAACCGGGGTAATTATGAATGGCAATACGCTTAATCCTACTTACATACCCAGTATGGCCGATATCACCAACGGAGGAGTAATTCTCAGCTTAGTTGCCACACCGTTGGCCCCATGTACCGGAAATGTGACCGATGCCATGCAACTTACCATTGTGCGCACACCTCAGGTGTTTGCCGGAACCGATGCGGCCATTTGCCCTCCGGGATCCTATACCATCAGCGATGCAACGGCCTCCAATTATCTGGCTTTACAGTGGACCAGCAGCGGAACAGGAAGTTTCTCAAACAATGCCACCCTGGTTACCATTTATAATCCATCTCCTGCAGATATAGCAGCCGGTACTGTAACCCTTACCCTCACAGGATATGCAAACAGCCCATGCGCCAATGCTTCTGATGAACTGGTATTGTATTTTATTCCTGAAGCCACAGCCAATGCAGGTGCTGATGCAGTAATCTGCGGTGGTTCCCAGTTTATTGTTTCAGGAGCCTCGGCCTCAAATTACTCAAGCCTTAACTGGAGTACAAGCGGCACAGGTGTCTTTATAAATAACGGAACACTCACGCCTACCTATATTCCCAGCGGAGCCGACATCAGCAATGGTATGGTATTCCTTACGCTGACCGCCAATCCTATCGCACCTTGTTCGGTTCAGGCCAGCGATGCGTTGATTCTTACCATAAACGGCGCAGCCCAGGCCAATGCCGGCCCTAACGGACAAGCATGCTATGGCGACAACTTCTATCTTGCAGGCGCCTCAGCAGCAAACTATTCAGATATTCTCTGGACCAGCTCGGGTACCGGCACCTTTACCAATCCTACCGAAGTGAATGCAACATACATTCCTTCAGCTGCTGACCTTGCCGCCGGAAATGTTACCCTTACCCTTACTGCCTATGGCAACAGTCCATGCAGTGATCAGTCAGACTTTATGGTGCTCTCCATTACCCCTGGCGCTACGGTTGATGCCGGCGACGACCTGAATATCTGCTTCGGTCCGGCTCCTGTAACCGGCGCATCTGCCACCAATTATTCAAGTCTGCAATGGACTGTTTCATTCGGAAGCGGTTTACTGGTGAATGCCGGCAATATAATGCCTACCTATGTCCCAAGTGCCGGAGACCTTGCCAACGGTTATGTAATCCTTACACTTACCGTGAATCCGCTGGCACCTTGTACCGATCCTATAGCCGATAACAAAACCCTCACCATCAGCGAAACGCCACTGGTTGATGCAGGTCTTGATGAAACCATCTGCGAAGGCTCAAGCTACACCATTAACGATGCTTCTGCAGCCAATTATGCCATGCTGGTCTGGAGTTCATCAGGAACAGGCAGCTGGGTAAATATCAACACACTGAATCCTACATATACGCCCAGTGCTGCTGATATAGCTGCCGGATCGGTTGTTCTGACCCTTTCAGCCAGCAACGGCGCTTGTCCGGTGGTAACCGATTACAAGCAACTCAACATTCAGCGCGAAGTAATGGTAAATGCAGGCATTGATGCAGCCATCTGCGAAGGTTCATCCTATACGCTGATGACAGCTTCGGCTGCAGGATACAGCAACCTGCTGTGGTCATCATCGGGTTCAGGAAGCTTTAGTAATGCCAATGCTTTAAATCCGGAGTATATCCCAAGCCCGGCCGATATCGCTGCCGGCAGCGTAGTGCTGACTTTAACCGGTATTTCATCCATGCCATGCTCAGGAAGCGATTCCGATGATATGACATTGTTTATCAGATATGCTCCGCTTGCAGATGCAGGTACCGACGGGCAGATCTGCCAGGGTGAACAGTACGTCATTGCCGATGCCGTGGCCTACGATTATGCAACGGTAATCTGGACCACCAGCGGAACCGGTACATTCATCAATGGATCGTCCCTCACAGCTACATACATCCCCAGTCCGGCCGATATTGCTGCAGGCAGTGTAACACTAACCCTTATTGCTTCAAATCCTCCGTGTGCTGATGCCACCGACAGCCAGTCACTTACCATCATTCCGCTGGCCCAGGTAAACGCCGGACCGGATGTGACGATCTGTAAGCTGTGCAACCATACGGTTTCGGGAGCATCGGTCACCAATGCCTTAAGTTATGCATGGTCTTCCACCGGAAACGGGACCTTCATAAATGGCAATACCCTCACCCCGACCTATCAACCAAGTGCCGGAGACATTTCCAACGGCTCGGTCACATTGATACTGACGGCTGAAAGCGCCTCATATTGCGGCAGTTACAGCGACGAAATGGTAATCTTCATCAACCAGACTCCGGATATCGAATTTACCTGGAACCCGGTTTGTGCAGGCCAACCCACAAATTTCGAGGTTGATCCGTCGGTTACCGACATCAATGCAATTGCAGTATGGCACTGGAATTTCGGCGACGGATTCTATTCCAATGAAATGAATCCGACCCATACCTTCCCGGCTCCGGGGGCCTATAACGTAACACTCACGGCAACAGATACTTCAGGGTATTCATCATTACTCACCCACATCGTTGAAATCCGCAGTACACCCATTGCCTTCTTCAGTTTCGACACCCCCAATTGCATGGGAGAATCAACACAATTCCACAACCTGTCATCGACCGAAAATGGTTACATTACACGCTGGGTATGGAATTACGGTGACGGATCTGCCACAGATACCATTTACTTCCCCAATGATCCAAATGTTGCGCATACCTATGCCAATGCGGGTATCTTTGAAGTAACACTCAACGTGCTGAATTCCTTCGGCTGTGAAAATACCTGGTCTACACAGGTAACAGTAACGCCCAATCCTGTTGCCAACTTCTACTACACTACCCTTTGCGAAGACTTGCTGGTTAACTTCCAGGATGCCTCCTTCCCCAACGGCGCAGGCAATGTGGTAAGCTGGGCATGGAATTTTGACGATCCTGCATCCGGAATTTTCAACACATCGGATCTTGAAGATCCCCAGCACATTTTCAGTGCTCCGGGAACTTACAATGTGACCCTTACGGTAACCAACTTCAACAATTGCAGCGGCACTATTACCAAGCAGGTTGTTGTAGGTGAAGCTCCTGCTGTTGAGTTCACCTGGGAAGCATCGTGTGCTTCATCACTTACCAGCTTCTTTGCAGACGAAACAGTAATCAATGTAAATGCGATAGCAAGCTACGCATGGCAATTTGGTGATGGCGGACAGTCGAATCTGCAAAATCCTCAGCACATGTACGCTGCTGCCGGAGATTATACCGTAGTTCTCACTGTTACCGATACTGCCGGATGTTCAAACTCAGTAAGCCATCTGGTAACAGTTAGCGCGCTGCCGGTTGCTTTCTTCAGCTTCAGCGAGCCTACCTGTTTCGAAACTACCACTGTATTCAACGACCTGTCATACGCTTTAAGCGGATATATCGCAGAATGGGAATGGATATTCGGTGACGGAAACTCAACTACTGTTACTTTCCCCAATAACCCGAATGTTGTTCACCAGTATGCCAACCCGGGTGTTTATAATGTAACTTTGAATATAAGCACATCATTGGGGTGCGAAAATACCGTTACCCGCCAGGTGGTGGTATCCCCGAATCCTGTGGCCAATTTCGATGCAGCTACGGCTTGTCTCGGCGAACCGGTTGCATTTACCGACCTTTCGCAGACCAACGGCGGCGGAAACATCGTCAACTGGAACTGGAATTTCGGCGATCCGACTTCAGGGGTAAACAACACCTCAACGCTGCAGAACCCGGCACATACTTATGCACAACCCGGCACATACACTGTCAGCCTGATTGTGACCACTGCCAATACTTGTGCCGATACGACTACTATGGACATTACCATAGCTCCGGCTCCCGTTGTTGACTTTGTGTTCACCAATGCATGTTCAAACGATACCATTCAGTTTACCAGTTCAACCTTTGTGAATCCTGCCACCACCCTTAGCTGGTTCTGGGAGTTTGGCGACGGCACCACTTCGGTGGAAGCTGATCCTCAACACATCTATGCTACCCATGGTATTTTCACCGTCAGCCTGACCATTACCGACGACCAGGGTTGTACAGCAACAGCTGTTCATCCGGTAAGTGTGGTTCCCGGCCCGCAGGCAATGTTCGGATTCAATGCACCGGCCTGTTCCGGCTCAGAAGTGCAGTTCAACGATCTGTCTGTAACCAATGGCAGCATAATCACCTCATGGTTCTGGGACTTCGGCGATGGCAACACACAACTGGTCACTGCACCGGGCAATCCGAATGTAAGCCATGTATATGCCAATGCCGGTGTATATACCGTAACACTGACCATTACAAACCTGCAGGGTTGCGATGCCTCTTCTAGTATGAATGTGGTGATTGTACCCGGCCCAGTTGCCGAATTCACCTTCGACGAAGGATGCCAGGGAAGCCAGGTGGCATTTACCGACCTTACAGCTACCAATGGCGGCACTGTAATTGTACAATGGCTCTGGAACTTCGGCGATCCCGCTTCAGGTATTGCCAACACTTCCAACCTGCAGCATCCGGTTCATATCTTCAACACGGCCGGAACATACACTGTAACCCTTGAAGCAACCAGCGCCAGCGGATGTATAAACAGTGTGCAACATGACGTGGTTATCACACCTCCGCCGGCTGTAGCTTTCATCATCAACTCATCAACATGCGTGGGAGAACCTGTGTCATTTGAGCCCGATCCCGCAATTATGGACCTTACTTCCATAGCTTCATTTGAATGGAACTTTGGTGACGGTTCTCCGGTTTCCACAGCTCAGACTCCTGTACATGTATTCAATGTGGCCGGAAGCTTCCAGGTGACTCTTACAGTAGTTAATAACGATGGCTGCTCAAACAGCATTACCCAAACCGTTAACATTGGTGCAATACCAGTGGCTGCATTTACCTTCAGCAGCGGATGTACCGGTAACATCACCAGTTTCAACGACCTGTCGTTTGTAATTACAGGTGAACAGATTACCGGATGGTACTGGAATTTCAACGATCCCAACGCAGCGCCAGGCACCGATACTTCAACCTTGCAGCACCCTGAGTACCATTATTCAGCACAGGGATTATACAATGTTACCCTGACCGTAACCAGCATCAGCGGTTGCCAGGGCAGCATCACCATGCCGGTGCAGATATTCCCCGCGCCCGTTGCAGCATTCAGCTATATTACCAATGCCTGTTCAAACGGATCGGTTTACTTCCAGGATGCTTCTTCGAGCTACATGGGGGCCATCACCAATTGGGAATGGACCTTTGCCCCCGGCTATACTTCAACACTTCAGCATCCGCATCACAACTTCTATCACACGGACAGTTGTTACAATGTGCAGCTGGTTGTTACTGACATGCGCGGCTGTGTGGATACCCTGATTCAGGAAGTATGTATTCCTGAAGGTCTTCAGGTTGAGATTGAACATACGGTAACCTGCCATGGCGACACCACCCTGTTCAACCCGTTACTGATTGCACCGGCCGGAGATTCACTGGTTGCCTTCCAATGGAATTTCGACGATGTCAATTCAGGAATTCACAACACCTCAATCCTGCGCAACCCGGTCCATTTCTTCCAGAATACCGGTTCCTACCTGGTTTCGCTGGTCGCAACGGATATCAACAATTGCCAGACTACCGTTTACAAGCGGGTAGAAGTGCTTGAACTTCCTGTCCCGGGCTTCAGCTATGTTGCCGGCTCCTGCGACAGCACCATCTACTTCACTGACCTGTCGGCTGGCAATGGCTCAGGTATCGCTACCTGGATCTGGAACTATGGCGACGGCACATCCGACTCCCTTACTGCAGGCCCTGCCAATACGAGCCACTTCTATAACACTTCTGGCATCTTTAATGTGAGCCTGACCACCATTTCGGAACATGGCTGCATGGCAGTATTTACACAGGATGTTGAACGCATGCCATGCATCAGCGCGGTATTTGCATCGGTTGACACCCTGAGCTGCGAACGGCACGCCCTTACATTCGAGGATTACTCAATCTGCGGTAATCCGATTGACAGGTGGGAGTGGATTTTCGGCGACGGTGACACCCTGATATACAATGAGCCACGTCCTTCGGTAACCCATACCTATCAAGTGAGCGGCAGCTACCATGTAAGCCTGATTGTGTCAACCACCGTTTCGGGTAAGTCCGTCAGCGATACTACAACCATCACTGTTAACGTACTTACATCGCCCATCGCCAGGTTCTTTGCTCCGGATGTCTGCCTGAACAGCAACACCATCTATACCGATCAGTCGGAATGGACCGGATCAAAGATTGACCGCTGGTTCTGGGATTTCGGCGACCCCAACTCGGTTTACGACACCACCTCTGCCAGAAATCCCGCTTACAGATACGACAAGCCCGGCATATACAATACCCTGCTCACCGTTACCAACGTACTTGGCTGCACCGATACTACAAGCCACCCGCTCACCGTGCACAATCTGCCGGAAGCCAACTTCAGCTACAGCCTGGCTTGTCAGAACAACCACACCTTGTTCAACGACCTTACCGAAACCGGAGACACAACAATCGGGCAATGGTGGTGGAGATTCAGCGATTCGCTCAACATGCTTGGCCTGGCCGGTGTTCAGAATCCCCACTTCGTATTTAAGAATACCGGAACCTACAATGTTGAACTGATTGTGGTTGACAACTTTGGTTGCCGCGATACCGCATCCACCACCCTGGTTGTAAACCCCAAACCCATCAGCGCCTTTTCTTTGACGGAAAACTATGAAAATACACAGGGAAGGGTACTTTTCAACAACGGCTCCATTGGCGCAACGGCTTATGAGTGGGATTTCAGCACAGGCATACAATCATTCGAAATCGAACCCGTGGTTGACTTCCCCGGCGACGGAACCTATGCAGTGACCCTGGTTACCATCAATGAGTTCGGCTGCCCTGACACCCTTAAAGTAGACTACAGCCTGATGTTCAAAGGGCTATGGGTACCCAATGCCTTCTCACCCAACAACCCGAATGCAGCAGTTAGGCTCTTCAAACCGGTGGGTATCAACCTGAGTAAGTATACCATTGAGGTTTATGACACCTGGGGAAATCTCCTCTGGACATCGAGCGAACTGGATGCCAACGGCGCTCCGGCTGAAGGATGGAATGGCGTATTCAACGGAAACCTGCTGCCTCAGGATACCTACATGTGGAAAGCTACCGCCATCTTTAAGGATGGGACCATCTGGCGGGGCAACGATGTAGGTAAGCGCAGCAATATGCCTGAAAAAACCTATGGCACTGTAACGCTGATCAGGTAAACCGAACGCAGATTAACTGACAAAAGGAAAAAATCACAGTCATGAAAAAGACAAGCTTATACCTACTGATCATTTTATCCCTGATGGTTGTTAAAACCGCGGTGGCACAGGATCCGCTTTTCTCACAATTCTACAACAACCCGGTTTATTATAATCCGGCTGCCGTGGGACTTAACCCGGGCTTGCGTGCAAGGTTTAACATACGCGAACAGTGGCCGCAACTTCCGGGAGACCTGCGCTCTTACACCTTCAGCATGGATATCGCCGAACGCAATATCCCCGGCTCCGGCGGGCTCGGACTGGTTGTGATGAGTGACAATGCGGGTACGGGATACCTGAAAACGTCAAGCGTCGGGCTTTCCACTTCGGTGAGGGTTCCTTTGCAGGAAAATATGGTAACCCAGGTAGGTATCATGACCTCCTTTGTGCAGAAAAGACTGAACTGGGATAACCTGGTGTTTACCGACCAACTGAACCCTGTTTATGGAAATATCTACGAATCGAGTTTCCAGGCTCCGGACAACGGAAATGTCTTCTATCCCGATTTCTCTGCCGGTGGTATCTTCCGATTTACGGAAAGCAGTAATACTTTCAGTGCCATTCAGGGAACTTTCGGGGTTGCCGTCCATCATTTGTTCAGGCCCAATGAGTCGTTTCTGGGACTTACTTCTCCACTGCCACGAAAACTGGCCATTACCGGTGATATTATTCTTGAAATCGACGGCGGAGGTGATAAACTATATTTCCAGCGTCAGGAATCCAATAAAGGGACATTTAAGTTCAATCCGGGTTTTATTTATGAATCGCAGGCCGATTTTAAAACCTATGCCGTTGGGGTGAATATCCTGAAATCCTCTATCTATACAGGGGTTTGGTTTCGCAACCGTACCACGGAGCTTACCAAATCGAATGACCTGATATTTATGCTGGGGCTGAATGCTCCGCTTTCGGGCGCTACCCGCATGAAAATCAACTATACCTACGACTTCGTACTTACTGAAATCAGAACTGTTACAGGCTGCTCTCATGAAGTATCCATCATTCTCGAACTGGATGATTTTAATATTTTCAACCGCGGACGCAGTAGCGGAGGCTTTGGGTTCTCAAACAGGAATTACCGTTCGAAACAAGAGCTTGAATGCTGTCCGTTCTGATAAAGATAAAGCGATCCCCCCGACCATTCATTCTATAAATGGTTTTCGCACGAAGAGGCTCCGAAAGGAGCCTCTTTTAGTGTAAAGAATGGACAAGATTTACAGGAATTTCAGATTCCGGATTCCGGATTTCAGATTTCGGACCTTAAACCTACTTCGCCACCTTCGCGCTATTCATTTAAACCTCTCTCTCAAATTGTCAGACAGGATTTACAGGATTTACAGGAATTCCGGATTTCGGATTTCGGATTTCTGACCTTAAACCTACTTCACCACCTTCGCGCTATTCATTGAAACCTCTCTTTCTCAAAATGTCAGACAGGATTTACAGGATTTACAGGATCTGCTTTCCCCTGAAATCATTGAACCGAATGCAGTAAGCACAGCAAAGCTAATCTTTTTTGCCACGAATGCACGAATGAATTCTCACTAATGAGACACAGAAACACCAGGACCCACTGAATAATTTTGGAATTCTATACCAGCACATGCGCTCTGGAATCTTAAATTGTTAAATCTTTTGCCTCTTTAAAACCACAATAGGCACACTAGAGCACAATAGATCAAATCCGGTAAGCAAGTGCTCCTAAGTTTGCCACGGTTTATAAAACTGAGGTAAGTAAGCATTGATATGATTGTCTGCGCCAACCTTAGGTTTCGTCCCGGCCTGAATCAATCAACGACATGACCTAACAAGTTTTCTTTCAACTTGTTAGGTCTTCTTGCTTTTTTTTATCCCTCCGCGTTCTCTGCGCACTTAGCGTTTAAATTAACCGCAGAGACCGCCGAGGTCTTACGCAGAGGGCCGCAGAGAGCTATCTGTAGTAATAGTATGCTTGATTCTTTTACCACAAAAACGCCAAAATACTAAAAACCACAGAGTATTTTTAGCATCCTTTACCTGCGCAAGCAGCCTGGAATCTTTGAACCGATCCAGATAGCTTTCGGGACTATCGGGATCGGTTCTTCATCTCACTATCCCTCACGCGCGGGACTCAGAATGACAATACATAAACGATAATCAAAGTGGACTTGGTGGCTACAAAGCCATCACCAGGTCCACTCCCCTTTAAACCCATGTAAGTCAAAGTCATTGTGAGCGCTGGCGAAGAACCGATTCGCCAGGAGCGGAGAGCTTACCGATGGTAATCTTTCAATTCAGCCGGACAACAGTGATTTCTTTTAAATTACTACAAAAACAGCAGTTGCGTAAGAATATACACAGGCAGCAGCACTACCAGCGAGAACTTGATCATATAACCAAAGAACCCGGGCATATCAATCTTATTCTCTTCAGCAATGGCTTTAACCATAAAGTTGGGACCGTTGCCGATGTAGGTCATGGAACCAAAGAATACGGCACCCACCGAGATGGCTTTGAGCAGATAGTCAGGGATTCCGGCAACAAGTCCTGTTGCGGAAGCATCGGTAAGACCAAGCGCAAGGTTATAAAACGATACAGCCGTGGGGGCGTTGTCGAGGAAAGAACTGAGCGCCCCTGTGGCATAATAGAATTGCGCGACGGTTTCAACACCCAGGGACTTTGCGTTGGCTTCAAGCCAAAGCAGTGCCGGCACCATGGTGATAAAGATTCCAAGAAAAAGATAAGCAACCTCCAGGATTGGGCCATAAGTAAACTTATTGGCCTGCCTCAGTTTCGAAGAGGTGAAATAAAGCGATAGTCCGGCCATTAATAGTATTGCCGCTTCGCGGATAAATGCCAGGTAATGGTTGTGCTCAATAGCGGGGATATATTGCTTATTGAGGAAAGCTACCGAAAGTACAACGCCGGCCAGGAAGAAAAAGTTAAACCGGCCCCTGAGCTTGATCGGGTGAATATTGGTCTTGTCGAAAATAATGTTTGCCGGTGGTTCCTTGCGATAGAAATATTTATCGGTAAAGTAATAGATAAGCAGCAACAATCCGTTGGTAAACAACCACTCAGGAAGCAGCTGGAAGAACCAGGTAAAAGGGGCTCCCCTCAGGTAAAGCAGAAACAAAGGCGGATCTCCCAGCGGCGTAAGCAAACCTCCGGCATTGGCGACAATGGCAATAAAAAACAATATGGTATGTACCTTGTACCACCTTTCGGCATTGGTATTGATCACCGGGCGGATCAGCAGCATGGCGGCTCCTGTGGTTCCCATAAAAGAAGCCAGTACTGCGCCTATCGCCAGAAAAACAGTGTTGATGGATGGTTTTGCTTCGATATCCCCGCTCAGGTTAATCCCTCCGGTAATGATAAACAATCCTCCCAGCAGTATAATGAAAGGCAGGTAGTCAAAAATCAACTGATGTTCAAGATTGTGAAGAAATCCTGTGGCAATCAGGTAAATGGCTGTCGGTATCCCCAGCACCAGTGAAACAATAAGCTTGTTTCTGTTGCTCTCCCACCAGTGGTGAAACATCAGGGGGCCTACCGCGATCATCATCAGCATCACAAAGAACGGAATAGAAGCATACAAGGGGATGCTTTCATGCAAACCATGTTCCATAAGTATATTTTTGAAGTTTAAAGTGCGCTAAAGTAAGAAAATCAACCAAAAATAGCCAAATGTAAATTTAATTATTTATATACTTATTTACATATTTATTATATTGTATGCCAATAAATTACAGCAAACCACTGTTATACTATTCTATTATTATGAGCAAATGTTCATAAAATCATTACAATTCATACCCGAACCGCTTCAGTTGTTGCGGATCATCGCGCCAGTCTTTACTCACCTTTACCCGGAGCTCAAGATAGACCTTACCTTCAATAAAAGCTTCAATATCTTTCCGGGCGGCCATCCCCAGCCCTTTTATGGATTTGCCGTGATGCCCCAGGATAATAGCCTTCTGCGATTCCCTGGCCACGTATATTGTTGCAGTAATGTGGGTAATATTTTCCTTCTCCTTGTACTCATCAACGGCAACTTCAACAGAATAAGGAATCTCCTGTTTGTAATACAGCAATATTTTCTCGCGGATGATCTCGGAAACGAAAAACCGCATTGAACGGTCGGTCAATTCATCTTTGGGATAATATGCCGGTGACTCAGGAAGTTTCTCAAGCAGTGTATCGAAAACACGGTCAAGATTAAACCGGTGCAGGGCCGAAACCGGAATGACCACTGCACCCGGAAACTGCGCTTCAAGTTTTGCCAGCAGGGCGACTGCCTCTTCCTGTGTGCAAAGGTCAATTTTATTGAGCACTGCGATCACAGGCCTGTTCAGGGAGTTGAGCCGGGCAAGAAAAGTATCTTCAAATGCGGCATCGTCTTTTTCGGTAACCAGCAGGAAAATATCTGCATCCTCTATGGCTGCATCTACAAATTTCATCATCGACTCATGAAGTTTGTAGTGAGGTTTTACCATTCCGGGCGTATCGGAATATACAATCTGGAAGTCATCTCCGTTCACGATTCCCATAATCCGGTGACGGGTAGTCTGGGCTTTTGAGGTAATAATGGAAAGCTTCTCTCCGACCAGGGCATTCATAAGGGTGGATTTCCCTACATTGGGATGCCCGATAATATTGACAAAACCCGACTTATGGTTCATTTGGAAAAAAATTAAGAATAAATTTGCACAGCAAAGAAACAAAATATATCTTTGCAGTCCGGTTCAAAAACCGGAATTATAGTGCGGGATGGAGCAGAGGTAGCTCGTTGGGCTCATAACCCAAAGGTCGTAGGTTCGAATCCTGCTCCCGCTACCAAAATCGAACAAAAGCCTTGTGATCAAGGCTTTTGTTGTTTTACAACATCACCTGAACCGGGTGCACACTGATAAGCCCCGGAATAAAAAATCACCCCGATTATGTCAAACATAATAGCAATTGTTGGCCGGCCCAATGTAGGAAAATCGACCTTCTTCAACCGCCTTACAGGCGAAAGGGCAGCCATCGTTGACCCTACGAGCGGTGTTACCCGCGACCGGCATTATGGTACCTCAGACTGGAATGGCATAGAGTTTTCAGTTATTGACACAGGTGGCGTGGTCATAGGAAGCGAAGATGTATTTGAGGATGCCATCCGCAAACAGGTAGAACTGGCCATGGAAGAAGCCGATGTAATCCTTTTCATGGTGGATGTCAAAGAAGGTATGTCGCCCCTCGACGAAGATGTGGCTGATCTGATCCGGCGCTCCCCTAAAAAGGTATTCCTCGTCGCCAACAAGGTGGATAACAGCAATCGCTCTGCTGATGCCATCGAGTTTTATTCCCTGGGATTCGAAAAAATCTATGAAATATCTGCCATCAACGGTTCGGGAACCGGCGAACTGCTCGACGATGTTGTAAAAGAGTTTGAAAATACGGTAAAGGAAGATATTCCCGACCTTCCGAAAATCGCCTTTGTTGGAAGGCCCAATGTTGGCAAATCATCCATGATCAACGCGCTGCTTGGCGATGAACGCAATATTGTTACCCCTGTTGCCGGCACCACCCGCGATTCGATTTATACCCGTTACAACAGTTTTGGTTTTGACTTTCTGCTGGTTGATACAGCCGGGCTTCGGAAAAAAGGGAAAGTAACGGAAAATATCGAGTTTTACTCCGTGATGCGCTCCATCCGGGCCATTGAGAACAGCGATGTTTGTGTGCTGATGCTTGACGCCACCCAGGGAATTGAAAGTCAGGATATTAATATTTTCAGTTTGATACAGAAAAACCACAAGGGCGTGGTGATCGTTGTGAACAAATGGGACCTGGTGGAAAAAGAAACCAATACCCACAAGGATTACGAAGAACTTATCAGAAGCCGGATCGCGCCATTCGCCGATGTACCCATTATTTTCACCTCAGTCATTAACAAACAGCGCATCCACAAGACCCTCGAAACAGCCAACAAGGTGAACAAAGCGCGCAGCCAGAACATTCCCACCCGCCAGCTGATGGATATCATGCTTCCGATTGTCACTGAAACGCCTCCTCCTGCTGTAAAAGGAAAATTTGTAAAAGTCAAATACATCACGCAACTCAAGCTGGCGTACCCGGCATTTGTATTCTTCTGCAATATGCCGCAATATGTTGCGGATCCTTACAAAAGATTTGTGGAAAACCGTATGCGTGAGCAGTTTGACTTCCATGGCGTCCCCATCGAAATCTTTTACCGCCAAAAGTAAAGCGCGATGGCTGACGATCTGCGAATCGACAAATGGTTGTGGGCCGTACGTATCTATAAGACCCGTACCATGGCCGGGGAAGCCTGCCGGGCCGGAAAAATTAAAATTGACGGAATTGCCGTCAAACCTTCACGGATCATCAAACCGGAAGATGTCATCACGGTGAGCCTTGGTCCGCTTACACGCACAGTGAAGGTTAAAGCACTGATCCACAACCGTGTTTCCGCAAAACTTGTACCTGAATCGCTCGAAGACCTCACCCCTGCCGAGGAGTACGAACGCATTAAATTTATGCAGGAATTAAATGCCGAACGCCGCGACCGCGGAACCGGCAGGCCTACCAAAAAAGAGCGGCGGCTGATCGACAGGCTGAAGGGGCCTGAAAAGCCTTAAGACCTTCCTGCTGCGCTTCTGTTATTCCACCCTCAGTACCAGCCCCTTCAGATATTCCCCCTCGGGATGAAAGATGCTGACGGGATGATCGGCAGAATGACCGAGGTGATGAACAATCCGGACATCCCTTCCGGCTTCCATGCCTGCAGACATCGCCATGGAAATAAACATCTCCCGGCTCATCGCCTGCGAACATGAAAAAGTAAATAGAAAGCCACCCGGTTTAATTTTCTTCATGGCAGCTGCATTGATAAAGCGGTAACCCTGAAGCGCCTTATGGCGATCGGCATGCCGCTTGGCAAAAGCCGGAGGATCAAGAACAATAACATCAAAATCTTCAGGTATTCTTGTCAGGTAGCTTTTGGCATCGTCCACCACACTTTCATGACTTTCAGCTTCCAGCCCGTTCAAACGGAGGTTGACCTCCAGCGTTTCCATTGCTTTGCGCGAACTGTCGAGGGAAGTAACATGAAGGGCGCCGGCCGCCAGTGCATAGACTGAAAAGCCACCTGTATAGCAAAAGGCATTGAGCACTTTCCGGCCATTGGCAAAACGGGCCAGCATAGCCCGGTTATCCCGCTGATCAAGGAAAAACCCGGTTTTCTGGCCGTTTATAAAATCAATCTGAAAGCGGTGGCCATTCTCAAGGATCTCCGCCACACCTTCTTCCCCGAAAAGATACCCGTCTCCCTCCGAATGTGCGCCGGATTTTCCGAGGGCTTCAGCGCTTTTATCGTAAATGGCCTTCAGTCCGGAACCATACAACTGTTTGAGCGCTTCCGCCAGCTGCATCCTGTTAATATACATCCCGGTACTATGTGCTTGCAGCACAGCCACCCCGTTATAATAATCAACAATCAGCCCGGGAAGTCCGTCTCCTTCACTGAAAACGAGACGGTACGCATTGCTCTGATGATTGCCGGTGAACCCGGTATCCTTGCGTAACTGATAACAAGCGGACAGTTTCCGGTACCAGAAATCATCACCCGGACGGGTTTCGCCAAAGTGAAGCAGCTTCACGGCAATGGAACCGCTGCATGCATGGCCATAACCAAGCGTCTTGCCCTGAAAATCGCATACCTCAACCATATCCCCGTCAACAGGTTTGCCTTCAGCCCTTGAGATGGCACCAGAGAACACCCATGGATGAAACCTGCGCACGGCTTCATCACGGCCTTTGCTGAGTATGATCTTCGCTGCAGCTTCCATATCGTGTGATTTTCGGCAAATTTACAGCTTAAAGATCAAATGGCGTAAATTTGTGGAGCAGCCTTTTGCAGGTCATTAATTTGATAATAAACCAGTCCATGCAGAAAATTTTTATCGCCGGAGGCGTTTCCATCGACAGCATCATTTATCTTCCCGAATTCCCGGCCCCGAAGCCGCAAACCATTCACCAGTGCAGATTTGCTGAAACCGTTGGCTCTACCGGTAGCGGGAAAGCCCTTAACTTATGCAGGCTTGGATTTGATGTAACGCTGCATGCCATGATCGGGGATGACAACTATGGTGAAAAGGCCCGGAAGCTGCTCACCCATCCTGACCTCACTTTTCTTTACGATATTGATGTTTCCGGCACAGAACGACACACGAACATCATGAACGCCGCAGGAGAACGCATCTCGGTTTTTACAAATAACGTGAGCGAAAATCCCGGCATTGACTATACACAGTTCAATCGCCTGATAAAGGAATCAGACCATGTGGTGATCAACCTGGGCAGCTACACGAAAAAACTGCTCCCGATTGCAAAAAATGAAGGAAAGCCGGTCTGGACTGATCTGCATGACTACGACGGCCTGAATCCCTGGTACGATGATTATGTGAATTTCAGCGATTACATTGTGCTTAGTTCCGACAATATGCCCGGTTACCGTGATTTTATGCAAAAAATGATCGCGAACGGAAAGAAACTGGTGGTAACGACGCATGGCCGTAACGGTTCTACCGGACTTACGGAGAATAATGAACGGATCGAAGTCAGGGCGCTTGACTTATATAAAATGGCCGACAGCAACGGGGCCGGGGATGCATACTTCAGCGGATTGCTCTATGGTTTTTCGAAAGGATATGATATCAGAAAATGCATGGAACTGGGCAGTATAGCCGGCGCCATGTGTGTTGGTTCAGACCTGTTGCATCACTCCGAATTATCGCCCGGAATGCTTGAAAAACATCATCAAAGCTACTTTGACAGCTAAACGGCCTTAAAAACCAGGGGGCCGAAAATCCATCTTAAAGGCAATCTGCCTGAATTTTTATAAATTTACCTGATTTATCACTGCCTGAAATATTCAGAAAAATGAAATTATTCCGCCGGATTACATATTTGCCTGTCTTACTGATAATGCTGCTGGTTTCCCCTGAGCAACTGCAGGCTCAGGCCACTTCAAGGCAATTCAGGGAGATCAGGATTATAGAAGACAAAATCGAGATAAAGGTGAATGACGGGAAATACCTGATTGCGCCCCTGAACGATTGCATTTTTCACACCACCTTTTATCCTGAAGGGAAGGCCTTGAAAAACTTTTCATTTGCTTCCGGCCTGAAACCCAAAAAGGTAGAATTTACCCTTACCGAAGCCGGCAACAATATAAGCATTGTATCAAAAGGCATTCAGGTGAAAATAACAAAATCGCCGTTTTCAATCTCTTATTATTTTAATGACCGCCTGCTGATCACCGAAAACAAAGGTTATATTGCTACCGACTCAACATATATGATAAACCTGGGGATAGGAAAAGATGAGGTCCTTTATGGCGGCGGCGCAAGGGTATTGGGCATGAACCGCCGCGGCAACCGGCTTATGCTCTGCAACAGGGCACATTATGGTTATGAAACGCGGTCGGAGCTTATGAATTTCACCCTTCCCCTGTTTATATCCTCAAAACAGTATGCCGTGCTTTTCGATAATGCGAGTACAGGCTTTCTGGATCTTGACAGCAGGCAGAACAATGAAGTAATTTATGAGTCCGTTTCGGGCACGCCGAATTATTATATAATCGCCGGAACCGACTGGTATGACCTTATCAAGCAATATACCCTGCTCACCGGTCGTCAGCCATTGCCCCCACGCTGGGCTTTCGGAAATTTCAGCAGCCGTTTCGGGTACCATTCACAGGCGGAAACCGAAGCCACCGTTAAAAAGTTTTTCAAAGAAGGTATTCCGCTCGATGCCGTAATCATAGATATTTACTGGTTCGGGAAGGACATTCAGGGCCATATGGGCAATCTTGACTGGTACCGCGACAGTTTCCCCAATCCTGAGCGGATGATGAAGCGGTTCAGCAAAAAAGGCGTAAAAACCATACTGGTTACAGAGCCTTTTATACTGACCACTTCCGCGCGCTGGCAGGAAGCTGTGGACAATAAAGTGCTCGGCACCGATCCGGACGGAAATCCCTATACCTTCGATTTTTACTTCGGCAATACCGGACTGGTTGATATTTTTAAACCTGAAGCCAGGGAGTGGTTCTGGAATATCTACAAAGACCTGACACTGCAAGGTGTAGGAGGCTGGTGGGGCGACCTGGGGGAACCGGAAGTTCATCCCTCCGGTTTACATCATGTGAACGGCACAGCCGATGAAGTCCACAATGCCTACGGTCATGAATGGGCCGGACTGATTTTTGAGGGTTACCGCCGTGACTTCCCTGACACCCGTCCGTTCATCCTGATGCGCGCAGGTTATGCCGGCTCTCAGCGCTACGGCATGATTCCATGGACCGGCGACGTAAACCGCACCTGGGGAGGCCTGGTTCCCCAGCCCGAAATTTCGCTCCAAATGGGCATGCAGGGGCTCGCATATATGCATTCCGACCTCGGCGGATTTGCCGGTGGCGACACCATCGACAATGAACTCTACACCCGCTGGCTGCAATATGGGGTATTTCAGCCAATATACCGGCCCCATGCACAGGAACATATCCCGGCTGAACCCGTTTTTCAGAAGGAAACCACCAAAACCAGGGCAAAAAAAGCCATCGAACTCAGGTATAAACTCCTGCCATATATCTATAACATGGCTTTCGAGAACAACCAGACAGGGAAACCACTGATGATCCCCCTCTTCTTTAATGAACCCGGGAACAACCAGCTTCTTACATACGATTCCGCCTATATGTGGGGAGACGCATTCCTTGTTTCGCCGGTAAAAAGTCCCGGAATCAGCCAACAGCGGATCTACCTGCCGGCCGGCTCCTCCTGGACCGATTTTTATTCGGGAGAGGTTCATCAGGGAGGAAAATACATTTATGCCGCGCTGAATCCTGAAAACATTCCGGTTTATGTAAAAGGTGGATCCTTTATACCCATGATGCCGGAAGCTAAGTCAACTGCGGATTATTCCCTCAACCGGTTCGAATTGCATTATTTTGCCGATACCACCATAAAAACAAGCCGGTACAGCCTTTATAACGACGACGGTAAGACCCCCTACGCCTATGAGAAAGGCAGCTTCGAAATCATGGAGTTTACTGCTGCTGAAAGTGAGCTTTCCCTGAATATCCGCTTTGGCAAAATCAGGGCTGAAGGAGTATTTGAGAAATCGACCCACAACATTCTGCTGATTGTTCACAATATCACAGAGAAACCGGCCGGTATCAGGATCAATGATTCATACCTCTCTCCATCGAAGTGGAATTGGGATGTGAATTCCGGCAAACTCAGGATAGAAACAGGGAATCCGGAAGAGTCAAAGCAGATAGAAATAGTCCGCCGGCTTTACTGAGATTATCCAGTATGCCAGAAGGATGGCATAACCCTTAAGGACAATAATTTAACGATTGCATTCTCATTGAATAATGTATTATTCATAATAAATATTTCACATACCTTTGTACAATCAATTTAAAACCCTTAGCAAACATGAAAAAGCTGATTCTGATTGCATTACTGATACCCGTGTTGTTTGGCTGCAACAACAGGAAAAAGGAATATGATGCCCTGAGGGTGCGATACGACAGCCTGCTCTCCATAGGATTCACCAAGGATACTGCCATTCTCAGTTACCTCGAATCTTTCAATTCCATTCAGGCCAATCTCGATTCAATCAAGATGGCTGAAATGATTATCACGCAAGCAGCTACAGCCGGAGGCGAAGTCCAGCCCGATGCAAAAGAGCAGATCAACCGTGACATCAATATGATATACGAGATGTTGCAGCAGAACAAGAAAACCATTGCCGACCTCCGCTCGAAACTAAAAAAATCAAATGCCAGGGTAACTGCCCTTGAGGAAATGATCGACCGCATGACCCGCCAGATTGAGGAAAAAGATGTGGAAATCGCCCAGCTCAGGGACAAACTGGAGCAGATGAACATACAAATAGAGATTCTGAGCTCCAGCGTTGAAAGTCTCACTGCCGAAGGCAAAGCCAAAACCCAGGTTATCAGTGAGCAGACCGAGGAACTGAATACGGCCTATTATGTCATCGGCACCAAAAAAGAGCTCCGCGATCAGAATATTATTACCATGGAAGGCGGTTTTGCAGGAATAGGAAGGAATAAAAAGATGAAAGAAGACTTTAACCAGGATTATTTCACCCGTGTGGACATTACTCAACTGAAGTCAATCCCGGTATTGCGCAAAAAAGCCGATATCATCACAACCCACCCTGCCCAGTCATACAAAATTTATGGCGAGAAAACTGTCGACAGCATTGTGATCACAAATCCGAAAGCATTCTGGTCTGCTTCAAAGTATTTGGTAATTATAATTGACTAAAGCCGCTGCTTCAAGGCAACCTGTTTCAGGGCCGGGTTAACTCCCCGGCCTTTATTTTCAGGCCTTTCAGGCTGATATACGCGCCTGTTGCTGAAAGCACGGCTGTCAGGGGGATGATATATATTGCCGGCCGGGTGTCCACCCCTGTCATCCCCATTCCGACGATCTTCTCAGTGAGTGCTGCCATCATAAAAGTGAGGAAAACCAGGTATACCGGAGCCCAGAGGAATCCGGCAGGCCGGCGTCTGACAAACAACAAACCCGCCACAAAAGAAGCCGGCAACAAGATGGCGAGGTCATAACCCTGAACGATCATGGTGGTATAATGGTCCAACCCGGCCGGATACAGACTGCCATCAAGCAGCGGGGGCACGATTACACCCAGCCACATCAGACCAACCATAACAGCATTGGCAATCAGAAACCAACCGGCAAAAGCGGGCCTTTTGTCTCCATACCACCCGGCATAGCCACCCTTCATCAGTTGCTGCATCTGAAGATAAAATGCAAAGAAACTGCAAGTTATCAACATCACGTAAATAAGGAAAAATTGATTATACATGCCCATGGCCAGGTAAAAAAAGTATGTCACCATAAAATATCCCGTTAAACCGGTCTGCAGAATATGCAAACTCAGATTATCCCATTTCATGGTTAACACAATCAATATCAGCAAGACAGGAACTCCCAGAAAAAGCGTGATATAATCCTGCGCCACCCCCTGAATTGCAACATCCGCTGACATATGGTGATATAAACCCCTGCCGGATATGGTAATCTGCTCACCGCGAATGGTTGTATAATTGTATGGACCGTTGCCTTGTTCAATAAAAATTCCTCCGGCCGATGCAACGACGGCCAGCAGGGCGGTTGCCAGTAAAAGGAGACTGATGATTTTTGAAGATTTCATGCTTTATGATCAAATTGTAGCCATAAAATTATCCGGTGTAAGACACAGGAATACTATGCCGCCATTTCCCTGAGCAACTCCCGGACCTTGTCCATGTCGATTTTTGAAACGGATCCTTCAACTCCTGAGACCTTTCTGACAATCAATTTCTCAAAAAAATTCATGCGGTCAAAATTGAATTCACCACCCGTTATTTTACAGCTTTTCGCATGACTTCTCAGCACTTCGGGATAAGCCCGGTTAAACTGATCCTGCGCAAGCTTTTCATCCATGCAGCTCAGAAACAATCCAAGGGGTTTTCCCAGAAGGACATCCAGGTTTTTATTGCAGAACTCTTTTACCTTACTCTGAATATTCCCCGCATGAATGGACCCCCCGATGATTACCCGGTCGTAGGCGCCAAGATCAATTTTCGTGTTTGTTTTCAGATTGAGAAGGGCACAATTTTCAATGCCCAATGCCAGCTGAATCATCCCGGCAACCTTTTCGGTTGTTCCGTGGTGCGAACGGTAAACGACTGCTGTTTTCATGGGTGTATTATTATGGTGTATATCAGATATTCAGATCAATTTTTTAACCGCTAAACCTCCCAATAATTCCTGGTTAACCCTCTTGACTGAAAACACAACCGTTTTTATAATTCCCCGGCAATAAGGGTCCCGGCATTCAAATTAAAGAACTCCGGTTCTGCGGAACACTCTTCACAATTTTTCAGCAAAGTAAAGATGAATACGGGCTTTGTAAAACGAAAACCCGCTGAAAAGCCCGGATTAACCGGTGAACAGTAAAAAACAGTGTTTAAGCCGGGTTTAAACCGGAAAATATAAGGCGCTCAGCCCACCTTCAAAAAAATTTTTCAATTAATAAATGGTTCAGAACATCTATCTGACAAAACCCGGAATCCCTTTCAGATCATTTCTTTAAGTCAATGTTACAATCATCTGGGTTTTCCGGAAATTACTTCATAACGGTCAGGTATCGGTCACGGATGGCTTTCAGCTTATTCAGTGTCAGGTTCTCGCGGTACACCCTGACCATCTCCTTGATGCCCTTATCTTCATAGAACCAGGCATAGGCTGCATCAAAATAGAGAATACCGGTGTCATATTTTGCCTCTTTTGTAAACTCCCTGAATTCTTCGAACTCAAGGGCCCTTGGGATGGTGAAATAGGCATGATGCGGCTGGGCCCTGTCAATATACAGGCCATCACCGGCAGGCTCGAGGTAGAAAAACTTCCTCAGCTTGATAATTCCTTTGTCATTGCTGACTTTTCTCATTTTTTTCCTGTAATTAAACCCATGCTCTGCGTAAAGCACCTGCAGCTCACGGATATCATCAAACTGCTTCAGGTCGCGTATCCTGATCACCTCACAGGTATGATCAAACAGCGTTACACTACCTGACGCCGCATCAAAAGGCTTTTTGATTTTCTGATGGACAGCCAATGTAGCACGGATAATTTTCTCAAGCGGATAATGTCCATCCAGAACCAGAAAGAGATATATCGGTTTCATGGCGCCCCTCACGTCGTTGTAATATCCTGAAAACGGGGCGATTGCCTCCAGCATGCAGGCATGAGGCATCATACTTTTATCATCCAGGCAGGTAAGTGATTCTTCCTTTACCAGACCGCCAAAACGTTCAATGATTGATGACTTTTCCATATCGGCACATATTTAAAATACCCTGTTAAATATACAACCAAATCAGGGCTTATTCAAGGAAATAACCGTGAAAATTATTCAATCAGGGGTGAAGATCGGGTTGCACCCGGAGCGATTAACTGCCCGACTGTGTAAATGCGCTTAAAACTTCAGAAGCATAAGTAGGTGAAACGGGAATGGAAAAATTGGCAAGGCCTTCCATTTCTATGCGGAGCCCCTCCTTGTCGCGGCGGATAAGGCTCACCTTCTCACTGTTAACCATATATGAGCGATGGCAGCGCACCAGGGCAGAGCTGTGCAATTCTTCGCCCAACCTTTTAAGGTTGCTGCGGAGCAGATGCCGGCTAAGTTTGCCGTTGTCGAGATAATGGATATAAACGTAATTATCAGCCGCTTCAAGGTATAAAAGATTTTCCGCCTTCAGCGAGAAGCGGAGCCCCCCCCTTTCATCGCAAAAGTGAACCATCCCCATTACCGGCCCGGCAGGAACCCCTTCTTTCCTGATCTTTTCAAGCCTCGTCTTTTTATCCTCCCACGAAAAGTATAGCCAGAGCACACTGTAAGGCAGCAACAGCACAAGGGCCGTGTTCTGAACCGACAAAGTCAGCAGATCGGGGAAAAACCTGCGGTCATGCAAAATCAGCTTCTGGTAAAGGGTATAAAACAATCCCATGAAAAAAACCTCGGCAAGCACCCATATCAGGTACTGCCATAGCCTGAGCAGCTTCCCCCTGCGCGTATAATACATAATGATGCGGCTGATCACCACCACCAGCACCCCGGTCAGCGTAATTACACTCGAATAGAGCAATAGCTGCCAGCGCGTGGTGTGAAACCATACATCAACTCCGAAAGGCGCGTAAACATTAATGAAAATAAGGGCAAAGAAGGCCGTAAAGAGAATCAGTCTGATAATATTGCTTTTCAGCATCAGGTAGGCCGGAATCTCTTTCTGCAGGTCGAACATAATTGACGGATATTGATTGCAAAGATACAATTACATTATTGATTTCACGCTGACCGCCCCTGCTGGCGCATGCAACAAGAAGGAAAAGCATCAAACATCAATTAGCTGATTTTCAATCAACTTCCTGACCGTGAGAACCAAGAGTTACCGCTAACAAAAAAGCAGCCGGCTGACCTGACCGGCACTTCACAGAATACGTTATTTATTTTACCGTCTGTTATTCCGGTTTCATCGATTTGACTATATCACAACAACCTGAATTTCCTTATTTTGCGTATATTTGGGTACGTTAATCACAGCAACCGGAAAGAGCAATGAAGAAAAAACATGTGCTGCTGATCCACCTTTTTTACTGGTTCTACATTATTAATCAGGCCTTATTCCCTATCTACATCGGGAAAGTGGATAAATCTTTCCCGGGCAATCATCAATACCTGTTTGAGGTTTGTCTGGCTACGCTGATGAATGTGATTACGTTTTATACAATTTATTTTACGTTTCCGGTACTGATGAACTTCAGAAACCGGATTGCCGCCGTGTTTTCAGGATTAGTGATTATCGCAATACTTACATCATTCAGAACACCACTGGAATTCATTTCCTGGAAATTCTTCAACAGTATGCCGCAGGAGGAGCTGGTTTTCAAATGGGCGTACTTCTGGAATAACCTCCGGCTGGTGATTATCACCGGAATTTACGCAGTACTGATCTGGTTTATGATCCGCTCTTTTGAAACGCAGAAACTCAGGGATGAACTTGTCAAACAACAACAAGCGGGTGAGCTGGCCCTGCTCCGGTCTCAGATTAATCCCCATTTTCTGTTCAATACACTGAACAACATTTATTCACTGGTCTACAAAAAGTCGGATGAAGCGCCCGCGGCCGTTATGAAATTGTCATCAATCATGAGGTATATGCTTTATGACGCAACCGGCGACCGTGTTCCGCTTGACAAAGAAATTGAATACCTCAGGAGTTTCATAGAATTGCAGAAACTGCGGATCAGGCACCCGGAGTCCGTTTCATTTACTATTGAAGGGAATACCGAAGGCAGGACCATCGCACCCATGATGTTGATCTCATTTGTTGAAAATGCCTTTAAACATGGCAGTAAAACCCATCAGCCTTTTATCGTGATAAGATTATCGGTGAAGAACGGCCGCATTATCTATGAAGTTGTCAATCATCTGCGGAAAACATCTTTGGCACGGAATGAAAGTGAAAGCGGTATCGGATTGGGCCTGATAAAAAAAAGGCTGGCAATTCTTTATCCGGACAAGCATCATCTGCAGATTACCGAAGATGCAGACACTTTCAGCATCAAACTTGAAATCATGAATTAATATGAAAATCAGCTGCATAGCCGTGGATGACGAGCCCCTGGCCCTCGATATTCTGAAAGAATACTGCGCCAAAGTACCCTTTCTTGAATTACAAAGCACTTTCGACAACGCGCTGGAAACGCTTGAATACCTCCGCAACAACAGTGTGGACCTTTTACTGCTGGATATACAGATGGAGGACCTTACCGGCATACAGCTGCTCAATGCCCTGAAGACGAAGCCCTATGTGATCCTTACCACGGCTTATGACAATTATGCCCTGCAGGGCTTCGAACTCGACGTGGCAGACTATCTGCTGAAACCCATTTCATTTGAACGGTTTGTCAGGGGCATTGACAAAGTTTATGAACGGATGCTCAAAGAAAAAACCACTCCGGTTATAAAACAGGAAAATCAGGTTCTGACCACGGACAGAACGCAGGACTATTTCTTTGTTAAAACCGAAACCCGCATTGAAAAGATTACCACATCCGAAGTGCTTTACGTGGAAGGTATGGGCGATTACTGGCGTATCGTTACCACAAACAGAAGAATAATGACCCTGATGAACGCCCGCGGTATTGAGGAAAACCTGCACGAACCCAGGTTCTGCCGGGTTCACAAGTCCTGGTTTGTGGCTATCGACAAAATTGACTTTGTGGAGCGGAAACACATCAAAATCAGAGACCAGCGCATACCTGTCAGCGACACATACCTGAAAAATTTCTTCGACATTATAGAAAAGAGAAAAAAATAGCATTTACTTCCGGGTGTGATATTGTTAACACCAGCCCCTGCCCCAGGCCACTCCGACCTGGTATTCTTTGCGGATCCGGATCAGGAACTGCCTTGACAATGATTCATTGAAATATCCTGAACCCGGGCATAAAAATCAGATTAATAATCAGTCATGCCGATGGTTCAGTAATTACAAGGAGCGATTACTTATTATCTTTTATCCGTTCAGCTTGAAACACTTATAAATATTTTGTATATTTGAGTTTATATGCTAAAAGTGTTTGCTGACTGCTCTTCTTTACACTGAACTGCAAGCAACAATAGTTTCCGGAAAAATCCCATAATCATCAGCTGGAAATGAAAATCAAGTCTGTGTTAACTGTTAGCCTGCTTCTGACAGCCATTTCAACTACGATGGCACAGCAGTTCTATTTTACAGGATACTCAATCGGAGATGGTCTTTCTCAGAGTGTGGTTAACTGTATCTTTCAGGATTCAAGGGGATTTCTGTGGATAGGCACCCAAAACGGACTGAACAGGTTTAACGGATACAAATTTGAAGTTTATACTTATAATCCGGATGACAGCTGTTCGATCCCGAACAACTGGATCTATGCCATAGCTGAGGACAAGGATGCAAATCTCTGGATAGGTACCAAAGGGGGGCTGGTCAGGTACAACAGAAAAGATAACCGCTTTGAAGCAGTAAGGTATGAAATCCCATTTGATACGCCTGTTACGGATTATGTTTACGATGTAAGATGTGCGCAAAACGGACAACTTATCATCAACACACCTCCTGTACTTACAATCTGCGACCCGGCAACCTTATCGTTCCGTCATTATCTGGTTCCGCTGGAAAATGATCCGAGTGTAAAGGACAATAACATTCCTGTACTTCAGGATAACAATGGCACAATATGGGTTGCATCAACGAAAGGGCTGGCTGCTTTTAATCCTGCAACCGAAACATTCAGCACTTATCACCATCGGCCCGGCAGCCCAGAAAGCCTGTCAGGCAGCAATATTACGGCTTTGCATCAGGACCGGCAGGGAAATTTATGGATTGGCACAACCACCGGCCTCAGCTGCATGAATAAAGCTGACAAGCGTATTGTCAGCTATCAGCATCATCCCGGGGATAAGCATTCGCTCAGCAACAACTTTGTCAGGGCCATCCTCTCCGATTCCTCAGGCAATATCTGGGTAGCTACTGAAGGTGGTGGGCTGAACAGGCTAAAACCCGCGAAAGAAAAAAAGCGGGCCGCTGAAACCTTTACTGCAGAGGACAACGGGCTGAATCACAACATCAACCTCTCCCTTCTCATTGACAACTCCGGTAATCTGTGGATAGGAACATTATCGGGCCTGAATAAAACCGACCTGAAAAAAAGAAACTTCAACCTCTATCAGCGCAACGACTCCCCTTATTCCGTCGACCTTGCCGGAAACGTGATTGCCTCGGTTTATCTTGACGATCATAATGTTCTGTGGATCGGCAACTGGGGGCAGGGGCTGAATCTTTTCGACCGGAGCACAGGCCGTGTTGAGCATTTTTCAACTGCGGGCAACGGCAAAACATATATCCCGAATGATTTTGTGCACGTAATATTTGAAGACAAAAGGCAATATATCTGGATTGGCAGCAGAGACGGGCTTATGGTTTTTGACAGGAAGGACAGAATGTTTAAACGACCTTCCGGATTCCCTGCCCTGACAAGTTTTCCTGATTTCTCCGGGCTAAGGATCAACAGCATGTTACAGGACGGACAGGGCAATTACTGGATTGCAACCAATCAGGGCGTATATAATATTGCTGAAAACGGAAAACTCGCAGAACACCTTCACACAGACAGTCCGTCAGGGCGCGGTATCAGCGCTAACCTGGTATATGCAATTCTGGAGGACAGCAAAGGCAACGTATGGATTGGCACGACAAACGGGCTGGATATGATTACGCCCGGCAATCCTGCAGTGACCCATTTCAAAAAAACGGACAACAAACCCGGCCCGCTGTCTGATAACTTTATAACGGCGCTTTGCGAAGATCATGAAGGCAATATCTGGGTAGGCACAAATTCCTATGTCAACCTTTTTTCGCACAGAAAAGGCAATTTTACCTGCTATTCCAGGGCGCATGGCTTTCCGGGCAATCTTGTATACAGTATACTCAAGGACAACCGGAATAGCCTTTGGTTTGCGACCGGCAACGGTCTTTGCCGATACAATCCGGAAGGCAATAATTTCAAAACTTTTACCGAAGCGGATGGTTTGCAGGGGCAGGAGTTTAATCTTGGCGCAGCTTTTAAAAGCGATCATGGAGAGATGTTCTTTGGAGGGATGAACGGACTGAACTCATTTTTTCCTGACTCACTCCTCGAAAATCCGCATATCCCGGCGATTACCATAACTTCTGCTTATAAAATCATCAAAGGAAACAAGATGGAAATCAGCCTTGAAGAGACCGGAAAAGTCAGGCTGAACTATAACGAAAACACGTTTACCATAGAGTTTGCCGCGATGGAATTTACCAATCCTTCAAAAAATTCCTATGCTTATATGCTGGAAGGGATCGATGATAACTGGATAGAGATCGGTACCCGGAATTTTGTGGCATTCACCAACCTTCCACCCGGAGACTATACCCTCAGGGTCAAAGGATGCAATAACGACGGAATCTGGAATGAAACCGGGGTCAGCCTGCCGATCGGCATCCGGCCCCCCTGGTGGAAAAGCCGTATAGCAATTGCTGCATATCTTTTCCTGCTGGCATTCCTGGTTTTTCTCTATATCAGGATAAGAGAGCGTCATCTTTTCAGGGAACGCAAAATACTGGAAGAGCGGGTAAGACTGAGAACACAGTTAATTGAAAGACAAAAGTCAGAAATATTGGATAAGAATGCAGAACTCAATGGATTGAATGCTGCCAAAGACAAATTCTTCTCCATCATCGCCCACGACCTGCGCAACCCGTTTAATACCATTATCGGGCTTACCGATGTCCTGCTGATAACACTCAATAATATGGATCCGGTTAAACTGCAGAAAGCGCTGGAAAATATCAAGACATCCTCTCAACAGGCGCACGAATTGCTGGAAAATTTATTACTCTGGGCCCGCACACAAACAGGATCAATTGCTTACAGCCCTGAAAAAGTCGATCTTAAAACCATTGCAGAGGAAAGCATCGGGCATATCACGGTGCAGGCGGCGCGTAAAAATATAGAAATCAGCACCAATTTCAGTAAATGCAGCACCATTCAGGCAGATGTCAACATGATTAATACCATCATGAGGAATCTGCTGACCAATGCACTGAAATTCACCAACAGAAACGGGAAAATCGATGTCGGCATAAACGAAAGCCGTGGGTTCTGTATACTGAGTGTTAAGGATAGCGGCATTGGAATCCCGGCGGATAAAGCAAAGAAGCTTTTTGATTTAGGCACCGTGCACAAAACAAAGGGTACAGATCAGGAGCCCGGCTCAGGCCTTGGACTGATCCTTTGCAAAGAACTTGCCGAAATGCATAAAGGCCGCATTGACGTCAGCAGCGAACCTGGCAAAGGAAGCGAATTCAGGGTTTATCTGCCAACAGCCTGAAAGCGGTTCCCCCTCTTTTCTGGCTATATTGTCCTGTTACTTAAAACAAATCCACCAGTTTTACCAACCCCGGCCAATAAATATTCCGGGGTATTTGCAACTCCCTTCCTGTGTAATACCCTAATCACGATAATTTCGGTAAACAGGCCATTAAAGTCGGCATAATGGCCTGCACGGCCGGTGAAACGCTTACCGATTCATTTGCACAGATAATCGATTATATTTGGTTATAGCACAGCATGTTACATAATTTTACATCACCAATAATCAAACCTTTAAACGGAGGAAAATACCATGAAAAAAATTTTTGCTATGCTGTTGCTGGTCATTACAGCCCTTGCCCTGAGAGCAGGTGAAGAAACGACCAACTACCTGACTTCCGGTGGTAAAACCTACTTCTGCCAGAAAGTAAGATCCGGATTATTCTGTGCAAACATCGTAACAAGCGATGGATTTACCCTTAAAATTCCATACAGTAAAGTGGATGCAGTTTACCGTGATGGAAAACTCTATGAACGGCTCCCTGTTATCTATGAAGGCGCGGCCCAAGGAAAAACCGCCCTTATGGAATATATAACTTCACGTAACGGGCTCAGGCTTTATAAGTACTGCGAATACGGCGAGTGCGGCGACCTTTTGAGATGTAATTACAAGCCTGCTCACCTCCAGGTTGTTTACTATGTTTTTAAAGATGGTGAATTCTATCTGCTGGTTGATTGCAAAAATGCCGCCTCGGTCCTCCCTTTTTTCGGAGTCAAGGTAGCATAGGCCATAAAACGGAACCGCATTCCTGAACAGGTTCCGGCCGGAAAAATTCAGTAACCATCAAAAAATCACTGTCATGAAAACAATCCTGATATTACTGATACTGGCCTTATTATCGCCGGGCAGCAGGGCAAAATCAAATGCTGAGGGTTTTATCGTTGCTGAAGGGGTTACTTATGAATGCCTTAAAATGACAACAGGATTCTCGCATACCCGGATTATGACTTCTGAAGGTGAGTTATTAAAAATCCCCAACAGTAGTGTGAAAGCCTACCGGATAAAAGGCCATCAATATGAATTGCTGCCGTTGCTGAATGTCCGGGGCGATACCCTTGACCTCGTGTTCATGGAATTTATCTCCCGGCGCGACGGCTGCCGTCTATACAGGTATTGCAGTAACTGCGGCAAATATGATCCTTTAAACTGGGAAATTGCTCCTCAAAACCATATATACAGGTACTACCTGCTGAGCAACGGACATTTGCAACTGCTGAAAAACGAAGCAGAAACCAATGACACCCTGGCCTGGTTTAATATCAACATTATCAGTGATCAAAAGCCCAGATAATCAACATGCCATGCCCGGGCTATTGCCTTAGACCAGGAAAGGCCGTTTCGTAATGGAAACGGCCTTTCCGGCTGTATAGATAAACTCAGTTTCTTGCCTGATCAAACACCTGGTAAATGATTTGTTAACGGTTAATACCTCAACAATATACTATTCAATCAATTCATGAAATAGCTTATATCCTTTCCGGCATTGACAATCCGGGCACATCCATGGAATCATAAAATCAGAGATAAAATCACTTCAGTGCAAATAATTTACTTCATCACCAATTACTTTGCAATAATGAATTAATTTAGCATAAGGCGAACAGCGCAAAAGCTCATATATGAAAAAAGGATCTTCTGCATTGTATTATATCAATTTGAAAGTTGGCGTATTCATATTGCTTCTGACAGCTGCGGCCCTGAAAACCGCAACAGCCGGAGATATGAATCCTGAAAAGGTACAGGTAAATTTATTGCTGAAAGGGAGCACTGTTTCAGGAAGCCTCAGTTCAATTGTTATTCCTTTAAAGCAGGCAGGCAGGCTTTTTTTGATAGAAGCCAGGATTGACGATCAGGAAGGAAATCTGATCTTCGACACAGGCGCCACCGGACTGGTGCTCAACCGTACGTATTTCAGGAAGTATGCAGCCTATGAAAAGCCCGTTGCCGGTGGTATTTTGGGCAATTTCAGCAAAGTTTACGGGACCATCGTTAAAGAAATTGACGCCTCAGGCTTTTTTTATGAAAAAGTTCCGGCAGATATGGCCGATCTTGGTCATATTGAAGACAAACGCGGAGTGAAAATCCTGGGACTATTCGGAATGAAAATGATCGATGATATGGAGGTGATTTTCGATGCCGCGGCAAACCAACTGACACTGGTGCAAACCGACCTGGAGGGCAACCGGACAGAGAATAACAATGATCTGCCGCAGTTTAACTTCAGGCAGAAAATAGAAACCCATCACAAAATAATGCTGGTCAGGGGCAGAATCGGCGATAAGACCCTGAATTTCTGCCTCGACACCGGAGCTGAAATCAATGCCCTGCACCGGAATGTATCGAAGAAAGTAATGGAAACCGTGCAGATCAGCCGCCGGGCACTGGTCGGAGGCGCTGCTTCACGGTCATCAGAAGTATTGTATGGCATCATGAATGAACTTGAAGTTGGCAGTCACCAGTTTGGCATTATGGGAACCGTAATCATGGACCTGACAGCAATGAGTGAAGCTTACGGATGCACGATTGATGGCATGCTTGGCTATGACTTCTGGATAAAAGGCATTTATAGTATTAACTTCCGGAAAGAAGAGATTGGTTTTAATGTGAGAAAGGGGGACCGGCAATGAAAAAAATCATGCTGATCGCATTGGTCATGTTACTGCTTGTACCGCACATGGTTTTGTCGCAGTCTAAACCCGGGAATGTATGTTATATCAGCGACAACCGCATCCATTTTCAGCTTGATAACCGCTGGTCGGCACAGCGCAAAGGTGAGATTTCAAGGCTTTTCAGCCTCGACAGCGCCCTGGTGGAAAAGGCCCTTCAGACTTCAGAAAATGAAATTCTATCAGGGAATACAATCTGGTCGGTAAGCCGAATCGATCACCATATCGTGGAGATCTCCAAACAACTGGAAGCCCCTTCGCTGGATATGGGCACCCATGATGTACTGCTGCTGGATGATGAAATGCTTGAGGGCGAACATCCCTGCGAAACGGAAATCAGGAAACCCCGGCGACCGTCATTCATCAGTATCTTCCGCACGCTGCCATGGCATTATGGAGTTAATGATTTTAAAGATCCGTCTGTATTCAGCTTCAGTAATGATACGGCAACATTCCTTTTAAAAGAATACACCAACGCCCGGCGGGTGGTTCTTTCGGGGACCTTTAACAACTGGAGCACCCGGAAGCAGGTCATGCGGAAAACCAGTGAAGGATGGATATGCCTGTTGCATCTGAAGCCGGGAAAATACCTCTACAAGTATATTGTGGACGGGCAATGGATACCCGACCCTGCCAATAATCTGGAAGAATATGACGGACAGGGCGGCTCCAACAGTGCAGTTTACTGTTACAACCATGCCTTCAGGCTTGCCGGATATCCGAAGGCAAAAAGAGTATATGTGGCCGGCAGCTTCAACAACTGGAACCGGAATCAGTTAAAGATGCACAAGACAGACGGCGGGTGGGAACTGCCCATGTTTCTGAACCCGGGGACCCACGCGTATAAGTTTATTGTTGACAGGAAATGGATAACCGATCCGGACAATCCGGTGATGCGCGACAATGGCAGCGGTTCTTTTAACTCATACCTGGGCATAGGTGATACCATGACATTCAGGCTCAGCGGGTTTCAGACCGCCAAAAAGGTTTACCTGACCGGAAGTTTCAACGGGTGGAACCCCAATGAGCTGCTGATGGATAAAACGGATAACGGATGGAAACTGACTTACCACCTGGCACCAGGTTTACACGAGTATAAATTCATTGTCGACGGGCAATGGATGCCCGATCCCGCCAACCCGGAAAGTGTCGGGGAAGGCATTTTCGAAAATTCCGTACTCACCTTCAGGCCCAATTACACTTTTACCCTGGCGATGTTTATGGATGCGAAAAAAGTCATTGTCACGGGAAGCTTCAACGGGTGGCGCGAAGACGCCTGCGCGATGACCCTGAAGGACGGGGTGTGGACCTGCCCCGTATTTCTCAGCCCGGGGAAGCACACCTACAAGTTCATTGTAGACGGACAGTGGATGGTTGATCCGGCCAACGAAGTCTGGGAGGCCAATGCACAGGGCACCGGCAATTCGGTGCTCTGGGTGGAGCCATAGATGACCGCATTTCTATCTGAAATACTCTATTCCGGCCAATCAGGAAGCATTGTCATGCCGTTTCGGGATGCGCCTGCTGCAAGGCAAACCAGCGAAGCAGGAAAATATCTATGATCAGTACAAGCAGATTCCAGATTACCAGTGCAGATAATCCGGCGGAGGTAAACAGCCAGGTCATATCGAAGGAGGTGATCAGCGCGGAGGCCACGCTGCAGCATCCGTTGATCAGAAACAGTGCTTTCAGCAAGGTTCCCATTCTGTTTTTATCAAAAGTAAAGGCCATCAGAATAAATGAAAGCCCTATGCCGCCCCATCCGTACATTTCGAGCGCCCAGGCGAAAGAACCGGGATTGGCCATGGTGAAGGCCGGTAAAATGGTTGCTGTTTCAGGGGGATAGTGGGTAGCCAGATAGGGAATGTAAGTGGTTTGAATGATGTAGTTGATAAATACCACAGCCGTAAATACGGTATTTATAAACAGTCCTGAAAGTGCATAGATCTTCTTTTCGCTGCTGGAAAGAAAATACAGCGAAATAAAGGTGAGCAACGAACCGATTACAAGAAAAAATCCAAGAAAGAAGGTTGCGGTCTGCAAAGGATGGAATGATTCCGCAAACAATGCAGCGTCGCGCCAGGCAGGTTGCGGGTGCAGCCACAGGGCCAGCAACGGAAATACCAGGCCCGAAAAAATGACCCCGGAGATATTCATATACACGGCAAAACGGCCGAACCGGATGGCCTGCATGCGCAATTCCTTATTCATAGCTGATCAGGATTTTGACAATTTTGACAAATATTCTTTGATCATGGCGGAATGTTTCCCGGCGAAATGGTTTCCCGGTATGTTTCCGCATGAAGGACACTTTATGTCATAGGAAGTATTGGCTTTACCGCATGCCGGACAGGCAAAATGAATTTCCATTTCCCTCATCCACACTTCAGGTCCAGCTTCGGCAATCCGGGCCTGCGATTCCCATAATCCGGCCCTGTGCGGCATCATGGCCTGAAAATCTTTTAAAGCTTCGCACGGATATTCGTTGCAGGATCCACAAAAATCCACCCCTTTTCCGGCGGCGCAACTTACCATTTTACATGCCCGGCACCAGGCGGTTTTGGTGTTTGACCGGCATCCGAGGCAGCGTGTTTCTTCGACCGGCTGATTAAGCCTGACGGCATATTGCGCCAGCTTTTCCATGTCGTTTGATTGCGTTGCCAGAAAAATTCCGCAGGCTCCGCAATAGAGGCCGCATACAGCAGCCTTTTCCGGTATTGCATGATTTTCCATATTTCAGCAAAAGTTAGCTATTCTTCAATAAAAATTACCGATTCAACATCAACGTTGCCTTTAATCATTGCCCAGACAGGACAAATCGACTGCTCAGAAAGTGCAATTGCTTTTTCCGCATCGGTTGTTTTTACATCGGGAGATTTGATGTGGTATTCCACCCTTATTGAAGAAAAAGATGTAGGATGTTCCGTGCGGCGGACACCGCTTACTTTCATATCGAATCCGGTGATGGTTTTCTGCATTCTCCGCAGCAGGGTGAGCAAAGCGCCGGCAGCACAGGCGCCGAAGCTGATCAGGAAGAGCTGCAGGGGCATGTAGCCGAGTCCATCACCGTAAGGCGGGATGTAATCCGTATCAATGGGTTCGAAGTTACCGGCTTTTCCGGTAATGTGCAGTTTGCTGTTGACCAGGCTCAGCGCCGCTTCGAGCGGGGCTGCGGTTGTTGAATTGGCAGGTGCGTTTGCATTCATGACTTTTTAAGCTTGAAGAATCTCTAATTATTTGAACTGATGAAAAAAGATGTGGCAAATGTAAAGTCATGAAAAAAAGAAGTAAAATAATTGCCTGTGAAGCGCAGATAATCACCTGCGAAAAGCAATTCCGGCAGCATGAACCGTTCACAGCTTACCTTGGAAGTTACCGACTCCGCTAGTCAATCATCCGCACCATCTCAAACTGCTTGCCTTTCAGGGGCAATCCGCTGGCAATCAGGAACTCCGTATTGGCTTTACAGACAACATCCGTATTGACTGCCTTAACGGACGGGTAGTTATTTTTCCGGAGTAATTCGCCCAGGAGCTGGCTACCCACCCCTTTACGCCGGAAATCCGGGTGCACGGCAAGCTGGGTAAGGTCGCCGGTGGATGGTTCCAGAATGCCGTAGCCTGCAAAATCCGATCCCACAAATGCGCCCAGGATAATGTAATCCTGCTCCTGCCGGCGGATACTTTCAAAACTGTTCTGCCATGAGGGATGAAAATCCCACATCGGCATTACTTCTTCGGTGAGGGGCAGGGGAATCGGTTTACAGCGTATCTCCGGACCGGGATTTTCAACACGGGGTTTAACTGATGCGGAAGGCGCCACAAAATAATTGAATTCACGTGTAACCCTGAATCCCTGCTTGCGGTAAACTTTCACTGCCGGTTCGTTGTGCTGCAGCACCTCAAGCAGGTATTGCCTTATGCCGGCTCCGGCCAGAAACGGCAGCGAAGCTTCAAACACCTGAGAGGCAAGGCCCCTGCCCCGGTATTCCTTCAGGGTACCTGTACCGGTGTCATAAGCCGTGGGTACACCCTGAAAAGTACCGGTTCCGTTGAAGGTAAAACTTACCAGCCTGCCTTCGTCGAATGCGCCAAACGATAGTGAAGCATCAAAACCCCGCCGCTGAAGCATCCGGATATGCTCTTCCCGGTTAACAGAAATTTCATAATCCGCAAATGCGACGTCAAAAGCTTCAAACAGCGTGTCAAAACTTAAGTCCCCGAGGTTCTGTATGGTAATCATAAACACAGATTTTATAAATTATGAGTCGCTCTCCTTATTCCATATACGATTTCATCAAGCAGCTCACCGTTTTTGATCAACACTTTTTCGAACCGGGCCTCGCAAGTGAAACCGGCCTTTTCGAGTACCCGTTGCGAGGCCAGGTTGGTGCCGAAAGGACGGGCATAAATGCGAATTATGTCAAAAGTAGTGAAACCATAGTCCACCATCCGGCGGATGGCAGCGGTCATAATTCCCCTACCCCAGTATGACTCTGACAGCCAGTAGCCCATCTCGGCATTCAGCCGGTGAATATCCTCCTGCGGGAAAATCCCTATGCACCCAACCGCTTCTCCCTCAACATCAATGGCAAAAACATTGGGCGGGTCCTTTGCCATTGCCATTTTCAGGAAACCTTCGCCGCTCTCACGTGTATATGGATGGGGAAACTGATCGGTGAGCCGGTCGACAATCTTCCGGTTATCGGCATGTTTCATCAGACTGTCAAGGTCTGACAACTGCCATTTTCTCAATGTAAATAATTGCATTTAAATAAATTAATAAATCAACAACCACGGCATTCAGGTAGCCGCTTTTAAATCGCAGATACTGTTAAATTGCGGATGCCTTCAGCAAGACACAGATCCGAAGCCCGGATCAACGATGATCCTTCCGAAGCCTGTGTAAGGATGCAGTTCCCTGATGGCAAAGCGGATCAATCCGTTACTAACCAGCGGAAGGCTGGCCAGCACGGCTCCGGCTTTTTCCCTGCTTTCGCATTCCAGCACCATCACGGCGTAATGGTTTTCATCAAAATAAAGCTCTCGGATACTTCCTTCAAGGTACAGTTCATGGGCCCTGAAAGCCTCACTGCGCAGCAACTCAGGAGAAAACGCCTGTCCGTCTACACCGGTATCCTGTTCAATGGCAAGGTATTTCATGGTGATGCGATGTTAATTTCTCCGGTAAGATAAAGTTTCGCCTCCCCTCCGATCAGGCAGCGCGCTCCCAGATCGGTGCAGCGGAGCGAACCTCCCCTTTTTGAGAGTTGACGGGCAGTCAGTTCTTTTTTCCCCAGTCTGGCCGACCACAGGGGAGTAAGCGAGGTGTGGGCGGAACCCGTTACCGGATCTTCGTTGATGCCCACGCGGGGCCCGAAAAAACGGGAGACAAAATCAGCAGTATCGCCAGCAGCGGTAACGATCAGTCCCCGGCAATCAAGCTGGTTTACCCTGGTAAAATCAGGAGACAGCTGTTTCACCGCACTTTCATCCTCCAGCAAGGCAATCAGATCGGATCTTCCTTTCCAGGTTTCCAACGGGCGCAACCCTATGGCCGCCTGAATTTCATCTTCGAGTGACACCCGCTCCAGTATATCGGACGGAAAATCCATCAGCAGCAAATCACCGCGCCGGGACACTTTCAGCATTCCGCTTCTTGCAGAGTGAAAGATAATTTCCTGCCCGGGATAACCCAGGTACTCAAACAATACATAAGCCGAAGCCAACGTGGCATGTCCGCATAAATCAACTTCCACTGCCGGGGTAAACCAACGTATCTCATACTCTTTCCCTGCCGGGACAATGAAAGCGGTTTCTGCCAGATTGTTTTCCGCCGCAATATCCTGCATCAGTGCTGCAGGGAGCCATTGATCCAGCGGACATACCGCCGCCGGATTGCCCTCAAACAGCCGGCCGGTAAAGGCGTCTACCTGAAAGATGCTGATTTTTTCCATATACTTGAATCCGTTTAAGTCTTGACAAATATCTTACAATTCCCCGGAAACTGCAGGGTCGGGACCTGAAGTTTTTATAGGCCCGTAAGCCGCAGATTTTAACTCCAGACACCAGTTAAGCAGGGTTCCGGATGCTGACTGAAGAAGAAAACCGTTGTTCATCAGCACCTTTTGCGAAGCAAGATTGTCTTTTTCAGAAGATGCGCATATAGCCCTGATCTCTGGTCTGCCGGCCGCCCAACCGATCAATCCGGCAATGGCTTCTGCCATATATCCATATCCCCTGAAAGCTTCATGAATCCCGTAACCGATTTCAATGGTTCCTTTCGCGTCGGGCCGCCCCATCAGGCAAAAGTCACCCACCATTACCCGCCGGGATTTTAAAACTATGGTCCAGAGGGTAAAATAAAGATAATCGGTCCCAGCACCGGCAACATTGGCAAGGATGGATGTTTCGAGCGCTTCCTTCAGCTCGGGAGTCAATCCGGCGGGCAGCGACTGAACGTTCAGTTCCTGCTCCAGCGAACGGTCAGCCAGGCTGTATTTCAACAGCTGGGCATATGGAAGCGGCCGGATATATAAATGTTCTGTTTCGATCATAAACTTTCAGGTTTGATTATGCCGGAATTACCCTGAAACAACACACGCTTACAATCTGAGCGACCAAACACTAATAGCACTTTCCTGCAAAGCGGGGCACTATGCCCCGGCACTGAAAATTACATAATTACACCCTTGAATCTGATGAAAAATCAAAATTAAATATCTTCTCAGGTTGCATGGATTACACAGTCGTTTTCCGCATCATCATCCGGGCTTCGTATTCCGGAATTAAACAACCCAATATTTAAATCACCATTGTCCGGATAAAATGAAGAAAGAATTTGCCACAAAGACACGAAGACACTAAGAGACTGTCTAAATCAAAAACTTGATTTTCATTATTTTATTCATTAAATCTGAGCATACTTTCTAAAGGAACAGGCATTCGCCAGACTGTTTCGCCATGTATAATCCGAAGAAGTGGGGCAGTGTGGATAAGAGAGCGGCCCATTGTTTTTCAGGATATGAGTCTTTGAAAAAAGATTTAGCTCACATCTGATCCAAAGAGCCGATATATTTGATTTTTAAGCCATTTTTCTCAATAAGATAGGGATTGTCAGTAAATGGAGAATAGCAGTAATTATTCCCCAACGGATAGATCTCCCTGAAAACTGCTATCGGTTTGATTGATAAATGATCGGGATTTATTTTACATTCAATGATGTCAACCGCATCTCCCTGACGCTTGATCACGAAGTCAATTTCACGATCTGATTTATCACGCCAATAGAATAGTCTATTTTCAGGAAAATGCGAACGAAGCATATCCAGCACCATGTGTTCCCAGAGCAGTCCCTTGTCATCCGGCCTGACCTCATTCCACCCTTTCGAGAAACAGACCATACCAGTGTCGAAACAATAGCTTTTCGGACGCCGTACAATCTCGCGCCGGCCACTGCCGTGGAAAGGTGGCAACAGATAAACCATGTTGGCAATGCGCATGGCTTCAAGGTACGAAAGGACTGTTGGCCTTGTTACAGCACTCATTTTTGCCAATTGTGTATAATCAATCAGGTTCCCGCTGGAACGCATCAGCAAATGGATCAACTGTATAAATCCAGCCCGGTTCCTGACATTAAAAAGTTCCTGAATATCCCTTGCGTAAAAACTATCCATCCATTCCGAATAAAAGGATTCTATTCTGGCTGCGGAAAGCAATTGCTCCGGCAAGCCCCCGTGTAAAAACCGCAAATCCAGATCAGGAATTCCAAACGTCGTCCTGCACTCATCCCATAACACCGGAGGCAAATAAATCACACTTTTTCTTCCGGTGAGCGAATCTTTAAACTTTTGTGTAGCTTCCAGGGTGGAAGAGCCGGTAGCAAGTATCTTTAAATAAGGGTACTCATCTGCGGCAATTTTAAGCAGGTTGCTCGGATCAGGTAGTCTGTGAATTTCGTCAAAGATGATCGTCCCTCTGTTTCCAAGGCTTTTGAAAAAAGACTCAGGATCTTCCAGACGCCTGACCACAGATGGCAGATCACAATTGAGATAGGTTGTGCCAGGCAGCATTTTGGCGATACTTGTTTTACCCACCCTGCGAACACCGGACAACCAAACGATTGACCTGCTTTCCCAGGCATGATTGATTTTATTAACCCAAAAAGGTCGATCTGTCATTTAATTGTATTTTACATTCAGACGTCCAAATATAAAATAAATTTTCTGAAAATTGCATAATATTCAATAAATATTTTATCTTTTCAGAGAAAGCGCGGCCTGTTTAAACTGACCCGGTTATATTTTTCAACTTTAATCCTGTCACGATCACATTCCCTGACTGTGCCTTACAGAATGAAAATACCCCGGACAAAATGCCGCTATCTTATTCTGTATGCTGCTGCCAGACAGGCATTGGGCCTTGATGCAGACTGGATTCTTTTTCTCCCATGGCGTTGAATAGTCCGATACTGGCCAAACAGGGAGTTTTCATTGAGAGTTGCAGGATAAACTGATCAGTGCTGGAATTTAAGATAACTGAAAGTGATATTTTTTGGCATTTCGTTTAAACAACCACGCCCTCCATTCTCTATGTATAGTATAACCGAACAATTGCCGAATATACACTCATGGTTCCCATCCACAAACGTTATGCTTAAAAGATCGGCATTGGTTCCGCTTTTTTGCTATTTCAAGGTTTCATCACCACCGTTACAGCGTAGGATTATGCCGTCATTGTCCACAGCCCAACCAGTGGATACAGGGTAGTGCTTGATGATGGAGGGCTTGACAAGATTTTGGAAATCAGTTAAAACAACATTCCTGAATCAGCCAGTACATGGATGGAAAGATATCCGAAAAAACCGGCATAGCGCTGATATGAACTACGAAAATCCAATGCAATATACACAAAGAGACTGAACCCAATAACATCAGGACACGAATACTAATTATACAAAACAGACAATCCTGTCAGTCCCGGAAACCAACACTGAGGGAATGAAGCTTTAATATCCGGCAGGAACATTAACGTAAGTTTTCTTTTTTCAATCCCCTTTCTTCTGTTAAGGCAGACAAGCTGCTCATCTTCCAATTCCTTTTGATACCTGCCATAACTTTATAAAATCTTTATACTCTTAAAAATCATCTTTGCAAAAGATTTACAGCCGCTGGCCTTATTTTGCCGATCAATCATTGCATTTGTCATACAGATGGGCAACATTAATTTCCGCGTTGTTTTCAGGGTCATCAGCAACAATCTCTTTATATTGTCTGCCGCTCTGTTTATCAGCGGTGTCGTGGCAATTCTTGCAGGAGAGCAGATTACACCGTTTCTTGCAACAGCCATGCTGTCACTTGCCACCGGCCTGCTGCTTTATTATACTGCCCGCAGAAAAACGGTTTATCATCCTTTGAGCCGGAAAGAAGCCTACCTGACCGTGACGTTTACCTGGTTAATTATGAGCCTGACCGGAAGTATCCCCTACCTGATTTCCGGAGCAATTCCTTCAGTAACCGATGCGATATTTGAATCCGTCTCAGGTTTCACAACCACTGGTTCAAGCATTCTCACTGATATCGAATCTCTTCCTAAATCCATCCTTTTCTGGAGGAGCCTCACCCATTGGATCGGCGGTATCGGAATTATAGTGCTGGTAATTATCATTATGCCCGCCCTGAAAATCGGCGGTTACCACCTCTTTACGATGGAGTCCTCCCTTCAGGAGAAGATCAGTCCAAGGATAAAGACTGTAGGCATTTATCTCTTATATATTTACATTGCGCTAACGGTAGCTGAAATCATCCTGCTTCTGGCCGGAGGAATGAACTTATTCGAAAGCACCTGTCATGCTTTCGGTACAGTAGCAACGGGTGGATTTTCTCCGAAGAACGACAGCATTGCAGGATATTCGCCATACATTCAATATGTTATAACAATATTTATGTTATTTGCCGGAGTCAATTTCATCATTCCTTACTATCTGGTAAAGAAGGATTTTCAAAAAATCAGACAGAATGATGAGTTCCGGTTCTACCTGTCAGTAGTATTCGTTATTGGATTGGTCATTTCACTATCGCTGATGACAGATATGGGAAAGCCGGTTGAAATATCTTTCAGGGAAGGATTCTTTCAGGTTGTTTCCATCATTACCTGCACCGGATTTGCCACTGCCGATTACCTGCAATGGCCGGCCTATGCATGGATCATCATATTCTTCTGCATGTTTCTGGGTGGAAGCACGGGTTCAACGGCAGGAGGCATCAAAATGGTAAGACACCTGATTGTATTGAAAAACATTAGAATTATATTCAAACGGTTAAGTTCCCCCCATGCCATGCTCCCCATCCGTTTAAACAAAAAGACGCTGAATGAAGAGGCAAATAACTCCGTGCTGACTTTTGTTACGCTCTACCTGATGGTTTTTATCACAGGCAGCGTTTTGCTGGTACTGCTTGGTCTCGATGGGGCGACTTCTGCCAGTTCGGTTGCTACCTGTATGGCCGGTATCGGGCCCGGTATTGGCAGCGTGGGACCTGTGAGCAATTTTGCCCATCTGCCGCAGGCCGCAAAAATAATCCTGTCGGTGCTGATGATCACCGGAAGGCTGGAAATATACACCGTATTGATTCTTTTTTCACCGGCTTACTGGAAAAAATAAACCATCATGCAGATGTCATTTATCCTTAAATTTGAATATGAATACCGGAAAGCCTGAACAAGGCGGAATCAGCGGTTCGCGAAAGCCAGAAACAGGGCAGTACCTTATATCAGCAGCCATAACGGGTATTGCCGCTTTAAGTTGCGCTCCCCTTGCAGGAGGCAGTCATTATCATGTGGTTTCGTTTATCCTGCTTTTCGTGGTTTCCATTATGTCAACTTTCCTGGGGATGGGACCGGTACTGCTGGCCTCCACACTGAGCGCGCTGATATGGAATTTCTTTTTTATCCCTCCCCAGCTTACCTTTCACATCGACAAACCGGAAGATCTGCTGATTTTCGGGCTTTTCTTCATCATTGCACTGGTTAACGGCATTCTGACCACACGTATCCGCAGGCAGGAAATACTGGCCCGCGAAAGGGAAAAACGCACCGACAGTCTTTTCAGGCTGACCCATGAACTATCCAAAGCCAGCGGAACAGATGAGATCGTGTTGATTGCCGCAGAAAAAATTGAAGAACAGTTTTCTGCACCTGCATTCCTGATTCTTCAGGACGGAAACAACCACCTGGGCGTGACAGGCCGTGGCCGGAAAAACATCTCACTATCAGTGACCGAAACAGAAGCAGCCGAATGGGTCTTCAGGCATCTTAAAAAAGCCGGCAATTTTACTGCGCATCCACTCACAGTAAATTACACCCTTTATCCTTTACAGGGAAATAAAGTCAATCCTGGGGTGGTGGCTATCCGGCAAACGGAGGCATTCAACGAAGAACAACAATCCTATTGGGAAACCTTTATTGCACAAATTACCAATGCGCTGGAAAGGGAATTTCTGGGTGAGCTTGCCCGGCAGGCGAGGTTTCTGGCCGAATCAGACCGGCTCTACAAAACCCTGTTCAATTCCATTTCACATGAGCTCAGGATTCCGGTTGCCACCATAATGGGAGCCTCGGACACCATCCTGAATACGGAAGAATCAGGCAATATGCAAAAGGAATTGATCGGTGAGATATTTACCGCATCCCTCCGGCTCAACCGTTTGATCGAAAACCTGTTGAATATTACCCGGCTTGAAAGCGGCCATATCTCGGTCAGACTGGACTGGTACGACATCAATGACCTGATCAATAAGGTGCTGGAGGAGTTGGAGGATGAGTTAAAACCCTTCTCGGTTCAGGTAATCATTCCTGATGATATGCCTCCTGTTAAGATTGACTTCGGGTTGATGGAACAGGTACTTTACAACCTGCTTTACAACGCGGCCCAGCATGCTCCCGCCGCATCGGAAATTCATCTTACAGCCGAAACCACCGAAACGGGTTTTGTCCTTCAACTCTCCGATAAGGGACCAGGTTTCCCGGAAACGGCGCTGAAACAGGTTTTTGATAAATTCTACCGCGTTGACAATAAAAAAGCGGGCGGCCTGGGCCTTGGACTTTCCATTGTGAAAGGATTTACCGAAGCCCATAACGGCAGCATCGGCGTTGAAAATGCCCCGGGAGGAGGCGCATTGTTTACCCTGCATATCCCTTCCGAGAAACCCGACTTTGATATCCCGAACCAGACCATAAAATGAACAACAGCGAAACCATACTGATTATTGACGATGAATTGCAGATCAGGCGACTGCTCGAAATCACCCTGTCGGCCAGCGGGTACCACATCATTGTTTCTGCTACAGGAAAGGAAGGGTTGGTTGACGCGGCGACACACCACCCCTCGCTGATCCTGCTCGACCTTGGTTTGCCCGACATTGACGGACAACTGCTGTTGAAAAAACTCCGGGAATGGTACGCCAAACCGGTGATTGTGCTATCGGTGCGCAACTCGGAAACGGATATTATCCAGGCGCTCGACAATGGCGCCAACGACTACCTGACCAAGCCATTCAGGACCGGAGAACTGCTGGCCCGGATCAGAGCCGCATCAAGGGCTGCCCAAAGCCAGCCCGACGCCGCAGTGATTGAAACCGGCTCACTGAGCATTGACATGGCCAGTCATATCGTACGCAAAAACGGAGAAATCCTGAAACTCACAGCCACGGAATTCGCCCTGCTCGCCCTGCTGGCCAAAAACAGCGGACGCGTGCTTACCCATCAGTATATTCTTAAAGAAGTCTGGGGGCACGGGTATACCGGCCAAACCCAATACCTGCGCGTGTTTGTGGCACAACTCAGAAAAAAGATTGAAGACAACCCCGCCAGGCCAGCCTTGCTGATCACAGAATCGGGCATCGGATACCGCTTCGGGGAATGAATTCCTTCGAGTGATTAACTTTTTTTGATTTGATGTATTCTTATCCGGCAATATCCATCAATCCAAATTACTGATTCTATTTGATTTAAATATTTCCAACAGGAATGCTTTGAAGAGCAACGAGACATTCTTATATCCAAACTGATGACAATATTACCATACATTGTGGAGATAAGAATATTAAAGCACCTGTTACAAATTTTTCTTCCCAATATCCGTAAGCGGGCGAAACATTGAACGGATTACAACGGTTCCGGTAAACTGCCTCAGACTGAAACGTCCGGGCCAGCATGTATTTATTCGTGCCCCTAAGGCGATCGGAATCGTGGCTTTTTCTGTTACCCTCAGGGGTATTTCTTACGCATATATTCCACCGATGACTGAATCAGACTGATCAGGACATCCTGCCTGATGTCAGCCAGCTTTTTGTCATAGAAATACAGGTCTACTTTCATAGTTCAAAATCAGAATGCCACGAATGCACGAATGGAGTTTTTGCTGAGTAACAATCAAAGGACAACTCTCTTATGATTTAACCTGGACTCACCAAAGTTCACCAGCAATGCCATTTATTACCTGATACGATCAAGTCGGATTCCTGCTCAATGGTTGTTATTACCATCCATGCAAATTCTTGTCAACCTGCAACTTTCTTCCTTATATAGGATATCACTCATAATGGCTGTTCTTTAGGAAGATTACAAATTATTCGTGTCCCGATGGCGATCGGGATCGTGGCTTTTTCTCTCAACTTCAAGAGTATTTCTTACGCAGGTAATCCACCGATGATTGAATCAGACTGATCAGGACATCCTGCCTGATGTCAGCCAGCTTTTTGTCATAGAAATACAGGTCTACTTTCATAGTTCAAAATCAGAATGCCACGAATGCACGAATGGAGTTTTTGCTGAGTAACAATCAAAGCACAACTCTCTTATGATTTAACCTGGACTCACCAAAGTTCACCAGCAATGCCATTTATTACCTGATACGATCAAGTCGGATTCCTGCTCAATGGTTGTTATTACCATCCATGCAAATTCTTGTCAACCTGCAACTTTCTTCTCTATATAGGATATCACTCATTATGGCTGTTCTTTAGGAAGATTACAAATTATTCGTGTATTCGTGGCTTTTTCTGTTAACCTCAGGAGTATTTCTTCCGCAGGTAATCCACCGTTGACTGAATCATCCTGATCAGGATATCCTGCCTGATGTCAGCCAGCTTTTTGACATAAAAATACAGGTTTACTTTCACAGTTCAGAATCAGAATGCCACGAATGCACGAATAGAGTTTTTGCTGAGTAACAATCAAAGGACAACTCTCTTATGATTTAACCTGGACTCACCAAAGTTCACCAGCAATGCCAGCTTATTTCCTGAAACTTTCAAATAATTAATAGCCTGGGCAACAAATTCTTCCCTGATCACAGATACGCTCTTTACTTCTAAAATAATCTTATCAAACACAACAAAGTCAGCATAGAAATTATGAGGAAGAATAATGCTTTTGTATTTTACATCATATCTCTTTTCTCGTTCAAAGGGAATACCTGCTTTGACTAATTCATATTCCAATGCATCTTTATACACAATCTCCAGAAATCCTGCACCCAGATTGTTATGCACATCCATGCAAATTCTTATCAACCTGTAACTTTCTTCTCTATATAGGATATCACTCATTATGGCTGTTCTTTAGGAAGATTACAAATTATTCGTGTATTCGTGGCTTTTTCTGTTAACCTCAGGAGTATTTCTTCCGCAGGTAATCCACCGTTGACTGAATCATCCTGATCAGGATATCCTGCCTGATGTCAGCCAGCTTTTTGACATAAAAATACAGGTTTACTTTCACAGTTCAGAATCAGAATGCCACGAATGTACGAATGGAGTTTTTGCTGAGTAACAATCAAAGCACAACTCTCTTATGATTTAACCTGGACTCACCAAAGTTCACCAGCAATGCCATTTATTACCTGATACGATCAAGTCGGATTCCTGCTCAATGGTTGTTATTACCATCCATGCAAATTCTTGTCAACCTGCAACTTTCTTCCTTATATAGGATATCACTCATAATGGCTGTTCTTTAGGAAGATTACAAATTATTCGTGTATTCGTGGCTTCATTCTTATCATTATAGGTATTCCCACCTCAGAATTACTTCCGTAAAATTTTTTCCATAGTCCTGCCTTTGGCCAGTTCATCCACCAGCTTGTCCAGGTAGCGGATCTGCTGCATCAACTTGTCCCCGATTTCTTCCACCCGTATGCCGCAGACAACTCCGGTGATTTTGGTTGCATCAGGATTAATCCGCGGCGCATCTGAAAAGAAGTGTTCAAAGTCAGTCTGATTGTCAAGCTGTTGCTGCAGGGTTTGGGCATCATATCCCGTCAGCCAGCAGATGATCTGGTCCACTTCGGCCCTGCTGCGTCCTTTCTTCTCCGCTTTCGCGATATAGTATGGATATACCTGAGCAAAAGGCATTTTAAAGATTTTTGTATTTGCGCTCATACGATGGTGATTGCGTTCAGGGTTTCAGTTTCCAGATTTTTTCCGAGGCCGGCAGGTATTCGGGAAGCGCGGCGGAACCATACCAGTTGAATAATTCATAATCCAGCAATCCGTTTCTTATGGCCGGGTCGGTCAGCAGAAGCGCCCTGGCCTCCTCTTCCGAAGGGATGTTCTGCAGTATAAAAATACCGCGATACTGACGCTCATTTTTCCCCAGGGGCCCGGCAACCACGAGTTTGTTTTCCTCCACCAGCCGGTTGATGTTTTCCATATGCCCCCTGAAGCTTTCAGTGATCAACGCCCTTTCTGCAGTGGTATTTGTTCCGGTCTTCAGGATAACCAGAAAGTAAGACTTCATGCCATAGTCATCGCCGCCCAGTCTGCCGGCCAATGCAGCATCAAAATCGGGATTGGCGGAAGTGGTATCCGGCACATACTGCCGGATCATTTTATAGGAAAACCCTTTACCGGCTCCGTCGGAAACTTCCACAAATATTTCATTGGCTGAAAGTTCCCGGTAAACGATCTTTTGGGGAAAATCATGACCAGGGTTGATAAAAATCCATGTACCCTCAGCGGCTACAAGCCTGAAATCAACACCTTTCCCCTGATTCTGGTCAGCAAGCGTGGCGGTGTAAACCAAACCCTGGTTTTTCCGGCCGATTTCCAGGTATTCGGTCACCCGGATTCTCTCCTCCTCCAGCTTATAGGCAAATCCTTTCAGCGACGATTCATTGAGTTTATCCCAATGTTCATAGGCGTCGCGGTTCTCCGCTTTCCAGGTTCCCTCAAGAAAGCCGGGGAAAGCCGGTTGCCCGTATGTGATTGATATAAAACATGCTGCGAAGATTGAAAGTATGATTTTCATGGTTGTAGGTGGTTTGATTAAAGTTTGTTTGAAATGGCACGGAGGGAATATGCTATTCCTGTTTCAGGTAAGGATTGTATGCAATTTCCCAGAGGTTTCCGTCAGGATCTTCGATGTAGCTGCTATACCCGCCCCAGAAGACTTTCTGCGGTTCTTTCACCACGCGCACACCCCTGCTTTTCAGTGCAGCGATCAGATCATCAACTTCCTTTATGCTTTTGACGTTATATGAAATCGTAAACCCGCTGAAACCCTGTCTACCCGCATCAATGCCGGCATCACGCGCCAGCGCGTCTTTGGGATATAATGCCAGATAAAGTCCGCGAAGCTCGAAAACGATCAGGTCGTCGCTGCTCTGAGCGGAACGCTTCCACCCGAACTTGTTTTCGTAAAAGTCAATGGATGTATTTATATCAATGACGCCCAATGTAATAAATGTAATACGCTGTTCCATCTCAATGTCGTTTCTGCTTTGTCCATGAACAAGTGTATCACAGAACAACAATCCGGCAAGCAAAATGATCAGTTTCATAGTCTGCCAATTTCCTTAAGATCTCCAGGGGACAAATGCCTTAAGCCATCATCAGTCCCGCTGCAATACTGTTTGACAAACATAGCGATTAAAAGGGTATTTCAGAACTGAAATCCGAACCTCCGGATTGTTTTCGTCTGTTCCGTACCGCCATCATCCGGCTTTGCGGACTCTGATCAGCAGGGTTGTAACGGATAAGGCTGTGCTTCAACGATATAATAACACAATCCGGTTATAAACAATTTTTGAGGAATTTTTTTTCTTCAGCCGCTTGTATATTTCAAATTTAGCTTTAATTTTGCAGTCCCTTTTGAGGGAAAAACACTCCTCCTTAGCTCAGTTGGTTAGAGCATCTGACTGTTAATCAGAGGGTCGCTGGTTCAAGTCCAGCAGGGGGAGCAGGAAAATCAGCCACTTACACAATCTGTGAGTGGCTTTTTTATTTTACAACAAACATTTTGACAAACAAAGTGGCTCTTTCGCATTATAAAACTTTATCAGTCTCTGAGGCAGCGGACACTGTGACCGTTTCCCTTGTAATAGCTGCCCACGTAGCTACAGCTACTGCCGAAGTCCAGGTACCAGCCGAAGTCTGAAACGTACTGCGAACTGCTCCAGTAGAGGCCGTCCGAACCACGGTAGCTGAGCGAACCATCGCTGTGGAACAGGAAGCCCGCAGCATGTAATTTCAAAACACTGTTAAAAGTTTCGTCGAGATTGTCCCAACCACCGGTGGCATAAGTTTTTTCCCATTCAGCGAAGGTGGGCAGGCGCCAGCCGCTGCCCAGCAAAAGGGCGCAGGGGTCATTGGCCGGCAGCCAGTCGCTGTTTTCGTAGATGGAGGTAATCCAGGTAGTATTCGGGGTCCGGGTTTTTCCATCATGCTTGTACCCCTGCTTCCGGTTAAACTGCCAGTAGCAGCCAGCCGATGCTTCAGAAGCATCAGTTGCAGACCGTGCTTGTCGGTCTGCTCCCAGGTTTTGGGTAATCCAGCACTTCTTACTCCCGGTAAGATCAGTTTCAACAACTCCATAGGTGACTGTTTTTGTAACAGGAGCAACTGATCCTGCTGTGTGCGTAACAGTAAATGATTTACAACTACTCATAATGCTGGTTTCCAGCTTGATCCTGAGGTTTCCGGAGAGCTCTTCTCTTTCTTTTAATACCTCCCAGACAATCTGCTTATTTGTACCGGGATTTACATTTTCACCCACATCACCACTAACAAAGCGCAACGGTCCCTCCCACTTCCCTTCATCCTGACTGACATAAACGGTTACCGCATATAAATCATCCTTTTCTCCACTTAAATCATAACGGATCTGTATTGTTTTCCCGGAGGTTTCAAAACTAAGATTGGCAATCTTCTGCGCTGAAAGTAAAAAGGTTGATAAAAGAAAAATTAAAAACAGGCCTGTTGTTTTCACTTCATAATATTTTGGTTAGTTATTGCCAGTTCCAGTTACGCCATATATCGGCTACCGATGGGCTGTAAAGCACCTCAGGATCCTGGGGCTTGCCGTTTTTTCGCAACGCATCCTGACCGACATTTTGCTTCAGGAATTGCTCTAATTCCCCATAGGTAACCCTACCCCGGGTTTCCTGCAATTTCTTTAACAAATAATAGGTGAACAGGCCATGCTTTTCATCTCTCAGGGGCAATGCCGACTGCTCATTGGAGGATGCCGTAAATATTACCATATTTCCTGAGATGGCATCCTGCCTGGGCTTGATCCTCACCCCCCTGGCAGCAAGCAAGCCCTGATTGCGCCCGCCGCCCGAAAAACATGCATCCAGGAATACGGTAATTCTAGATGCACCGGTGTTACTGAATTTCCGGTAAACTTCGGAAAGGGGGATAGCCGAAGATAAATTTGTGCCATCAACATCCACCGGAATAAGGAACGGTGTTCCACTGGTTTCATCAGGGAAACCATGCCCGGCATAGAAGAAAATAAGTTCAGCTTCGTTACCCATTCTTTTTAAAAGCTCCGATACCCGGTCAATTTCACGCCGCATCCGGGCAGCCGAAGCATCGGAAATATAAAACAGGTTTTCATCCTTAACACCCAATACTGACAGCGCGTAAGACCTGAATACCTGCGCATCATTCCGGGCAAATTCCACATTGACCTCTGCATTCAGATTCCCGGAATAGTTTTCATTTCCGATAATCAACGCGACACGATTTGAATGTTTGACAGTGCCCACCGGAATATTCCGGTCAACATCCGAGGTAAGTGACCCCATTACAATCTCAGGCAATTTCTCTTGTTCTCCTGTTATAGTAAGCCTTATATCGTTAACGGGTTGGTTCATACTTACGTTTAATGTCTTACCCGAAGCATATTTCCCATGTTTTTCACTTAGCTTTATACTGAAAGGGATGGTTTCAGCATTATACTCATTATTGCTGATCAGATTATAACTAACCACCTCCGTTTCCCCGGACTCCAGGGAGGGAATGTTGAAAAACTCATTTGCCGACAAGCAAAAGATATGCTGAGGGACAATCAACTCTACCTTTACGTTTTCGGCCACACCTCTGCCGGTGTTCTGCACCAGGACTTCCAGGTCAAACGGCTTCCTTTTCTGGATGGTTGTGGTAGCCTGACTGCTCACTTTATGGTCAGCGATAACAACATTGGGCGATTGAAACGAACGGGTCGGGATTTCTATCCTGAACGGATCTGTGCCAAAACCGTTTGGTTCACTGACAGTCAGTGAAAAACGCGCCAAACCATCGGTTGTATTCATCTTGCCGCTTACCGGTACCACCACTTCCAGGGTTTTTCCCACCTCTAATACCGGCAGATCCTGCGATCGGGCAAATTCCAATCCACCGATTCCGGCCTGCTCCTCCGTCAGGACTTTTAATCCCAGACCAGGCCCGGAGCCACTATTGGCCAGGGTAAACTTAATCACAGTTTTTTCATTGGCATCAATCATATTGTTGCCGCCCGGCTCAGAAAAAATGATGGAGTTGGGGAGAACCTCAAGGTAAGGGGGCCTGGGCGGATCTTTGGTGATATTCACATACTTCGACTCGCTGACCGCTGTTACAACCTGCTGGCTTTTGGCTTGCTGAATAAAACCCACCAAAAAAGGCATTAATAGACAAATCCACTTCATAATCCTGATATGTTTTATTGCTGCAAAGCTATAAGATCCATAAAAATACAAAAACTCCGGACATTCCTGCCCGGAGTTAATTACCTAACTTATTCTATCGATCAAACTGCATCAGTTTTTCTAATTTCTCATGGGCAATTTTGGTTTCCTCTTCCAGGCTTTTACGTATTACTTTTTTAGCTACATCAAATGCTGTTTCCAAATTGTAGGCAATCCTCACATTGGCTTCCACATTGGTTCCTATCTTCTTGTACATCTCTACTACCGGTATTATCCTGCCGATTTCCTGGGCAATAAGGTTCTTTGAAGCGGCAACAGTTTTGGTGATTGAAGCGGCTTCTTCGGTGTTCAGTTGCTGATTGGCAATGCTGTTTTCAATCAAAGCGGCCACCTGCGTATTGATTTGCCCTGCCAGTTCGAGCTTGGCAGTTTCGGTTGCCTGTAACTTGGCGGCTGTCTGGGTTTCTGCCACTGAGTTACCAGTTGCCATGATGAATTTTTGCTCATCCTTGTCATTGGTTTCGTATTGCTTCATCCAGGCACTTTCAAGTTGTTTGTCAAGTGGAAGGGCGCCGGGAGCAACATAATACCCCTCTTTCTTATACTTCTTGGCCTCTTTTCTGGCTGATTTGATGGCCTTGGAGGTGACATCATTTTTAAGCTGTTTTTCCGTTTTCTGTGCACAAAGATCGCTTCCGCCAAAAAGGAAAACGGTTAACACTGCAAGAATTTTGATCGTTGTTTTCATGATTTATAGTTTTTGGGTCAATTAAATGATTTTTCTTCTTAGTACCGGGGTTTATTATAATGTGACAGAATATCCAGACTTTTTTTTATCGCACACACCTGACACTATAGGCATCCGTTTTTAAACCGTTAAAGATAAAGATTTCTACCATCTGGCTGTTCATTCCGACAGCTTTTGCCTGTTCCGGCCCGCTCTCCGATGAAGTCCAGAAACAGGCATGATTGCCGTCGCCCAAAAATGAGCTGTTAATCCCTGAATTTCTCATTCCGGCCGGCAGCGCTGTAAATCCGGATTCATTGGTGATGCCTTTCGCACCCTGTTTCCAGTTATCAGCACCAAGCTGCCTGACTCTTAAATATGCAGCCATTCTGCCGCCAAGGAATAAAATCAGTTCTTCCCATTCTGCTGAGGTCGGGATATGCCATTGCTCAGGACATATCCCCTGCACACCTTCCGCTGAAACATATCCCATCAGCTCATCCCAGCTGTATAAAGCGCCATACCGGTCACAATAAAGCGGCGCATTATTATAACAAAACTTCTCGCAATCGCCGTTGTTCTTGTGATCTTCAGGATTCTGAACAAGATTGCCGTAGTTTAAATTCTCCGCCATCCATATCTGCCTCCCGATTTTAACCCATTTGTATTTGATGCCATTTCTGAAATCTGTGAATACGCCTGAGTTGCCTTCAATGATTTCATCCGGCCTGGCAACAATCATAAATCTGAGCGAATCCGGGATGCGCAACCTTTCCTTATGCCATTCCCAGATAATATTTTTATTCCATCCGGGCTGAATTGTTCTGCCCACTTCTCCGCTCACATGTTTCAATGGAAGTCCCCAGGTGAGACCACCGTTATCACTGGCAAATATTTCAATATACCATACTTTTGTCCTGGGGCCGTCCAGATCATACGTGATTGAAATCTGACTGCCTCTTTGTACAAATTTGATGTCCTTTACCTGTTGTGCATTCAGATTTAATGATTGCAAAATAAAGATAAATGCTACAAGCAGGAGAGAATAGCAATCCCGGAGTTTTTTGAATTTTACCATATTACCGATCGTGAAATTAACCAGGTTCAGAGTATTCAACCAATGACAGAATATCATTCTTCATCCATTGTGCTTATGCTCCCTATTTTCAACTGATTCAGGGGTTTCATCAGTTCATTGCTCACAATTACCTGAGGATTTTGAGGCTTATTATTGTATATCAGTGATTTAAGGTTAACTTCCTGTTTCAGGTAATCAGCAAGGCTTTGATAATCGACTGAACCCTTGGTTTCCTGAATCTTCTTCAGCAGAAAGTAGGTAAATAAGCCATGCTGTTTCTCCTTGTAAAAGCCTGAGGATTCCTCGCCGGTAGAAGAGGTAAATACGATCAGGTTACCATTGATGGCTTCATCCTTAGGCCTGATCTTGGCCTGTTTTAATGCCAGCAGGCCCTGATCCCTGCCACCACCCGAAAAACAGGCATCAAGGAACACCGTTACTTTTTTCGACGGCCATTTCGACAATTCAGTATAGAGATTGCTGAGCTTGATGGCCAGCCGGATATCGGAGCCGGTCACGTCAACAGGGATGATGTACCCTTCGCGGCTGTTCTCATCGGGCAACCCGTGACCAGAGAAATAAAACACAAGCTCTGCTTCGCCCTTGCGGCTCTCGGCCAGGTTGGCAAGCCATTTGATCTCCCTGCTCATTTCAGCAAAAGTGGCATTTAGCAACAGTTTTACATTTTCCTCAGGGACACCGTAAGTATTTATCAGATAATTCCTGAATGTATTTGCATCATTCTCGGCAAATTCAACATTGATTTCATTGCCCAGCCCTGTCTGGCGACTGCTGTAATCCTCATTACCGATCACAACAGCAAATATGTTGTCAATTTTTGTGAATGTTTCAGGGATGTTCAGATCAACATCCGAACGACCGATGGCTATCCTTTTTGCCTCTCCGGATCCTGCCACTGCCATGGAGCTTGTGGGGATATTAATATTGACAGGTTCAAAATTAAAGTCAAGCTGCGTTGGATTGAAAGCGGTAAATTCCTGACTATCGTAATTATAATGTCTGTTACCTGAAACAGTATCGGCAAGTGACAGATGAACAAAAGCAAATTTGTTGGTACGGGCATTGATCGCATAATTCATTCCAGCGATTTTCAGGGAGGAAAACTTTCTGTCAAATTCGGGCGCTTCAGCGTAAGGCACCTTCAATACAATGGGATCAAAACCAGGAAGATATATCCTGAAACTCTCATTGTCCGGATCATAATCATTGGTAGCCCTTGACCAGTCCAACTGTGTCCTTACAAGCGAATCCATGGTCTGTTGCGTAAAGGCAGCGATCTGGTTCTGACGGGTTTTGTCATTCACCCTTTCCTTATACGATTCCGTTTTCTCATACTTTCCCTTTTTCTGCCATTCATTGATTTTTCGCTCAACGGTTTCCTTGATTTCTTCAACAATGGTTGGGTCATATTTTTTCGTAATCAGCTGATAGCTTGCCAAAGCTGTTGATATATTCGAGGCATCGGTAATCTCAAACCGGAAGTTTGCCAGCCCGTCCTCTGTCTTTTGCGATGCTTTTACAGGAATGTTGAGAACGAGGGAAGAGTATACGCCAAGATTACCAAAGTCAGCCTGTGTATCATGAATTAGCCCGGCTCCGGGATTGTCGTTAAAAATATTCACTCTGACGTCCTTTGCCTGACCTACCCCGTTGTTGCGCAGATGAATTTTAAAAATCCCCGATTCCCGTCCCGAAAGAAAGTGCGCGGTATCCGATTTCGCAAAATAGATTGTGTCAATCTCCAGATAAGGTGTTGCCACAGTCTCAATCGAGAAACTTGTGTCTCTCAGCGGAAAGGGAGTATTGCTGACCACGGTGAAATTACTGAACGTAAACTTTGCAATGGAACTCTTTAATTTTGAAGACGAAATCAACGGAATGACAACTTCATGGGTGCCGCGGGCCGGAATTTCATCTATGGTGTACTCCCGGGGAAAGGTCAGCCCTTCAATATTCTTTGCTTCACTGATATTGAACTTAAGCCTCAAAGCATTGCCGTCACCGGTATTTTCAATGTTAAACCGGATTTTAACATCTTCTGATCCCTCAATTTTTTGATTGCCGTTTTTATCGGATAAGCGGAAATTATTTATTTCGAGTATGGGGAAACCCCAGTTCCAGTATTTTATCGTCTTGTCAGCTGAACAGGTATAAAGCCGTCCGTTATCTACAAAAGAAATATAATCAACAGCATCCGTATGGTTCACACCAGTCCCAAAGTGCAGGTCCAGTACTTTCTCATTTAAATAGTCCCAGATGAAAAACTGCTGATCCTTCGACCCGCTTCCCAGGAATCGCCCGTCCGGGGTAAATTCAATGCTCGTTACCGCTTGTAAATGTCCGCTCAGGGTTGCCAGCGGCTTTTGGGAGTCATAAATATCCCAAACAGTAATAATTTTATCTTCTCCCCCACTGGCAAGGTATTTTGAATCCGGACTTATTGCAACAGTGCTGACTGCACCGCTATGAGCCTTAAAGGTTAGCAAATCAATGTTTTTGTCCATATCCCACAGTTTCATCGTCCTGTCTTCGCTGCCAGATAAAAGAAACCTGCTGTCAGGGCTGAATTTCAGACTTCTTATACTCCCCTCGTGCCCCTTTAACGTTACCAGTTCTTGCATTGATTTTGCATCAAATATCCTGATGCTTCTGTCTTTTGACCCGGTGGCAACCAACTTTTTGTCCGGACTGATGGCTACTGATAATATCCTGTCCTTATGTGAATGTACTACAGGCCACCTGAAGCCGTTGGAAAGATCCCAGAAAGTAAGATTGTTGGATGCGTCGCGGCTATCATAGCTTATAACCAGTAAACCTCCATCCTTGCTGAGGTCAATGGCTTTAACGGGTTTCAGGGTCGTTGTATTGGTGATCGGTTCTCCCAGTTCGGCATTGATGACTTCAACCTTTGATTTGCTGCCCAGGGCAAAGTATTTCCCGTCAGGCGTAGCTGCGAAAGCAGTGATATATACATTTCCTGTACTGCGGGTGCGGATGATCTGTGCAAAACCGGGAATACTACCCATTGCAAGCAACCCTGCAATCAAACTTACCGTGATTAATCTACTGTATGATTTCATATCGCAATTTGTAATAAAGTTACTAACGTGAAAATTATCTGTAATCCGCCTGAAACCTTGAATCTTGTGAATTTACTGCGTATAGCTGTGTGTAGGGGAGGTAGACCTGAACCAGGGTTCTGTTTCAATAAATATCGGATTAAATTTAAGAAAATAACTCCGGAATGCTATTATTCCGGGAATATTTTTTCGGGATCCTGTTCAAAAAGTTTTCTGAAACAAATCTGCCGGGGGCACTCCATTCAACTGTCCATAAAAGAAGACAACAGTAATCCTGAAATGATCGTATGACACCACCACAGTTTACCACACCTGTTTTTACGACAGGCTTGGTTTTAATCCATGACTTACTCCCGCAATCATCTGATCCGGCGGCCTGTTCACCAAAATTTATCATCCCGGTTACCAGGCCCGGGCCTGAAAACAGAAATGCCATTTGAGCCAGACTCAGGATTATAAAAATTATCAACGCCGGCAATTCGTGGATGTAAAGGTTCGTTTTCATGTGCTGATTTTGTTTCTGTTTCTGATGGTTAGTACCGGATTCAGACAATTTGTGACAAAACCTCAGAAGATAAATCCAGGCCGGTATGACATAGGGGGCTTAACAAATCCTGCATCTATAAATATCTCTTTATCAGCATAATTGGTAATATAAATACTATTCCATGGCTGGAAAATGGCCGCCAAACCGCAGCCATTCATGACCGGTCACTTTTATCCCATAACAAGGGCAACCGTGAATACATTATAAGATTGACTTCCGGTTGTATTGAAGGCCTGCATTATTGCAGATACTTCCCGATTTGCTGATGGTTCGGCGGCAAGGCAGTTATTTCCCCTGTTAAGCCATTGATTAAAACCATTACCGGTGTGGCAAGTATAAAATAATCATTCGCGATCTGACTGTTGATGCCCTCCTTTGCCCTGAGGTGCTTCCATCCTTTCAGCCCTTTGATCTTTAGCTCCCATGCAGCTACCTCGGTGGCCGATTCATCCAGACTGACGGCTATCACCTCCAGCTTATCCGAAATGCCCGCCTGCTGTTGCCAGGGATACAACTGATTGATTTCTTCCATACAGTGTGCACAATCGGCAGACCAGAAGATGATCAGCAGATTTTTCGCTACCGGACGATATTTACTGAAAGTAAATTCCTTTCCGGCATCATCGGTTAGTGTAAAGTCCGGGGCCTTTATGCCTGGTACAAGGGTTTCCATCCCTTTCAGCCTGCGCTCAATTTCCATGCGCTTGCTGGTAAGGCAGGCCGGATCATCGAGGTAAGGCTGCAGCACTTTCATGCCTTGCGGCATATTGTTGCTCTCAAAGCCACGATAAAAATAGTCAACCATCCAGCCATACACCTGCGGATGGCCTGTTTTTGCCTTTTCTATAGCCTTATAAGCCGCTGCGGGGATCAGCGAATCGCGCAGCGCCACGGAAGTAGCCATTTGTCCGTGCAGGTTCACAAAGGCATTCATCCACTCGTTCATTTGTGCCGAGCGGATTATCAGCGGATCGTTGAAGTCAAGCCCTTCAAAATAGCCAGCTATCAGATTTAGCAGACGATCCTGCTCTGATCCGCTGAAACTCACGGCGGGCAGATAATGAAAGCGGTAAATGCTCGATACAAACAGATTGGAATCCTTTTCAGCCTGTTGCCCTATCCATGTATTAAAGTCAAGTCTGCGGCGTTCATATTCAGCAATACCCTGCTGATAAAAAGGACTTTGCGGTTCGTCGTATTCCATCATAAACTGCTGCAACAACCCGATTTTCTGCATCCTTCTCCCCAATTCGGACTGAAACCGGCTCAATGCGTCATTTTCCAACTCGTTTGGTTGAAATTTACTACTGTCTGACGAATTGCAATACATGGGATTCAGGTTTATCGTGAGCGGCTGATCACTGACCACAATGTGTTTTTCACACGGGTAGGGAGTACTTTCCGGCTTTTCTTTGTAGTCAAACCGCAGCACAAACTCACCGGGCAGATATTCTTGCGGAATAGTTAATGTAACTTCAGTATTGGCTTTTACTGATTGAAGTTCTAAAACAGGACGAAAGGCTTTAGTCCCTGCAAGGGGTATCAAGCTGATTTTGGATTCGGAAACACCACGAAGGTTTAGAATGATGGTAGTTTCCTGACTCACAGCAGTATGAGTCCATATTACTGAAAACAGAATAAGAAAGAAGAGAGTTCCGACGCGAAATATTGTTTTTTTAGTCATAAAAAATTAATAAAATTGAACCGTTGTTAAATCAATCGAAATTTCTTAACTAACCACATTCAAATATAGAAGGAAACTTCACATGGGGTGCAATATCCGATCAAATAGTTTTGCAACAATAAAAACGATTACTCAGTATTTTGCCAGTCTTTCAGGGCTTACTCTCCCTAAAGGATGAACACTTCATTAACTCATTTTCACATTATCACATCCTCAAATCAACTCATCAACATCAGTCTCTAAGACAGCGAAGAGTCATGCCGTAATCCCAATTGTCGATGTAGCCCATAGCACTTATGCCATTGGAGAAGTACAAGTACCAGGCGCCGTCCGGAAGAATATTTGAACTGCTCCAGAATTCACCACTTGAACCGCGGCCGACCAGCATACCATCGCTGTAGTTCAGGGACCCTGCGGTATGCAATTTTAATACAGAACCAAAAGTTTCGTTGTAGTTGTCCCAGCCACCAGTAGCATCGGCATTACCCCATTCTGTTCCGGTGGGTAGGCGCCATTCACTTCCCAACAAGATTGCACAGGGATCGTTGGACGGTAACCAGTCGGTTACATAACCCATGGATGTCCATGTAGTATTGGGCGTACGGTTGGTGCCATCGTGTTTATATCCCTGCTCGCGATTAAATTGCCAATACCAGCCTGAAGAAGCCTCTGTATTATCAGTAGCAGAAAGGGCTTGTCTGTCAGCTCCAAGATTTTGAGTGATCCAGCATTTGTTGCTGCCGGTCAGGTTTGTTTCTACCGTACCATAGTTAACTGTTTTGCTAACAGGAGCTACCTCACCAGCTATATGGCTGATGGTTAATATATTACCGCAAACAAATCCGGACGCTGTCGTTGTAAAACTTAATTCATTCCCATAGAAAGTACCTACTACATTTGAAGCATATGCCCTTATGTAATAAGTAGTATTAGGAACTAGTCCCGATATTACTGATGTGAATGGACCAGTTCCACTTCCGTCAACAGTGTAAAAATCATCTAAAGTAGGAGATGTCATTGTACTCCAGCAAACGCCTCTTGCATTTACAACCGAATTACCTGAATGAGTTACTTCCCCTCCGCAAAGACAGCTGTTATTCGTTATTGAGCTTACATTTCCGGTTAGTACTGAAGGTAATATTGCATTTGAATTATTCTTTATACACCTTACGCTTCTTGCTGACGTCTTATACCCTCCATAATTTGCCACATTAGTATTGTTGTATTTAAGTGTAAAATAATAGCTTTGGCTTATATCATATTCCGTTGAACTTGAGAAGATTCCTGAAGTGCCTATCCCACTGTAATCTTCATGATAGTGTCCCCCTGGTAATGCTGTGAAATTTGATAAATTCGTGGCTCCGGTATTAGGGCTATTCCAATGTACAATTCCCACCTCTTTTAAAGGGCCCCCAGCTAATGAAGCTCCACCAAGATGATTAATTAATTCTACCCATTCCCCGTACATAGGGATTCTCCACCCCTCCATGCAAACACCCTGACTTCCAGGGGCTGATGTATAATTCATTGACTCATCCCACTGGTACAGCCCACCATATGTATCACAATTTCCAGGATCATTTTGATAACAGTACTTTTCTGTTAAGCCATTATTCGTTTGACCTACCGTTGAATTAATGAAAGTTCCCACTTTAATGTTTTCAGCCATCCAACATTGATTTTCAATTTGTACGGTATTATAAATATTACCATCGGAATCGGTAACGGTAGATACACCGCAGATAAATTCATTCACATTAGTAACAAATGATGCTTCATTCCCATAGGCAGTCCCCTGGCTGTTGGTGGCATAAGCCCTTACATAGTATGTTGTTGATGGAGAGAGGCCGGAAAGGTTGCTGACAAAAGACCCGGTGCCGCTGCCATCTGTGGTGTGGCTGTCAGATAGGGTCGGGTTCTGGCTGGTACTCCAGCAGACACCCCTGGCAGATACTGCTGCGCCACCGCTGGCGGTAACATTACCCCCGCTGGTCGCTGTGGACGAAGTGATATTGGTAACTGAAGCAGTGGTAACAGTCGGAATGGTAATTGTTGGCGATGTGGTAAAGCTCAGTTGATTGCCATAGGCAGTGCCCTGGCTGTTCGTTGCATATGCCCGTATATAATAAGTAGTGGACGGCAGCAGACCCTCCAGACTACTTACAAATGAACCGGTGCCGCTGCCATCGCTTGTATGAGCATTAAAAATGGTTGGATTCTGGCTGGTACTCCAGCAAACCCCGCGTAATGTTACCGCCGCCCCGCCTGTACTGGTCACATTTCCCCCTGAAATGGCCGTAGTTGAGGTAATGTTTGTTACGTTAGCCGTTGTAACTGACGGAACAGTAGCAGAAGGCGAGGTAGTGAAGGATTTCTGATCACCATAGGCGGTGCCGGCGCTGTTGGTGGCGTAAGCCCTTACATAATAGGTTGTTGAAGCATTCAGTCCGGTTATGTTGCTTGTAAAAGTACCGGTGCCGGTACCATCTGTTGTATGCGCGTTGCTTATGGTTGGATTCTGGTTTATACTCCAGCATACCCCACGGGCTGTTACAGAAGCGCCCCCGTCACTACTGATCGTACCTCCCGAAACCGCACTATTGCTGCTTATTGAGGAAATACCGGCCGTAGTCAGAGAGGGCAGCGTCACTGCTGCGGAAGTAGTAAAACTGATCTGGTTACCATAGGCTGTTCCGGAGATATTCGTTGCATATGCCCTGACATAATAAGTAGTTGAGGCTGTCAGTCCGGTTATATTACTTGAGTATGCCCCGGAACCACTGCCATCAATGGTATGGCTGTTTGTAATTGTCGGGTTTTGTGAGGTGCTCCAGCAAACGCCCCGGGCAGTGACGGCATCGCCGCCCGTGTTGGTGACATTTCCACCGGATACTGCACTGCCGCTGGTTACAGCAGTTGCAGCAGTTGTTGTAACCGTTGGCACGGTATGAACCGTTTCAGTAGTGAAAGATACCTCATTACCATATGCCGTGCCCAGGCTGTTGGTAGCATAAGCCCTTACATAATACTTGGTGCCGGGTGCGAGATTGATGATATTGGTAATAAAAGATCCGGTGCCACTCCCATCCGTACTATAGGTATCTTTCAGGCTTGGTCCGGGTTTAATGCTCCAGCAAAGTCCTCTGGCGGTGACCGCCAGCCCGCCATCACTGAGTACATTGCCTCCTGACAGCGCATAAGTGGTTGTGATATTGGTTACTTCTCCGGTACTAACTGTTGGCAGAACCGGATCAGACAATGTCAGAAAACTCCTTTGGTTTCCGTAAGCGGTACCGGCACTGTTTGTGGCATAGGCCCTATAATAGTATTTCGTGCCGGAACTCAGATTGCCTAAATAGCTTGTAAACAAACCGGTGCCGGCTCCATCTGAAGTATGACTGCTAAAAATGGTCGGATTCTCCGAGGTGCTCCAGCATGTCCCTCTGGATATCACCTGTGCCCCTCCGTCGGTATTCACTTCACCCGAACAAGTGGCGCTGTTTGTTGTAAGATCTGCTGCCTCCCCGGTTATTACAACCGGAATTTCCGGCAAAGTAATAAATTCAAGCAGATTGCCAAATGAGGTCCCTGCCTCATTGGATGCAAATGCCTGAACGTAGTAGGTAGTGGCAGCTTCAAGGCCCGTAAGGTTGAGGCTGAAATTATCGGCCGGTGTATCGATTTCCCTGATGCTGTCCATCATGCCCGGAACGGCATGTTGTCCCCAGGTAAAACCGCGGCCGGTAACCACCAAACCACTGTCAGATAATATGGTGGCATTGAAGATTGCCGAACCGGAAGTAAGCGAAGATACAGAGTCCGTTTGAATTGATGGCTTCCCAGTTTTCAGGGTAGTGAATGATACCTCTTTACTGAATATCGTCCCTCCCGGTAAATCAACAAATGCCCTGAAATAATATCGGGTAGCAGGAAGAAGCCGCTCTATGGAAGCGCTGAAAGATTCTTCTGCTGTAAATCTGCCCAGATTTACCAGTGAATCTGATTTATCCGGGGCTGGCTCAGGAGAATAGCAAAAACCATGACTTCCGATTTCATGATTTCCTGAAACCTCAACCCGGGCAATTAAGGCTGCGTGCTTATATTTGATCTGAGATACCGTAAGATCCGTAATCTCCACTTTAAACTTACCGGTGGGCTCATCCTTGTCCTTTTCACAGGTCGTAAATATAAACCAGAAAGATAAACTGATTACCCAAAATACTAATTGCCGTATCTTCATCTCGCTTGTATTTTATTTCATTCCTGTAGATTAATTATCTGAATATAGTAGTCATTTCAGTCTCTGAGGCAACGGGCTGAGAAGCCGTACTCCTTGTTGCCGTAGCTCATGCCGCTGACGCCACTGCTGAAGACCAGGTAGCGGCCGTCGTCTGAATCGCCCTGCGAACTGCTCCAGTAGTAGCCGTAGGAACCACGGCCGTAGAGCGAACCACCGCTGAAGCCCAGGCAGCCTGCAGCATGTAATTTTATTACCGAACCAAATGTTTCGTTGTAATTATCCCAGCCGCCGGTGGCATTGGCCGTTTCCCATTCGGTGCCGGTGGGCAGGCGCCAGCCGCTGCCCAGCAACAGGGTGCAGGGGTCGTTGGCTGGCAGCCAATCACTATTTTCGTTGATAGAGGTAATCCAGGTTGTGTTAGGAGTTCGTGTTGTACCATCATGTTTAAAACCTTGTTTCCGATTGAACTGCCAGTACCAGCCGGCCGAGGCTTCGGTGGCATCGGTGGCAGTGTTGGCCTGGTGATCGGCGCCAAGGTTTTGGGTAATCCAGCATTTGTTGTTACCAGTAAGGTTTGTTTCAACCGTGCCGTAATTCACGTTTTTGTCCACCGGGGCAATGGGGCCGGCTGTGTGGTTTATACTAAATGATACGCATGGTGCAAGGGTAGTGAAACTGACATCATCAACAGCATACGCCGTACCTTCACTATTGGTTGCATAGGCCCTAACAAAATAGGTAGTTGAAGCGTTAAGGCCGGAGATATTGCTGGTAAAGGTTCCGTTACCCTGTCCGTCCGAGGTAAAGTTAATGCAGTTTTGCAGGGTGGGGTTACCGGTAGTATTCCAGCAAACGCCACGGGCTGTTACTGTTGCATTACCGGAATTGGTTACATTACCGCCACCGGTTGCCGAATTGGTTGTTGGGTTTGTGATGGCCGTAGTTGTAACAGTTGGTAGAGTAATAGCCAGGGTGGTAAAGTCAACCTGAGTTCCATAGCCTGTGCCTTTAAGATTGGTGGCATATGCTTTTACGAAATAAGTAACTCCATCACTTAGGCCGGTAATGTTGCTGGTATAAGATCCAATTCCCTCTCCATCGTCTGTAAATCCAATGCAATTTTGGATGGAGGGACTACCGGTCTTATTCCAGCAAACGCCACGAGCAGTTACTGTTGCATTTCCTGCATTGGTTACATTACCGCCCCCAACTGCAGAATTTGCAGTGGGATTTGTAATAGCATTAGTTGTAACAGTAGGAACGGTATAGGTAGCTGAAGAAAACAGCCGGGTTTCTCCGTAAGAAGTTCCTTTCTGATTGGTTGCCCAGGCTTTTACGTAATAAGCAGTTCCTTCGGTCAATCCGGATAAACTCAGGCTAAAGGTCGTATTTCCTGTGTTATTAATAACCTTTCCAAGACATTGGAGCTCATCAAACTGATTATCGGTATCCCAACAAATGCCGCTAGTGGTGATGGCATAACCACTGTCGCTTTCAATCACCCCTCCGCAAACAGCAGATACAGGCGTTATATTGCTTACTGCAACCGTGCTGATGCGTGGTTTGCCTGATTTTAATGTAGTTATCTCTTTATGTGTTGAATATATCGTACCTCCTGAAAATGTGGCATATGCGCGTATATAATACTTTTTATTGTCTTCAAGATTGGAAATTTCTGCTGAAAAACCACTGGGACCTGTGTGTTTCCCTAGGCTTTTAACAGATGCATTAATATCGGGATTTGGAGTCGTCGCATAACAAAAACCATGATCGGTAATGGTTTGGCCACTGGCTTTGGCAAAGCTACAATAAACATTTACTGAAAAATAGCCCGGATTACCCGCTGTGGTTGAGGTAAGCACAACTTTATTATCACCAGTGGGTTTATCAGCTTCTTTTTCACAGGCAAGAAGCAGTAATAGCAGAAATAAAGCAATTATACTATTGCTGTTCCAACTATGTTTGTGCTTATTTAATCTCATGATTTTTACCTTAAAAGGGCTGCCATGGTTATGAACCATCATTCCGTTAATTTGCTCATTATCAAATCATAAAGTCAACTAATTAACTTCAGTCTCTGAGGCAGCGGGCTGAGAAGCCGCCCGCCTTGACGTAGTAGTACATGCTGCTGCTGCCACTGCCGAAGCCCAGGCTGCAGCCGGTGTCTGGAACGAGCTGCGAACTGCTCCAGTAGCGGCCGTACGAACCACGGTAGTAGAGCGAACCATCGCTGTAGTACAGGTCGCCAGCAGCATGTAATTTTATTACCGAACCAAATGTTTCGTTGTAATTATCCCAGCCGCCGGTGGCATTGGCCGTTTCCCATTCGGTGCCGGTGGGCAGGCGCCAGCCGCTGCCCAGCAACAGGGTGCAGGGGTCGTTGGCTGGCAGCCAATCACTATTTTCGTTGATAGAGGTAATCCAGGTTGTGTTGGGGGTGCGGGTGGTGCCATCGTGTTTAAACCCCTGCTTGCGGTTAAACTGCCAGTACCAACCGGCCGAGGCTTCGGTGTTATCGGTGGCGGCGGTTGCCTGATGGTCGGCGCCCAGGTTTTGGGTAATCCAGCATTTGGTACTGCCGGTCAGGTTGGTTTCTACTGTACCATAGTTAACTGTTTTGTTCACAGGAGCTACCTCACCAGCTATATGGCTGATGGTTAAAGTATTACCGCAAACAAAACCTGCTGAAGTTGTTGTAAAACTAACCTGATTTCCATAGGCGGTTCCCACGCTGTTGGTAGCATATGCTCTTACATAATAAGTGGTAGAAGGAGTAAGGCCTGTGATATTACTTTGGAATGGGCCTGTTCCCGAGCCATCTGTAGTGTGGCTGTCAGATAGTGTCGGATTCTGGCCGGTGCTCCAGCATACACCCCTGGCAGATACTGCTGCACCACCACTGGCGGTAACATTACCCCCGCTGATCGCTGTTGATGAAGTGATATTGGTAACTGAAGCAGTGGTAACTGTCGGAATCGTTATCGTTGGTGATGTAGTAAAGCTCAGTTGATTGCCATAGGCGGTGCCCTGGCTGTTCGTTGCATATGCCCGTATATAATAAGTAGTGGACGGCAGCA
>VSSQ01000150.1_pt1 | contig 90755 bp, 78 predicted proteins | sample 4763081 | NCBI WGS metagenome assembly VSSQ01 (sample SAMN12137344, study PRJNA551015) | bioreactor metagenome | isolation source: SDC9 anaerobic chlorinated ethene degrading culture | place: USA: Knoxville, Tennesee | collected 2015-01-01
TGACAGGAATGTTTAATAACAGTATTGACTTTGGAAATATACAATTAACATCAGGCAGTAACAGCACTGCATATATTGCAAAGTTTAATGACCCATCTTTTATAATTCCTTTTGAGGGAGGAGATACACTAAATGACCAAGAGCCAATAACAAGTTTAGATTATGTTGTTGGTTTAACAGAAAATCAAATAATCATTTCCCCTAATCCAACAAAAGACTTTGTAAATATTATATCAACAAATGAAAGAATAAACTCCTATACATTATATAATATGGGAGGACAAACAATGATTAAGAGTGAAAAAGTAAAAGTGAAAAGTGAAAAGGTAAATCTATCCACTCTTCCAAAAGGAGTTTATGTTATAAAAGTTATTACTGATAAGAATAGTTATACTCGTAAGATTGTTAGAAATTAATGGGACAAAATATATTTAGGTATGCGCGTTTACTTTTAATACTCTAATCTGTTTTTTCTATTCTTTTGCACTTTTATTGTGCAATAACGTGTATTTGTTGGTTACTTACTTTTCCTGATATTGTGGTTTCGGAGCTTGGAGTTATGTTTAATACTGCTGATTTGAAGTTTGCTTTCTTTAAATCGAGTATTCCTTGACGGCTTTCTAAAAGGAAATTGGTTATTGATAGTTTTTTTGTTGAATAGAGCTTTGCATTGTTTAGCTTAAGCTTCATTGAGGGTTGGCTTATGTTTGATTCATAGATAAGCAATGCTCCATCTGTAAGTTCAACATCCATAATTTGATCTTTAATGAAAAGTCTGAGTTGTGGTGATGAACCTAAATCTTCCTTAGAAATGGTTATTGTTCCATTATTCACAAAACTGCTTCCTTCTTTTTCTTGTCCAGAAGAAATATAGTCTTTTACGTCTGTTCCAAAATCGTAATGATTTCTCTTACTATCTTTTTTAATTATTACTCTAACTTCTCCTTTTAGAACTAATTTATAAACTCCACTTGGAATATCTGACCAATGAGAAGCTACTTGCTCTTGTGAAAAGCCTTTAAAAGAAAATAGAAGGGCGAAAATTGCTAAAATTATTATTTTTGACTTCATAGTGATTAGTTTTAATTGGTTTTAGAAAGCAAAGTTAATTAAGTTTTTCAATAATTGGTAGCATTTAGGACATAAATATTAATTTTATTCTCACAATGCCTTAATAATCTATATTTAATAAAGAAAAAAGGCTACCGAAAAGGTAGCCTAATAAATTTTATACTTAATTTATCTTGAATTATTCGTACATAACAACTAAGAACTTGCTCTTTCCCCAGAAATCATGAGAATTCTTAATCTTAATTGATGTTGGTATCTTTCCAGAGTATTCAATTTGGTATGAACTGCTTGGATGTGATGTCATGATTTTAATTTTGTTCTTACCATTTAAAGGTATTTGTTCAAAATGTCTTACATCAATCTTAGTATATTTTGCAAGTTCTGAATCTCCACTTACCTTTGCTTTTTTACCAATTCCTAAGAATCCACCAGAAACATTAACAATGCCTTCTGCTTGTAGTTCTTTCTTTGTTCCAATAATATAGTAAGCTGTGTTCTTTTCGCTTTCAACTTGAAGAATTTGTTGATCCTTTGCTTGGTTTTGTTTTGATAAATCGTCAATATTCTTATTTAGGTTTTCAATAACTATTTTCTTTTGTTGAAGTTCTGCAGTTAGAGCTTGAATTTGTGCTTCTTGTTCATTAACTCTTGTTTGAAGGCTTTCAACAAATGCTGTTAATTCTTTGTTTTTATTGTTATCTTTACTTATTTGACTGTTTAGTTTATTGAGTTTTTGCTTGTTGTTAGCCAAAATTTCATTAATTGATTGAATTTCTTCTGTAATTCTTGCACGAGTATCTTTATTTACTTTTTCTCCAGAAGTGTTTTTAAGTTTATTTACGTTACCATATTTTGAAGAAACTTCAGTTAAACTTTGTTCAATGGAGTTAAGTTCTTGGAATAGGCTTTCCATTTCAGCATCTTTTGCAGCAACAATTGCTTGAATTGAATCATTCAATTTTTGTTGAGTTATTAATTTATCTTCAAGTTCTTTCTTTCCACATGAAGTAAATAGAACTGCAACTACAGCAAGTGCTAAAAATAATCTTTTAATTGTCATTTTGTTTTTGATTTAAGTTAATAATGTTATCTTTGCAAAATAAAACGACGAATACAGAGTTTTATTATTTAAGACATAAAAATATTTTTGGGGTGCTTAATTTTTTTTAATTTTTAGGCTGAGATTATACCCTTTGACCTTTTAGGTAATGCTAAAAAGGAAAAGAGAAATTTCTTCAACATAAGTTATCCCATTAAATTTATTTTAAACATAAATTAGGAACTTATGATTACATATCCAATAGCTCTAACAATTGCAGGCTCTGACTCTGGAGGCTGTGCGGGGATTCAAGCCGATTTAAAGACTTTTTCTTCCTTAGGAGTCTTTGGAACATCTGTGATTACTGCAATAACAGCCCAAAACACAATGGGAGTTGTTGATGTAATGCCTATTCCTTCCGACATTGTAAAGAAACAACTTCGTGCTGTTATGGACGACTTTGAAATTGGTGCAATAAAAGTTGGGATGCTATTCTCAAAAGAAAATGTATTTGGACTATACTATACATATAAAGAATATGCAAAGAATATTCCTTTGGTTGTTGATCCAGTTATGGTATCTACTTCTGGCAATTCATTAATTATGGATGAAACAATTGATGCAATAAAAGAATTTCTTTTCCCAATTGCCACAATCATTACTCCAAACCTCAACGAAGCTTCAACTTTATTACATAAAAAAATAGAAACAATTGAAGAAATGGAAGAAGGAGCTAAAGAATTTGTTGAAAGCTATGGAGTAAATTCTGTTTTAATTAAGGGAGGTCATCTTCAAGGGGATGAAATGGTTGATATATTCTATTCGAAGGATATTTCAAATCCAATTATGCTTAAGTCTAAAAAAATAAACACAAAAAACACTCACGGAACAGGCTGCACACTTTCTTCAGCCATTGCTTCTTTTTTGGCAATTGGCAACAATTTGGAAAAAAGCCTAAAATTGGCAAAAGAATATATAACACAAGCCATTGACTCTGCAAAAGAAGTAACACTTGGCAAAGGTCATGGTGCAGTAAATCATTTTTTCAACCCACAAAAACTAATTAAAAATGAAGATAAAAGTAAATAACAGAGAAAAGATAATGCCTGAAAACATCAGCATTACAGAACTTGTAAAACTGCTTAACTATTCTGACACAGTTGGAATTGCTTTAGCTTTAGAACAGGAAGTTGTTCCAAAGTCAGATTGGGATAAAACCTTTTTGAAAGATGGAGCAAACATTACAATAATACAAGCTACATGTGGAGGTTGATAGGAATAACTCCTGAAAATGGAGTTAGAGATGAACATAAGAGAATAGTTGAATATTTGAATAATGGAATAGATCTATTTCATATTCGTAAACCAAACCTAACTCAAGAACAATTAAAATACTATTTGGATGAATTTCCAACAGTAATAAGAGAAAGACTAACAATTCATAATCATTCATCTTTAGCATTAGAATTTGGTTTGGGAGGAGTGCATTATAATATTCAAAATCCATTTAATAAACCAATTCAAAAAAAATTAAGAAAAAGCTATTCTTCACACTCAATTAGCGAAATGTTAGAAGCAATTAAAATATATGACTATGTTTTTCTAAGTCCTATATATAATAGTATATCCAAAGATGGTTATAATAGCAAATTTAGAATTGATGAGCTTAAAGGATTAAACCTAATTAATGAAAAAGTAGTTGCTCTTGGAGGAGTTAGAGAAGAGAATTTTGAAGAATTAAAACGAATAGGATTTGGAGGAGCAGCATTGCTTGGAAGTCTTTGGAAAGAAAAATAAAAAATGGAATTAGAAAAAATACAATTTATCACACATCAAAACTCTAAATATAATTATTTAGACTCTGCTCTTTTGGCTCTTGAGGGAGGCATTCGTTTTATTCAATTAAGAATGAAAAATTCCAAACACGAAGAAGTTATTAAGGTTGGAAAAGTTTTGAAAGAAGAATGTAAGAAATACGATGCACAACTAATTATTGATGATTATGTAGATTTGGTTAATGAAATAGGAGTAGATGGAGTGCATTTAGGTCTAAAGGATATGCCAATAAATATTGCAAGAGAAAGATTGAATAAAGAAAAAATTATTGGAGGAACAGCCAATTGCTTTGAAGACGTTTTGATGCAATATAAATTAGGAGCAGACTATATTGGAGTTGGTCCTTTTAATTACACAACAACAAAACTACATCTAAGTAAAATCTTAGGAGTTCAAGGTTATAAGGACATAAATGAAAAATGTAAAAAGAACAACATAAATATTCCTATTTATGCAATTGGAGGAATAAGACTAAATGATTTGGAAGAATTAAAACAAACTGGAGTTTATGGAATTGCAATAAGTTCTTTAATTCTTGAAAGTTCAAATCCTTTAGAAACCATAAAAGAAATAAAAAATATTTGGAGATAAAAATTAACACAATTAATATATGAAAAAATTAATAATAGCAGGTAAAGAGTTTTCTTCTCGCTTATTTTTAGGAACAGGAAAATTCCCTTCCAATAAAATTATGGCTGAAGCTATTTTGGCTTCAAGAACTCAAATGGTAACAACTGCGATGAAAAGAGTTGATTTGGATAATAGTGAGGAAGATGATATGCTAAAACATATTCTTCAAAAAGACATTATTCTCCTACCCAACACTTCAGGAGTTAGAAATGCTAAAGAAGCTGTTTTTGCAGCACTTTTAGCAAGAGAATCACTACAAACAAATTGGCTTAAACTTGAAATACATCCTGACCCTAAATACCTTCTTCCCGACCCTATTGAAACACTAAAAGCAACAGAAGAATTAGTTAAACAAGGTTTTATTGTACTTCCTTATGTTCAGGCAGACCCTGTTCTTTGCAAACTTTTGGAAGAAGTAGGTGCTGCAACAGTTATGCCTTTGGGTGCTCCAATTGGGACAAATAAAGGATTAAAAACAAAAGAACTTTTAGAAATAATCATTGAACAATCAAATATTCCAGTTGTTGTAGATGCAGGTATTGGAGCTCCTTCACATGCTGCAGAAGCTATGGAAATGGGAGCTGATGCTGTTTTGGTAAATACAGCTATTGCAATTGCAAATAACCCTGTTGAAATGGCAAAAGCTTTTGCTTTAAGTGTGGAAGCTGGAAGAATGGCTTATGAAGCCGGTTTGGGAAAGATTTCTCACAGTGCAGAAGCTTCATCTCCCCTAACCTCATTTTTAGATTAATAAACAATAAAAATTAAAAGAATATGAATAATAATCAAGATATATGCAATGCATTTGATGCATCAGAAAAAGTTTATGCAGAAGGTAAAATTCATCCAATTAAGGTTGGGATGAGAAAAGTAAGTTTAACAGATACAATTATTGAAGGAAAGGCAATAAAAAATGGAGATGTACTTCTTTACGATACAAGTGGATTCTATACTGACCCTAATATTAAGATAGATATTAAAAAAGGTCTTCCTCGTTTTAGAGATGAGTGGTTAAAGAATAGAAAAGACTTAGAAAAACTAACTGAATACACTTCAAAATATAGCAATCTAAGACTTGAGGATGAGAGTTTAAAAGGACTTCGCTTTGGCATAGACCATCTACCTTATGTTGCTAAAAAAGGAGAAGAAATTACTCAAATGGCCTTAGCTAAGAAAGGTATAATTACACCAGAAATGGAATATGTTGCTATTCGTGAAAACCAATTAATCGAAAAAAGCGGATTAGAAACCTATATTACTCCAGAATTTGTAAGAGAAGAGGTTGCATCTGGTAGAGCAGTTATTCCTGCAAACCCTAACCACCCAGAAGCTGAACCAATGATTATTGGTAGCAAGTTTTTGGTTAAGATTAATACTAATATTGGTAATTCTGCTTTAAGTTCTGATATTGATAAAGAGGTTGAGAAAGCGGTTTGGTCATGTCGTTGGGGTGGAGATACTCTAATGGATTTATCTACTGGCTCAAATATTCACGAAACAAGGGAATGGATTATAAGAAATTGTCCTGTTCCAATGGGTACTGTTCCTATTTATCAAGCATTGGAGAAGGTTAATGGAATGGCTGAAACTCTTACTTGGGAAATATATAAAGATACTTTGATTGAACAATGTGAACAAGGAGTTGATTATTTTACTATTCATGCTGGTCTTTTGAGGGAACATTTACCTATGGTTGCTAAGCGTTTAACTGGTATTGTTTCAAGAGGTGGCTCTATTATGGCAAAATGGATGAAAGCTAATAATCAAGAGAATTTCCTTTATACTCACTTTGAAGATATTTGTGAGATATTAGCTCAATATGATGTTGCTGTCAGTTTGGGTGATGGTCTTCGTCCTGGCAGTATTTATGATGCTAACGATGAAGCTCAGTTTGGTGAATTGGAAGCTTTGGGTGAGTTAACAACAATTGCATGGCAACATAATGTTCAAGTGATTATTGAAGGCCCAGGACATGTTCCTATGCATAAGATTAAAGAAAATATGGATAAACAGATTGAGGTGTGTCATGGTGCTCCTTTCTATACCTTGGGACCTCTTACAACTGATATTGCTCCTGGTTATGATCATATTACTTCTGCAATAGGTGCTGCTCAAATTGGTTGGTATGGTACTGCTATGCTTTGTTATGTTACACCTAAAGAACATCTTGGTTTACCTAATAAAGAAGATGTAAGGAATGGTATTATGGCATATAAAATTGCGGCTCATGCTGCTGATATTGCTAAGGGACATCCATCTGCTATGGTTAGGGACAATGCTATGAGCAAGGCGAGATTTGAGTTCCGTTGGAAAGACCAGTTTAATCTTTCTATCGACCCTGACCGTGCAAGAGAATACTATGGAGCTGAAAAGGTTCATGGAACTCCTTTCTGCACAATGTGTGGTCCTAATTTCTGTGCTATGAGGATTTCAAGAGAGGTTTCTGATAAAGGTAAAATTGAGTAAAATGGAAAGTTTTTATGATACAATAAAAGATTTAGATTGGGAAGATATTAGAGATAGTATTTATTCAAAAACAAGGCTTGATGTTGAAAAAGCTTTAAATGCTAAAAATCCTTCAATTGAAGACTTTAAAGCTTTGGTATCTCCCGCTGCTAAGGATTATTTAGAACCTATGGCAAGAATGAGCAGAGATATTACTCAAAGACGTTTTGGAAAGACTATTCAATTTTATGTCCCTTTATATCTTTCTAACGAATGTTCTAATCATTGTATTTATTGTGGTTTTAATCATGATAACCCTATTGAGAGAAAAACTCTTACTGATGAGGAGATTATTCAAGAGATTAAAGCCATTAAAGCAATGAATATGGATAACGTATTATTGCTTACTGGCGAACATCCTTCTAATGTTGGGGTTGATTATATAGAAAATGCTATTAATCTTTGCAGACCTTATTTTTCTACCATTAATCTTGAAGTTTACCCAATGAAAGAAGAGGAATATGAAAGATTGATTAAAGCTGGTATTAACTCTGTTTATGTTTACCAAGAAACATATCATCAAAATCGCTACAAACACTATCACCCTAAGGGAATGAAAAGCAACTATGAATATAGATTAGCAACCCCTGAGAGATTAGCAAAAGCTGGTATACATAGAGTTGGATTTGGAGCTTTGATAGGATTGGAAGATTGGAGGGTGGAAATGGTATTAATGGCTATGCATCTAAGATATATGACCAAGAACTATTGGAGAACAAAATATGCAGTAGCATTCCCTCGTATTCGCCCAGCAGAAGGAGGATTTGAACCAAACTTTATAATGAGCGATAAAGAATATGCACAAACAATTTGGGCTTACCGTATATTTGATAACGATATAGATATATCAATGACAACACGTGAAAGCAAAGAGTTTAGAAGCAATTTCGTATCACTTGGAATAACCTCAATGAGTGCTGGAAGCAAAACAGAACCAGGAGGATATTCAAAACCAAATATAGAACTTGAACAATTTCATATCAACGATAACCGTTCTGAAAAAGAAATGGAAGAAATGGTAAGAGAACAAGGCTATGAAGTAATCTATAAAGATTGGGATAGAATTTTGAATTAATTGTAAATTAATACTAATCCTAACCGTAGGGGCAGGGTTAATCCCTGCCCTTATTTATAATTGAATTAATAAACAAAACCACCATGCTTACAAAAGAAGAACAAGAAAGATATAATAGACAAATTATATTACCTGAATTTGGAATAGAGGCTCAAAATAAATTGAAAGAGGCCTCGGTATTAATTATTGGAGTTGGAGGATTGGGTTCTGTTAGTTCTTTGTATTTAGTTGCATCTGGCATTGGCAAGATTGGACTTGTGGATAACGACACTGTTTCAATCTCAAACCTCCAAAGACAAGTGCTTTATCGTGAAGATGAATTGGGATTATCAAAAGTAGAACAAGCAAAGGAAACTCTTGAAAGATTAAATTCTAATGTTGAGATCATAACCTATAAAACATTTCTAACTTCTGAAAATGCAATTTCTATAATTAAAGACTATGATATAATTATTGATGGAACAGATAATTTTAAAGCAAGATATTTAATTAATGATGTTTGTGTTGGATTAAATAAACCTTTTGTTTATGCTTCAATTGGGGATTATTTTGGTCAGGTTGCTGTTTTTAATTTTGATAATAATTCTTCCTGCTATCGTGATTTATTCCCAAACTATGATGAATTGCATAATAGAGAAAACAAAAACAAAGGTGTTATGGGAGTTTTACCTTCCATTGCTGCATCTTTGCAAGTAAATGAAGCCATTAAGATAATTACTTCAACCGGAAGTCCTTTAATCAATAAGCTACTAACATTTGATATTCTCAACAACCAATTTACAACCCTTGATTTAAAACCAACTCAAAAAGCAAGAGAAGAAAGTTTGGATTCATTTAATAGATCATCCTTATGAAAACCTACATATCTCTTTTAAGAGGAATAAATGTTGGCGGGAATAAAAAAATTAAGATGGACTCTTTGAGAGACGGCTTTAGCTCTTTAGGATACACAAATATAAAGACTTATATCCAAAGTGGCAATATTCTATTTTGCTCAAAGGAAGAAGATAAAACAAAACTGGAAAGAGAAATTTCATCTATGATTATGGATAAGTATGGATTTGATGTTCCTGTTTTGGTTCTTAATTCTGATGATTTAAATGAAGTAATTACTAATAATCCTTTTGCTAACTCCATTAATCACAAAAAAGAATTTATTCATATTACTTTCTTAAGCAATGAGGTAAAGGAAATAAACTATAAAGAGATTGATTCCAAAAAAGAAGATGTTGATGAATATAAAATAATCAACAAGACTGTGTATCTTTATTTGCCAAAGGGATATGGAAATACAAAAATTCATAATAATTTCTTTGAAAAACTGCTAAAAACTCAAGCCACCACAAGAAATTGGAAGACTTGCTTAGAACTATTAGAAATGTCAAAGTAAATATCCTCTCATTAATTTCATTATTTTTGCATTTCACAAATAGAAAATAATAAATAGAATGGATTTTGAATTAGTTTCAAGTTTTAAGCCTACGGGCGACCAGCCTGAGGCAATTGCTCAACTTGTGGATGGGATTAATCAAGGGGTGAATTATCAGGTTCTGCAAGGGGTTACTGGCTCTGGAAAAACCTTTACTGTGGCTAATGTTATTAAAGAAATTCAAAAACCAACCTTAATCATAAGTCATAATAAAACTCTTGCTGCTCAGCTTTATTCTGAATTCAAACAATTCTTCCCTAATAACGCTGTTGAGTATTTTGTTTCCTACTACGATTACTATCAACCAGAAGCATATATTGCTCGCACAAATACTTATATTGAGAAAGACCTTCAAATTAATGATGATTTGGAAAAACTTCGTCTTAGTGCTGCGTCTGCTTTGCTTTCTGGGAGGAAAGATGTTATTGTGGTAAGTTCTGTTTCATGTATTTATGGTATTGGTAATCCTCAAGAGTTTGAAAATGGCACAATCTTGCTTAAAAAAGGTGAAAAAGTAAATCGCAATGACCTTTTAATGAGTTTTTCTGAAAGTCTTTACGTTAGAAATGAAATAGAGTTTACACGTGGAAGATTTAGAGTAAAGGGAGATGTAGTGGATATTTTTCCTGCTTATTTGGATTACGCTTATAGAATTTACTTTTGGGATGATGAAATTGAATCTTTGGAAAGCTTCAACCCTTTGGACGGAAGAAGAATTGAGCAAAAGAATGAATTGATTATTTATCCTGCAGGTAACTTTATAACCAATAAAACCGCTCTTTCAACAGCCACATTGGAAATTCAAAGGGATATGTTTGAAAGAAGGGATTACTTTAATGAAATTGGGCGAGGATTGGAAGCAAAAAGGATTGAGGACAGAGTTAATTATGATTTGGAGATGCTAAGAGAATTGGGCTATTGTTCAGGAATTGAAAACTATTCTCGCTATTTCGACAGAAGGAAAGAAGGTGAACGTCCCTTTTGTTTAATTGATTATTTCCCTAAAGATTTTCTTATGGTTATTGATGAAAGCCATGTAACCATTCCTCAGGTTAGAGCAATGTATGGAGGCGACCGTTCACGCAAGGAGAATCTTGTTGAGTATGGTTTTCGCTTGCCTTCAGCATTAGATAATAGGCCTTTGAGGTTTGAAGAGTTTGAAATGATGCAAAACCAAACCATTTACATTAGTGCTACTCCTTCTCCTTTTGAAATAGAAAAGTCAGATGGTGTTATTGTTGAGCAGATTATTCGTCCTACTGGTCTTTTAGATCCAGTCATTGAAGTTCGCCCTGCTAAGAATCAGGTGGATGATTTGTTGGAAGAAATTAGCCTTGTGGTGGACAGAAAAGAAAGGGTTTTGGTTACTACTCTCACCAAGAGAATGGCTGAAGAGCTAAGCAGGTATCTAACTAATTTGGGAATAAGAAATAAATACATTCACTCCGATGTTGAAACTTTGGAAAGGGTTGAAATTATTAAAGACTTGCGTTTGGGAGTTTTTGATGTTTTGATTGGTGTTAATCTTTTGCGTGAAGGTTTGGATATTCCTGAAGTTTCTCTTGTTGCCATTTTGGATGCTGACAAAGAAGGTTTTCTAAGAAGTGATAAGGCCTTAATACAAACCATTGGTAGAGCTGCTCGTAATGTTAATTCAAAAGCAATTCTCTATGGAGACAAAATCACTGGCTCAATGCAAAGAGCAATGAACGAAAACCTCAAAAACAGGACAAAACAAATCAAATACAATACCGATAATAATATAACCCCTCAACAAATTGTCAAAAACATATCTACTCATCTTAGTCATGCAATATATGAGGATGTTGAGGCAATTATGCCAAAGATAAATGAGACAAAGACAATTTATCGCAATGATAAGGAACGTCAAAAAGCCATTCGCAACCTTGAAAGACTTATGCAACAAGCAGTAAAAGACCTTGATTTCTTGGTAGCAGCACGTTATAGGGACGAAATTGAAAGAATAAGGAAAGAGAAATAAGGTTTTATAAAAATATCTCCTTGTTTTATTTCTCTAAGTCCTTGTTTTATTTGAATAACTCCTTATAAAAAATTACTAACTCCTTATTTTAATCTGGAAAGATGTGCATCTTTCATACCAAAAGATGTGCATCTTTCACTATAAACGATGCACATCTTTTTTTTCTAAGAAAAGCTTACGGGAAATTGATGTGTTAGTAATAAATATTTGCAAAAAACATTCTGCACTTATTACAATGCAAATATACAACAAATTTTTGAAAAAGGAAATTAAAATTGAGTTTTTATTAATACCTTTGCTAATTATTTTAGAGAAGAGAAGTATATGTTAGAGTTTGAAACAATTTGTGCATTGGCAACACCTTCAGGAGAAAGTGCCATTGCAGTTATAAGGCTATCGGGAAACAGGGCATTTGAAATTGCAAGCAAGGTTTTTGTAAGTAAGATGAAAGGGAAAACTATTGAAAACTCCCCTACTCACTGTGCAATCTTTGGACAAATTATTAGCAATGGAAAACTTATTGATGAATGTCTTTGTACAATATTTCGCTCCCCTCATTCATATACAGGAGAAGACTCTGTTGAATTTTCCATTCACGGCTCTTCATTCATAGTTCAAAAAGTAATTATTGCATTATTGGAAAATGGAGCATCGTTGGCAAATAGAGGAGAATTTACTAAACGAGCTTTCTTAAATGGTAAATTAGATTTGGCTCAAGCAGAAGCCGTTTGCGATTTGATTCAATCTCATAATGAAGCCTCTCACACCCTTGCATTAAAGCAACTAAGAGGAGGATATGGCGATATACTTTACTCACTTAGACAAAAATTAGTTGATATATCTTCTCTTTTGGAATTAGAATTAGACTTTTCTGACCAAGATGTTGAATTTGCAGACAGAACAGCACTAATAACTATGCTTAACGACATTAAAACAAGAGCAAATGAATTAGTAAACTCCTTTCAGATGGGTTCATGCTTTAAGAATGGAATACCTGTTACAATAGTTGGTAAACCCAATTCTGGTAAGTCTACCCTTTTGAATGTTTTCCTAAAAGAAGAAAGAGCCATAGTTTCCGATGAAGAAGGCACAACGAGAGATACAATTGAAGAAAAGCTAAATTTAAGAGGCTTAGAGTTTCGTTTCATTGATACAGCAGGAATTAGAGAAAGTTCAAACAAAATAGAGAAAGCAGGTATTGAAAGAACATTCACTGCAATTGAGAAATCAAAAATCATTCTCTTTATTGTTGATGTAAACAAAACAACTCCAAAAGAAGCAAAACAAGAGATTGAAGACCTAAAACAAAGAATTGATTTCACAGATAAGCATCTTATCATAATTGCCAACAAGATAGATATTCAAAAGCATAAGGAGAAAGGCTGGAAAGAGATGAATGCAATTGAGATTTCAGCCAAAACAAAACAAAATATTGGGGAAATAGTTGAAAAGATGTTTGAGCTATTTGATATAAACGAGCTAAACGATAAGATATTCGTTAGCAACTGGCGACATTTTGAAGCATTAAAACTCCTTTTAGAGAGCATAAACAAAACAGAACAAGGCTTAACGCACCAACTTCCTTCCGACCTAATAGCAAGTGATATTCGCACCTGCCTACATCATTTAGGAGAAATAACCGGAGAAGTAAGTACAGAAGAAATCCTTGGTAATATCTTTTCTAAGTTCTGTATTGGGAAGTAAAGGGAAAGATAAAATGACCTTTTTTAAATCTTGGTTATTAACTTTAGAGTTTTAAGGTCGTAGATATGAATTTCGTCTTTATCTTTTTTGTCGTATCTATTGTTGTTATTTGCATCATAATGTCCTGCAACCACAATAGTACCACTCATATTATTAATAGTCCATGTCCTAACAAAAAACTTACTATCTGTAAGCTGAGTTTTTGTTTTACCATCAGGAGATAAAATTATAATTTGAGTTGGGTCGTTCCAATCAATTCCACTTTTACCATCCAAATCGACAGTCCTTGCAGAAACAAGAATTAAATTAATATTTAAACTGTCAATCTTAATTTGCTGTATACTTCCTATTCCTGCATCTTTAGGAAAATTTACTTGATTTGTATCTCCTGTTTTAGTATTTATAAATAATAGATACTTGCTATTAGTTGTAAAAACTTTACCCTGATTTTCAATTGAAGCAATGACATATTCAGTCCCAACCACTTCAGTAAATTTATTGAAATAAACGTAATTATTCTTATCTTGTCCAAAAGAACTTAAAGACAAAATTGTCAAGACTAATATTATTAATTTTTTCATCTACTATTATATTTATGTTGTTATTTTTATTGTTATCTTTCTTATCTCAGCAATATAATCTATAATTTCAAACAAGAATCATATAAAAGTTATAGATTAATTTACGGATATATATTAACAGATTTATACCAGCTTATAGTATTTTCTTCTTGCAAATAATTTAAAGACGAAAATGAAATAATTTTTGACTATGTTACTTGCTATTAATTGACGAACTTTGATAATACAATTTATCATCATTAATTATTTTCCATTTCTTTAATAGCTTAGTATTTAGTTCTGACTTTGTTGGATTATCAATTACTTCCCACGATAAAACAGTACAATCATCATTTATTTTTACTATTTTTTCTTTTGAATTAGCTATTTGATTAATAGAATTTCTTTCACAGATATTTTGATTAAAGCAAGGTTTATCAGCATTTGTGAAAATAAAAACAACTAATATTATTAAAGGAACATACCAATATTTGAATTTATTAGGTAAAGATTTTAGTATAAAAATAGACATTTTGGCATAAATAAATATTAACCCTAACGTTATTGGCATAAATGTATCATATCTTATTATATTTGGTCTATAGCTTCTATATCCCCCTAATGGCAATAGTAATATATAAATCAAAGCAAAAAATCCAATCCATTTAAACATCTTTAAAATCTTTTTGCCTTCTGAATTCTTAATTTTATAGTGAATAATTAATGTGTTAATTGTTAATATTAGAAATAAGATAGGGAATCCTAATTTTTGAGTAAATAGATAATATATGCCTATTGGTAATCTTAAATATATTTCAGATAAAGTTAGCTCATTGCTTATATTCTCAGAATTGAATCTTCCAATAAATAATGAATACAATGAAAATAAACATAAAGGTATTAAATAAAAGAAAACATCTTTAGGGATACTTTTTATAGCTTGTCTTATCTTAGTAAATCTATCTTTGAAATCTAATTTGTATAAATTCTTGGAGAAAAAATATATGAAAATTAACAGACTTATTACTAAAGAAACGCCAGGATTTAATGGTCCACTTAAACTAGAAATCAATGCTAATGGAATCCATAAATATTTTAAATATTTCATCTTTTTTAATTCTATACCATGAATATATTTAAAATAAAGTGGTATAAAATATATGATAACTAAAATAATAGGTAGTGCATAGAAAAATGTATATGTGGTACAAGGATCAATAATTCCCATATAAGTTCTATATCCGTTTGTTTGAAACAAAGGAGTTATTAAAATTGCAGCGACTAAAAAATCAAATTTCAAAAAACCTCCTGAAATTAAAAGAGAAAGTAAAAATATAATTATAACCTGAATTATTATTTTGGCTAATGCACAAGATAAATATGCACTATTAATAGGACTTGTGAAATTTTGAAGTAATAAAGGGACATTATTGAAATATTCAGAGAAACTCCAATGACAAAAAAACCTATTAGGATTAGGATATGTGATATTATCAGTAAGAATTTTTATTCCTAACGGATTTTCTAAAATAGACTTCACTTCTTTAGCTGGTACAATACATCTAGACATATCTCCATCAAAAGGTATATTATAAAACTGAATAAATGAATATCCAACATCAATAAACAATAAGGTTATTAAAAATACAAGTAAAATTTTTTTTAACATTATTCTTTCTGTTTTTTGAATTGCTAATTATGAAGCTGCATAATTTGTCAATTCAATTTTAATTTCTCACAAAAAACATATAATCATTGCAGATTGCAAAGATATGTAATTTTTATAAAAAAAACAGTATAAAATTTAGACTTAGTCCTTGCTTAAAATAAACTAAGTCCTTAGGGTCAGAGGACTTAGTCCTTGGGCATAGAGGACTTAGTCCTTTGGGTCAGAGGACTTAGTCCTTGGGCATAGAGGACTTAGTCCTTTGGGGGTAAGGACTAAGTTTATTTTTGAATAAAGTTATTTCATTGATTTACTTGATTTAAATTATTTTCTTCTTAGTTTTAAATCGATATTTAAACTCTCTGATAATTTATAAATAAATTCCTTTAGTGTATTATTTCTATCTTTAATAGCTAATGAATTATCAATTAAATTGCAATATTGACGTATTTCATCTAAACTTTCTTGAGGTAATAATGTACATGTTTGGCAAAAGAAACTTTTTGAACGACCATTATCAAAATTCTCAATCAAATAATTTAAAATATCAATCCTCTTTTTTTGTTCAAAAAGAAATCGATCTAACCCTAATGATTTAATTTGCTCTTGATTTGCAAAAACCTTTTTATGTATCACAAAAGAATCATATCCTTTTTTTTCTGAATCAAACCGCTTACAAGGATAATCTTTACATTCTGAACAAGTTTCTAATCTATGATTTTTTGCACAACAAGTTAGTATTCCACAAGAAGGATGTTTGTCATAAAAATCATATGCTCCACAACCTGGACATGAGGAATTACTCCTGGAAATATGTATTGGGCATAATCCACAATCTATTCCACAACAACCAATAGTATTATGTTTTTTTAATTCACTGGACATATTTTGTATACTTCTATTTTGTAAACTTATTAATAAAGTATCCCGATAATCCTCCAAGTATTGTTGTCATAAAAGCTATAGGCACTAAACTGATTAATTCTTGCCATCCTATCAACACTGCACAAGGCAATAAAACCAAGAATGCTGTTAATATTCCTTTAAGAATTGAGTTAATCTTTAAATCAACAATTGATATTAATACACCTACTACTACCCACATTGTAAATGCTGAAATGTTTGCATCCCAAGGCAATTTTTGAATAATCATTGGAATTAAATCAATAATTCCAGCAAGTATACCAAATAATAAACCAATTATAATCTTCTTCATAACTTATAAATTAAAATACTACTAACTCTAAAATTATCTTTGCAAAGTTATATTATTTTTGGACAGATAATTCAAAATCTAATCATACTTAACTTATTTTCTACTTGCAAATAATTTAGAAAGGAGTTAGTACGTTATTAGCTTATAATATAAAAACTAATGAATTATGATAAATATTGGAGATAAGGCTCCTGAGTTTTTGGGGCTTAATGAAAATGGTAAAGAAATAAAACTTTCTGATTTTAAGGGTAAGAAATTGGCTTTATACTTCTACCCTAAGGATAATACATCTGGTTGTACTGCTCAGGCATGCAGTTTAAGAGATAATTATGATGACTTGAAAAAAGCAGGTTATGAGGTTGTGGGTGTTAGTGTTGATTCTCAAGAATCTCATATTAAATTTAAGAACAAAAACAATCTTCCTTTTAATTTAATTGCAGATACTGACAAAAAATTGGTTGAAACCTTTGGAGTTTATGGAACAAAGAAACTTTATGGAAAAGAGTATATGGGAACTTTTAGAACCACCTTTATTATTAATGAGAAAGGTATTGTTGAAAACATAATAACTCCTAAAGAAGTAAAAACCAAAGAACATGCTTTCCAAATTCTTAATTTATAAGCTTTGAAAGAGATATTTTTTGATTTTATTTTATAAAATATTTTTCTTGCTATCACGTTATTCGAACAAAAAAGAAGGGATTAATTTCCTTCTTTTAATTTACATAACTAAAAAATAAATAGAACAATTAAAAAACAAAAAAACATGAGAACGTTAATTCAAAAAACAATTCCATTAATTATTTCTACCTTTTTGTTGTTCAATTTTGCTGCCTGCCAAAACAATACAACAACAATCTCTCCTATTGATTTTACACAAGCTGCCGAACATACCGTTCATGCAGTTGTTCACATTCAATGCGAATATGCTCAACAGACAAACTTCTATGAAGACTTCTTCGGTTTTATAATTCCACAACAACGCTCACGCACTTATCAAACCTCTGGTTCTGGAGTTATTCTTTCAAGTGATGGATATATAATTACTAACAATCATGTTGTTCAAGATGCTGACAGCATTCAAGTTATTTTAAATGACAAAAGAAGATATAAAGCAGTTATTGTTGGAAATGATCCTTCAGCTGATTTAGCTGTAATAAAGATTGAAGCAAATGATTTGCCTACAATTGAGTTTGGGGATTCTGATAAAACAAAAATTGGACAATGGGTTTTGGCAGTAGGTAATCCTTTTAATCTTACTTCAACAGTTACAGCTGGAATAATAAGTGCTAAGGCTCGTGACCTGAATATTTTGGGAAATAAAATGAATGAAAATCCTTTAAAGTCTTTTATTCAAACTGATGCTGCAGTAAATCCTGGCAATAGTGGAGGTGCTTTGGTTGATTTGGATGGAAAACTAATTGGAATAAACACTGCCATTGCTTCAAACACTGGCTCCTATTCAGGATATTCTTTTGCAATTCCTTCTAATATTGTAAAGAAAATAACTAATGATATTATTAAATTTGGTACTACTCAAATAGCTTATTTGGGAGTAAATATTGCTGAAGTTGATTCTCGATTGGCAGAAAACAAAGGTATTAAAAAAGTGAAAGGACTTTACATTGCTTCAATTAATGAAAATGGTGCAGCACAAAAAGCTGGACTTAAAGAAGGAGATATTATAGTTCAAGTTAATAACAAAGAAATTAATTACAATTCTGAACTTAATGAAATTCTTTCTCAAAGCTCACCTGGAGATAAACTTACAATTAAATTTGAAAGAGATAATTCTGTAAATGAAGCTGAATGCCTTCTTTTAAATGAAATGGGTAATACATCAATTGTTAAACCTGAAGAAAAAAATATATTCACAACTCTCAACAGTCAAATTAGAGAATTAACAGCAAAAGAGAAAAAAGATTATCAAATAACAAATGGTTTTGTTTTAGAGAAGACAAACAACTCTCCTTTTGCTCGTTTGGGAATTAAAAAGGGTTTTGTTATCACAAGCCTTGACAGAAATCCAAATATAACAAAGGATGATATCAAAGCACTAAATTCAAGAAAAGGAAAAGTAATCATTGAAGGATTCTATCCAAACAGTTATAGAACTTACTATTTTATGTTAGTTCTTTAATTTCATATTGTTGAAAACTCGTTAATAACTTTTTTAATAGTAGCTTAATTTTTGAGTATTTACGATTTACCTTTGCAGGGTAACATTAAAGTACCTTTTTAACAAGAAGATACAGTAAATATCGGATTTATGAGACAATTAAAAATTGCTAAATCGATTACAAATAGAGAAATTGGGTCATTGGATAAATTTCTTCAAGATGTTGGTAGAGAAGAAATGGTTTCTGCCGAAGAAGAAGTTTTATTGGCTCAAAGAATTAGAAATGGAGATCAGGAAGCTCTCGACAAACTTGTTAAAGCCAATCTTCGTTTTGTTATCTCTGTTGCAAAACAATACCAAAATCAAGGATTAAGTTTACCCGATTTGATTAATGAAGGAAATCTTGGTTTAATTAAAGCAGCAAAACGTTTTGATGAAACAAGAGGCTTTAAATTTATTTCTTATGCTGTTTGGTGGATTCGACAAGCAATTCTTCAAGCTCTTGCAGAACAAAGCAGAATTGTTCGTTTGCCTCTGAATCAAGTTGGAGCTTTAGGCAAGATTAAAAAAGAATCATCTCGTTTAGAGCAATATCTGGAAAGAAATCCAACAATTGAAGAACTATCTGAAATATTAGATACTTCAAGAGATAAGCTTAATGATGTTCTTTCAATTTCAATGAGAGCAGTTTCAATGGATGCTCCATTGGTTGGAGATGAAGATGTAAGTTTAATTGATGTTTATGTTGACGATAATGCACAAGGAACTGACGGAACCGTTATGCAAGAAAGTCTTTCAACAGAAATTCAACGTACTCTTTCAGTTTTAAACAAAAGAGAAAGAGATATAATAACTCTATTCTATGGCATTGGACAAACTCATGGATATACCTTAGACGAAATTGCAAACCATATCAACATTACTCGTGAAAGAGTACGTCAAATTAGAGACAAAGCATTAAAAAGACTAAAACAAACAGCCAAAACAGAACAGCTTCAATCTTATCTATAAAAGAGATAAATTCTTTATTTATATTCAAATACTTCATAAGCCTTTTGCATTTTATGTTTAAGGCTTTTTTATTTTTATTATTTGATTTGAGAAGCATCTAAATTGATAATAATCATAATTAGCTCTAAAAAGATTTTGTTTCTGAAAAGTTTTTGTATTTTTGAAAAAGTTTTTGGGAATATAAATATATGGAAAATTATATAGTTTCAGCTCGTAAGTATCGTCCTGCCAATTTCAAAAGTGTTGTAGGACAATCACACATTACAACAACTCTGCAAAATGCAATTAACACAAACCAACTTGCGCAAGCCTTTTTGTTTTGTGGTCCAAGAGGAGTTGGTAAAACAACTTGTGCAAGAATTTTGGCTAAAACCATTAATTGCACTAACAGAACTGATGAAATGGAGGCATGTAATGAATGTGAAAACTGTTTGTCTTTTAATGAAAATTCTGCTTTTAATATAGTTGAGCTTGATGCTGCATCAAATAATTCTGTTGAAGATATTCGTGCTTTGGTTGAACAGGTTCGCATTCCACCGCAAGGAGGAAAATACAAGGTATATATAATTGATGAGGTTCACATGCTTTCTCTTGCAGCTTTCAATGCATTCTTAAAAACATTGGAAGAACCACCTGCTTATGCAAAGTTTATCCTTGCAACAACAGAAAAGCATAAGATTATTCCTACAATTCTTTCTCGTTGTCAAATTTTCGACTTCCATAGAATTGAAAACAAAGATATTGTTCAACATTTAGAATATATTGCAAAGAAAGAAAACGTTAATGCAGATATTGAAGCTTTACATATTATTGCTGAAAAATCTGATGGAGGTTTACGTGATGCTCTTTCTATGTTTGACCAATTGGTTTCATTCACAAATGGAAATCTTACTTATTCAAACATTATTGAGAACTTAAATATTTTGGATTATGACTATTATTTCCGCTTTGTTGATATTCTTTTAAAGACAGATTTGCAAAATACACTATTGCTTTTCAATGAAGTTTTAGAAAAAGGATTTGAAGGCTCTCATTTCATTAATGGACTTTCTTCTCACTTAAGAAATTTATTAGTTAGCAAGGATCCTTCAACCATTGTTTTAATGCAAACAAGCCAAAGCGTTCAACAAAAATATATTTCACAAGCTGCAGAGTGTCCAGTAACTTTTATTCTTCGAGCATTAGACTTTTCCAACACTTGTGCAATTGAGTATCGCAATGCTTCAAATAGGCGTCTTTGCGTTGAGTTGGCTCTACTTAAGATGGCTAACATAATGAATAAGTTGAAACCTAAAACATCGCCTCCCAGGCAAAGCTTAGATGAAACAAAGCAAAACAACAACGAAGATAAAGAAGTTGGAGTCTCGAAAAGCACAACTCCAAAGTTAGAAGATAGTCCTAAGGAGCAACCTGTTGAAAAAGAAAAAACAAGTCCTCCTGCATTAAAGATTAATCTTCCTAAAACAAGTTCTTTTTCTATAAATGCAAATATTGAAAGTACTATAAAAGCTGATGTTGAAGAAAAGGCAAGACTTAATCCTGCATCTATTGCTCTGGATTGGGATTTGTTTATGGAAAAGCTTAACGAATTTGCTGATGCAATTAAGGACTCTAAACCCAATTTATTCTTTATCCTTACCAATTGCAAAATTGAAGACAATAAAGATAACTCTGCAACAATAACTTTCCTAAACTCTATGCAGGAAAAAGAATTTGAGGTAGCAAGACATGAAATTGTTAGAATTATTAGAAAGGCAACCAATTGCTCAAGTTTTCGTTTTAAAGGAAAAGTAATTCAAGATGAGATAAAGGAAAAACTCTATCGTCCATTGGATAAATTTAATTTTCTTGCTCAAAAGCAACCCGCTTTAATGAAGTTAAGAGCTGACTTTGATGTAGATTTAGATTATTAACAAGAAAAACCTTAAGAAATGGGAGAAGCAATAATTTTTATAGGACTATTAATCTTTGCAGCACATCTTTTTGCAATGATTTTTTCAACAAAGAAAATACCTGATGTTTTACTATTGCTTTTGATTGGTATAATTATTGGACCTGTTTTAGGACTTGTGTATCCCGATTTCTTAGGAAAAGCTGGCACCATATTCACTTCAATTGTACTTATTGTTATTCTTTTTGACGGAGGATTGGATATTAGCATTCACGACCTTAAACTATCATGGAAACCTACCATCACTCTTTCTTTATCTTCTCTCGTAGGCTCAATTATTTTGGTTACATCCATTTGTATGCTTATAGGACTAACTTTTATTAATAGTTTAATTGTTGGAATAATTCTTTCAGGGACTTCATCTGCTGTTGTAATTCCTCTAACTCAAAACCTAAAACTTGGCAAAAGCACCAAAACAGCCTTAGTTTTGGAAAGTGCAATAACAGATATTATTTGTTTTGTTTTAGCATTAGCCTTTATGGAAGCCTCAAAAGAAGGCAGTGGAGTTAATATTGGTTCTGTTGCTGGAGGAGTCTTTTCTTCTTTCGTTATGGCAACAATTATAGGATTTGCAAGTGGAATTGTTTGGTCAAGCCTTTTGCAAAAAATCAGAACATTTAAAAACTCAATGTTTCTAACTCCTGCCTATCTTTTTATTGTTTATGGAATAGCCGAAACACTGGGTTTTAGTGGAGCAATTGCAGCTTTGGCTGTAGGGATAACAATATCAAATATGGAGTACTTCCACTTTAAATTTTTGGAACGCTACCAAAAAAATAGAGAATTAAAACTTACAGATGGCGAAAAAGACTTTTTAGGCGAGTTAGTTTTTGTTCTAAAGACCTTCTTTTTCGTTTACATAGGCATTTCCATTCCTTTTGATAACACAATTGCACTAATTGCTGGCTTAAGTTTCACTGTTGTACTTCTAATTATGAGAATTTTCATAGCCAAATTCTTTTCCCCAAAACAATCTAATGGTTTTGACAAAAGCATAATATCATTAATGATACCCAAAGGACTTGCTGCAGCAGTTTTGGCTTCAATTCCCGAACAAATGGGGCTTGCTCAAGGAGATATGATAAAGAATGTTGTTTATGCAACAGTATTATTTTCCATTCTCCTTTGTTCCATTCTTATTTTCATCATTGAACGCTACCCAAAAGCCAATATTTTTATGCGTTTTTTCTTTCATCCCAAAAGGAAAAACAAAACAAATGCTTCCTTAAATGAAGCATCATCATCAGAAATATTAGAGATAGAGAATAAAGACGGAGAATCATTCTAATAATATCCCCTGTTTCTCAATCAATTTCAAAGCTTATAAATAAATCATTTGTATTATCAGTTTCTATGAACTGATATTTCCTATTTAAATCAAATATAAATGAATTTAAATCAGATAAAAATTTATTTATATCAAGAATAAATTTTGCAACCTGCCACCTTACACATTACATCCTGCCACCTTGCATACTGCAACCTGCCACCTTACATGTTACATCCTGCCACCTTACAAAATTTAAACCTTATCTTTTCAAACTATAATAAGGGTTTGATACACTTATATCAAATAAAATCCAAATTACACAGTAAATTTTACAGATAGAACAATAGGATAATCCCATAGCCTAATGAAAATTTTTTCTGCTTAATTTGGATTTAAGTATAGATGATTAAAGAGAAAGGGATGCACTTCTGAAGTACACCCCTTTACGTTTTACTTATTCCACAATAAACTTCTTTCTAATATTTCCTTTTTCGGTTTTAATATCTACTATGTAGTTTCCTTTTGAAAACTTAGAAACATCGATTTCAATATCCTTGCCTTTATGTTTCTTTGAATATACATTCTGAGAAAGAGAATTGTAAATTGTTATTTCTTTAATCTCATCTGAAGATACAATATTAATAAAGTCTTTTGTTGGATTTGGATAAAGAATTATTGCTGTCTTATCAGGCTCAACACTTGCTAAACTTAATCTTCCATTAGGATAGAATTTTAATAAATAAGCATTGGAATATGAATTAGGAGTATAACCTTCTTTTGTATTAATATTCATTATAACTCCTCCATCATTTGTAGTATGTATTCCATGAATAAGTTTCCATCCATTAGGTTCAAAATCATTGAAAACATACTCATAATTAGGTAGTCCAAAATGATTGAAATTACTAACTACAACTCCTGAATGAATATTATCATAAGTAGAACGTCGATAACAGAAAATTAATGAATCAGAACACCTCCCACCAATATTCCAGTCTGGAATATGTGTTGGTAAACCCTCATAAGACTGAGAGTTAACTCCAAAGAAATCTGTTGTCTTTGCATTTGTATTATAAATTCTCATATTACCCCAATATGTCCCAACCATAATACTATCATTAACTCCTTTCAAATTAATAAATCCAATATCACTTTCCATAGAATCAACTATCAATAATGAATTAATATCAACATAATAAAGAGTTGGTCTATCGTAGTATGGCTTAGAACTAATTATAATATTATTCCCTTGTTCTGCAATATTGAACATGAAAGCATTAGTATTAAATGTATTACTCCTAACAACATTTCCCATTACATCAATTATTGATAATCTTAAACCAATATTAGTATCCAATGAAGCTACTGCAAATAAACCATCTCTATTTTTAAGCATTAGATAATAGTATTGAAGAGATATAATAGCTGTTGTATCAACATTATGATAAGTCAAATTATTATTTGTAATATCATAGGAAAGAATATTAATAGAATCTAAAATAGCATAAGGAATACCAAATACTGAATCTATTGGAATTATTCCTATATGATAGGAATAAAGAAGGGAATAAAATTTATTTTGAAATTTATATTCAAAGTCAATACCAATATTAACTGTGTCAATTATATCTAAATCATCATCATAATTAACATAAAACCCATCAAAACGAGACCAATAATAATCATTATCAAGATTAGTAACTTTATGACAATAACCACTACTTGGAGTTATTCCAATAATCTTTGAACTATCTCCTTCAAAAAGAGTATTAATTTGTGCTTGAGAAACACTAAAAAGCAGTAATAATAAAAATGTAATATAAATAGTTTTCATTTTAGAATTCAAAAACATCTCTATTAACAACTGCCATATCATAAAGAATATTTCTTAATCTTACAGTAGGAACAAAAGCATACTTTAATTCGTTTATATAAAGAAGCTTCATATATCGTTTATTGACATCCCATCTTATTTCACATAAAGGGATAACATCAATAATGGTTCTTGGCACATAAGGTGGATATGCTTGATTAATACCCACAGTATAATCATTAGCATGAATTATGCATGTGTTAACCGTAGTGCTCAAGCTTAATCCTGTAATTAAAGACATGGGGGTTCCATCATTAATCCATTGCGTAGAAGCAAAATAGCCAAGTATATTACTTGGAGGAAAAGGAGTAAAAAATGAGTGAATGTTCAAAAAGCATATATTATCAACAATTTTTTTTGAATGCAATCTAACTACTTCATCTACACTACCAGTAAAATAATTATTCCAATCATCAATATCATTTATAGGATCAGTATAAAGTTCACTCTTATTTCTTACCACTTTATCTCTTCTCGGAATGAAATTTCCATTATCAACAAATGGAGGTGTTTCCAAAATAATTGTTATATTACTTGAAGTTACCTCTTTAACATATATATTTGAATATTGAAGAAACTTACTACCCATTGAAGACATAACAGCATTTAAAAATGATATATATTTATTTCTTAATACTGTAGATTCAATTTCTCCATTTTGATTTAATTCTATTATACAATTAAATTTTTGTGAATCATAATTTGTTCTTTCAAAATCCTTTTGTTTATCAACAATAGCTATATTAAAAAATGTTTCCATTGCAAATACAGCTTTATTGATATCGTAAGTTTGTTCACTAATCTTATTGTAGTTTATAAGTTCAGTAAAGTTTGACATAATTGAAATAATTTGATCTTCAGAATAATCATTTTGTTCATATTGATGTATCCCTTTCGGTATATATTCATTAGGAGACTCTTCTCCCATTAATGATTTATTCTTAATACGATTATCATTTTGATAATCTTCTTCATTTGTACATGCAACTGCAAATATTACTAATAATACAATAGCTAATATATTTTTTATATTTTTCATCTTGTTTTATTTTTTTTATTTATTACTTGATTCTTTTATAGTGTTACCAAAGGTATTATTTGATATTATAAGGAGATGTAAATTTATGCAAGTTAATGCCGCAGGATAAATGTCTCTTTTATTGCTTCATTTTATTTATGGACTTCGGCAAGAAACAGGAAGTTATGAAGGCAACCTAAGTCCCTTATATTATAAAGTTGTTCTTTCCCAAATAAAAGATTCCATATGTAGATACATAGATTATATATACATCCTGCAAATAAATATTACTAATTGTATTTACATTAAAACACTGCAAGAGTAATGGAATTAAACTTGAAAAGAATGCTAATAATAGAAATGTATTAGCAGAGTTAGAAAAAATACATGTAATAATTTCATCATGGTTAATATTCATTTCAAGTTACAAATGTATATCTTTATTTTTAGATAACAAGAAAAAACAGAAAATATTTTTTAATTATAGTTCGAAATATTCTTGTATAATAGTTTTGAACATGCACACCTCGTTTGTAGTATTTCTTTGCCATAAAAAGCAACAAAGTCGACAAGCAGTGTATTATAAGAATATACTATTTACAATGAGAATTATTTATATTCTAATTTAAAGATTAAGTGTTCATAATATGCCTCCTCAAGAAATGGAATTTATCCCATTTGCATTAATCTAAAAAAGAAAGATTGTTTTTCTTTTTTATTAAGTGAAATGATCTTGCAGTAATAACATCTTTTAATCAAATAATAAGATGTTTTGATCAAATTACGAGATCTTTGATAGTCAAAGACGCCGTTATTTTGTCAAAACATCTTATCTTTTTGATACTATATGCCTATCTTTTGATTTATGAAATATGTTTTTTTAGAAATTTTGCAGGCTTATTTGATAATTATTATCAGCTTGCAAAATTTAGTAGGATTGATAATTTGAAGAATAATTAAAATTCTAACTATAGAGAAAGACTATTCAAGTTTATTTCTTTTCTTTCTTTTTAAAGATTGAAGTAACTTTTTGCCAAATAGATTTCTTTTCTTGTTTTGGCTCTTCTTTAATTTCTGCTATTGGAGCTGGCTTTGGTTCTTCTTTAGCTATCTCTTGTTTCTTTGCCTTAGATTCTTTTTTTGATTTTTCTATCTTTGGTCCTTTGGTTTTTTCTTCTTCTTTCACTTTGCTGTCATCAGCATTTTCTTCAGGCTTCTTTACTGATACATCTTCAACCAAGTATTCTTTCTCTACTTCAAAAAAGTTTGGACGTGATTCTGGTTTAAGTATATTTAGTGAAGAAAGAATTTTCTCTACTTCTTGTCTATCCTCTGGTGTATCTGCTGAATAGTATTCCACAACATAGGTATATCCATTATCAATAATTCCGTAATATCCTCCTCTAAAATAGTCTCGAAGTGGACTATTGGTGTATTCTACAAATTTTGCATTATATTTTCCAAGTGGTTTTGATTTTACCTTTTCAATAATCATATATTCAAAACCTGGCTTAAGACTTCTTTCTGATGAAGCCTCCATTATTGCTGCCTCTTGATTCATTGCTTTCTTTATACAACTTACTACAACTTGATTATTATTTGTTTCATTGTAAAGTTTAACAGTAAAGCCATACATTTTCTTTTGTGTTCTATTAACTAAGTAGTGTTCTGGGGCTTTAAGACTAATGTTTTCTATCTCAACTTTCAATCCTTTCTTTTGAGAAAATAGGATTGTTGGTGTAAAACAAATCAATGCTACAATTATTATTGATAAGGCTTTTTTCATAGTATGTTTATCAAATTATATTTTAGTTGTGGTTGCAAATATACTATAAATAATTTGTTTAAAAGAAATTTTTACTATTTTTGCATCCTTATATTTTTATAACACTAATTTATAATAAATGTACATTTAACCAATTTAAGAGCTTGCCTTAGGTTAATTTTGGCAAAACTCATTCTAACACAAATTAATATGGACAACCAAAATCAAGATGTTGAATTACCAGAAATGGAACATCAATCAGAAGAAACTACTCAAGAAATGATTAATGATGTAGTTGAAGAAAAAATTGAAGAAACTAAGGCTGAAGAAGCCCCAAAGGCAGCTGTTGAGGAAGAAAATAAACCTCAAAAAAATCAATCCAATGCTCAAAATGACTTTTCTGCTGAAATACTTTCTGCAGAGCATGATGAAGAATTGGAAAATCAAGAAACAGAAACTCTTGATGAACTAACTGCTCATTATTCTAAAATGAATAGAGAGGAATTGGTGGAAGAAATTAAATCTTTAGCAAACTCTCAAAACATAGAGCAGATGAAGATGCGTTCAAATATAGTTCGCAATGCTTTTAGAGCTCTAACTGATGATTTGAGAAATAAGGCTAAAGAAAATTTCCTTAAAGAAGGTGGACTTGAAGAAGACTTCAAATTTGAAGATGATAATCTTGATATTGAGTTTAATAAATATTACTCTTTATATAGAGAAAAGAGACAACATTATATTGATGAGCAAGAAAGAATTAAGCAAGAAAATGTTGCAAAAAAGAATGAAACTTTAGAAGAGTTACGTTTACTTTTAAATTCTGAAGAAAGCTTAAAAGAAATCTACGATAAGTTCAACCTTATTCAAGATAAATGGAAGTCAATAGGTCAGGTTCCTCGTTCAGAAGTTAATGGTCTATGGCAAAACTACCATTTCTTAATTGAAAAGTTCTACGATAAAGTGAAAATCAATCGTGAGCTTAGAGATTTGGACTTAAAACGTAATTTGGATGCCAAAATTGAGCTTTGCGAAAAGGCAGAAGGTTTGATGATTGAACCATCTTTGAATGTTGCCTTCAAATCATTGCAAGAAATTCACCAACAATGGAAGGAAATTGGAAGTGTTCCAATGGACAAAAACGAAGAAATTTGGGAAAGATTTAAGAATGCATCTGATCAAATAAATAAACGCCGTCAAGAATATTACGACACTTTAAAAGCAGAGCTTGACAATAACCTTTTAGCAAAACAAGCACTTTGCGAAAAAGCGGAAGCAATTGTTAAATCTGAGCACACATCAATTTCTCAATGGAATACTACTTCCAATGATTTGAATGAGATGCTTAAGCTTTGGAAAACAATTGGAGCTGTTCCTCAAAAGGAAAATGAATCTATTTGGAATAGGTTTAAATCTTCTTTGGACACTTTCTTTGAAGCCAAAAAGGTTGTTTTCGAAAAAATGAAAGAAGACCAAGATGTTAATTACAATAAGAAAGTAGAAATATGTGTTAAGGCAGAAGCAATTAGCGAAAGAAACGATTGGAGAAATGCTACACAAGAACTTTTACAATTACAAAAGGAATGGAAAGATATTGGATATGTTCAAAAGAAACTTGCTGACAAGCTTTGGGCTCGTTTTCGTGCTGCTTGTGATAAGTTCTTTGAAAGAAAATCTACATTCTTCCAATCAAATCGTGAGAGCGAAGTAGAAAACCTTGCAAAGAAAGAAGCGTTGATTACAGCTGTTAAAGAATTCCAATTTGGTCAAAACAAAGAAGAAAATCTTAATGCAATTAAAGATTTCCAACGCCAATGGTCTGAAATTGGATATGTTCCTTCAAATGAAAAAGAACGTTTGCAAAAAGAATTTCGTGCAGCAATTAATTCTCATTTTGAAAAGCTTCAAATTGATGCTCAAGAGTTTAAACTTAATTCATTTAAAGAAAGATTATCTCATTCCGATGACTATAAATCTGTTTCTAAAGAAAAGAGATTCTTATTAGATAAAATTCAAAAACTAAAGGAAGAAATCAAACTTTGGGAAAATAATCTTGGATTTTTGGCTAACTCAAAACAAGCAGATATTTTAAAAGCAGAGTTTGAAAAGAAAATGGAAAATGCAAGAAAAGAAATAGCTCTTGAAGAAGCCAAACTAAAAATGATAGACCAAGCAGCGGAGAAAACAAATTAAAAATAATAAAATTTGCATCATCACTATTGCAATATAAATAAATATTTATATCTTTGCAGGCTGAAAAATTTGTTATTTAACAGAATATATTAACACAATCCGTTTATGTAAATGGATAAACGGCAAAAATAAAGAATATGAAAAAAGACATTCACCCAACAAATTACCGTCTTTGTGCATTCAAAGACATGTCAAACGATGAGGTTTTTATTACAAAATCTTGTGCAAATACAAAAGATGAAATTGAAATTGATGGAGTAAAGTATCCATTAATAAAGATGGAAATCTCAAACACATCTCACCCTTTCTTCACTGGTAAGGTTAAACTTGTGGATACAGCTGGTAGAGTTGATAAGTTTATGAACAAGTACAAAAATCGTAAAACGTCTAACTAATTACATACATACTATATGTTTAGCAAAAAGTCTCATCAAATTATTGGTGAGACTTTTTTTATTATTTAAAAATATTTTAATGAGGGAGCATTTCTTTGAAATATTATAAGTATATTTGCGTTGTATTATAGTTAAATCATTAAATTAATTTAAACACTATTTTTATGAGTTACATACTTTTTGACGATGTTGCAAGAAAATCATTGAAACCATTTACTTATATAAGACCTGTTTGTGATATTAGGATTGGAATTCTTACAATTAGGGAAAAATGGGAAAAATACTTGGGTGAAACAACATCTACTTTGACAGAAGACTATCTTTCAAATAAATTTCCAATCATTTTTGCTGATTCAATGACACTAATTAATGGTTCTGTATGTCCTACTCCTAAATTAGTTCAAGCAGTTAAAAATCTTTCGGTAAATCAGGTTTTGGTTTGCAATGATAATATCATTGCAATGAGTAAAACCAGAGAAGATTTTATTTCTGAAGGAGATGACATTGAAAAAATTGAAGTTGAAGAAGACTTTATTAAACTAAACAATGTATGGGATATATATGTTTATAATGATAGAGCTATTAGAGAAGATTTTGAATTAATAACAAAGGGAAGAAAATCCCAACCCTTAAGCTCAACTAATAAACTTATAAATCCTGAAAATATATTTATTGAAGAAGGTGCAAGTGTTGAGTGTGCTTGTTTAAATGCTAAAAATGGTCCAATATATATAGGTAAGAATGCCGAAATTATGGAAGGAGCTGTTGTTAGAGGACCTTTTGCTATGGGAGAGCATGCAGTTTTGAAACTTAATGCTAAAATTTATGGAGGCACAACAATAGGACCTTATGCCAAAGTTGGTGGAGAACTTGATAGTGTTGTCATTTTTGGCTATTCAAACAAGGCTCATGATGGTTTTATAGGACATTCTGTCATAGGAGAATGGTGTAACCTTGGAGCTGACACAAATGCATCTAATCTTAAAAACACTTACGACGAAGTAAGACTATATGATATTGAGAAAAGTACCTTTGTTCCTACCGGACAAGTTTTTTGTGGTACGATTTTTGGAGACCATTCCAAGTGTGGAATAAATGTAATGTTTAACACAGGGACAGTTGTTGGAATAAGTTCTAACATCTACGGAGCTGGTTACCAAAGAAATTTCATTCCTTCATTTGCTTGGGGAGGCACAAACACTGGTCTCAAACTTTACCAATTAGACAAAGCGATTGAAGTTAATGAAAGAATGATGCAAAGAAGAGGTTTGGTAATGAGTGAAGAAGATAAGAAAATTCTCCAACACATATTTAATCAAACTTTAAAAAACAAGAAGCTACGATAAATGAATTATGATGAAAAAATGATTGAATTCTCAAAGTTGTTTGCAGGGGAGCCTGAATTCATTCCTTTATTGAACGAAGATGACACATTAGATTTTGGAATTAAGGATTTACCTTCTGAACTGCCTATACTACCTTTAAGAGGTAATGTTTTCTTTCCAAGTGTTGTTATGCCAATTACTGCGGGGAGAGAGAAATCAATCAAACTAATAAAAGAAGCATATAAGAAGAAACTGATAATTGGTGTTGTTGCACAAAAGAATGATGTTAACGACCCTGATTTTGATGATTTGTATAAAACTGGAACTCTTGCAAGAGTTGTTAAAACTCTGAATATGCCAGATGGAACTACTATGGTTATTATTCAAGGTTTGGATATTTTTAATCTTAATAGCTTAACTCAAAATGAACCTTTCTTGATGGGAAATGTTAGTTTGAATTATGATCAGGCTAAGAATATTCCTAAAAATGCCAATGCACTTGTTGCAGCAATGAAGGATGTTTATTTAAAGCTAATTAAGCTAACTCCTAATATGCCAACAGATGTTTCTTTTGCTGTTCAAAATCTAAATAATCCATACTTTCTATTAAACTATATTTCTGCCCATTTGGAAATTCCTTTAGATGAAAAACAAAAACTCTTAGAAATAAATGACTTTACAAAAAGAGCAACTAAGGTTTTGGCTATACTTTCTAAAGAAGTTCAGATGCAGGAAGTGAAGATGCAAATTCAACAGAAAGTATCTACCGATTTAGACAAACAGCAAAGAGATTATTTCTTAACTCAACAACTTAAAACTATTCAAGAAGAACTTGGTGGTAATCCAACTGAACAAGCAGTTTTGGAGTTAAGAGATAAAGCAAGAACAAAACATTGGAGCAAGGAAATTGAAGAAGTGTTCAACAAGGAACTTGTTAAATTAGAAAGAATGCATAGCAGTTCTCCTGATTATTCTGTTCAATTGAACTACCTTAACTTTATGATTGAACTTCCATGGAACCAGTATACAAAAGATAATTTTGACTTACATAAAGCCAAAGAAATTTTGGACTCTGACCATTATGGATTAGAGAAAGTTAAGGAAAGAATTATTGAATATCTTGCTGTCCTTAAGCTTAAGGGCGATATGAAATCCCCTATCCTTTGCTTGGTTGGCCCTCCTGGTGTTGGAAAAACTTCTCTTGGAAAATCTATTGCAAAAGCAATTGGTAGGAATTATATAAGAATGGCTCTTGGAGGTTTGAATGACGAAAGCGAAATTAGAGGACATAGGAAAACTTATATTGGTGCAATGCCAGGAAGAATCCTTAAGTCTATAAATAAAGCTAAATCTTCCAACCCTGTTTTTGTTTTGGATGAGATTGATAAGGTTTCTGGAATGACTGTTAATGGAGACCCTGCTTCAGCAATGCTTGAAGTTTTAGACCCAGAACAAAATACTGCTTTCCACGATAATTATCTTGATGTTGAATACGACCTTTCAAGGGTTATGTTCTTAGCAACTGCCAACACTTTAAGCACCGTTCAGCCTGCACTTATCGACAGAATGGAAGTGATTAATATCTCTGGATATATTTTTGAGGAAAAAATGGAAATTGCAAAAAGACATCTTATCCCAAAACAGATAAAAGAACATGGTCTTAAGAAATCTCAAATAACAATCTCCGATGAAGTTCTTTCAAAAGTGATTAACGAATATACTCGTGAGTCTGGCGTAAGACAATTGGAGAAAATGATTGCCAAATTAGTTCGTTCACGAGCAGTAGAATTGGCTAAAGAAGAGAAATATTCAAAGACTATTAAGATAGAAAGCCTTCAAAAAATCTTGGGACTTCCAATTGCTGATCACAATATGCATTTGGAAAAGGATACTGTTGGAGTTGTTACTGGATTAGCCTGGACACAGGTTGGAGGTGAAATACTTTTCATTGAAGCAAGCACAAGTAAAGGCAAAGGAACCCTAACTTTGACTGGTAACCTGGGTGATGTAATGAAAGAATCTGCCACTTTGGCATACGAATATCTAAAAGCACATTCTGATATGTTAGGAATTGACTCAACAAAATTTGAAGAAACAAACCTGCATATTCATGTTCCAGAAGGAGCAACGCCAAAAGATGGTCCATCTGCAGGAGTTACAATGTTTACAGCAATGGTTAGCATATTCACAAACCGTAAAGTCAATTCAAATTTTGCAATGACAGGAGAAATAACTCTTAGAGGTAAGGTTACTGCTGTTGGTGGCATTAAAGAAAAAATACTTGCAGCCAAACGTTCAAAAATAACTGATATAATTCTTTCAGAAGAAAATCGAAGAGACATTGAGGACATCACTAAAGACTATTTGGAAGGACTGACATTCCATTATGTTGAAAATATGATTGATATTCCAAGTATAGTTTTGGTAGATTAGAAAGATAAAACAACAGAAACATAGTTTTTATCAAGATATTTTGTTCTGGAACTTGATTATTTAGAATTTAGACTTGATCTTTTAGGATTTAAATCAAGTGTTGGAGGTCTGCAAAGTGGCTTTTTCCACCCAAAAAAGCCACTTTTTCGACCTAAAAAAGCCGCTTTTTTCACCCCAAAAAGCGGCTTTATAGGGCAAAAGGAAGCCTTCTGAGGACAATAAAATCAAGTTCTGCGACAAAATAATCAAGTTTCAGTACAATATATCTTGATTTAATTTGAAAAAGATTAGGTATTATTCCAAATAAATAAAGGAATTAAGAAAAGATTTAACCATTAAATGATTTACCTACAATGAAAACAATAAACGATATTCGCAAAGATTTTCCAATACTTGAAGAAAAGATTTACAATAAACCTCTTATTTATTTGGATAACGCTGCAACATCTCAAAAACCTCTTAGTGTGATTGAGACAATGAATAATTATTATCTTCATCTCAATTCAAATGTTCATAGAGGTGTTCATTTGCTTAGCCAAAAAGCAACCGATGAGTTTGAGAAAACAAGAAAGAATATTCAAAACTTTATTGGGGCAAAACATTCTCAAGAAATAATCTTTACAAGAGGAACAACCGAAAGTATAAATCTTGTTGCCTCATCTTTTTGTCAGGAATTTGTTAAGGAAGGTGATGAAATTATTGTTTCTGAAATGGAACATCACTCCAATATTGTTCCATGGCAATTGGCTCAAGTGAAATATAAGTTTAAAATTAGAGTACTTCCATTTAAGGATAGTGGAGAATTGGATATTGAAACCTTTAAAACTCTTCTTAATTCAAAAACTAAACTTGTTGCCCTAACTCATGTTTCCAATGCTTTGGGAGTTGTTAATCCAATTAAAGAAGTTATTGAACTTGCACACAAGAAAGATATTCCAGTACTTATTGATGGAGCACAGGGAGTTCCACATTTTAAGGTAAATGTTGAGGATTTAGATTGCGATTTCTATGCTTTTTCAGCTCATAAACTTTATGGTCCAATGGGAATTGGGGTACTTTATGGCAAGAAGAAATATCTTGATGCTATGCCACCCTATCATGGAGGAGGAGAAATGATTAAGGAAGTATCGTTTGAGGGAACAACTTTCAACGATTTGCCTTTTAAGTTTGAAGCAGGTACACCTTCTGTTGCAGATGTTTTGGGATTTAATGCAGCAATAGAATATATTAATGATATAGGATTTGATTTTATTGAAAAGCATGAAGAATTTCTAATGCAATATACCACTGAAAAACTTCTATCTTTGGATGATATAACCATTTATGGCACAACTCCACACAAAGCAGGAGCAATTTCTTTTAATTTAAAAGATGTTCATCCTTTTGATGTAGGAACACTTTTAGACCAAATGGGAATTGCAATTAGAACAGGACACCATTGTGCTCAAACAGTTATGAAACATTATAATATTGTTGGCACAGCAAGAGTTTCCTTTGGCATTTACACCTCAAAAGAAGAAATAGATATATTTATTGAAGGCTTAAAGAGAACCAAAACTATGCTTTTATAATTCTTTTTTACAAACAATATAAGTAGAAAGTCCAGGAAGGTGGATTCCAATTTTTGATAATACCTTTGTGAAATAGTAATCAAAAGTAAGAATTGACTTATACATATTAGTAACAAGCTTTCCTTTATTCCAGTTTCCTATTCCTTCAACCTTATCTTCATTGGAAGGTTTTTCAATAAGCTTTTGAATAACACGAGGAATCAAAAGAGAGAAGAAGAAATATCCACTCTTAACTTCTTTTAGTCCAGCCTTTGAAATATGTTCTCTTAACATAGCGTTGGAATATCTTCTATAATGTCCCAACCATTTGTCATGATTGCAAAACAATCCTTGAAAAGCAGGAACTGTTATAACAAATATGCTTTCATTATCAACATAAGGAAGTTCTTTTATGCCTTTTAGAAAGTCAATATCGTTTTCTATATGCTCAATTACATCTAAAAAGAAAATCAAATCAGCATTTCCACAAGTTAAATTAACATCTTTAACATCCTTATAATAATCTATTGGGAAAGAAGAGTATTCTTGTTTCAATTTATTAATAATCTCATCTGTAAAAGCAATATCTACAGCCGAAGGTTTAAAGTTTGGATATCTTTTATAGAACTCACTAATAAAGAAAACATCACCACAACCAATATCCAAAACATTTTTCTCAGTAGTTTCCCCCTTTAATAATGGCTTCAATATATCTAAAACAACCTCTATCCTTGCCATTTCCCAAGGATGATTGAGTTTTTTGTTATCCTTAGTCTTAACGTTTAATTCTTTTATATCCATAATAAATGTATTATATTATATACTTCCCCAATATTTCCTCAAAAACCATTCAGCAGCAAATAATAAAACTATAAGTGCCAAATACCACCATTGGTCAATAAGGTTTTTATTTGTTATTGTTTGAGTTATTAATGGTTTAATATCTTTTCTTTCTTTAATTAAGTCCTTCAATTGTTTGATTTGATTTGGATAAATCATTTTTGCATTCGATTGATTAGAGATATTATAAAGCAGGTTATGATCAGCAACAAGATTAATTGCTTCAAGATTTTGAGTTGCAATATAGAAGACTCCATTTGCAGCAAAAGTAGTTCCTCCAAATTGAGTGGAAGCGTTATAGGTATATTTTCCAGAAGGAAAAACTCCAGCATTCAAGTGATATGAATTAATTGTTTTTGAGAATATGAATGGGTACTTTGTGCCTTTGCTGTCAGTAATGGTAAGTTTTACTTCTGGAGTATTTACTAATTCGTAACTTTCATTGTAAAGTTCAGCATCCATAAGAATTGGTTCATTCTCAGCAAAAACATTATTACATATTACTCTAAAACGGCTTTTATTAACTCTTGAAGCAAGGTATTGAATGCTTTTACTAATTATTTCATCAGCCTCTGAATGAGTTTGATTAATTAAATAGTTTTGCATTCTCCAACGCCAGAAGCCCTCTCCTACTATCATTCCTATTCTTTCTGCATTTGAATTAGAAAAACATATTAAAGGATAATCTGTACTTATTGTTCCTGCTTTTTGGAACATTAGACTTTGAAGATTGGCAGATAAGTTATACTTTCCAAAAGGAGATTGCAAAGGTGGGAACTGATTTATTATATCTTGTGTTTGGGTTGAGATTGAGAAAAGTGTAAAATTAGAATTTAAGATTGGAGTAACTTGATTGAGCGTTGTTTTAGTTTGTGTTATCTGTAAACCTTTTTGAACATTATTAAAATAAGGCATATCAGTTTGTTGCCCTATTATATAAAGTATTGGGATATTTTCTTTTGTCAGGTTTTCTATTAGTTTTCTATGCTCTGGATTGGAAGATGGAATTTGATGAAGTATTGCTATATTATATTCTTTCAAAGAATTTTTCTTGTCAAATTTATTAAATAGAAACGATTCTACTTCATAGTTTTCATTATTCTCTATTGCTTGTTTAATGGCTGAAATATCTGGAGAAGGAGAATTAGCCAAAAGCAATACTTTCTGCCTTCCATCTAATACTTCAACAAATATATCTCTTGTATTGTTAGTTGTGGTTTGTTCATTATCGACAGGTTGAACAGAGATTGTGTAACGCTGAATTCCTACTTTATCGGCATTAAGTATAGTATTGAATTGTTTTGAATAGGTTTCATTGTCTATAGAAAACTTCTCTTCAAACAATGTTTTTCCTTCTTTCACAACTCTCAAAACAGAGTTTGAGCCCTTTGCCTTTTGAGCTAAGACCACTATTTCTAAAGGAAACTTATTGTTGAGATAAGCAATTCTATTATATCTGATTTCTGTTATGGATATGTCTTTCTTTATTGTGGTATCTCCCATTGCTACTGTGAAGATGGGATATGAGAAGTCTTGGATTTGGTTTAATGGACTTTTGCCTTTATTGATTATTCCATCGGAACATATTATTAAGGTAGTTAGATTGAGGTTGGAGTAGTTATCATTAACCATTTGCAAAAGCTCAGACATATCTGTTGTATTGTCTTTAAAGTCTATTTCTTTAGTTTTGCTTATCTCTTTTGCTTGATTTCCAAACTTTAAATATTTGATTTCGTAGTCAGATTCTAAGTCTTTGAAGGTTTCTTCTATTTCATTTAAGAACTTTGTTTTGTAGAATGTGGAGTCCTTTGACATTAGAATTGAAGAGGAATTATCTTGTGCTATAAGTATAATTGGCTTTTGAATTTCTTGGTCTTTTACTTTGATTGAAGGCATCAAAAAGAGTGAAAAAGCAAGGAAAAGTGCAAGAAATCGGAGTGAGAAAAGCAGGATTCGTTGTTTAAAGGTGTAGGTTTTTGCTCCTTTGGAATAGTGATATAATAGTGAGGCTACTGCAAATGAGAGTAGCAGAATTGGGATTAAATACCATATGGAATAGTTAGTTAGTATCATCTATATATTGAAATTAGCTTATGTTTCTTTCCTTTTTGATGGCTTCGTATGCGTTATTTATCTCCTGAAACTTTTCTTTTGCTGCCTTTTGTGCGTCTTCTCCCAATGAGGAAAGTCTGTCTGGATGATATTTCTTTGCTAATTTTCTATAGGAGCGTTTGATGTCTTCATCAGTGGCATTTCTTTCTACTTGAAGGATGGTATAGGCAGAATCGGCTGTCTTGAAGTACATTGCTTCTATGGTTTTGTAGTCTGCTTCATTGAGCCAAAGCAGTTGTGAGATATAGTAAATCATATCTCTTTCCTTTTGAGAACAGGCTTTATCGGAATTGGCAAGCCCATACAAGTAGTGCAAAAGTTGAAGTCTATTGGGGTAATTGAGGCTTGTTCGGATTTGGGTACACGCTTCTTGGATGTCGATATCCTTCTCTAAAAGCTCCTTAAGTATTGCTAATCGATTATTGGTATGCTCTACTCCGAAGTTGCGAACAAAGAAATTTTTCACAAATTCTAACTCACTTCGCATTACTTTTCCGTCAGTTTTCATTACCTGAGCTGCCAATATGAGTAGACTAATTGAAAAATCTCCCTGCCTTGTTGTGCCAGTTTTATACTCCTTCTTAACAAGTCCTTCTAATAGACTTCCTGCTGCATAGCCTATAAAACCTCCTATGAATCCCCCTCCAAAAAGAAATCCCAAGAGTCCTGTTATCCATTTTATTACTCCCATTTTCTTGTTTTTAAGTATGCAAAGATAGTTATTTTCCACTGTTTACTTTGATTATTATCAATTATAATGTTAATTTTGTGCCTTAAAAATCTTTAAAAATATGGAAGTAATTATTGCATATCTGGCTCTTTTCTTAGGCTCTTTGCTTAGTGGTATTGGCGTTATGGTGTTTAACAAAAGCAGCAAAAGGACTCTCAAACTCATAACTGTATTTGGTGGAGCCTTTTTGTTTGCAGTGTGTTTTGTGGACTTAATACCCTCTATGTTTGAGCCACATGCTCACTCTGATTGTGAACATTCCGACCATTCAATCCTACCTGTTGGGGTTTTTATTCTTGTAGGTTTCCTTATTCAACTCCTTTTGGAGCAACTCTCTCACGGGGCTGAACATGGTCATATTCATAATAATGAAGAGAAGAAAAGCTTAGTTTCATCCATTATGTTGCTTGTTGGTGTGAGCATTCATGCCTTTTTGGAGGGTTTCCCAATTGTGAGTAATGGGGAGCCAAATGTTGCAATGATAACAGGTATTATCATACATAATATACCTTTAAGTATAATTTTGGTTGGTGCATTTCTGCAAAGTGGATTGTCAAAAGGGAAGTCATTGATGCTCCTAAGTGTGTTTGCAGTTATGGCAATTATTGGCTCTTTGCTCAACCAAAACCTTGAAATCCTGCATCCATATCAAAACATTATTCTTGGTTTAGTTGTAGGTATTCTACTGCATGTTTCAATAACTACCCTATTCGATTCTGAAGAAAGTCATGAGTATAATCTAACTCGTTTTGTGATTGTAATCTTAGCTTTTGCAATAGTAATTCTTCTTCCTGCACATACTCATTAGAAGATACTGAAAATCTTAACTTAAACTCTGAAGAAAGTAAACCTATAACTTTAGGGGTTGTAAAGTTTAACTTTGGAGGGTGTAAAGTTTAACTTTGGAGGGTGTAAACTCATAACTTTAGGGGTCGTAAAGTTTAACTTTGGAGGTACTGAAGTTTAACTTTGGAAATGATGGACTAAGGATTTGGGCATAAAAAAAATAGAGAAAGACATCGTATCTTCCTCTATTTTGGGTATTTATAAACCTTATTCTTTATATTAAATATCTGAGGTTATAGTAGTTTTTTCTTTAGTTTATCAATCATATCAACGGTCATTGACTCGAGATTAAACTTAGGTTTGAAGCCCCATTCTTCTCTTGCACAAGTATCATCCATCCAGTTTGGCCATGAGTCAGCTATCTTTTGACGTACCTCATCTAACTTATATTCCATCTTAAATGTAGGGATATGCTTTTGGATTTCCTTGTATATTTCCTCTGGATTAAAGTGCATTGCAGTAACGTTGAAGGAGTTTCTGTGGATTAGTTTCGTTGGGTCAGCTTCCATAATGTTTATTGCTGCATCCAGTGCATCAGGCATATACATCATGTCTAATTGAGTATTTTGATTCAATGGACAATAGAAAGTTTCGCCCTTAACTGCTGCATAATATATCTCAACAGCATAGTCTGTAGTTCCTCCACCAGGGAGTGTAACGTTGGAAATCAAGCCTGGATACCTTACAGAACGAGCATCCACACCAAATCGAGCGTAATAATAATCACCCAATAACTCTCCAGCCACCTTAGTTATACCATAAATTGTGTTGGGTCTTTGAATTGTATCTTGAGGTGTTCCATTCAAAGGAGTAGAAGCTCCAAAAGCTCCTATTGAACTTGGTGTAAAGATAGCACAGTTGTTCTCTTTAGAAACTTCCAAACAGTTCAACAAAGCACCCATACCAATATTCCAGCCCAACATAGGATTCTTTTCTGCTGTAGCTGAAAGGATTGCAACAAGGTTATAGATAGTGTCAATCTTATATTTCTTAACAATTGCATCAATCTCTTCACCCTTTGTAGCATCACATTGTTCTACTGGACCACTTTGCATTATCTCATCTCTAAGAGGGAGTTTGATATCCGTAGCAACAACATTTGCTCCTCCATAAACCTCTCTCAAACGCATCGTAAGCTCTGATCCAATCTGTCCACCAGAGCCTAATACTAATATTTTATTCATATATTATTTATACTAAAATTTCTATTTCAAAACTCCCAATTCTTTACCAACCTTTGTGAAAGCAGCAACACACTTATCCAAATGTTCTATTTCGTGAGCAGCAGAAAGCTGAACTCTAATTCTTGCTTGCCCTTTTGGAACAACAGGATAGTAGAATCCAGTAACATAAATACCTTCTTCTTGCAAGCGTGCAGCAACATCTTGAGATAGTTTAGCATCGTAAAGCATAACAGCACAAATTGCAGATTGAGTTGGTTTAATGTCAAATCCAGCTTCCTTCATCTTTTGAACAAAGTATGCAGTATTTGCATGTAATTTATCTTGAAGAGTATTAGTTGACGCAATCAAATCGAAGGTTGCAATACCAGAGGCAGCAATCATTGGAGGGATTGAATTAGAGAAAAGATAAGGACGAGAACGTTGACGAAGCATTTCAATAATTTCTTTCTTACCAGTTGTAAATCCACCAATAGCACCACCGAAAGCCTTTCCTAAAGTACCTGTAAGTATTTCTATCTTACCTCTAAGGTTAAATTCTTCAGTTGTACCTCTTCCTGTTCTACCACAAACACCAGCAGAGTGAGACTCATCAACCATAACCATTGCATCATATTTTTGAGCAAGAGCATAAATCTTATCCAAAGGAGCAATATTACCATCCATTGAGAATACACCATCAGTAACAATTAAACGGAAGCGGCAATCCTTAGCATCAATAAGTTGTTTTTCTAAGTCTGCCATATCAGCATTAGCATAACGGAAACGTTGAGCCTTGCAAAGACGTACTCCGTCAATAATTGAAGCATGGTTTAAAGAGTCAGAAATAATTGCATCATCTTCATTTAACAAAGGTTCAAAAACTCCTCCATTAGCATCAAAACAAGCAGCATAAAGAATAGTATCTTCAGTTCCGAAGAATTCAGCAATCTTCTTTTCTAATGCTTTATGCAAATCTTGAGTACCACAAATAAAACGAACAGAGCTCATACCAAACCCTCTTTCGTCCATTGCTTTCTTTGCTGCATCAATAAGTATTTGATTGTCCGAAAGACCAAGATAATTGTTAGCACAGAAGTTCAATACCTCTTTTCCATTGTCAGTCTTAATTCTTGATGACTGCGGAGTGATAATAATTCTTTCTTGTTTGTAAAGTCCAGCCTCTTTAATTCCTGATATTTCTGTTTGAAGGAAACTTTGAAATTTCTCGTACATAAGTCTATATTTTTAATGTTATTACTGTTTTTGTATTATCATAAAACTAAGAGATAATAGTTATATAATAAGCTGCAAATTTAGAAAAAAATATTAACTTTGCCGTGAAAAAAATGGTATTTTATTAATAAGTAATTTTGTTTATGAATATAGTTATTGCAGGTGATGGTGAAGTAGGGTTTCACTTAGCACGTTCTCTTTCAAAGAGCAGACATGATATTACTGTTGTTGACCCTAATTCTGAACTGTTGAAAATGCTTGAAGCAGAATCGGATCTTTTAACCATCGCAGGAAATTCAACCTCTTTGGAAACTTTGCGACAAGCTGAAGTAGAAAAGGCTGACTTATTAATTGCTGTTTTGCATGAGGAAAGCATAAATATCATTACTTGTATGCTTGGTAAGCGTTTGGGAGCAAAAAGAACAATTGCCAGAGTAAATACTCAAGAGTATTTGAATGACATAAACAAAGGAATGTTTAAAGGTATGGGGGTTGATGAACTTGTTTGTCCTGAAAAGATTGCTGCAAAAGAAATATCAAATCTTCTTACTCGAAATATTTCAACAGAGCTGTTTGATTTTGCAAATGGACTACTAAGAATTTATATGATAAGAATTGATAATAAATCACTTTTTATAAACAAAAGTCTTATTGAAGTTGCAAAAGAATATCCTAATTTGGGAATTAGAACAGTTTGTATTATTCGTAGAGGAACAACAATCATTCCTAATGGAGAGGATAAATATATTATTAATGACTTGGTTTACTTAATAACAACTGTAGAGAAGGTAGAGAAAATAAAGGAAATAAGTGGCAAGAAAGATTTTAGTATCAAAAACGCCATGATTGTTGGAGGAGGAAGAATTGGGAGAAGAGCTGCAATAAACCTTCATGATAAGATAAATCTAAAAATAATTGACCAAGACATTGAACGTTGCAATCGCTTAGCAAATGAGTTTGACGATGTAATGATTATTAATGGAAATGGAAGTGATATAAATATGCTTCAAGAAGAAGGAATTAATGAAACAGATGCTTTTATCTCTCTTACAAACTCTACCGAAACAAATATTATGGCTTGCATTTATGCACATAGACAAGGGGTAAAGAAAACAGTTGCTTTGGTTGAAAATGTAAACTATATTGATGTTTCGCAAGACATAGGTATTGACACAATAATCAATAAAAAACTTATTACTGCCAGCTATATAACCCGCTTTACCTTAGGAGGAGAAATTACTTCTTCAAAATGGCTTTCAGGAATTGATGCCGATTTAATTGAAATAACTGCTCATAAGAACTCTTCTATAACAAAGAAACAATTAAAAGACATTCGTTTCCCTAAAGGAGTAAATATTGGAGGAATAATTAGAGAAGGAAAAGCAATAATAGCTAATGGAGATACTCAAATAATGGCTAACGATAATGTTGTTGCTTTCACAATTCCAGAATCAGCTCAAAAACTGATAAATCTTTTTAGCTAAATGATAATTGCCAAAAGTTTCAACACCAAAGTCCTATTATATATTTTGGGATTAACAATAAGCTTTATTGGCTTATGTTTTATTCCCTCAATAATAACTGCCTATATCTTTCAAGAACCTACTTTAATTGTTTTTTCTTTTTCATTAATCTTTGCATTAGTAATTGGAGGTTCAATAATGTATGCAAACAGAAAGTACCCTCAAAGTCTAACTAAAAAAGAAGGTAGAGCTGTTGTAGGACTAATTTGGAGTATCGCTCCAATAACTGCTTCAGTCCCTTTTTTACTACTTCCTCAATACTTTTCAAGTCCAATTAATGCACTCTTTGAATCATTTTCCGGCTTCACAACAACAGGCTCTTCCATACTTCATAATATTGAAAGCGTACCAAAGAGTGTTTTAATTTGGAGAGCTTTAACACAATGGATTGGAGGTTTGGGTATAACATTATTTATTATAATGTTTATGAAAAACTTCCGTAATGGCTCAAACTATCTGTTTAATGCTGAATTTACTTCCATTGATAAAGAAAAAATTCATCCACATATAAAACAAACCGTATCTCGAATATTTTTAATTTATTTAAGCTATACCATTTTGGCTTTCACCCTACTCTTTTTTGGAGATATGGATACCTTTACAGCTATTTGTCATAGTCTTTCAACCATTTCAACAGGAGGATTTACAACAGTTAATGGGAATATAGGACAATTCTCTTCCTATACTCAATATGTGATAATGGGATTAATGTTCCTTTCTGGCATTAGTTATGTTTTAGTTTATTGGCTATTTAAAGGCAAAGCAGAGAAACTATTTAAAGATGAGCAAACAAAGGTATACACATTAATCATTCTTATAGGTACAATAACACTTTTCATTTCATTATTCTTTTTCCACGATCATAACTTTGTTGTAAGCTTAAAATCATCGCTCTTTCATATAGTTTCAGTTGTATCAACCACAGGCTACTATATGCCAGAGGCACAAGACTTCGGACTATTTGCAGTTGTGTTTATAATAATATTAATGTTTATTGGAGGCTCAAGCAGTTCATCATGCACAGGATTAAAAATCATTAGAGTAATAATACTATATAAATATCTACAGCAATCCTTCAAGCAAATGTTTCACCCACGAGCTATTTTACCAATAAGATATAATAAAGTAGCATTAGTTGATGAAGCGACAGGACTTGTTTTCGGATTTTTCTTTCTTTATCTAATGATATTTATTCTTGGAGCATTTATCCTAACCATTTTAGGCAATGAATTCCTTCCTTCCATAGCCCTATCAGCCTCCAACCTAAGTAATGTTGGACCAGTTGTTGGATATATATCACCCGAAACAACCTACGACACACTTAACGATGGTTCTAAAATAACATTAATGATTTTAATGATAATAGGACGATTGGAGATTTTCTCATTCTTAGCAATGTTCTCCAAATCAATTTGGACTAAAGATTAAAAGAAATTCCATATAGATTATTTTACTTTTGCTTTACAAATTCCAAGTTCTAAAGAATTAAACATAAAGAACAACTAAATAACTATTAGTAGTTATCTAGTTTTATCTTTTTACCCATTATTAGGGATTTCACAGCCTTTAAACTCATTGTAATTTTGCATCAGAAATTTTAAATGCAAAATACAATGAAAAAAAGATTAAGTTTTAGAGTAAAGTCAATACTATTGATTGCACTTGTCCTTATGGGCTTTTCTTCTTTAGCACAGGAGTCAAGCCCAAATACATTTATTGGTGGATATGCAGAAGGTTCATATTCTCAGCCTTTACAAAAAGGAGTAAGATATAATGGTAAAGCTGACTTCCAAAGAATGGTCCTATACCTTGGACATAATTTCAACGATAGATTAAGCTTCTTTAGCGAAATTGAGGTAGAACACTCAAAAGAGATTTGGCTAGAACAAGCTTATCTACAATATAAAATTATGCCTCAATTATCACTTAAGGCTGGGAACTTATTAATTCCTATGGGGATAATAAATCAAACACACGAACCAAATACATTTAATGGTGTATTTAGACCAACTATTGATAATCTCATTATTCCAACAACATGGAGAGAGATGGGATTTGGAGCAAATGGAAAATTTGATTGTATAGGCCTAGATTATCAGGTTTATATGGTTAACAGTCCTCTAAGCTATAGCGACAAGGGTTTGTTTTCTGCTAATAAGTTTATGAGAGACGCCAGACAAAAGGCAGCTGAAGCAATTACAAGTAATTTTAATTATACTGCAAGGTTAGAATGGAATAAGGTTCCTAACCTAAAACTTGGTTTATCTGGTTATTTCGGTAAAACCTCATCATCCTTATATAATGGATTAAAAGAAGATCAAAGTTCATCAAAGGCAGATAGCTCAGTCCTTGGAATATCTATGATTGGAATTGATGCACAATATAAAATTGGGGCATTAAGCCTAAGAGCGCAAGGAGTAAAGAGTTGGATTGATAACACAGAGGAATATAATAAACTCACAAATCAAAAAGTCGGTTCTCAAAACTATGGAGCATATTTCGAAGCCTCTGTGGATATTCTTAAACTTGCAAGCATAGATACAGAGAAAGAATTAAATATCTTCTCAAGATATGAGATTTATGACACACAAAGCAAGGTCGTAGCAAACATAGTAAAAGATGATAAGCTAACAAGAAATGACCTAACCTTTGGACTTGGGCTTAAACTTTCAAGCAATGCAGTAGTAAAAGCAGATTATACAATAACAAACAATAAAGCAAAAACAGATATTCCCGACCTATTGAACTTTGGGATAGGATTAAGTTTCTAAACAAATAAATGATTTTAGCCATGAAAACCAGCCTAATTTACCTTATTCTTACAATTACCTCACTTCTTTCTTTTGCGCAAAGTTCCTTAACTAAGCAGCAAGAGAAGAAATGTAAGAATATTATTGAAAATGTCTTTAATAAAACAGGTTTACAATACAATACAACACAAGACAAAGATGTTCAAAGAATAATTTCGAATAATAAAACTATTGGATACTATTCTCTAATGAATGCCAAGGGTAAGATAGGCTGGTTTAAAATCATTATCATATATTCTTCTGACCTAACAATTAAAAAGGTATATATTGCTGAGTATAACGAAACAAGAGGAGGCGAAATAACAAATCCCAAATACCTTTCAAAGTACGAGGGGCTTAACGCCAAAACACAAAAACCAAAGGTTGATGCAATAAGTGGAGCAACTATTTCGTCCAATTCATTGAAGAAAGCGATAGAGTTATCCAACAAAAAACTTATATTTGCAATCTAGAACAATCATTATTTACTGATTATGAATCACTATCTATTTTCATCGAATATGAAGCTTGCAGACATAATAATGTCTAATTATAGATTGCTTTCTGTTCTTAGCAGATTTAATATAAATCTTGGCTTCGGAGATAAAACAATAAATGAGATTTGTGACCAAAAACATATCTCAGAAGATTTATTTCTAATGATTTGTAATATCTATAATTTCAAGGACTATCTTCCCTCTATTGAGGAAATAAAGAAAATAGAGATAAATGAGCTTATTGGTTTTTTAAAGAAATCACATAATCTATTCATTAATCAAGATATTAAAGAGATTGAAAACAGCCTAAATAATATGTGTTCCTATTGTAGTGGCAATCACCTAAGTCTTCTGATGAAATTCTTCGAAGATTATAAGAAAGAGGTCATCAACCACTTAAACTATGAAGAAACAGTAGTTTTCCCATATATAAACTCCTTACTAAAAAAAGAAGAGGTTAATTATCATATTAATCAATTTGAGGAGAATCATACTAATATTGAAGACAAGCTTAGCGACTTAAAGAATATAATAATAAAATACCTTCCAGAGATTTGTTCGCCAGAGCAAAGAACAATGTTATTACAAAGATTGTTTCTCTTCCAAGAGGAATTATTCACTCACTCAATAATAGAAGATAAAATACTAATCCCCTTAGTCGAAGAAATAGAAAAAGGATATGAAGCAAAATAAACAATACAGAATTGTAGTTATTGAGCCCTCTCCAATTATTATTTCTGGGATTAAGCACCTAATCGAAAACAGCAAAGACTTTCTATATATTGGAAGTATTACCGATATGGAGTTTCTTATTCAGAGGCTAACTCCATTGCGTCCAGAGATTATTATTATAAATCCTTCTATCATAGATTTTCACAAAAGAAGTTCCGTTCATAGTTTATTTCATAATTTCAGTGATGCCTCTATTGTTGCTCTTTGTTATAATTTTATCGACAGCAATACTCTTAAACAATTCGATGGGATTATAGAGATAAACGACGACAAGCTTAAGATAGAGAATACACTAATAAACTCAGTAAATAAAAACAAGAATTCAGAAACTCCAGACTCTTCTGAGCTTTCCGATAGGGAGAAAGAGATATTAATCTCAATAGCCAAAGGCTTTCAAAACAAAGAGATTGCCGATATTCATAATATCTCAATCCACACCGTTATCTCACACAGAAAGAATATTACAAGGAAAACAGGCATAAAATCAGTCTCAGGACTAACCATCTACGCCCTACTAAACAACCTAATAAACCAAAACGAATTCAACTAAAAATAGTCTGAATAAATTAAACTATATATTTTAGAAAGTTAGACCCAAATTCAAACTCATTGAGTAAGAGTTTTTAATTTCATTAGTATATCCAAAGTATAGATCATAATAATTAACAAATTCCATTTGTTGAACCTCTATTTCAAATCCAAGATATAATGCAGACTTTTCATAAACTCTTATACAAACTCCAATAGCAGGATTAATAAGATAACCCTTTTTCCCAAAAGACTTAAAAGCATCGAAATTATATCCAGCACTAATTGAAAAATAAGGAGATACCCTTCTATCAATAAAATTAATCTTTAAGTCAAAAACCAATGGTACTAAAGCGGTAGAATTAATAAAATAATATCTCAACCCAGAGCCAACTCCAATAGAAACATAAGGATTAAATTGATAGCCTCCTAGCAAATTAATCTTAAATCTATCCAAACCATATTCACCAACACCAAATTGATATCCAGGTTCAAACACACCTTTAAAACCAGTTTTTAAACCATTGTTATTTCCAAAAGATGTAGATACCAAAAGTAAAAGCAATACTGAAAACAATGTTCTTTTCATAAATTTTTTATTTAAACAATATGCAAATTTACAAATTAATTTTCCGTCATGCGGGATTTGTACTCCCGCACGTCTTTATTATTAGGATTTTCAATCCGATACTTATTCATTACTAACTTTTTATTTCTTTTCAATGTTCAAAGGTAGAAAAATATTTTTATATATTGTTTATTCTTTTCGACTTTATTTTTTAAATGGATATGTTTTTTACAAACCTTTTACCATTTAGGGGAATCTTATTAATTGTTACAGAGTTTAAGGAGTTTAAAGAGCTTAAGGACATTAGAGTCTTTAAAGTCCTTTGTGTCCTTTGTGAAAGGTGAAATTTTGTTTCTGTAAGAGTGCGGGAGTCGGAAATCCCGCACAACGGAAAAGTAAAATTTTGTTTCAGTAAAATAAAACTAAGAATGAAAAAAATAAACCTTGATATAAGTAAATTTAAATAGGGGATAATTCTTCGTAAACGGCGAATAAATCTACAAACTCCTTATAAAAAACTTTTTAATCAAGGACTTTTTACCCTAAAGATGTACATCTTTCATACCAAAAGATGTGCATCTTTCACTATAAAAGATGTGCATCTTTTTTTTAAGTATATTCTAAGGATTGGAGGTTGTTCTCCAGAAATTGAATTTAGGATAAATAGTCCTAAATAAACCTAATGAATGGTTTACATCTGCAAATATACGAAATTATTTTGAATTGAGTGTTATAGTTTCACTAATTGTTTCCCCAAATTTGCAAAGCAAATGAGAAAGTTAAGAATGGAGGATATTTTTACCTTTTACTTCTTACTTAAATTGAGATTATAAGCACTGAAGGGATGCTATTTAGCCAATCTTTCTTTAGTTGGAATAGTTTATTGAAATTTTTAAAGCTAACTATTATTAAATCTTGTGAGGCAATTAGGTTTTCGCTTATGTCTTTGTAGGTTATTATGTTAATACTATCTAAATAGTTATCTTCATAAGTACTTAGGCTTTGCTTTATGGATGATTTATCGTTGGGGATATAGTCTAAGATTGTTATTGAAGAGTATTCGTTATCAATAAATTTCTTGGAATACTTATTTAAATAGACGTCTTCTTTGTCAAAATATATAAAAAGTATATTATCAAATTTCTTTATTTCTTTGTCTAACAATATTCCAACGGGCATTTTTGTTTTTTTCTCAATTGCTCTTGTGTTAAGGTCAATTATGGAGGTTTCTAAGAGAGGTTCTCTTCCTCTTACAGTGTTGAGAAGTTTTTCTGGATTGATGATTTTGGTTGTAAAACCCAAAACTCGTCCTAAGAGTGTTCCATAGAATATTGATTCTTCACTGTCCATTAGCAAAAAGTCGTAATTGCCTTGATTGGCAAACTCCACCACTTCTGTTTGAAAGTTGTTTGAAACCTTAAAGAATGATATTAGCTTTCTATCCAAGTTATTTGCTGCGTTGACAATTGGCTTAAAGCTTTCCTTTTCAATTTGCTCTGTATTCATTTGTGATAGTCCATTGGAAGGAGCAATATGTATGGCTGTTATTGGTGATTGAGCATTTGTTTTCTTTGTTAATGAGTTGGCTATTCTTACTAACGATGTGCTGGTTTGAGCATTTCGAAAAAAGAGAAGGATTTTATCTTTTGAAGACTCTAAATCTTTAATATCTATTTTGTTTGTTTTAAATATCTTTTCAATTCCACTTAATGAAAGTCCTGTCATAAAGGTTGTTATTAGTGCCATAAGAATTAGCATTACAAATATCTCTGCATTCAACACTCCCAAATCGTAACCAATATTCAATACCACAATTTCCATTAAGCCTCGAGTGTTCATTAGTGTTCCTAATGTTAAACTGTCTTTCCAGCTTTGTCCAACGAACTTTGCAGCAGCAGCACTTCCTATAAATTTCCCCGCAATAGCAACAGCAATTATAATTCCTGTTAGCTCCCACAAATTAGAATTATCAATTAATCCTATTTCTGTTTTCAATCCACTTATAACAAAGAAAATAGGTAAGAAAAGCACTAAGGCAACATCTTCAATTTTTTCAATAAAAAGTTTTCTAAAACGGATATTCTCAGGCATAATTGTTCCTGCCATAAAAGCTCCAAAGAGAGCATGAATTCCTATTGTTTCTGTTATAAAAGAAGATATTAGCAAAACCAAAAAGACAATAACCACTAAGGTTTTATTTAGTGAAATATCGGATTTGGATGAGCTAACAATTTTCTTTAAGAAAGGACGTACCACAGAAATCATTAAGAATACATAGGCTATTGCAAAAACTATGGTGTAAATTGAACTTGCAAAGGAGCCAGCCTTAACAACTGCAATAATCACTGCCAGCAAACACCAAGCAGTTATATCATTTATTGCGGCACATATTAGGGATAAAGCACCTATTTTGGTTTTGTGAAGTCCTTTTTCCTGAACAATTCTTGCCAAAACAGGAAAAGCTGTTATACTCATTGAAATTCCTATAAAAAGACTAAAGGAAGAAAAAGGAATATTTGTTGGAGCAAAAGAAGGATAAAGATAATAGGCCAATCCAATTCCTAAGGCAAAAGGGATAATTATACTTGCATGACTTATAACTGTTGCTTCGTAGGCTGTATTTTTTAAAACCTTCAAATTAAGCTCCATTCCAATAACGAACATAAACAAAACAAGCCCAACTTGGCTAAGTATTTGAAGTCCTCCAAGTGATTCCTTTGCAAAAAGAAAATTAGAAAATTCAGGGAAATAAGTTCCCAAAAGAGATGGTCCAAGAACAATACCTGCAAGAATTTCACCAATAACTACTGGCTGCCCCATCTTCTTAAAGAAAAAGCCTATACCTCTTGCAACAATTATTATTGCAATAATTTGCAGAATTAATAAGCCAACAGAATGCTTAAGATTGTGAGAAATAAAATTAGAAAAATCTTGAAAAGGAGTATTCTTTGAAATATTTCTTATTATTTCACGCCCTGTTTCAAGGTCTTTACCTATATAAATTATATAGAAAATAAGAGCTGTGAATAGGCTCGTTATTATCAAATAAAAGAAAGTCCCTTTATATTTTTTCATAAAAGAAAATCTTATATAATAATTACTCCCTCAAATACTTTTTCAACTGAGCCTTGAAGAAAGATATTAGAATAGGTGTTTTGAGAAGTTTTTTCAAAAAATACTTTCAACTCCCCTCCTTTTGATTGAATGGTAATTGGTGATAGGTTTAGTTTATATTTATCTGCATAAGCAATGGCTGAGGCTGTTATTCCTGTTCCACACGAAAGGGTTTCGTCCTCTACTCCTCTTTCATAGGTTCTTATTTTCAAGAGTCCCTGTTCTACTACTTGAATAAAATTTGCATTAGTCCCTTTATATTTCTCAAAACGCTTATCATAACGTATTGCACTGCCTTCTTGCTTAATATTGATTTGAGAAACATCTTCAACCTCTTTAACAAAATGAGATGTACCTGTGTTTAGATATTGTCCATCATCAAACAAAGTAATCTCACTTACATCTTTTAAACTCAATTTAACCAAAGAATGATTATTCTCCCAGCTAATGATTTGAGCAAAATGTAATCCATCAGGAGCAATAAAACTTGTTTCTTTATCAATTATGGAAAGGCTTTTGGCAAAGGCTACTATGCTTCTTCCTCCATTTCCACACATCATATCGGAAGAACCATCAGGATTATAGAATTTCATAAGAAAATCTGCTTCGGAGGAGTTTTCCAATAGGATTAAACCATCGGAGCCTATTCCAAAATGTCTATGACAAATCTTTTGAATTTGTTCCTCTGTGAAAGAATATTCTTTAAAACGATTGTCAATTAAAACAAAATCGTTTCCAGAGGCTTGATACTTAACAAAATTTATTGCTCTCATTTTTTGTTAGAAAGTATAGGTACAATTTAAAGCATACTTCAGGGCTTCAACTCTTTTTGATATATCTTTAAATTTTACGTTTTGATACTCAACGCAAAAAGCAATAGAAAAATTGTTTTTAAGTACATAATCTATTCGAGGCGATATTCTATAGTAATTATCAATATCTATTCCTAATCCATAAGCGTTTACGTATCCTTTTGTATTAACATCTAAGTTCTTTGTATATCCTACTAAAACTCCAGGGATAAAGTTACCTATTTTATAGGTGTAGTCGAGCCATGAAGAAAAAATTGTTGTTGGATGATAGGAAAACTTATTATTAATAGTATCGAATGCACTTTCATAATAGCCTCCAATTAATGTCATATCATTTAAGTTATCACCAATAATTGCTTGAGACTTGATGTTATGGTTCTTTGTTTTATAGCTTAAGTAAAGTGAGGTTGAGAAATTATACATTTTTTCATCCATCATTAAAGTTTGGTTATTTGTTGTATATGTTTCTCTTGGTTGAATTGCCTTAAACTCTCCTCCAACTCCTGCGAAGAAATTATCTGAAATATATTGAAAATGTAAATTTAGAATTGGGATAAATGTTCTTACTTGTTGGTTGTAGTCCTTAATTTTATCTACTCCAATTGTTGAATAATCTCTTTGAAAAGCCAAAACAGAAAGGATATTAAACTTCCCAAAAGGGTTATAGTCTAATCGCAATTGATAGAGTCGAGAAAAGGGATGAAAAGGAGCTCCATTGTGCATTTCTCTATTTGAAGGCATAATTTGAGGCACTGTCATTGGATTCCAATACTGACCAGCAATCAATTGAGATTTTTTCCAATTAACTTGCAAATAAGCGTGCCTTAATCTTAAATAATTTGCCATACCATCTGCTTGCCCAGTAAAGTCAACTTCAATAACTCCCAAGAATTTAGCTGCCTCAATATTTCCAAAGTTTAACTTTGTCCCTATTCTGGTTGTTGATGCAGAAAAGTAATGGTTATTTACATCATTTAAATCCTGACCTTTTGCATTATAATTTGGAGCTAAGGGATATAATGAAAACATACCATCAACAGCAGAATAAGTCTTTCGAGTATTGAAGAAATATTGTGCATTAACGTATCCATAAATATCATAGGAGAATCCTGATTTTTCTTGTGAAAAAGATTTAAGTGTAATTAATGAGAGAACTGTAAATATTATTATTCTATAATTTCTAATCATTTAAATTTTATTTCTTTTTAAGGTTAGCAATTGAAAGTATTACTCCAAGAGCCACTCCTAAAAGGGCTGCAAATAATACTTGGAATTCTTTTGGCAACATAAAAGTGATTGTATGTGCTGGATACCAGAAAAAAGGAATTGTCTTTTTGAATACAAATCCCCATTGCACTTTCCAATTAAGGTTTTCAATAATTCTTCCAAAAGGTATTGGGGTAAAGAATCCTGTGAAAGAACCTTTATTTGCTAAAATATGAGTATCTGTTACTTTGTGAACGGTCATAAAAACAGGAGCAAAGAAAGAGTTCATAAACAAAGAAACACAAAAAGCATAAAGAAGTCTCATTCCAAAGGTTTGCTCTGAAAGATTTGCTCCATTGATATTTAAGCCAAAGTAATCAAAAAGTCCAAAGGTTCCTCTTGCAAATAATCCCATAGCAATTGTAATCACTACTCCCAATACTCCCCAAACAAAAGCTCTTGGCAAAAGTCCAAATCCTTTTTCATTATAAACTCCTTTTGATATCCTTAATCCAATACTTTCCCCTAAGGTTGCCAAAATAGCAAATTTAAAGAAAGCTAAAAGGAAATATCTCCAATCCTTAGCTCCACTCCATTGCATAAACCATTCTCTTAATGGCTCAACTATAATAAATAGAGCAATCACCCCGATAACTATCAGGGTGATTAATATATCTTTTAATTTCATTAGTTTTGAGGTATTTCTTCTTGTTTGTTAGTTAACTGACCTTCCAATTCTGCAATCCTTTTGCTTGAACGAACAATTTGTTTGTTTGCTTGAGAGAACTTATAAGATATTGCAAAAGTGTTATAAACTATTATTCCACAAGATGCAACAACAATCACAAAACAAATCCAATACTTGAATTTCTCCAATTGTGGAGAATATTGCAAAAGGAACATAGCTATTATTAATACGGAGGAAACTAAATTCCAAAGAACTTTCTTATTCATATTATTATTTGTTTTTTTATTTTTCAATTCTAATACGAGCATCAACAGCAACAACAGCATTCGCAGAACCTAAAAGAGGATTTAAGTCCATTTCTGCAATTTCAGGAGCAGCTTGAACAAGAGCACTTACTCGAGCAATTTGGTCTGCATATAATTCTTCATTAACTGGTTCTTGTCCACGAACTCCTTGAATAATTTTATAACTTTTCAAACTCTTAATCATTTGTTTTGCTTCACCTATTCCAATTGGAGCAAGATTTGATTGAACATCTTTTAAAACTTCAATGAATATTCCTCCAATTCCACACAGAACTTGATGTCCGAAAAGTTCAGTACGCATAGCTCCTATGTAAATTTCTGTTCCAAAAAGCATTTGAAGTGTTTGAACAGCATATGTGTCTTTTATCTTCATTAATCTATCAAACTCTCTTCTTATTGTTTCTTCATCTTTAACATTTAAAACAACTCCACCAACATCACTCTTATGAACAGGACCAACAACTTTCATTACCAAAGGATAACCAAACTCTCTTGCAAAAGCAATTGCATCTTCAACTTTATCGGAAGAAACTTCGTTAGAGTGTTTTATTCCTGCAGCATCAAGCAATTGATACATTGGTTTTGTGTCTAAGTATCCATCTTCAGAAGCTTCAATGATTTCTCTTACCTTCTTAATATCAATACTTACTAAGTCTTTTTTATCAATACATGGTTTTGGAGTTGATTTGATTTTTGCTAAAGCTGTTCCTAAAACAGTTTCTTCAGGGAAATAGTTATTTCCTTTTGAAACGAAATCATTAACTTCATCTTTAGCAACAAGAGTTGAAGGCATAATTGGGAAAATAGGTTTTTTGGATGTTTTCATCTTTTGATCAATTACTGCATAAGCATCAAAGATTTTATCCAAACCTGGTGTACCAAAAATTATACACATTGCGTCAATATTATCAAAATCATTGTTGCAAGCATCAATAATCTTTCCTAATTGTTCTGGTGTTCCTGTTGCTAAAAAGTCAATTGGATTTCCAACAGATGAGCCAGGGAAAAGTTCTGATAAAAGTTTATCTGCTTTTTCTCCTTCAATATGCGGAACTTCCATTTTTCCTCTACTTAAAGCATCAGTTAGCATAACTGCTGGACCTCCAGCATGAGTTATAATGGCAATATTCTTTCCTTCAAATTCAGAATAAGTAAATATTGCTCCTACAGTAATTAACTCTTCTCTACCATTGCAACGTACAATTCCTGCCTTGCGGAAAAGAGCATCAACAGCAACATCTGGAGAAGCTAATGCTCCTGTGTGAGAAGAAGCTGCTCTCGAACCTGCTTCCGAACCACCTGATTTAATTGCAGCAATTCTGCATCCTTTGTTATATAGAGATGCAGCATGCTTAAGCAGTTTTGCTGGGTTTTTAATATTTTCTGCATACATTAAAATAACCTTTGAAGAAGTTTCAGGGTTGTAAACTTCATCATGGTATTCCAAAATATCTTCAATCCCCAATTGAGCAGAGTTTCCAACTCCCCAACAATGATTAAAATGCAATCCTTGTTGAATTCCAATATCCATTATGAAACATCCTGTTGCTCCTGATCCAGTTATGAAATCAACTCCTTTTGAAGAAGATTTTGGAAACGGTTTAGAGAAAATTGCATGATGGAAAGGAGTAAAAATACCAGTACAGTTAGGTCCTATTAAAGAACCATTATTATCTTCAATTATCTTTACAATTCTTTTTTCAAGTTCTTTTCCTTCATTGCTTTCTTCACCAAATCCTGCAGAAATAATAATATATGCTTTTGTTCCTTTTTCTTGAGCCAAAACTCTTACTGTTTCTTCTGTAAATTTTGCTGCAATTGCAATTACTGCCATATCAACTTGAGGAACTTCATTAACATTATGATAACATTTTACTCCCTGAATTTCATCTTCTTTTGGATTTACAACATATAAACTTCCTTTAAAATCTCCTTCAATAATGTTTCTCAAAACAGCTCCACCAGGTTTTGTTGTGTCATTTGATGCTCCAATAACCACAATACTTCTTGGATTAACCAATTCTTTAGTAACCTTTGTACTCATATCTTAATATCGTTTTTTAATTTATTATTATATATCAATTTAGCTTGCAAAGGTATAAAATAAATGGAAATAAACTAACTTAAAGTAGTAATAATTGCAAAATTTGGCTCTTCTAAAAATAATACATAACTTTGCCAATTCATAATTTAAAATATTAAATACCTAAACTTAGATATATGAAAAGGATTGATATCAATCAAGCAGTTGACCTTATAAAGGACGGAATGACAATAATGGTAGGTGGTTTTTTGGGAGTTGGTGCTCCTAATGATATTATTAAAGCCATTGTAAAATCAGGAAAGAAAGACCTTACAATAATTTGCAACGATACTGCATTTCCAGAATGTGGAAGCGGATTGTTTGTTGCAAATCGTTTAGCAAAAAAAGTTATTGCTTCACATATTGGAACAAACCCAATTGCAGGAGATATGATGCTTAATGGAGAAATTGAAATTGAGCTTGTTCCTCAAGGAACTCTTATTGAACAAATTCGTTGCGGAGGATCTGGTTTAGGTGGAGTTTTAACCCCTACTGGATTAGGAACAATGGTTGAAAAAGGAAAACAAATAGTAAATGTTGATGGGAAAGATTTTCTTTTAGAAAAACCACTCAGAGCAGATGTTGCCTTAGTTGGAGCAAGCATTACAGACTCTTATGGGAACTTAGTTTTTAGAGGAACAACCAAAAACTTCAACCCATTAATTGCAATGGCAGCCGATATTGTTATTGCTCAAGCTACTGAAGAGGTTGAAAAATTAGAACCTCACGAAATTCATACCCCTTATTTATTCATTGATTACTTAGTAAAATAATAAAGCAAATATATTAAAACATAAAAAACTATGACTACAAAATCAGTAATTAGAGTTAGAATGAGCATGCACGATGCTCATTATGGCGGAAATCTTGTTGATGGAGCAAAGATGTTAAACCTTTTCGGAGATGTTGCAACAGAACTATTAATAATAAATGACGGAGACGAAGGACTTTTTTGCGCTTACGATAGTGTTGAATTCTTAGCACCTGTTTATGCAGGAGACTTCATTGAAGCAGTAGGAGAAATAACCTCTGTTGGAAATTCATCAAGAAAAATGAAATTTGAAGCAAGAAAGGTTATTGTTCCAAGAACAGATATTTCAGCTTCTGCAGCAGACGTTTTGGAAGAACCAATTGTTGTTTGTAGAGCAACAGGAACTTGCGTTGTACCAAAACAATGTCAAAGAAAAAATAAATAATAATTCAAGAAATTAAACTATGGAAAAGTTAATTATAACAGCTGCAATATGCGGTGCAGAAGTGTTGAAGGAGCACAATCCTGCTGTTCCTTACACTATTGAGGAATGTGTTAGAGAAGCTAAATCAGCTTATGCAGCTGGTGCTTCAATTATTCATCTTCACGTTAGATGGGATGATGGCACTCCTACTCAAGACAAAGAAAGATTTAGAGTAATAATGGAGGCAATTAAAAAAGAATGTCCAGATGTGATTATTCAACCTTCAACAGGTGGAGCAGTTGGAATGACTGATGATGAAAGACTTCAGCCAACTGAATTATGTCCAGAAATGGCAACACTTGACTGTGGTACATGTAATTTTGGTGGTGATGATGTATTCGTAAATACTGAAAATACAATAAAATACTTTGGAGACAGAATGATTGAAAGAGGTATTAAGCCAGAACTTGAAGTATTTGATAAGAGTATGATTGAAATGGCTTTAAGACTTCATAAAAAAGGTCATATTGTAAAACCAATGCACTTTGACTTTGTTATGGGAGTAAATGGTGGAATTGGTGGAGACATTAGAGACTTCTCTTTCCTTAGAGGTTCAATTCCTGCTGATGCAACCTATACTGTTGCTGGTGTAGGTCGTTTTGAATTCCCTCTTGCTGTTTTAGCCATCATTGATGGAGGACATGTTAGAGTTGGATTTGAAGATAATGTTTATGTTTCAAAAGGAGTTTTAGCAAAATCAAATGGAGAACTTGTTGAAAAGGTTGTTCGTTTGGCAAAAGAATTTGGAAGAGAAATTGCTAATCCAAAAGAAGCAAGAGAAATATTAGGTTTAAAACCATTATAATATTTTTTCATAATAATATACTAAGCGAGCAGATGAGAAATCTCCTCGCTTTTTTTATTTTCTATTCAGTTTTTTATATCTTTGCAGAAAGGTATTAAAAACCACAAGACCATTTATAACAATAGATATGCAGGTTAATCTCTTAGATACAAAAATTGAATTTCTAAAAGGAGTTGGCGAGAAGAAAGCTAAGGTCTTAAACAAAGAACTTGGCATCACTACTTACCGTGACCTCATATCCTATTATCCTTACCGCTATGTTGATAAAAGTAATTTCGTTCAAATTAAGGATATCCAATCGGAAGAAGTTTTCATTCAAATTAGAGGAAAAGTCATTGGAATGGAAATTCTTGGAATTGGTGCAAAAGCAAGACTTTCTGTTAATTTTGCTGACCAAACAGGAAAGGTTGAATTAGTATTCTTTAAAGGAATAAAATGGATTAAAGAAAGCATTAAGCAAGGAAAAGAATATGTAATTTTTGGTAAGCCTTCACTTTTTAAAGGAACTTATAATTTTGCACATCCTGATATTGAACCATTAGAAACATACCTTGCCTCACAAGAAAACCTGACTCAAAAGTTCTCCCCTCTCTACAACACTTCCGAAAAAATGAAAAATGCCTTCTTAAACTCTAAGGCTATTTCCAATTTAATGCGTGTTCTGATTGGACAAGTTAAAGGATATATTGCAGAGAGTCTACCAAAATACATAATAGACAATTATCATTTAATCTCTCTTGAAGAAGCCTTAATACAAATACATTTCCCCTCCTCTACTGAATTACTTTCAAAAGCAAAGGCAAGACTAAAATTTGAAGAGCTATTCTTTATGCAACTTGAACATCAACTCCTAAAAACTATTAGAGTTGAGAAGTCGCAAGGATTAATCTTTTCAATGGTTGGCAATGTTTTTAATGATTTCTTCAATAACTACCTGCCTTTTCCCTTAACAAATGCTCAAAAAAGAGTGATTAAGGAAATACGCAACGATATGAGAACGGGGCATCAAATGAATCGTTTATTGCAAGGAGATGTTGGAAGTGGGAAGACTTTGGTTGCTCTTTTAAGCATGCTTATTGCAATAGACAATGGTTTTCAAGCAACAATTATGGCTCCAACCGAAATATTGGCTCAACAACATTATGTTTCCATAAAGAAATTCTTGGGCGATATGCCTCTTGAAGTTGCACTACTAACAGGAAGCACAAAGCAAAAAGAACGCAATGTTATTCTTCCTAAATTAGAGGAAGGTAAAATAGATATTATTATTGGCACACATGCTTTGATTGAAGACAAGGTTAAGTTTTCCAATTTGGGTTTATGCGTAATTGATGAACAGCATCGTTTTGGAGTTGAGCAAAGAGCAAAAATGTGGACAAAGAATCATACAGCACCACATATTTTAGTGATGACAGCAACCCCAATTCCTCGAACTCTTGCAATGACAGTGTATGGAGACTTGGATATTTCAGTAATTGATGAGTTACCTCCAGGAAGAAAGCCAGTTCAAACAGCTCATTTCTTCGATAAAGACCGTCTTAGAGTCTTTGCATTTATAAGAAATGAAATAAAATTAGGAAGACAGATATATGTTGTTTACCCTCTAATTAAAGAATCCGAAACATTAGACTTAAAAGATTTGATGGATGGTTACGAAAGCATAGTTAGAGAATTTCCTTTGCCAGAGTTTCAAATAAGCATTGTTCATGGAAAGATGAAACCTCAGGACAAGGAATATGAAATGGATAGATTCAAGAAAGGGATAACAAATATTATGGTTTCCACCACAGTAATAGAAGTTGGAGTTGATGTTCCCAATGCTTCTGTTATGATAATTGAAAATGCTGAACGCTTTGGACTTTCCCAATTGCACCAATTGCGTGGAAGAGTTGGTAGAGGAGCAGAAAAGTCTTATTGCATTTTAATGAGTAGCTACAAACTATCTTCCGAAGCAAAGGAAAGACTTGGAGCTATGTGTGGCACAAATGACGGATTTGAAATTTCAGAAATAGACCTACGTCTTCGAGGACCTGGCGACATTGCAGGAACAAAGCAAAGTGGATTATTAGATTTAAAGATTGCCAATATAGTTAAAGATGAGCCTATTTTAAAAGCTGCAAGAAACACAGCAATTGAAATAGCGCAACAAGACCCAATGCTAATCACTCCACAAAATCAAAAACTAAAAGAATACTTCCAAAGAACCAAACCCCAAATAGACTTCTCTCAAATTTCGTAAAACTCATAATGTTCAATATTCTGGACAAAAACGCAATATTTGTTTAAAATAACAAACATTATCGGAAATAAATCCCATTTCTAACTCTTTTATCAAAGCTTTAATCTCACTAAATCAAGCTTTAAGAAATTTATATAAGGACTTAAAGTAAAAACAATGCCATTGTTTACTCAAAACAATGCGGTTGTTTTACTAAAACAATGCCATTGTTTGCCAAAAACAATGCGGTTGTTTCTACAAAACAATGGCATTGTTTTGAGATTGAAAAGAAGTTTAATTAGTTTGAAAGCCTATATATTTTGTTTAAAGCTTTGTTTTTCCAATTCTAAACTTGGTGAAATCTTAATCTTATTACTTAATTTGCTTTACAGATTAGCATTTAATCCTAAATACTCTTTACTCTCTTTGGTTTTAATCCTATTTTAGATTTACACATAAAAAATTAACATTAAATTCTCCTTCTAAAATAAAATCTATATCTTTGCTGGACAATATTAATAAAACAAAAAAAATGAATATTCAATTTAGCTTAGTAGATATTATTGTTAGCATAGTAGTACTTGTTTTATATTTTATACTATACTCTTATAACTTGTTGTACAAGAAACAACAAAATCCAGTTCTTTCCTATAAACAAAACAAATTCACAATAATATTTATTTTGTCGTATATAATTATCTATTATTCAATCTGCATTTATTCATATTTTGATTACGAAAAAGAAATGGGAACTCCATATACAATTAAATTCTTCCCTCTTACATTCCTTTTCTTTGTATTTACATCAAGAAAATCAAAAAGGAAAGCTCTTAAAGACTTAGAAAAAGACAATTAGAAAAATTATATAGTTTTTTGTTTTAAAATCCGCATCAAACACTTCTTTTTAAAATAAATCTATATCTTTGCTGGAAATTAATAATTAATCAAAAAGAGATATGAATATTCAAGTTAACACTATAGATATTATTTGTAGCATTATTATTATTGCTGTAAATTTTGCAATATATTATTTCCCTAAGAATAAGCTTTACAAAAAACTTATCGACCCTGTTCGCACATTCAAACAAGATATAAAGATTAGTAGGTATTTCCTTATTATTATGTGTCTGCTTATTGTTTCCTATTATTCAATGACCATTTACTCCTATTTTAGCTTTGACAAGGATTATAGAACGCCATATCTACTTACATTCACTCCTCTTTCTTCACTTATATATGCGATTATATTCTTTATAACCAATAAGAAAACTCTTAAAGAAGTAGAAAAAGACCAATAATACAATAAATCAATTCTTTTGTTTTAAAATCCGCATCAAACACTTCTTTTTAAAATAAATCTATATCTTTGCTGGAAATTAATAATTAATATATAAAGCTATGAACTTAAAGAAAAACTATCGTTATTTATTGGTCTTATCGCTTTGCCTTATGGCTTTGGGTGTTGCTCTTAGAACATTATTTGATACAGAGCAAGATATATTTAATGACCCTATTTATAAGTTCCTTTTCAACTTACCTTTGGGATTTGTTTTCTTTTATGTGGTGATTTTTGCACCAATTACAGAAGAAATTGCTTTTCGTTCATGGGCTTGCAAGAAAAGAGCATGGATTTGGATTAGTTTTGCAGTCTCCTCTATATTCGTTTTATTGGTCAATATATATGGAGGAATCATTTATTCTGTCCTTTTCTTATGCATTATCCTTTTCTTAAAAGACAAACCAAAACTTAGGCTATACTCTTTTCTAATCCTAACCTCCATAACCTTTGCTTCTTTGCATTATGGCAACCTTCAACCAAAGAGTTTCTTCCTATCATTCCCTCAATATGCTGGTATGGGATTGCTTTTATCATATTTTACACTTAGATTTAATCTTTTAACCGCTATAATATTTCATGCCCTAAATAATTTTATTGGAATCGCTGCTCTGGGATTATTTTTTAATTCCGATAAACCAATTAATTTTGAAGGAAAAACTTATAAAGCCACTATTACTAATACTCCTTTGGAATGGGGTTTTAATTCAAATAGGACAAGTACTCTTGGAAGGGATGTTATTAGTTTTAAAAAAACTACACTTGGTTCAATTGCAGAAAGTCTTATTGGTGCTTATGACGAAAATACATATTGGATTAAGCAAAATGAAATTTTAAGTTTCAGAAATTATGATTTTCTGGTAAAACAAAAAGACACAAATAATTTTATTGATTATAAAATAGTGGTTGAAGATTTGTGTAAATATACAGACTTAAAGATCGACACCATAAAAGAGAAGCGTGAGGTTTATGTTCTTAATATAAAAGACTTGGATAAGATAATTGATAAGGGTGAGGATTGGGATAGCAAAAAACCTCTAATGAAAACATCTGTTTTTGCTTTATGTAGTGAACTTTCAAGAGGCACAATAGCATCAATGGAAGAAACTCCAACAATAATACCTCAAAAAGGAGTTTCAAATAATATTATTTGGGTAGATTTTAACCGTCTTTACAAACAAAAAACCTTTGAAGAAAAGAAAAATATGCTTTTCTCCTCTCATGGCATAACCTTAACGAAAAAAGATACTATTATTAGTGTTATTCGAATTAGGGAGAAATAGAATTTCCCTTAATTTATACTACTGATTTATAAGGAATAAATGTCAGAAATCCTTATCTAAATCTCACCAAACGAAGTTTAATTTTCATATAATGGCATTATATTGGAAGTATAATGGCATTATATGGATGGTTTAATGGCATTATACTTATCATTTAATGCCATTATATCAGATTTATATCAAGTAAAAATTTTTCTAAACAGCGTTTCGTTAGTTTAAAGCTTTGATTTGCTATGTAAAGGTTTTTATTAATTATCAAGAATAAGCAGGAGATTGAGTTTAATGAAGGTTTTGATAATTTTTCTACTAAAAAATAATTGATTATAGAAATCTTTTGTATCTTTGCCGTGTATTTGAAACCTGAATGTAAGGACTTTCCTTAGTGGGACTCTTTCACAAAGCGAGTAGAATCAATCTATTAAACAAAATATTTATAAATCTAATCCAAAAGTAGGACTAATGGAAAAGAGAATTGGAACAATCTCAATTGTTATTTACAATAAAGCAGTAGCAACTACTGTCAATAGTTTATTGTCGGAATATTCTGATTCCATATTGGCTCGTCAGGGCTTGCCTCTTTTAGATAAGGGTTTACATATAATTACCTTAGTTATTGAATCAACAAGCAACGAAATCAACGCTCTAACTGGAAAATTGGGAAGATTGGAAAGCGTGGAAGTGAAATCAATTTTGGCTAAGGGAAATAACAGATAAAATTAATAAACAAAAATATATGAACATAGCAGAAAGACATAAGAACTTTATTGATAGGGATAAACTCTATTCAATAATTGAAGGAGAAGTACCAACTGAAAGTCAGGTTGATGAAATACTAAACTATGCCCTAAAACTTAAAGGAATTGGTTTGGGAGATGTTGGTGCCTTGCTTAGAGTTACGGACAGCAATCAAATCCATAAGATTATGGAAACTGCTAAAATCATAAAAGAAGATATTTATGGCAAGCGACTTGTTTTGTTTGCTCCTTTATATACAGGTAATGTTTGTGTAAACAACTGCACCTATTGTTCTTTCAGAAAAGATAATCATCTTATTAAAAGAAAGATTTTAACAATGGATGAGATTGCACAGGAAACTTCTGCCCTATTGAAACAAGGACATAAGAGAGTGCTTTTGATTTGTGGTGAAAACAATTATAATGGTACAGATTATATGATTGAAGCTCTTAGAACAACTTATGGAGTTAGAGAAAGAGACGGAAAAGATTATATAAGAAGAATTAATGTTGAGCTTGCACCAATGGAAGTTAATGACTTTGCAAGACTTAAAGCCGAAAAGATTGGTACTTATGTTTGTTTCCAAGAAACCTACGATGAAAAAATGTATGAAAGATTCCATCCAAAAGGAACACCAAAAGCTGATTATCTTTACCGTTTAACTGTTATGGATAGAGCAATGGAAGGTGGTGTTGATGATGTTGGAATTGGTGCTTTATTGGGATTGATTGATTATAGATTTGAAGTTTTGGCAATGATTGAACATGCTAAACATCTCGAAAGTGCTTTTGGTTGCGGTCCTCACACTGTTTCTGTTCCAAGAATGGAACCAGCTGTTGGAGCTCCTGATTCAGAAAATGTTCCTTCTCCTGTTAGTGATGATGATTTCAAAAAGCTTGTTGCCATAATCCGTATTGCACTTCCTTACACTGGTATAATTCTTTCCACAAGAGAAAACGACCAAATGAGAAATGAATTAATCAGATATGGAGTTTCTCAGGTTTCAGCAGCTTCCAAAACCAACCCTGGTTCTTATGCACATGATGAAGAAGGAACAGGAACACAATTCTCAACTGGCGACCATAGATCATTGGATGAAGTAATTTCTTCATTGGCAGATGCTGGTTATATTCCTTCATTCTGCACAGGATGTTATCGCAAAGGAAGAGTTGGACACGACTTTATGGACTTAGCAAAGCCAGGCTTGATTAAAGATTTCTGTTTGCCAAATGCAATGTTTACTTTCCAAGAATATCTTGAAGACTTTGCATCCGAAGAAACCAAGAGAAAAGGATTAGCATTAATTGAAAAGATGACAAACGAAATTACAAAACCTCAGTTGCAAAAGAAGATTGAAGAAAATCTTGAAAGCATACACAAAGGACAAAGAGATATTTATTTTTAAACAAATAGATTTGTAACGATATACCTTCAAAAAATTAACTTTCCTCCTAAAAGTTGATTTTAAACTCCATGAGCACTCCTTATCTCTTGGAGTTTTTTTTATTGCGGGAAAGACACATATATAATATTTTCCAAAATAATTTGGTGTCAATAAAATATGTATGTAAGTTTGCAATAAGAATTTGGACAAAACTAAATGTAGAACAGCTTATATTAAATTACAATTTTTAGATATAAATATATGAAAAACTCACTATTAATTGTTGGTATATTGTTGCTTTTCCCTATTCTTTGTTTTTCACAGAAAAACAGTTTTCAAGGAAAAGTAATTGATGAAAAAACAAAAGAATCTATCCCTTTTGTAAATATTGGAGTTGAAGGAAAACCTCTTGGAACAATTACAGATGACAGAGGTTTCTTTTCTATTTCAAATATTAAAGTTAATAATAATCTTGTTTTTAGTTGTATTGGATATAAATCTAAAAAACTTAGTTTTGAAGAACTTTCAAAAACCAAAATAATCAGATTAACTCCTCAGGCAAGAACTCTTTCAGAAGTAACAATAACAGGAATGACTGCAAAGGCCGTTATTAAAGAAGCTTTAAAAAGAATAGATGATAACTATTATACTTCTAATATTTATTTAGATGTTTCGTATAATCAAATAGGGATAAATAAAGATAGTGTTTTCTTCATGAACAATCTAAAAGGAATATATAAACATAAAGGATATGACGATCATAATCTTGAAATCAAACCTTTGTATAGCAATATGCAAACTATCAATAGTGGGGCATCAGAATTTAATATTAAACAGATAGATTTTGTAACACAAATGGATTATTTAAAATCAATCCTTAATAGTTTTGAGTATAGTATGGATATTGTATATGATAGCAATAATGAATCGTCTTATATTATAACTATGAATAACAAAAATAATAAACCGGTTATTATTCCTTTTTATGTTAGAGTTAATCCTCGCATCACTAAATTTTTTATTAATTGTAATGATTTTACAATTACTAAAATAGAAGTTATAATTGACATGAATGCTAATGAAAAGTTCTTTAATGGCTTATATTATAAGTCTAAAATTCATAAAGTTTATTCAGTACACAACTATACAAAATATAATGGTAAATATCTTATAAATAATGTATTTCAAAAAAGTATAATGGAAATAATACCAAAAGAAGGATTTGAAAAAATAAAAAAGGAATATATTGTTGAAGAAGGAATAAATGAATACAAGGGATTATTTAATATTAATAATGTTTACTTTTCTGAATCAGAATTTACAGATAAGAGAGAAACCAATAAAGAAATTAAGACATTTGACGAACTAAAAGAAATAGATGAATTTAAAATATTATTGATGGATGATAAGGAATATTCATTTCAGTAAATATTTATTAGCAAATATGTTTTTCAAGCTCAACTAATTATTTTTTTGGCATTATAATAAATATTTATATCTTTGCAGAAATAAAAAAGAATACTCTTATGAAGAAAAATAATTAAATGTTGGTTTAATAAACCGACTCCACAAGAAAAGTTTTAATTTATTCGGTTTAACCTTACCTTTTCGAGGTAAATTTAATTATTTATTATGAGTATAATTATAAGTGATTTGTCATATCACTATCCAAATCAAAAAAATATATTTGAACATTTAAGTTTATCTATAAATAATAATTCTAAATGCGGCTTAGTTGGTAATAATGGAAGAGGAAAATCTACATTATTAAAACTAATTGCAGGTTACTTGAAACCTGTTTCAGGAGATATTTATTTAGGCTCCAAACCTGTTTATATTCCACAACTGATTGAAAGCAATTTTTCAAATGTTGCCAATATGCTTGGCGTTGATAAAAAAATTGTAGCTTTAAATGCAATTGCCAATGGGAGTATATCTCAAACAGATTTCGATATTCTTGAAGACGATTGGGATATTGAAACTAAATGTGAAATTGCTTTAAGTTACTGGGGGTTATCATATTTAAATCTTAACACTGAAATCAGTCAATTAAGCGGAGGAGAAAGAATCAAAGTATATTTATCTAAACTAAACATTTTTAATCCTAAAATTATTTTATTTGATGAACCTACCAATCATCTTGATTTATCAAGCAGAGAATTACTTTATAATTATATCGAGCAAACAAAAGCTACAATGCTTGTAGTAAGTCATGATATAACTCTGCTTAACCAATTAGAAGCAATGTATGAAATATCACATAATGGCATCAATCTTTATGGTGGTAACTACTCTTTCTATGAAAATCAAAAAGAGATAGAAGATAATGCTATTATAAATGAAATCAATTATGAGAAAAAGAAAGTCAATGAAGCTCAGAAAAAAGCCAGAGAGATAATTCAAAGACAAGCAAAAAGACAATCTCAGGGAAGTAAAAAGAATGTAGAGGTTAGAATTCTTAAAAAAACAACAGTAAATAGAGGAGAAAACACACAAGCAAAACTAAAAGAAAAACATGATAAAATTATCAGTGATAATATTGATAAATTAAAACAGGTTCAAGAGCAAAGAGAATTACTGAATAAATTAAAGTTTGAATTTGAATACTCTAAACTTCATAAAGGAAAATTATTAATAAGTGCAAAAGGAATAAACAAGTCATTTGAAGATAATAAATTTTTATGGTCTTCTTTAATAGACTTTGAACTTTACAGTGGAGAAAGAATACATATTATTGGTAATAATGCAAGTGGTAAAACTACTTTAATAAAGTTAATCACAAAACAAATCCTTCCTTCATGTGGAAAGATAGAAAATGCTGAATTTAATTATTGGTATTTAGATCAGGATTATTCAATACTGAACAACGAATATAGCATTTTGGAAATAGCTCAAAAACATAATCAAAATAATTTAAAGGATTTTGAAGTGAAACATCAGTTAACAAGAGCTTTGTTTACAAGTAATCAATGGGATAAAAAATGTAAAGAATTGAGTGGAGGAGAAAAAATGCGTTTATGTATGTGTTGTATGATAATATCTAACAAATTTACAGACTTGATTATCTTAGATGAGCCTACTAATAATTTAGATATTTCAAGTTTAAAAATTCTCTTAGAATCAATAAAGAATTACAAAGGAAGTTTGATAATAATATCTCATGATAAATATTTCACAAAAGAAATTGGGATAACAAAAGAATACTTTATGCCAATAACCTATACTCAAAAATAAATTGTACATTTTTACGTTTTTATAAGCTATGACATTAAAAAACGTACTTAACGCATTTCTTAAAAGCAATAAGATTTCTGGTCTTATTTTAATTCTTTGCACAATCTTTTCATTAATCCTTTCCAATTCTATACTGGGAGAAGATTACATTGACTTTTGGAACACCAACCTAATGGGCAAGAGCTTGGGGTTTTGGATAAATGATGTTTTTATGACTTTCTTTTTCCTTTTGATTGGCTTGGAACTTGAAAGAGAATTATACACTGGCGAACTATCAAAACCAAAAGACGCTATCTTACCCCTATTTGCGGCAATTGGAGGAATGGTGATTCCTGCCTTGGTTTACTTTGGTTTTAATAGTGGAACTGAATTTACTTCTGGTTTTGGAATACCTATGGCAACAGATATTGCTTTTGTTATTGGTGTTTTGGCTCTTTTAGGTAAGAGAGTTCCAATATCTTTAAAGGTTTTTCTTTTAGCATTAGCAATTTTCGATGATTTGGGAGCAATTCTCATTATAGCTTTTTTCTATTCTAAGGAGCTTGTGCTTTCTAATCTTTTAATAGCAATGGGGATATTTTTGGTATTGATTTTCCTTAACTACAAAAAAGTCCATAAGCTAAACCCCTATTTGATTGGTGGAGTTATTATGTGGTATTTTATTTATTCCTCGGGCATTCATCCAACCATTACAGGAGTTTTATTAGCTTTTGCAATCCCATTTAGGAAAACAAAAGAAGTTTCTTGTTCTCGAAGATTAGAATTATTTCTTCATCAACCTGTTTCTTTTTTTGTTATTCCAATATTTGCTCTTGCCAACACAGCCATAAGAATTGAAGGAGATTTTACAAGCACAATCCTTCAACCATATAGCATTGGGATAATCCTTGGACTATTGATAGGAAAGCCATTGGGTATTTGGTTAATGAGTTTTATTGGAGTCAAGCTTAAACTTTGCTCACTGCCTAATGGGTTAAGATTTAAACATATATTCTCAGTTGGAATTGTGGCAGGAATAGGGTTTACCATGTCAATATTTATAACTCTCTTAGCTTTTAGTGATATTTCAGTTCAAAACAACGCCAAATTTGCAATACTTATAGCCTCCCTATTGGCTGCAATCTTAGGTCTATTAGCCCTTTCCATAACCCTAAAAGAAGTAAGAAGTAAAAGGTAAAAGGTATTAATTAATCCTACAAAGGATAGGAAGCTGTTTATGATTATTTTAAACTTTTCAAAGAATTGTTTGAGAGTAAAGATTTCATTTGCATAATAGCAACATTATTGAGTTGCATTAATCTTTCATTTCTCGGCATACCTTGTCTTATTAATAATGCATTAATACTCTCTAAATTACTTAATACAACCAATTGTTCTAACGTAGCGTTATCTCGTATATTTGTATTTTTATCAGGATTATTATCCCTCCACTCCTTTGCTGTTATTCCAAAAAGAGCAACATTTAATAAATCTGCTTCATCTGCATATACATAACTTGCTTGCTGCTGTGTTATCTTTTGTGGAATTAGATTTTCTTTTATCGCATCTGTATGAATTTGATAATTAATTTTGGTGAGTGTTCTTTGTAAATTCCATTCTAATTTCTGACGATTATTTTCATCTTTTTTAAGTCGTTGAAATTCTTTTACGAGATAAATTTTAAACTGAGGACTAATCCACATTCCAAATTCAAAAGCAATATCAGGATGAGCATAAGTACCACCATATCTTCCAGCAGTAGCTTTTAGTCCAATTGCATTTGTTTTTTCAACCCACTCTTTTACACTTAATTTATAACTATTTAAACCCGCTTGACTTTTAATTGTGGCAAATTCGCCATAATTAAAATTTGGATTATAAACCGACTCCCATATACCTATAAACTCAATAGTATTTCTATTACGCAACCAGTCAGAAATAAAAAAATCTCCATCTTTTGCTTTTAACATATCTGTTAAAGAAATATATTCTTGTTCTTTATCAATAATAACTGTGATTGATTCTCCTTCAACATTAATCTTTTTATTTTTTGTCATAATTTACAAGGTATTAATTTGTCTGAATCAGGATTAATTAACCGCAATCGCTTTCCGTTTATGACTAATAGCTAATAACCCTACAAAGGTTAGGAAGCCGTTTAGTAGTAGGAGTTCGAAATCGAAGCTATAATTAAACCATTTTAGGGAGTTTGCACTTAGGATAAAACAAATTACTGGTGATAAGATACATATTATAGGCACAAACTTATCTTTTACCTCTCTTTTTGTTAGTAGTCCAAAAGCAAATAAACCAAGAAGTGGTCCATAGGTTATTGATGCTACTTGATAGAGAATATCAATTAAATGTTGATTTTGATGGCGATAATAGAATATAATAATACCAACAAAAAGCAAAGCAAAACAAGCATGAACAATATGTCTTACTCTGGTTTTCTTCTTTTCGGTATAATCTTTTCTATGTTCAAGATTTAAAAAATCAATAGAGAATGCTGTTGTAAGAGAAGTTAGAGCACCATCGGCTGATGGGAAAAGAGCTGAAATAAGACCTATTATAAAAACTACTCCTGCAAGTGGCGTTAAGTGATTTATGGCTATGGTTGGGAAAAGAGAATCTCCTTTAACATCAATTCCCATTTGAGAAGAATACATATAGAGTGCAGCTCCAAGCATAAGGAAAAGGAAGTTTACAAAGAAAAGAGTTATGCTAAAAGTAATCATATTCTTTTGAGCAGACTTTATGTTTTTGCAACTCAAATTCTTTTGCATCATTTCCTGGTCTAATCCAGTCATGGAAATACAGATAAACATTCCTCCAAGTATTTGTTTCCACCAAGTTAAACGTGAAGAAGAATCCGTAACAAATATTGTTGTGTAATCGCTCTTATAAATTGAGGAGAACATATCTCCTACCGACATATTCATAGCCTGAGCAACCATAACAAAACACATAACCAATGCAGTTAACATAAAGGTTGTTTGTAGGGTATCTGTCCAAATTATAGTTTTAATTCCCCCCTTAAATGTAAAGAGAAGAATTAAACTTAAAAACAAAATTACCGTTAGCTCAAAAGGTACTCCCCAAGATTCAAAAACAAAGTTTTGCAAAACAATTATAACAATAAACATTCTTAGTGATGCACCCAAAGTTCTGGAAAGAAGGAAATAGAATGAACCTGTTTTGTGAGAAAAACGTCCAAAGCGAGTTTCCAAATATTTATAAATGGAAGTAAGGTTAAGCTTATAGTAAGTAGGCATAAGAATAAAAGCAATAACCAAATAGCCCAAAAAGAAACCAAACACCGTAAGCATATAGGTAAAAGAACGTTCATTCACCCATCCAGGAACACTCATAAAGGTAACTCCTGAAAGAGAAGCACCAATCATTCCATAAGCCACCACAAACCAAGGAGAGCGTTTATTGCCAGAGAAAAACGATTGATTATTAGCCTTACGAGCAGTAAGATAAGTTATTAGAAAAAGTAATAGAGTATATAAAACGAATGCCCAGAAAATTATTTGTTCCATAAGTTAGAAAGAATTTTGTATTTTTGTAAATTGCTTTATCTTTTTTATTTGAGATACAAAAGTAACTATAATTTTTCAAACTTGATTAATAAATTTATATGGAATACCCTTCAACCTTGGTTGAGAATGCAGTAAATGAACTTTCACGCCTTCCAGGAGTGGGGAAACGTTCAGCACTTCGTTTTGCTCTATATCTTCTAAAACAACCTAATCAAACAACAGAAAACCTATGCAATTCACTCAGCAAAATGAAAGCAGAAATAAAGTATTGTAAAATATGCCATTCTCTTTCCGACACAGAAATATGTTCAATTTGTTCTCATCCAAAAAGAAATCACAATCAAATATGTGTTGTGGAGAATATAAGAGATATACTTGCCATTGAAAACACGAATCAATATAGAGGAGTTTATCATGTTTTGGGAGGAGTTATTTCTCCAATTGAAGGAATTGGAATTGGCGATTTAACATTAAATCAACTTATTGACAGAGTTAAGGAAAAAGAAATTGAAGAAATAATTCTTGCACTACCAACAACAATGGAAGGAGACACAACAGGCTTCTACATAAACAAACTGCTTCAAGGCTGCAATATTAAAATAACAACCATAGCAAGAGGAGTTGCAATTGGAGATAATATTGAATTTGCAGATGAAATAACCTTAGGACGTTCAATACTAAATCGTATGCCGTTCAATCAGGTGCATAATAATGGTTAATGTTTAGTCTGAATCAGGATTTACAAGATTTTGGGATTAATAGGATTTTACAATATACAATCAAGTAAATCCTCTAATCCTGTAAATCCTGATTCAGACAAAAAGAAAGAAAGAAAAAGAAATGAATAAAGTAATAATTATTGGTGCGTCATCAGGTATTGGCAGAGAATTAGCTAAACACTACATTAATGCTGGTTTTATTGTTGGGATTGCTGCAAGAAGAGAAAACCTTTTGGAAGAATTGAAAGCAATAAATCCCTCAAAAGTATTCTTTAAGAAAATGGATACTTCAAAACCAAGTGCAAAAGAGGAGCTTTTGGAGTTGATTGAAATGACTGGTGGAATGGATAAGTTTATCTATTGCTCTGGAACGGGATATGTTAACAAAGAATTAGAATTGGAAAAGGAAGTAAGAACAGTTGAAGTGAATGTTTATGGGTTTACTCAATTGGTTAATGTGGCATATCATTATTTTCAAGAAAAAGGCAAGGGACATATAATTGGAATTTCATCAGTTGCAGGATTAAGAACATTTTCAACTTCACCCTCCTACTCTGCTTCCAAAAGATATAATATTATGTATTTGAAAGCCATTTCTCAACTCTCAAAACAAAAGAAAGAAAACATTAAAACAACAACCATCCTACCTGGTTTTATTAAAACAGATTTAATAAAAAACAGAAATTACCCACTAACAACAAGCTTAGAAAAGGGAGGAGAATTGATTTTTAAAGCTATACAAAAAGAAAAGAAGGTAGCCTTTTGCCCATCATATTGGGGATTTATTTCAGGACTAATGCTCTTGATTCCTTCCTATATTTGGGGAAAAATAATTAAATAATAATTCCTGCGTTAATAATAAAACACTAAAATATATGACAATAAAGACAATTAAAAAACCTGCCGTATTAGTACCATATGATTTTGGTCCCACATCAGAAATTGCTCTTAAAGAAGCAGTTTGTATAACAAAATATTTGAAGGGAGAAATTTATGTTCTTTCTGTTATAAGAAAGGGTGATTTCTTCTCACAACTTTTCCGAAGTGAAAAAGACAATAGAAGAATACAAAGAGAGGTTAGAGCCAAATTGAAAGTGTTGGCTACAAACACAAAAAAAGAAACAGGAGTTAGAGTAATTACAATTGTTGAAGAAGGAAACCCAGTGGATGTTATTCACGAACAAGCAGATATTCTAAAAGCTCAATACATAATTATGGGTAAGAACAAAGAGACTAAAACCGATTTAAATATTTTTGGAACAAGCATTTTGCAAGTAATTAGTGAATCGCCATGCCCAGTAATAACCGTTTCCAACAATCCAATTCTCGATTGTGGTTTTCGAAACATAGTACTACCTATTGACCTAACAAAACAAACTCTTGAAAAAGTGTCAAAAGCAATATCATGGGCAAAATACTACAAAGCAAGCATTCACTTAGTGGGAGTTTTGAGTGGAGGAATTTCTACCAAACAAAGTAGATTAAATCTAAAAATGGAGAAAGCTAAATTTATTGTTGAAAGAGAAGGGATAAATTGTACGGCACAACTATACGAAAAATCGGAAGAACCCGTTCACAGAACAATTCTTAATCATGCTCAAAAAGTAAATGGCGATTTATTAATGATTATGACACACCAAGAATTGGGAGTAATGGATAGTTATATTGGAGCCATAGCTCAAAAAATGATTAAAGAAAGCGAGATACCAGTTGTATCATTCACAACAAGAGCAGTTGAACATAACAACTATTTTGTATCAAGTTTCCTGCCTTTCGAACTACTTAACACAAAAGAAATAAAATATCTTAAAGGTTAAAAGAAAACGGCATTAAAGAGCTGACACCATCAAATATTTGAACTCTTTTGTCATCAATTTGAACAATTATACGAATTGATGTTTTAAATCTCATTTCCCACTCACTCAACACTTGAAGACATGCTCCACAAGGATATGCCTTAGCAAATTTATTATCTGAATTTTGAGCAACAACAGCAATAGAAACAACCTTTGCATTTTTTGAATGAGCACCTGCATAAAACAAAGCAACCCTTTCAGCACAAAGACCAGAAGGATAAGCAGAGTTTTCCTGATTAGCACCACAAAAAACCACACCACTATCCATCCTAACAGCACTTGCAACCCTAAAATTAGAATAAGGAGAATACGCACCTTCCAATGAGTTTTGAGCCTCCATCAAAAGCTCTCTATCTTCCTTTAAAAGCTCTTCAATTGAAGATTCTCCATAATTAATAACCAATTGTTTACTTTCCATAATATCTTTTTTTTCTCGTCCACAGATTCTTGCTAAGGCAAGCGGCAAGCCGATTATTCACAAATTTTCTCGAATTTCTTCTTTTCCAATTGTTACTTATATGTGGACTATTTTATCTTATCTTAATCTGTGTTAATTTTATGCCTTAATATATTTTATTATTAATAATCTGTGTAAATCTGTGAAAATCTGTGGACAAAAAAGAAATACTTAACATCCAAAATTAACTATATATACTCTAAAAATAAAACTTTTAGTATATTTGCAACGAATTTTCAATGTAAACAAACACACCATGAAAACATTTTTAGTTGTAACAGCTGTTGTTCTCATTGCAGGGTTCTTCTTGTACTATATTATTAAAGAAATGATAAAAACCTACAAGAACCGTCCTTACAATCCAGAAGAAAAGCAGAAATTAAAACAGGATGACCGTCTTTAAAGACCTTCTACCACCTTTCCCATTAATTTTATCCCCAATGGAGGCTATAACCAATAAGCCCTTCCGCAGGATATGCAAACGCTATGGAGCCGATATACTAATAACAGAATTTATATCCTCCGATGCACTACTAAGAGAAGTTGAGCAAAGCATTGTGAAAATGTCCTTTGACGAAGAAGAAAGACCATTGGGGATACAAATATTTGGGAATAACGAAGAAAGTTTAACATTAGCAACAAAAATAGCAGAAAGAGAAAAACCAGATTTCATTGATATAAACTGGGGATGCCCCGTTAAAAAAGTTGCAGGAAAAGGTAGTGGAAGTGGAATACTCAATGATATTCCCAGAATGGTAAAGCTAACCGAAACAGTTGTAAAAGCAACCAATATACCCGTTACCGTTAAAACAAGATTGGGCTACACCGAAACCTCAAAACCCATTGTAGAAGTAGCAGAAAGACTTCAAGATGTGGGCATACAAGCCATAAGCATACATGGTAGAACCCGCTCACAGATGTATAAAGGACAAGCAGACTGGACACTCATTGGAGAGGTGAAGAACAATCAAAGGATGACAATACCCATTTTTGGAAATGGAGATATAGATTCAGCAGAAAAAGCAATAGAATATAAAAACCGTTATGGAGTAGATGGCATATTGATAGGAAGAGCCACCATTGGCAACCCGTTTATATTTCAGCAAACAAAACAGCTCTTAGCAAACAAAACCCCCACCCCAATAAGCATAGAAGAAAAAGTAATGGTTTGTAAAGAACATTTTGAAGGACTGATAGCACTTAGAGGAGAGAAAAATGCAATATTTGAAATGCGTAAAAACTACTCAGGCTACTTCAAAGGCCTAAGAGACTTCAAACCCTTCCGCCTACAATTAGTAAGCACCACCAACCCAACAGAAATACACGAGATATTTAATAGAATACTGGAAGCTTATTAAGGGTTTAGGTGTTGAGTTGTTTGTCTGAATCAGGATTCTTGTTTTTACAAGCGGCAAGCCGATGATTCAGGATTTAGAGATTGATAGGATTTCAATTAAGTAACCAATCAAGAAAATCCTTTAATCCTGTAAATCTTGATTCTGACAAAAAGCAACACCTAAACACCTAAACAGACAACAAAAAACAATAATCCAAATGATTAATCGTTTACGAAAATAGTAACGTAAATTAATTCATTATGAAAAAGTTATCCCTATTAGTTTTAATTGGATTTTTGTGCATTAATTCATTTGCTCAAAAAATACCATATATGACAAAGATTGATAAGCAAGAATTAAAGTATATGGACAAGAATGCTCTTAGTCTTATGGATTGGAGTGAGTATATGTTTTACATAAAAGATCATTATGGAGAAACCTCAGAGCAATACATCGCCACAATTCCAAATATTGAAAAATTTAATTCACATTATAAGGGGAAATACTCCATTGTAAAGATAAAAGACTCCTATAATTTTGCTCCCGAAAAAGGATATTCAGGTAAAAGAGGAAAGTATCCAATTATAGGACTAACAACAAAGCAAATGGAAGACTATTGCAAGTGGAGAACAGAGATAATAACATATAAAGTAGCAAAGAAACACAAGATAATATTCACCATCCCAAGAGAAGAAGATTATCAAAAAGCCACAAACTACAAATCAATAAAAGGAGTAAAAGAAGGGAAAGATATAGGCTATCGCTGCATAGCAAAGATAGTTCAGTAAAATACTTTTGGTTACTAAATTATGTAGTGCGTTATATGTTATGCCGCACTTATTTATTATTAGGATATTTTATCCGATAGATATTTTCCCACACAAGGGATAGAAAAATTTTAAAATCTTATTTCTTTTTCGGTTTAATATTAATAGTGATATTTATAGTAGTATCCATATTACCATCTTTTTTTAAGCTATTTTTTAAATTCCGAGTATCATCTCTAAGATATTTCCATAAACTCCATATCAATGTTATTGTTATAATTATAACAAAAATTGAAGCTAAAATTGCAATCATATATATCATAACAAATTAATTATTCATGTAGTTCAGTAAATGTTATGCCGCACTTGTTTATTATTTTTTTGTCGTGCGGGATTTCCGACTCCCGCACTTATTTATTATTTGTATATGTTATCCGATAGTGATCGCAATTAAAATGAGAGAATAGTAATTGTTTATTTAAATCGAGTGAAATACTCATCGATTTCGTCTCTCATTTCAATACCAACACTTTCAAAACAATCTAATAAATCTTTATATGCACCTTCTCCTCCAATAAAATCCCAAAATTCCTCAGCTACTTTTAATTCTTTTTCTAAATCTAACATTCCTGCCATTGTCCATCGAGAATAAGGTTTTGGCTCATAAGGATTATAAGGTATTGCTATTAATGTATGAATATTTGCTGTTGGATTTTCAGAAAGAGTTACTGCAACCCATTCTAATAATGTTCTTTTAAACTCCTTAAAACCTCCCATATTAGGTTTAGCAGTCTTAATATCGAATAAATAATAAGTGTTATCTTTATTTGAAAAATAAACATCTACCTTAGTTGGTTTAATCTCTATCATTTCTCCTTCTTGACATACTTCTCTTATTCTTTCAATTTCTTCTTCCTTATTTGGTTTAGTTCTTCCAGCAATAAGATTATTCATAATATCTTGAATAACCTCTTCTGCTTTTTTACTAATAAATTTTCCTGCCGTTACTTGGTTATTAGCATTATCAAATCGTGTTTTACCCAAAGCCAATGCAACAGGTTCAAAAATAGAAGTTCCAAAACTTGTATTTAGAGAATGTATAAAAGAGTACAAAGCCAATCTATCCTTACCTAATAAACGAGTATGAAAAGGCATAACAGCAGGCTCAGGGTTATATTTTTCAAATTTATTACGAAGACTACACTTTAAAGTCTCCTCAATATTATTTATTTGATTATTAGTTAATGCCATATATTTTATTTTTCTTTTAAGTGGAATATTATTTCTGCGTAAGCTCCTTTGTCTTTTTCTGTTCTGTTTAGTACTGGGCGTTTGAATTGGTTTACTATCTTCATCCCTGATCGCTCTGCTATCTTTGGGTATAGGTTGTGTTTATCGTTTGCTACTAAGAAAATATTATAATCCTCTGCTAAGTATTTCTTGCAATTGATTAATACATCGGATATCCCTTCTGCATAGCTTTCTCTTGCTGCTAATCCGTTTCCCTTATAAAGCGGTCCTATCTCTAATTCATCTTTTCTCTCAAAGCCAAATAAATCATAAGAATAAGCATGTTGCTCGTGGTAGTCTATCAAACCAACATAGGGTGGAGAAGAGAATATGCCATTTATTTTCTTTTCCTTAATTTTCTCTGCAAACTCATTATCTTTTTTCTCAACTTTTGAAATAATATCCACTTGGCGACTATCCCCTGTTATGCAAATCTGCTTAGTATCTGTCCTTAATGAGTCAAATTCCTTGAATCTATTAATTGTATCCTTGCCATATTGCTCCCACCATTTAAGTATAGAAAACAATGGTTTGCAAATCTTTCCATGCTTAGAGCAATAATAGGTAGTAATTACAGGGTCTATTAATGTTGCTAAATCCGCATGAGTAGTTGCCCTACATGAACGCATTGTCCTGCTTAGGATTATGGTTAATATCTTCTTTGTGTTTTCGTCTTCAACTTTCTTAATCTCCTGAAATACAAAATCAATCTCCCTACGAATATGTTTTATATACCATTTTTCAAGAAAACTATTATTATTTGGTTGAAGCAATTCTATTTTGTACTTTTCAACTAATTGATAATAAATTGGCAAAAACTCTTTCTCCTTATCTTCACCATATTTTTTACCATCAATCAATTTCATTTGAACCTTGCGTTTAAACTCTGGTACAGGGAAGTATTTATTATTGAAAATAGATAGTTCTGCTAACAGTTCTTGTTCAAATTGGGGGGTATGAGTTGATGAGATAAATTCATAAAGAAGTTTGGTAATTCTTTTAATTTCAATCTCTAATCTATGTAAATCATGTTTAGAAACCTTTGTATTGGAAATAAGAGTATTGAAAACCGAAACATCTATACCAATGGCATTAATACCCAATTCGTTAGATTCAACCAAAGTAGTGCCACTACCACAGAAAGGATCTAAGACAATATCCCCTTTTTGGAAATAAACCTCTTTTTTAAAACTATCTGTATGAGAATCCAAGAAATATTCAACTAATTGAGGGATAAACTTTCCCTTATATGGGTGAAGTCTATTAACGTGTTTTGTAGTCTGGGCTTCTTTTAACTCTTCAAAGGATAAAGCCCAATTCAAATCTTCACCTAATTTCTCTTTCCACGAGCTTTCCCTTTCCGACTTATATTTACCGTAATATTCAACCAATTCTTCCTTTACAACCTGAGTACTACCATTCTCTCCCACCTTGGACACCTTGCCATAATTGACCAAATAAGATATATTAGCAGGAGTAACATTCTTGCCCAAATACTCACTTGCCCAAGCACTTGCCTCCTTAATACTTAATAATTCCAAATTCTCTGTCATGATACTGCAAAGATAAGAATATTAATCATAATATTCAATAAGATTTTTCTTATTAATAAATAAAAAACTGCTCATAAATCTTTTGAAAACCCGTCGTGCGGGATTTCCGACTCCCGCACTTCTTTATTATTAGGATTTCTTTGCTATGCAAAGCGACAAAGTCGATAACTTGCTATGGCAAGCGGTAAACCGATAAGTAATCCGATATTTATTCATTTTAAACTCAATTTGCTGGCAAATGTACAAATACATTTTGATTAATATATTGTTTAGAAATATTCTTTGATGATTGTATATCTTACGGATTAAAAATCCTTATAGTAATATCGTGCGGGAGTAGGAAATCCCGCACGACGGAAAATCCTAATTTTAAATTACAAAAGAATACATCAATAAATTATCCATACGTTGAGTGGGATGTATTGTTCTAAACGTTTTATTATTAGGGTATAGTATTTGATAGATGGATTATAATCTATTAAAAATAAAGTCTAAATTATAATTCTATGTATCCTGATTTGATAAAATAATTGTATTTTACTTAAATTATATGATATTTTTTTATACATTTGCAATATTATATTTAGTCATGGTGTAATTATTAAAGTCTATGCCAAATTCAATTTTAGATATTATTGCAAAAGATACGAATGGTAAATGTTACCAATCTTATAAATATTGTGCTGATGAAGAATTAAAATTACCTACACTTGACTATGACGATAAAGGTGATTCTTTTACTTTTATTAAAAATTCTTGTGGAGAAACAGATACTGGTCTAATAACCACTAAAAGTGTAAAACATGTTTCTGAAAAAATTATTGACAACAAACCACTTTTTCAATTTTTCTTAGATGGTTCAAGAAGAACGTATAAAATTGATGATATTGAAATACATAGAAATGTTTATCCTATAATTGCTGGACAAATTGGAGTTGCTTGTTGTCAAAGAAAATCACCTGATAATTTTAAGTGTATCAAGGTTAACAATAAATTAGTTTTATCACTCCCAAGAGCAGCAAACCCAAATGCAGCTGAGGCAAAATTATTCTTTAATAACTTAAAAGACAAAGTTAATAAACATTCTTCCTTAGAAAAAAGGAATTTATATTTTGACAAAATTCTATCATATGATTCTAGAAAACTAGATGATAATACAAAGTATGAAAATCTTGGAATTGCAACTATACAAGATGAGATGATTGAAACAGAAAAGATAATAGTTGCTTCACTTTCAGATGAAAATTTAATAAACTCATCTCAATATTTAATTAAAGATGGATCTTTACAATACAAACCTATGAAGTCAAGCAACTTCAAAGAACTTATAAAATATAAAAATCATTATAAATCAGTTGTAGGGGTCTCAAAAATGTTCAATCCTGGTCTTTGTGTAGATAATAATGGGAAAAGTAATGCCGATAAAATTGCTGAACTTAAATTATTTCACAGAACACCGGTTTATAAATATTGTAATGGTTTGGTAGGAAATGTTTATTTTGGAATATGGTATGTGAGAATTAGAGAAAAAAGGCATTCATCAAGTCCTTTTGCTGGTGTACTTAAATTAGAAAAAATCTTAATTACTGATGAAGAAATAGAAAATGGCTTAGATAGTAATGAAGTAGATTTAATTACAGCAAATATTATTAATGAGAGAAATCCAGTTTGTTATGGAAAAGATAACCGATGGGCAAATCATTTATACCCAGTTTATTTAACTGAGAATTTTATTAAAAGCAAATATTTAAGTGATATAAACTTTCTAAATATATTCTAATATGAAGAAAATAGGAAAAATCATAGCTACTGAAAAAGTGCCAACAACAGTAGAATATTTTTACTTTTGGACTGACAAACAACTTGTAATTAAACCCTTTGATGTAATAAAAGTAAACCATTTAAATAATTCTATTACATTTGGAGTTGTTGAAGAAATTGCTCATTTAACTGATGGAGCAAGCTTTTTAGCAGGTTATATTTCAAGTGATTTTGGTGAAGTTGAAGCAAAAACTAACACAAATAGAATAGGTATGAATTATATAACTGCAAAAGTTGTTGGAAATACAAAAAATATTTACACACCAGTACTAGACGGAGCAATTGTATCTCTTGCTAATGCTGATGAAGTAACTGAGGCATTAGGTTTGAAGAATATAAAAAATCCATTACCTTGTGGTATTATTGAAATGTATGAAGGTGAAGAAAAAATTACAATACCAGTAAATTTCAATTCTAATTTTTTAATTGGACCAGAAGGTGCTCATTTAAATATTTCAGGTATTTCAGGTTTAGCATCAAAAACCTCTTATGCAATGTTTTTATTAAAAAACATTCAAGAAAGATATTTAACAGTTCTTAAAGATGAAAGTGTTGCATTTGTTTTTCTAAATGTAAAAGGTCGTGATTTGTTAGCGATTGATGAACCATCTGACGAGTTACAAGATAGTGATAATAAAATGTACAAAGAATTAGGGCTTGAAGAAAAACCTTTTAGTAATGTAAAATATTTTTATCCATTTTCAAAAGACATTAAATCTACAACATATGCAGATATTAATGATGTTAAATTCCAAAGAAAATCTGATAGAGCTTTTCAATATAAATATGTTTTTGAAAATGATAAAGAAAATTTAGATCTTCTTTTTGCAAACATTGATGATCCTACACAAACAATGGAATCTATTGTGAGTACTATTACTTCCGATGATACTCAATTTGGAAGTATTGGAAATTGGACAGACTTATTAGAAGAAGTACAAAGTAGAGCAGCCAAAGGTGATACTGGTAAAGATAAAACAATTTCTGTATTAAGTTGGAGAAAGTTTAATAGATTACTAAATAAAATACTAAAAAGAAATTCTGAATTATTTTCTAATTCAAGAGATGAATCAAATCATGAAGTTCGTTTAAAAGAATCTATTTTACAGATCAATAAAAACGATGTTTTTGTTATTGATATTGCAAAATTAGACGAAGAAGCACAAGGTTTTGTCTTTGGAGATGTAATGAGAGCAATTTATGAATTAAAATTAGGACAAATTAATAGAGAGGAAAAAGATGTACCTAATAAGATTATTATTTTTATAGATGAATTGAACAAGTATGGAAGTAAAGATGTACCAAAAAACTCACCAATATTAAGACAATTACTTGATATTACAGAAAGAGGTCGTTCATTAGGTATTATTCTTTTCTCAGCAGAACAATTTAAAAGTGATATTCACGATAGAGTTAAAGGAAATTGTGCAACTCACGCATTTGGAAGAACAAATGTAATTGAAGTATCAAAATCGGATTACCAATATATGCCATCAGTTTATAAATCTATGCTTACAAGATTACAACAAGGAGAATATATTATACAAAATCCAGTATTTCGTTCACCTTTAAATATTAAATTTCCACGTCCACTATATAAACAATACAAAAATGGATAATTTAGATAGAACGTTAATTGGTAAAGATGTCATTGAATCATTAACGACTTCAATGTACGAAGATGCTCGTTTTATTTATAGAGAATATATTCAAAATTCTGCTGATGCAATAGATAAAGCAAAAAGTATAAACTTAATTAATAAAGGTAATATATTTATAACTATTAATAAAGAAAAAAGATTAATAGAGTTTGAAGATGATGCAACTGGAATAGAATCTTCACAAGTTATTCCAATATTAAAAAATATTGCACAATCAACTAAAACAAAAGGTTCTGATAAAGGATTTAGAGGCATTGGTAGATTGGGTGGATTGGGTTATTGTGATAAACTTATTTTTGAAACATCTGTTAAAGGTGAAAATGTCAAATCAATAATGACTTGGAATGCCACAAATTTAAAAAGAATTATTGGTGATCGTACAAAAAAAGAAGAAGCTCACGAAGTTATAGATGCAGTTACAACATTTAAACAAGAAAAAGAAGACATCGATAAACATTATTTCAAAGTAATTTTGCAAGATGTTACAAATAATGACTTATTAGACGTTTCAGAAATAAGAGAATACCTTTCAATGGTTGCTCCTGTTCCTTTTAAACTTGCTACTCTTACACCTAAAATATATGATTATATTTCTAAAAACAATTTTTTAGTTGATGAATATCAAATATATGTAAATACAGAACAAATATTTAAAGGATATAAATGGTATGTTTATGAGGGAGATACAAATAATAAAAAAAAGGTTGACGAAGTAATTGATATAATATTTTTTAAAGAAAATGATAAAGAAGGCAAACCACTTTATTGGGGTTGGTATGCTCTCACAAGTAAAATTCAATCATTACAAAAAATAAATTTCGCAAGAGGATTTAGATTAAGGAATCACAATATTCAAATTGGAAACGATGATACTTTACAAAAACTCCACAAAGACAGACGTTTTCAATTTTATTTTTTTGGAGAAGTTCATGCAGTTCATCCTGATTTGCATCCAAATGCAAGACGTGATTATTTCTCAGAAAATGACATACATTATCAATTTGAAAATAAATTAGAACATTTCTTTCATAAAACAATTCATAAACTATGTTATGATGCTTCCAAAGTCAATAGTGCTTTTAAAGATATAGAAAAATTCAATCAAATTGTTGAAGAATATAATATCAAAAATCAAAAAGGTTATATAAATAAGGAAGAAAAAGAAGAATTAGAAAATAAACTACAAAAGCAAGAAGAAGCAAAAGAAAAAGCAATAAAAACAATAAATACATTAAAAGATAATTCAGAAGAATTACCTTTGAATAAAATTATCGAAAAATCATATTCAAAACTTGATTCATTAGAAGAAAGTCCAACTATTGTTGAAGAAGATAATGACGATAAACCAATTTATATAACAGAAAAACTATCAAAACTAAATAAGAAAGAACGCAAATTTATTGGTGAAATATTTGAAATAATAAACAATGTATTAACAAAAGATCTTGCCGAAAATTTGATACAAAAAATTGAAGAAAAATATAAATGAGAAACATACTCTTATTAGAACCCAACTACAAAAATAAATATCCTCCAATTGGCTTAATGAAAATATCAACTTATCATCGACTTCTCGGCGATAAAGTTACTTTTTACAAAGGGGAATTAAAAGATTTTATTTTAGATAAATATACCAAAAAATGTATTGATAAACTTTTTTATATAGATGAAAACATTAATTGGAGATTATACTATACTTCAATAAAAAGCTATTTAAAAAAAGGAGGAAAAATTGATTTTGATGATATTCCAATAAATAAATCCAATTATCAAGTTCTTTTAGAAAAAGCTATAATTGAACAAAAAATTAATTTTCATAAAAAGAAATATGAGAATGAACCTTTATTTGATAGGGTTTATATAGCTACGCTATTTACATTTTATTGGAATATTACTATTGAAACAATAAATTTTGCAAAAAAATTAGTCAAGAGCAATAATGATATTTTTGTTGGTGGAGTTTCTGCAACTTTATTATATAAAGATATTATAGAGAATACTGGTATAACTCCTATACAAGGTTTGCTTAATAAACCTCAAATGTTGGATAATGATTTAAAAATTTTAGGGAAGTATAAAGATGTAATTGTTGATACATTATCATTAGACTATTCAATTCTTGATGAAATTGATTATAAATATCCAGAAAAAGATGCTTATTATGGATATATAACAAGAGGTTGCATTAGAAAGTGTTCATTTTGTGCAGTTCCTATTTTAGAACCTGATTATTGTAATTTTATTACAATAAAAAACAAGATAGAAGAAACAAAATTGAGATATGGTGAGCAAAGGAATCTTTTATTGCTTGATAACAATGTATTAGCATCTTCAAGATTTAAAGATATTATAAATGAAATAATTGAATGTGGTTTTGGTAAAAATGCAAAATATACTGAACCTAATCAATATAGTATATCAATCAATAATCTTAAAGATGGAGTTAATGATACGGCATATATTAAGAAAATATTTAATCTAAATATTGATTTACTGAATAGAATTAAAGGAGAACAGAAACAAGAAGTTTATAATTTATTAAGTGATAATGACCTTTTAAATATAAATACAACAACAAAAGATAAATTGATTTTAGTTTCTGATGAACTTTTACCTTTATATACAAAATATTTTAGAAAACTTCCTAGGATGCGTTATGTTGATTTTAATCAAGGGGTAGATGCACGTCTTTTTAATGAAGAAAAAGCTAATTTACTTGGGAAAATAAATATACGACCATTGAGAATAGCTTTTGATAATATAAAAGATAAGAAATACTATGAAAATGCTATTCGATTAAGTGCAAAAGCAGGTATTAAAAATTTTTCAAATTATATACTATATAATTTTCAAGATAATCCAATTGAATTATATCAAAGGTTAAGGTTCAATATTGATTTATGTGACGAATTGAATATTAATATATATTCATTTCCAATGAAGTTTCATCCAATTAAAGGAGAAGATAGATTTAATCGTGATTATTTAGGAATCAATTGGAATAGAAAATATATAAGAGCAATTCAGGCAATATTAAATGCTATAAAAGGAAAAGTTGGTAAGGGGAAAGAGTTTTTTGAAAAAGCATTTGGGGCAAATGAAGAAGAATATTTTAAGATATTAGAAATGCCAGAAACAATGATTTTATATAGATATTTCTTTGAATGGTTAGGCGAAGAAAAGAAATATCATATTTCAACATTGGCATGGGAGCAAACATGGAAAGAAACTTTTTTATTACTTGATGAAAAAGAATCAAAAGAATTATTGGAAATAATTCATTATAATAAATTCAGCACATTTGACATAAATAATGTAAATCCAAAATTTAAAAATTTATTGATTTTCTATGTTGATTATAGAGATAATGTTATTAATAGTAATTCAGAGCTATATAAACTAAAAAAAGAATACGATCAACACCCTACAAGAAAATTAAGAAGGAAATCTTTATAATGTTTTTATTTTAAGTGAATTCCTTTTTGTGTAATTTTGTTCTATAATTTGTTACTTCAAATAAGTATTAGGTGTATTAAATACATTATCCATGTGCCATTCTAAATATTCTTTTTTAGGGAGGTATTTATTAGGTAAATTGAGTTTTTTCTTTTCTATTGGTTGGAAGAAATTAGAATAATATTCTTTGGATATATTTTGTTTTAAATTATTCGATAGAACAACTTCATAGTTATTATTAACCCCTATTAATCCTTTATCAAATGCTTTATCATACAACGGAGATAAGCAAATACCATTTTCAGGATTAAGTCTTTCTTTCTCATTCATTGACCAAGGAATAATATGACTTGCAATTAATAATTCAGGTATATCAATATTCGCAATGGCACATTTTATATTATAATTAGAGAGAACAATTTGGCGAAAAACATTTTGGTTAACACGTGTTTTAATTTCTCTAACCTTTGTTTCTCCCTTTAAATCATTTATATCTAAAATATAATCGTTAAATTTTGATTCAATGGTTTTGTTTTGTCTTTGAGCTAATATTTTTTCACTTTCAAAAATTAAATCCTCTCTATTTAATGAAAATTCATCCCAAATAGGTTGGCATTGTTTCAATCCTCCAACCAATCCTTTAATTCCTCTTTGTTGATGATAAGGATCACAAGCAGCAAAGTTATTTAAACGCATACCAATAGAACTAGGAGACCTGCCCAATAATTGAGCGAGCTCTATAATTTCAGGTGTCGTTTTGTTTAATCTTCCATAGGGTAGCTTTAAATACAAATTAAACGCCAAAATTAATTCTTCTCTTGTCCACAGATTAGCTCTCATTTATCAATTAATTTTTAAATGTTTAATACCAACCCTCAAAGCTACACAAAAATATTAATACCCAATAAGAAATTTAGAAATAATTTAATATTTCTGTTTCTCTGCAATTACTCCCCTTACTCCTCCTAATGGGTTTTGGCAGTCGTTTTGATAGCGTGGGATTAGGTGGATATGGGTGTGGAATATGCTTTGTCCTGCTGCTTTTCCTATGTTTATTCCTGTGTTGTAACCTTGTGGTTTATAGAGGTTGTCTAATATTTTCTTTACTTTATTAACTGATTGCCATAATTCCATTTGTAGTTTTTCTTCAATGGTGAAATAGTCCTCAATATGTTGCTTCGGAATTATTAGGGTATGTCCATTGCTTACTGGATAAATATCATAGAAACTTAGGGTGTTGGTGGTTTCGTATATGATTTTTATATCGTTTGAAATGCTGCAAAATGGACAAATGATTTGATTGCTTTCAGCTACTTTTAATATCTCTTCTTGCTCAATTAAAAGGGTGTGAATTAGTTTTTCTTCTATGTTTGGTATGTTTTTATTTCTTGTTTCTAAGAATAAGCTTAGTTGGTTTATGGTGTAGCGTTTGAGGTCATAAGAGTTTGATTTTATATAACTCTCCCAATCAGGATAAATTTCTATCTCTTCATTCTCAATTTGATAGATTGGGTTATTGAGGTTTTGTTTGGAATCTCTTTTTACTTGTTCATTTGTTTCAAATCTTATCCATGGAGAAAGGAAACGATAAGGAACATTTAGGGTAAAGATTTTCAATATGGGTTTAATTGCTTCTTTCCTTTGTTTTAATAGGGTTTTAAGCTTTTGGGTGTTAATATCCTTACTGATGCTTAAAGTGTCTTCTAACTCTTCTATTTGTGCTTTAAATGAATCAGCTTGTCCAAAGTTTAAATCATGTTTTTGAATTAAATCCCAAGCTTTTGAAATCATATCAATAACCAATTCATCAAATGTTATCTTGGTTTTATTCTCCAATCTAACCTTATCAATAATTGATAGAAACCAAAAATACTTATAGGTTGCAGTTGTGTTGTTAAATAATAAATCTATTTTCTTCATAATGCTTGGGTGTTTTTAATGCTACAAAGCTAATGAAAATTTTTAAATTGGGTTGTTTAGTTGTTCAAACAGGATAACATATCCTTATAATAAAAAAGTGCGGGATTCGGAAATCCCGCACGACTGAGACTGAATATTACTCGTAACTATTCTTTTATATTAATTTCTATATCTTCAATCCCATCACCATTAGGTAAGTTAAGCAACCATTCTCCATCCTTTTTAACTAAATAAGGATTATCACTACAAACTATAATACTTTTTAGTTTGCCACATCCATAAAAAGCATAATATCCTATACTAGTAACAGAGTTTGGTATTTCTATGCTTTTTAGTGAGCGACACCAACTAAAAGCAAAATATCCTATACTTGTTACAGAGTTAGGGATTTCTATACTTTTTAGTGATTCGCATCCATAAAAAGCATAATCTCCTATACTTGTTACAGAGTTAGGGATTTCTATACTTGTTAGTGAACTACATCCATAAAAAGCTTGATCTCCTATACTTGTAACAGAGTTGGGTATTTCTATTCTTGTTAGTGCTTTACATCCATAAAAAGCATAATCTCCTATACTTGTAACAGAGTTTGGTATTTCTATACTTTTTAGTGAGCGACACCAACTAAAAGCATAATATCCTATACTTGTAACAGAGTTGGGTATTTCTATACTTTCTAGTGAGTAACAAAATTCAAAAGCATTATTTCCTATACTTGTAACAGAGTTTGGTATTTCTATACTTTTTAGTGAGCGACACCAA